>Ga0208788_1000191_pt1 | contig 31214 bp, 35 predicted proteins | sample Wag4_2014_7_11_3_FD_187363 | JGI IMG/M metagenome (GOLD analysis project Ga0208788, IMG submission 187363) | Fresh water mixed with fracking chemicals microbial communities from Ohio, USA - Utica-2 Time Series FC 2014_7_11 (SPAdes) (version 2) ...
GGTTGGTGGCCCGGAGCGCCCGGGAGGCACCGCGGAGGTTCCAGCCGCAGTCGGGACACCACGGGAAGGAGCGTCGGGCCGTGGTGCGGCAGGCCTGCAGGGGCAACGTGCAGACCGGGCAGGGCATGTCGGTGGACTGACCCGGCAAGGCGGGCGACGAGGCGGTGTTCATGGGATCCGATCGTACCCCGACACGCCCGGTCCGGCCATCCGGGTGAGGGCGCGCGGACGAGCGGGTATACCCTGCCCAACCTGACAGGCGCGAACGAGCTCGAGAGAGGGCCACCCATCCATGAAGTTCAAGATGCCGGGACTGGCCGTGCAGATCCTCGTCGCCCTGGCAGCCGGGGTGCTGCTCGGTGCTCTCGCTCCCGAGCGGGCCGTCGCCCTCAAGCCGCTCGGTGAGGCCTTCATCCGGCTCATCAAGCTGATCGTGGTCCCCCTGGTGCTCTCGACCGTCATCCTCGGGGTGGCGGGGGTGGGCGACCTCAAGCGCGTGGGCAAGCTCGGTGGGCTTTCGATCCTGTACTTCGAGCTCGTCACGACGGTGGCGATCGCCCTCGGACTGGGCAGTGCGATCCTGCTGAAGCCCGGTGCCGGCGTCGCGCACGGGGGCTCGGACGGCGCGGTGGCCCAGGCGGCCCAGCAGGCCGCTGCGGCGCCTCACGATTCGGTCCAGATGCTTCTGCACATCATCCCGACCAACATCTTCGAGAGCCTCGCGCAGGGGGAGTTGCTCCCGATCCTGTGTTTCTCGGTGCTCTTCGGCGTCGCCCTCGCGGGGACCGGGCCGTCCGGAAAGCCGCTGCTGGACGTCCTTCATGCCGTCGCCGACACCATGTTTCGCCTGACCTCGATGATCATGCGCCTTGCGCCGTTCGGCGTGCTTGGGCTCGTCTCGGCCACCGTCGGGAAGCACGGCCTGGGCGTCCTCGTGCCGCTCGGCAAGCTCGTCGGCACGCTCTACGGCACGATGGCTGTCTTCGTGGTGGGCGTGCTCGCCGTGATCGCCCTCGCGTTCCGTATCCCGTTCGTGAAGATGATCCGGATGCTCACCTCGGAGTTGCTCCTGGCCTTCTCGACGGCCTCCAGCGAGGCCGTGCTGCCCCGGGTCATGGAGAAGCTCGAGCGCTTCGGCTGTCCGCGCAGCGTCGTCTCGTTCGTCATTCCCACCGGTTACACCTTCAATCTCGATGGTTCAAGCCTGTATCAGGGCCTGGCCGTCGTCTTCATCGCGCAGATGTACGATATCCCCCTCTCGATGGGCCAGCTCGTGAGCATCATGCTGGTCCTGATGCTCACGTCGAAGGGCATCGCTGCCGTACCCGGTGCCTCGTTCGTGGTGCTCTCGACCACGCTCGCCTCGACGGGCCTGCCCGTCGAGGGACTGGCCCTCATCGCGGGGGTGGACCGGTTCATGGACATGGGGCGAACGGTGGTGAACGTCATCGGCAACAGCCTGGCCACCTGCGTGATCAGCCGTCTCGACGGCGGCTTCGACGATCGGCTCGCTTCGAGCGTGCTCGTGGGCCCGATGCCGCGCGGGACCGGGACGCTCCAGGGGACGGGCCCGCTGGCCTGACTGCCCGGTGAGCCGCGTCGTGCCTTGATTCGCAGGGTGACCCCGTGGGAACATGCATGACATAACGGATCCGTGGCTTGCCGGACAGGAGATTCCCGCCATGTCGTCGAATACGCCGTCCTCGCACCCGCTCTACATGCGCGAGCACCAGATCGCGTTCGAACAGGAGCATCTCTCCCCGCGCGCCGCTCAGGCCGCGACCAGCCGGGGACGGCTGCGCCCCGAGACACCCTGCGAGTGGCGCACGGAGTTCCAGCGCGATCGCGACCGGATCATTCACTGCAAGGCCTTCCGGCGCCTGAAGCACAAGACCCAGGTCTTCATCTCGCCCGATGGCGACCACTACCGGACCCGCCTCACGCATACGCTCGAGGTCGCGCAGGTGTCCCGGTCCATCGGGCGGGCCCTGCGTCTCAACGAGGACCTCATCGAGGCCATCTGCATGGGTCACGATCTGGGCCATCCGGCCTTTGGCCACACGGGCGAGCACGCACTCGCGCGGGTCGTGCCGGGCGGGTTCCAGCACAACGCTCAGAGCCTCCGGGTGGTCGACGTGCTCATGGATCTCAACCTGACGGCCGAGGTGCGGGACGGCATTCGCTGGCATACGGGCGTCCAGGATCCGTTCACCCTGGAAGGGCAGATCGTCAAGATCGCCGACCGGGTCGCCTACCTCAACCACGACGTCGATGATGCGCTCAGGGCAGGCATCCTGCGCTTCGAGGAGCTTCCCGAGCGCTACCGGCGCCTGGGGGCGAATCACTCGCAGCGGATCGGCGCCATGATCAAGGACCTCATCCTGTACTCGCGCGACCAGGACAAGATCAAGATGTCGCCAGAGATGTGGGACATCCAGACCGAACTGCGCATCTTCATGTTCCAGCGTGTGTATCTGGGCTCCGAGGCCAAGTCCGAGGAGCACAAGGCGCGGCGGCTCGTGGCCGACCTGTTCCACCATTTCATGGAGCAGCCCGCGAAGATGCGCGAGATCTGGGGCGAGCGGTACGACGAGGCCAACCACACCCAGCACGTGGTCGATTACGTGGCCGGCATGACCGATCGCTACGCCATCAAGGTCTTCGAGGAGATCTTCGTGCCCCGGCCATGGACCATCTTCGGCAAGACGGCCATGCCGTCGGCCGCCGCGCATGACGAGTAGGGGCGGGCTCGACCCCGTCGAGCTCATCCGCGAGCGGGCCGACCTCGTCGAGGTCATCGGCGAGACCGTGGTGCTCCGCCGAGCGGGGCGCAATTACCAGGGGCTGTGCCCCTTTCACGGCGAGAAGACCCCCTCGTTCAACGTGAATCCCGAGAAGCGTATCTTCCGCTGCTTCGGCTGCGGGGAGGGCGGCGACGTCTTCAGCTTCGTCATGAAGCAGCGCGGCATCGGGTTCCGGGAGGCGCTGGTGTCGCTCGGCGAACGCTACGGCATCCCGGTGGAGCCTTCCCCCGGGGAAGACGCCATCGTCGATCTGCGATCGCGCATCCGGAAAGCCAACGAGATCGCGACGGCCTATTACCGCGAGATGCTCCGCCATCCCGAGATCGGGCGTCCCGCGCGTGAATATCTGGAGAAGCGGGGCGTGCAGCCCGCCATGATCGAGCGCTTCTCTCTCGGCTTCGCCCCGCCGGGCTGGGATGGCCTGCGCAAGGTCCTGCGCGAGCAGCGCATCGAGAACGAGGTCGCGGAGGAAGCGGGGCTGCTCAAGCCACGCAAGGGCGGAGACGGCCATTACGATGCCTTTCGCAACCGTCTCATCTTCCCCATCCAGGCCGAGAACGGTCACGTGGTGGCCTTCGGGGCCCGCGCCATCGAGGCCGGGGACGAGCCCAAGTACCTCAACTCGCCCGACACTCCGCTCTATCAGAAAGGCCACCACCTCTATGGCCTGAACCTGGGGCGGGAGGCCATCAAGACGCGAGACCGCATCCTCCTGATGGAGGGGTACCTGGACGTCATCGCGGCGCACGAGGCGGGCTTCTTCGAGGCCGTGGGCGTCCTGGGGACGGCGCTCACGCCTCCCCAGGCCAGGCGCTTCCTGCGGTTCACCCGACGCGTCTACGTGGGGTACGACTCCGATCGGGCCGGACAGGCGGCCACCGAGCGCGGGATCGCGACGCTCGACGAGGTCGCGGGCACCAGCGAACTCGACGTCCGCATCCTCCGGGTCCCCGCCGGAAAGGACCCCGACGAGTTCATCCGGTCTCGCGGGCCGGAGGCTTTCGAGGCGCTGGTCGCCAATGCCACGACCCTGCTGCAGCACCAGCTCGAGCAGGCGATCGCCGAGGGTGGCGCGCTCGAGGACGCCGAGGCGAAGGACCGGGCCGTCCAGGCCTGCAAGAAGGTCCTGCACCGGGTTTCCAGCCGCGTCCTTCGCGACGAGCTCGTCGCCGACCTGGCTCGCCGCCTCGGCGTTGCGCGGGACGCGCTCACCCTTGAAGTCGATCGCGACATCCGGCATCATGGGGCGCCGGTCCGTCGCCAGAACCGCGTCGTTCCCACGTCAGGTCGGCGAGACGGCCACCGGCAAGCCGAGGAGGATCTCGTCGTTCTGATGGTCGAAGACTCCCGGGTGCGTGAACTGGTGCGCGAGCGCCTGGTCGGCATTCCGCTCGCTGACGAGCTTGGCCAGCGGATCCGGGAACACGTCGAGGCCTGGTCCCCGGACCACGAGTCCGGATGGGAGGCGTTACTTCGGGATTTCCCCGGGGAACAAGAAACGAGGTTCATCTCGCGTCTGGCGTTCCGCGCGGATCTCGAGCGGTGGCCCGACCTTCCGGCGGCAGCTGCGTCGATCGTCGACACGGTGGCCATCCATTTCTGGAACCAGGAACACGAGACCTGCAAGGCGCATCTCTCCGAGGCCATGAAGGCCGGAGCCAGCCAGGAGGAAATCGACGAACTCATGCGTCAGATTGCCCGAGCGCTGGCCTGTAAAGAAGACATAAAATCGCGCTCGGGTAGCGTGTTACCGACCCGGGGCCTCGACAGGTGAGGCGTCCGGGGATGGGACAGGCCCGGAGGGTGAACGGGAGACCATGAAGTTGGCGAACAAGATGGAAAGTCTCAAGGACAAATCGCACGCGAGCGTGGATGACATCCTCGAGGTCTTCCCGGAGCCAGAAGAGCAGCTCGACGAGCAGGACGACCTCCGGGACGCCCCGCCTGCCGGGAACGACGAGCTCGAAGAGTCCGGAGAGGAAGCCGTTCTCGATCTGTCCGTCCCGAAGGGCGTGTCGACGGACGATCCCGTGCGGATGTACCTGCGCGAGATCGGGTCCATCAAGCTGCTGACGCCCTCGGAAGAGATCGAGCTGGCCCGGCGCATCGTGGCCGGGGACGAGCGGGCCAAGCAGAAGCTCGCGAAGGCCAATCTGCGCCTCGTTGTCTCGATTGCCAAGAAGTACGTCGGTCGCGGCATGCTCTTCCTCGATCTGATCCAGGAAGGCAACCTGGGCCTCATCCGCGCCGTCGAGAAGTTCGACCACAACAAGGGCTACAAGTTCTCGACCTACGCCACGTGGTGGATCCGTCAGGCCATCACCCGGGCGATCGCCGACCAGGCCCGGACCATCCGGATCCCGGTCCACATGGTCGAGACCATCAACAAGCTCAAGAAGATCTCCCGCAAGCTGGCTCAGGACCTCGGCCGCAAGCCTGCCGACGAGGAGATCGCCCGCGAGATGGATGTGACGGTCGAGAAGCTGCGCGAGATCTTCAAGGTCGCGCAGGAACCGATCTCGCTCGAGACGCCCATCGGCAAGGAAGAAGACTCGCGCCTCGGCGATTTCATCGAGGACCGCGAGACCGAGGCGCCCGTCCATGCCGTCACCCACGAGCTCCTGCGCGAGGACCTCAACGAGGTGCTGAAGTCCCTCAGCGTCCGCGAGCGTGACGTCCTGCGGTTGCGGTTCGGGCTGGACGATGGCCGCAGTCGGACGCTCGAGGAGGTCGGTTCGCAGTTCGGTGTCACCCGCGAGCGCATCCGCCAGATCGAGGCCAAGGCACTCCGGAAGCTGCGTCACCCGAACCGCAATCGCAAGCTGCGCGAGTACATCGAGTGAGCGATTTCGCCAGGCGGAACACCGCCTGGCGAAATGTTTTCAGCGGGGCCAAACTCCTCCGGGAGTTGGCCCTTTTTCACGCAAGCCGTGCCCGGGCGCCGCCGATAACCTCAGGGTGTTCGGAAGGTGTTATCGAGGGAGTCTCCGGTGCAGCGCGTCGATCGTTTCCAGTCCGAGGTGATGAACCGCCCCGTGCTGCGACGCGTGGAGAGTCTGCAGCTCCGGACGACATCCGCTTCCGCGCCCGCGAAAGCCGACCCTGGAACGTCTGATGTCCTGTTGCCCACCCCCGATGAGCCTGAAGACAAGGCCATCCTCTCTCAGCTGGCAGACCGCGCCGACAAGGTGACATCCCTGCCTGTCGCGAATGCCATCGAGGCCGTCGCCAACCGGGATGTCTTCGCGGCCTCCAAGGCCGTCCGCGAGATCACGGCTCGGGCCCCCGGTCTGGCCCCCATCAAGGCCGTGGCCGACATCCTCGTGCTGAGCCACTCCGAGGATGCCGCGCGCAAGGAACTCGAGGCGGCGAGCAAGGACGTCGACGTCCTCGTGAGTGAACAGGCGAGCGGCACCGAGAAGGTCAACTCGGGCATCAATCTGGCGAACCGGATGCGGAACGCGATCCAGGTGGGTGAGGTCGTCGTCGAGGCGAGCCGTGGGCTTTCCCGCATGGCCGCGCGGGTCGACGGACTGGCCGGCGTCGTGCAGCCTCTGCGGTCGCTGGGAGCGGCGATCGCCCGGTCCCCTCTGGGTGCGATCGGCTCTGCGCTAGGCAAGCTCGTGCCCTATCTGAACATCGCGGCCACGCTGACGAGCTATCGCAACCTGTGGCGAATTGCCCATGACCGGGATGCCGGCACGATGACCCGTACGCTCGCCGTGGGGAGCGCAGTCGCCGGAACGGGGCTCGCCGTGGCGTCTTTCGCTCCCCCACTCGCTCCGCTCGTGCTGCCCCTGGCGCTGGCCGGTCTGGCCTGTGATGCCGGGCTGATCTGGTCGGAATCGAAGGACCAGGAACGAGCACGGATCGGGACCCGGGCACGGCTCGTATCGAACCGGTGACCCTTCAGCGCGGCAGGGCCAGGCCCCAGTCCGCGCGCAGGACGTCTTCGGGTTCGATTTGCCCCTTGCGCTGGAGATAGTCGATCACCAGTTCCCGGATGCTCTGCTGGCGGTCATAGACGACCGGGCAGCCCTTGAGCATGTCGTAGCCGCCCCCGCCGCCCTGCCGGTAGGAGTTCACGGCCATCCGGAACGTGTCGGCGTCCTGCACGGGACGCCCCTGGAACATGAGATTCTGTACCCGGTCGCCCACGGCGCGGGTGGGGTCGACCGCGTACTGGACTCCGGCCACCATGTCGTAGTTGTAGAGCCGCACGGCCGGATTGAAGGTCACGCGGCCGTTCTCGACGCCCTGGTAGAACTCGGCGGCGTGCTCCAGGTAGCTCCGGAGAATCTTACCCGTGATCTGGATGGAGACGAGCTGGTTCTCGTAGGGGTACATGGCCGCGACGTCCGCGATCGTGATCGGTCCGGGCTTCCAGGACACCTCGGTGTTGAACGAGGCTGCCGACGAGAGCTGGGCTCCCGTCGCCTCCAGCTGGACGGCCTGGACGAGACCCACGAGCGGGGTTTCACGAACGAGACTCTCGGTCGCGGACCACGGGGCCGAGGTCCGGGCGATCGGGCTGTGCACGTAAGCGAGGGTGCGTTCGTGCTGCGGAGCGATCGCCTGGAGGACAGCTTTCGAGGGCTCGAGCCCTTCCGTGCCCAGCGTCTCGGTCGATTTCCGGACCACCTTCCAGCGGCCCCGTTCACGCCTGAGCTTGAGGCGGGCAACTGCCAGGCGATAGCCCCACAGCTTGGCCTGGGCACAGGCCACCCCGTTGATGACCTCGCCCGAGACCTCCTGGTGGGAGTGACCGGCGAAGAGGACGTCGATCTGGGGGAAGGCCTTCGCGAGCTCGATCCCGACATTCTCGGGTGGCAGGCCCGAGGAGGGGGAATAGCCCGAGTAGGCCGGGCCGAATTTCCCGCCGAGGCCCGAGTGGGGCACGGCCAGGATGACGTCTGCTCCCTCTCGCTTCATGCGCGGGATGAAGCGGCGGGCACAGGAGAGCAGGTCTCGCACCTCGAGTTTGCCCGCGACGTGATTCTTGTCCCAGAGCACGATCCCGGGAGGTGAAAAGCCGATCACGCCCACCTTCACGCCCTGGACGTCGAGCATGACGTAGGGTTTGAAGGCGGGAACGTCCGTCCCGGCCCGGAAGATGTTGCACGAGACGAAGGGGAACCTCGCCTGGCGACGAGCGGCGGCGAGATGATCGAGGCCGAAGTTGAAGTCGTGATTGCCCACCCCGAAGGCGTCGTATCGCATGACGTTCATCGACGCGATCATCGGGTTGGGGCCCTTGCCTTGCTCCACGCGCGCATGGACGTACGGCAAGGGGGAGCCTTGCAGCATGTCGCCCGAGTCGACCAGCAGGTTCGTCGGATTGTCACGCCTGAGGCGGTCGATCAGCGTCGCGAGCCTGGCGAGGCCGAGCGCTTCTTCCCGGTCGGAATAATACGTCGTCGGATAGACGTGACCGTGGACGTCCGTCGTGCCCATCAGGAGCAACTCCCGCTCCACGGGCGCTGGCCCGCGAGGCGAGGACGGAACGGGGTTGGGGCCGGCGTGGGCGGTGCCCTGCCACGTGAGCAGCAGGGCACCGAGCACGGCGAGGCGAAGGCTTCGCCTGGTCATGGTGGGTCGTCTCCTAGCGGCGCAGGCCGCCGATGAGCTCGATCGCCCGGAGGCGGACGACAGCTCGCTGAAGAGCGGCCTCGGCCTCGATGGCCTTGACCTTGGAGAGCTGGATCTCGGCCCGTTCCTTGGCCTGACGAGCACGGACCTCGTCAATCTCGGCAGCCCGCTCGGCTGCCTCGGCCAGGATGCGGACGCGTCCCGGCTGGATGTCCAGGAAGCCGTCCATCACGGCGACCACCTCGCGGCGATCGCCCAGATGAACCGTGGCGAGATCCGGGACGATGCGGGTGAAGAGGGGGATGTGGCCGGGCGTGATGCCCAGCTCCCCCTCGATGCCCCGGACCGACAGGAAGTCGACGGTCTCGGTGAACACCACGCGGTCCGGGGTGACGATCTCGAGGGTATATCCCATGGATTAACCCTGCAACGTCTTGGCCTTCTCGACCGCTTCCTCGATCGAGCCGACCATGTAGAATGCCTGCTCGGGCAGGTCGTCGTACTTGCCCTCGCAGATCTCGCGGAACGATCGGATCGTGTCCTCGAGCTTGACGTACTTGCCGGGGAAGCCGGTGAAGTTCTCGGCGACGAAGAACGGCTGCGAGAGGAACTTCTGGAGGCGGCGCGCCCGGTTGACGGTGACCTTGTCTTCCGCCGAGAGCTCTTCCATGCCCAGGATCGCGATGATGTCCTGGAGTTCCTTGTATTTCTGCAGGATCCGCTGAACGTCACGCGCGACGCGGTAGTGCTCCTCGCCGACGACGTTCGGATCGAGGATCCGCGAGGTCGACGCGAGCGGGTCGACAGCCGGGTAGATGCCGAGCTCTGAAATCTGACGGCTCAGGTTCGTGGTCGCGTCCAGGTGAAGGAACGCGGTGGCCGGAGCGGGGTCCGTGTAGTCGTCCGCGGGCACGTAGATGGCCTGGATCGAGGTGATCGAGCCGTTCTTCGTGGTCGTGATGCGCTCCTGGAGGGCGCCCATCTCGGTGGCCAGCGTGGGCTGGTAACCGACGGCGGACGGCATACGGCCGAGCAGCGCCGACACCTCGGAACCCGCCTGCGTGAAGCGGAAGATGTTGTCGACGAACAGGAGCACGTCCTGGTTCTGCTCATCCCGGAAGTACTCGGCCATCGTGAGCGCCGTGAGGCCGACGCGCATGCGGGCACCGGGCGGCTCGTTCATCTGCCCGTAGACGAGACAGGTGTTGTTGAGAACGCCCGAGTCCTTCATCTCGTGGTAGAGGTCGTTGCCCTCGCGGGTCCGCTCGCCGACGCCGCCGAAGACCGACACGCCCGAGTGGAACTTCGCGATGTTGTTGATGAGCTCCATGATGATGACGGTCTTGCCGACGCCCGCGCCGCCGAACAGACCGATCTTGCCGCCCTTCGCGTAGGGGGCCAGCAGGTCGACGACCTTGATCCCCGTCTCGAGGATCTGCGGCGTGACTTCCATGTCGGTCAGCTTCGGGGCCGGCCGGTGGATGGGCCACACGGGAGTGCCTTCGGGAGCGGCCAGGTTGTCGACCGGCTCGCCGAGCACGTTGAAGATGCGGCCCTTGGTGAGGTCACCGACGGGCACCGAGATGGGGGCGCCGGTGTCCAGCACCTGCATGCCGCGGACGAGGCCGTCCGTGGTGCTCATGGCGACGGCGCGGACGCGGTTGTCCCCCAGGTGCTGCTGCACCTCGGCCGTGAGGGCGATCTGGGCACCGGCCTCGTTGGTGGCCTCGATGCGGAGCGCGTTGTAGATGGCGGGCAGCTTCTCGGGGAAGTGGACGTCGAGGACCGGGCCGATGACCTGGGTGATCTCGCCGACGTTGCCCTGGGTCAGGGTAGCAGTCATGGTTCGAATCTCTCCTTTGATTTCGTCACGCCTTGAGGGCCTCGGCTCCACCCACCACTTCCAGGATCTCCTGGGTGATGGCGCCCTGGCGGGCCTTGTTGAGCACGAGCGTGAGGTGCCCGATCATCTCTCCAGCGTTCTTGGACGCGGCGCCCATCGCGGCCATGCGGCTCGCGAGTTCGGAGGCCGTGCTCTCGAGCAGGCCCTGGTAGAGCACGGTCTCGAGGTAGCGAGGAATGAGCTGCTCGATCATCTCCTGCGCCGAAGGCTCGAAGATCGTCTCGGCATGGAAACCGGTGCCGCGACCTTCCGGCAGGCGGGCCGGGAGGAGGGCTTCGGTCTCGGGCGTGTAACGCAGCATCGTGTGGAAGCGCGTGAACATGAAGTCCACGTGGTCCACGCGGCGCTCGCGGTAGAACTGGGTCACCTCTTCCACGATCATCTTGGCCTCGGTGAAGGTCGGGATCGCGGGAAGGGAGGTATAGCGGCTGAGGACGGGGAGGTTCCAGTGGCGGAAGAAGGCCACGGCCTTGTTTCCGACCAGCACCAGCGAGACGCTGGCACCCTTCGCCTGCCACTCGCGGATGCGTCCGACGGCGGCCCGGAGGATGTTCGAGTTGTACGCACCGGCGAGGCCCTTGTCCGAGGTGACGACGACGATCGCCACCTGCTTGACCTCACGGCGTTCCAGCAGGGCCGATTCGATCTCGCCCTTGGGGAGCGAGGCCGTCACGGCCGCGAAGACCTCCTGGATGGCGTGCGCGTAGGGACGCGCTGCCGTCACCCGGGCCTGGGCGCGACGGACCTTGGCCGCCGCGACCATTTCCATGGCCTTGGTGATCTGCTGGGTGCTCTTGACCCCCTTGATCCGCCGTCGGATTTCCTTGGCGTTCAACGGCATGGACGGCCTCCTACTTCGCCTGGAACAGCGAGGACTTGAAGGTCTTGATGGCCTCCTCGATCTGCTTCTTCTGCTCGTCGGAGAACTGGCCGTTCGACGAGATGGCATCGAGCGTCGAGCCGAGGTTCGACGCGGCATAGCCGAGGAACTCGTTCTTGAAGCGCAGGATGTCCTTGACCGCGACGTCATCGAGCAGACCCGTCGTGGCGGCGTACATGAGCGCCGTCATCTGACCCACCGACAGCGGGCTGTACTGCGGCTGCTTCATGATTTCCATCAGGCGCTGACCGCGTGCCAGCTGGGCCTGGGTGGCCTTGTCGAGGTCGGAGGCGAACTGGGCGAACGCCGCGAGCTCACGGTACTGGGCCAGCTCGAGCTTGACCTTGCCCGCGACCGACTTGACGGCCTTCGTCTGGGCGGCACCCCCGACGCGCGACACCGAGATACCGACGTTGACGGCGGGACGGAAGCCCGAGTTGAACAGGTCGGTCTCGAGGAAGATCTGACCGTCGGTGATCGAGATGACGTTGGTCGGGATGTACGCCGAGACGTCACCTGCCTGGGTCTCGATGATGGGCAACGCGGTCATCGAGCCGGCGCCCATGGCATCCGAAAGCTTCGCACCGCGCTCGAGCAGGCGGCTGTGGAGGTAGAACACGTCGCCGGGATAGGCTTCACGGCCGGGCGGACGCCGGAGCAGAAGCGACATCTCCCGGTAGGCCCAGGCCTGCTTCGTGAGGTCGTCATAGATGATGAGGACGTGCTTGCCGTCGTACATGAACTCCTCGCCCATCGTGGCACCCGCGAACGGGGCGATGAACTGGAGCGGTGCGACCTCTTCGGCCGTCGCGGCGACGACGATGGTGTAACCCATCGCGCCATTGTCCTCGAGGGCCTTCACCACGCGCGCCACGGTCGAGGCCTTCTGGCCGACCGCGACGTAGATGCAGACGACGTCCTTGCCCTTCTGGTTGATGATCGTGTCGACGGCGATCGCCGTCTTGCCCGTCTGACGGTCACCGATGATGAGCTCGCGCTGACCGCGGCCGATGGGGATCATCGAGTCGACGGCCAGGATGCCCGTCTGCAGGGGCTCGTGGACCGACTTGCGCTCGATGATGCCGGGCGCCGGACCCTCGATGGGGCGGAACTTGCTCGTGCCCAGGGGGCCCTTGCCATCGATGGGCGCACCGATCGCGTTGACGACGCGACCGAGGAGTTCCGGGCCCACGGGGACCGAGGCGATCCGACCGGTGGCCTTGACTTCGGCTCCTTCCCGGATCTTCTTGTAGTCGCCCAGGACGACGGCACCGACGTTGTCTTCTTCGAGGTTGAAGACCATGCCGAGCACGTCCTGGCCGAAGTCGAGCAACTCACCCGCCATGGCCTTGCGGAGGCCATGGATGCGCGCGATGCCGTCGCCGACCTCCAGTACGGTTCCGGTGTTGGTGACCGTGGGCTCGGCCTGATAGTTCTGGATCTGCTGGCGGAGCACCGCCGTGATCTCGTCGTGACGAATACCAATCATGAATGGATCCTCTCGGATGACGCGCGTCTTCAGGCAAGGGTACGGGCGAGCGACTCGAGGCGCCCGCGGAGGCTGGCATCCAGCACCCGGTCACCGACGGTGACCGTGAGCCCGCCGATCAGTCCGGGGTCTTCGACCACCTCGAGGTCGATCCGGCGGTCGAGCTGGGCCTCGAGCTGGGCTCGAAGGCGCTCGGCGTGGGTCGCCTCGAGCGGGAAAGCCGTCCGGACGGTGGCGCGGGTGCGGCGGTGCAGGTCATCGACCCGCTTGCGAAACTCGGACTGGACCTGCGGAAGCAGGTCGGCACGCTGCTTGTCGATCATGAGGAGCAGCGTGTTCAGGACCATCGGATCGACGTGGTTCTGGAAGAGCTTCCAGGTGACGAGCTTCTTGTCGCCGGTTGCGACGACGGGGCTGGCGAGCACGCCCGTGAGTTCCGCGTGCGAGGCGATGAGTTCGACGATCTGCTGGAGGTCGCGGTCAATCGCCTCCACCTTGTCCGTTTCGCGGGCCAGGGCGAACAGCGCGTCGGCGTAACGCAGGGCTACCGGGTGATGGCGCATGTGCCGTCCTCCATGGTCTGGATGAGCCGCTCCACGAGGCGGTTCTGCGTCTCGCGGTTCATGCGCTCGACGAGCTGGCGACGGGCTTTGTCGAGCGAGCGCGAGACCAGAGCTCGCTGGATGGCCTGGCGCGCCAGCGAGCGTTCCCGCTCGATATCCTGGGCTGCCTGCTGCTTCAGGCGGTCGCAATCCGCTTCGGTGGCCTGCTTGATGCGGGCCGAGGCCTGCCGTGCGAGTTCGACGGCCTGACCTTGGATACCCTCGAGGGTCCGGGGCAGATCGGCGAGCTCACGCTGACAGGTTCCGAGCGCTTCCGTGGCTTCGCGTTCGGCTTTCTCGGCTTCATCGATCGCCTGCAGCGTGGCTGCATGGTGGTCATGAAGTCGCTGGACGAGGATGGGGCCGGCGAAGCGCTTGAGCAGATAGGCGATCGCTCCGAAGTTGACGAGGGCGAACAGCGCCTGGAGAGTGGGGCTCATGCGTCGCTCCCTTCGTGGGTGGGCGCCGAGACACCGGCCCCTGCCAGGGCCGCTTCACCGGCGATACGACCGGCCATGAGATTCGACAGGTCAGAAATCGTGGACTCGAGTTCGGCCAGGGCCTGGTCACGCTCCTGGCGGATGGATTCGCGAGCTTCTCCCACCTGGCGTTCGACATCCTGACGAACGCTGGACACGAGGGCCAGTCGCTCGGTCTCGGATTCCTTCAGGGCCTGCGCGATCCGGTCCTGAGACTCGCGGCGCGCTTCCTGGATCTTGGTCTCGTAGTCGGTGCGCAGGGCCTCGATCGAGGCCAGGTCCTGCCTGGCGCGGGCATGCTTGCCGTCGATGTAGGCCTTGCGTTCCTCGAGAACCCGGGCGACGGGCTTGAAGAACACGGCGTTCATGAGACCGGCGAAAACCAGGAAGAGCCCGATCTGGACCAGCAAGGTCAGGTTGAGTTCCAGCATGGAATTGGCTCCAAGAAGAGGGGGGCGGGTGGATCACGCGATCCACCCGCGTCGGGTCACTAGATGCCGAGGGCGTTGAGGGCGGGCTGGGCGATACCCGTCACGAGCAGCATCGCGACGACGAAGCACAGCAGCGCGAGAACCTCGACCAGGGCGAAGGTGATGAACATCGTGCCCTGGAGCTTGCCCTGCAGCTCGGGCTGGCGAGCGATACCCTCGAGGGTCTTGGCGAACAGGTTGCCTTCGCCGATGCCGGGGCCGAGCGCGCCGAAGCCCATTGCGATGCCGGCGCCGAGGGCGGCGAGACCGCCGAGCTGTCCGAGCGCGGGAGCGACCTGGGCGAGGGTTTCAGGAGAAAGAGCCATGGTGAAGCAGATTCCTTTCGACAGAGGGAGCCTGGTGCGAGGGAGGGACTAGTGATGGTCCTCGACGGCGCCCCCGATGTAGGAGGCCGAGAGGGTCGAGAAGATGAACGCCTGGATGGCGCCCACGAAGAGCTCCAGGGGGAGCAGCGCCGCAGCGCCCACGAGCGTCATCTGCAGGAGCACGACTCCCACGATATGACCCGCGACGATGTTGGCAAAGAGACGGAGGGCGAGCGAGAGGGGCCGCGTGACGTCCTCGATGATGCGAACGGGCGCCAGGGCCGCGGGCTTGGCGAACCAGTGATGGTTCAGGAACCCACCCAGGCCGTGCTTCGAGATGCCAGCGACCCAGTACATGGCGAGCGAGGCGATGGCCAGGGCTGCCGTGGTGTTCAGGTCAGCCGTGGGCGCTTCGTATACCAGCGGGTGCGGCGTATGAAACATCTTCTGGAGGGTCTCGCCGACCCCATACAGCTCCCAGGCGCGCCAGGGCAGCAGGGCAAGCCAGTTCGAGACGAGGATGAACACGAAGAGCGAGCCGATATACCACAGGAACTTGGGTGCATCATGCCCGACGAAGTCCCGCAGGATACCCTGGATGAAGCCGACGAGCTGCTCGATGAGGCTTCCGCGTTTCACACCCGTCGATGCCGGTCGCAACGACACGAACTTGCCGAGCGCCCCGAACAGGACGAGGCACAGGGTCATGACCATCACGGTGTACATGATCGTGTCGACGTGCAGGGTGTTGAAGCCCTCGCCGACGGTCCAGTGAACCCCGAGCTGGATACCCCCTTCGGCATGATGAGCGGCCTCACCTGCACCGTGGGCGACCTCGCTGGCCGCATTCACCGCATGTGCGCCATGCTCGGCGCTGGCCATCCGGAACATCAACTGCGACAACGGAACCTCCAGAAATTAACCAGCCCTGACAGCGTCATCGGTAGATGCAGCCACCAGGATCCAGTGACGACCCACCAGCAGGGATACCAGGGCCAGCCAGCCCAGGTCACCGTACCAGCGGAAGGCGATCGAGAGTGCCAGCAGACACACGCCCTGACGGACGAGGACCTGGCCGGCATGGGGATGGGCACGCTCACCGCGTTCGAAGAGCTTGCGCACCCCTCTGCCAAGGATGACGTAGTAGAGCCAGGCAGCGCCCCATCCGAGAGCCAGCGTCACGGCGACGCCGTGAACGGCCGGGATGACCGAAGCGGCGACCAGGACCGCGAGAACCGGAAGCATCTGACGGGTCAGCGCGCGTTCCAGGGCCGGAATCGTGGTGGTGGCCATCATCGGGCATCCTCCTGCAGGGCACGCCAGAGGCCCGCGAGGCCCACTGCGAAGCCCAGGCCGGTTCCGGCGAGCAGGCCAAGGGGGGATGTCCGCCACGTGCGGTCCGCGAACCATCCCAGACCGGCACCCAGCAAGACGGCCGCCAGGAAGGCGTAGGCCGCTTGCATCTGATTGACAGGGAGCTGGGGGGGCACTCGGGGATCTCCGTCACGGTCTCTTTTAAAAGAATTTTAAGCCGTATCATACCGTTTCGTGCCGAATTCAACAAGGTTTCGGGTCCCCGGTGGGCCCCGTTTCGGCTGCGCGATCGGTGGGCATGATCCGGCTCGTGCATCCTTCCCGCGTGCCGCTTCGAGGGGTATTCAGCAGATGTCGACACGAGACCTTTTCCAGCGGGGTGGAAATTCCCCCGGGGGAGGTGGCTCGGGAAGCGGTGGGCCCGATGAGTTCAAGCGTCAACTGACGGGCCCGCTGGGGCAGCGTGTCACACGTCCCCTCGCCATCAGTCCCGTCGTGCTCGAGCAGGAGATGTCTCGCAGTTTCGAGATGCTCCAGCTCTGTCAGGCCATCGTCCAGCGGTTCGAGGCACGCATGGCGATTCTGGGAGCCGTCCTGGATCGGGTTGCGCCACGACAGGTCCAGCCCATCACGGTCCTGAATCGTCTGGATACCACGAGCCGCCGATTCGCCGAGAAGTTGCAGGGACGCATCGAGAGGCGCGACGAGGTGGTCCGGCGCGCCGTCATCGCTTACACCCAGTACTTCGAGGCATCCAGGGCTCTCAAGGACGTTCAGGGTCGGTTCGCCGCGCTGTCGACTCTCGGTCTCCAGGAGGCCTGGGATGCTCTCCTGGCCCTGGAGATTCCCAAGTTACAGGGGCGTCTCTATCCTCTGACCAACCTGTGCGAGACGTTCAAGGACGAGCCCTTGCTCGTCGAGTTGTTCCCGCCGATCCGTTGACTCACGGAACTTCCCGATCGGGGGCAAGCTCCTCCGGAGGCGGCACGAGGGTCGTGTTCTGGCCATCCGTTCCGTCCGGCGGCGTGGGAGGGGGTGTGTCGAGGTCGATGGGCGGCATCGCGACCGGCACCAGCGGTACGGGGCGACTGGCCGCAGGTTGACGGCGTCCCCGGTACAGGACCGAGATGATCTTCGCGACGATCTGGAAGAGTTCGGGGGGGATCGGCTGATCGACCTCGGTCTGGTCATACAGAGCCCTGGCCGTGGGCGGATCTTCCACGATCAGGATGAAGTTCTGCTCGGCGATTCGCCGGATCTCGAGCGCGAATGCTCCTACCCCCTTGGCGACCACCACGGGGGCCTTCTGTCCCTTCTTGGGTTTGTACTCCAGCGCCACCGCGTAGTGGGTCGGGTTGGTGATGACCACGTCCGCGTTCTCGACGGAGCCTCGGCCCGCATTCATGGCCATCTCCATCTGTTTCTGACGGATCCTCCCCTTGACGTGGGGGTCCCCTTCCAGCTTCTTGTACTCGTCCTTGATTTCCTGCTTGGACATCTTGAGGGACTTCTCGTACTGCCACTTCTGGATGCCGTAATCGACGACCATCAGGATGACCATGGCCGTCGTGATCTTCTGGAGGACCGTGAACATCAGGCTCCCGAGCAGCGCCATAGACGCGTAGATCGAGCGGTCCGTGCTCACGAGGATCGTCCCGAGTCCGTCCCGGATGACGTTGTAGGCCAGCCACCCGATGACGATGATCTTGATGATCGCCTTCAAGAGGTCGATCACCTTCTTGATGCTGAAAAGATTCTTGAATCCGGCGACTGGATTGAGCTTCTTGAGGTTTTCCGAGGGGTTGAGGGGTTTCACCGTGATGAGCACTCCGACCTGCAGCAGGTTACCGAGCCACGTCAGCAGGAAGCCGAGTGCTGCGAACGGGACGCTGCAGGCGAGGATGACCAGGCACGCTTTGAGGAGGATGCCCAGGATCCCCTTCAGGTCGAAATGCTGGTAGGACGAGAGCGCCTCGAAGACCTCCAGCATGAAGCCATGGAGGTTCCGGAAGGCCAGTTGCACCAGGAAGTTCGTGGACGAGGCCAGGCCGAAGAGCAGGAACGTCACGATGACGTCCGGGCTCTTCAGGACCTGTCCTGATTTCCGGGCCTCGGAGCGCTTGTGGTCTGTGGCTGGTTCGGTTTTTTCGTCCGACATGTTCCGGATCCGGGGGGAGGTGACCGCCCGCACCGATCCGCGAGCCCACGCCCCCTACTATACCTTTCCACGAGAAGGGACGTCCGCCAGCGGGCCAGGTGGCCGGTTTAGAGGCGTTCCAGGGGCAATCATGCACCAGCTGATCATCGAGTTCCTGGATCACTGTTCGGTCGAGCGGGGACTGAGCGAACATACCCGGATGGCCTACCACAATGATCTCCGTCAGGCGGTCCAGTATCTCGAAGCGCACGGAGTTTCGAGCTGGCAGGAGGTCAACCGCCTGTCCCTCACGGCCTTCGTCCGCGACCTTCGCGAGCGGGACCTGGCGCCGTCCTCCATCGCCCGCAAGGTCGCCTCGCTCAAGAGTTTTTTCCAGTTCCTCGTCCGGGACGGACTCCTCGAACGGGATCCGAGTGCCGAACTCGAGCGTCCCAAGACGGCCCGTTACCTGCCCAGGGTGCTCAATCAGGCCGAGATCACCCGGCTCGTGGAGCAGCCGGTCGACCTGCGAGATCGAGCCATCCTGGAGCTCCTGTACGCCGGTGGGTTTCGCGTCAGCGAGTTGACCCGCGTCAACGTGCTCGATCTGGATCTCGAAGCAGGAACCGTCCGCTGTCTCGGCAAGGGGGGCAAGGAACGGATCGTGCCCATCGGCCGCGCCGCGGTCCGAGCCATCGAGGGTTACCTGTCCGACCTGCGCCCGCGCCTGCGGCCGCGACAGGCCGAGCGTGCGCTTTTCCTGAATTACGCCGGGCGTCGCCTGACCCGACAGGGCATCTGGAAGGTGGTCAAGGAGGCCGCGCGCGACGCGGGTATCCAGAAGGACATCACGCCGCACACGCTCCGGCACACCTTCGCCACGCATCTGATCGAGAACGGGGCGGATCTGCGTGCCGTGCAGGAGATGCTCGGCCACGCCGACATCTCGACCACCCAGCTGTACACGCACCTTTCCAAGCGCCGCATCAAGGACGTCTACCGGGCGGCGCATCGGCGCGCCTGAGGCGAACGATGATGCAGCAACTCTCGGAACTGGATCGTCTTCCACCCCGGGAGCCCCTGGATGGCGGGGCACTGGCCCTGCGGCTCGACCACACCCTGCTCCGGCCCGATGCACGCGTGCTCGACATCGAGTTGCTCTGCGAGGAGGCACTCGAATGGAACGTCCGGGCGGTGTGTGTTCAGCCCCGACATATCCGCCGGGTCGTCAACCGTCTCGAGAGCTCGGGCGTGCGCCCGTGCTCGGTCATCGGATTTCCGCACGGGGCGACCTATGCCTCCGTGAGAGTCCAGGAAGCCCTGGCTGCCCTGGATGACGGGGCCGAGGAACTCGACATGGTGATCCCCCTCGGGGCACTGCGAGATCGCGAGTACCGGGTCGTCGAGTCCGAGATCCGGGCCGTGGTCGAGGCGGCCCAGGGGACTGCGCTGGTCAAGGTCATCCTCGAGACGGCTTGCCTCGACGCGGAGGAGATCCAGCTGGCCTGTCGGCTTTCGGAGGCAGCGGGAGCTGCTTTCGTGAAGACCTCGACCGGGTATGGTACCCGGGGAGCATCCGTTGCGGACGTCAAGCTGATGCGTCGGGTCGTGGGCGATCGTCTGGGTGTCAAGGCCTCCGGGGGAATCCGGGATCTTGCGACGGCCAGGCTCATGCTCGAGGCAGGGGCAAGCCGTCTGGGGACCAGCTCGACCGTCGCCATCCTCAGGGCCTGCACGGCCTGAAAGTTTGCTCCCGGAAAGGTTCGGCGCGCTCTGACATGCCCTGTCCGCGTTGCGTGAGCGTCATGCTCGAGGCTTCCTACCTCGGTCCCGTTGCCGTGCATCGATGCTCCTCCTGCGATGGGCACTGGTTTTCCCGCGGGCAACTGGTCGCCTGTCTCCGTTCTCCCGCGGTGTCGTATCTCGCAGAGCGCTGGCGTGGCACGACTGCCCCGGTGGTCCAGGTCTCGGGTCCGGCCATCTGCCCGACCTGCGAGGTCGAACTGGGCCGCAAGCGGCCGGCTGAACTCGGGGATGCAGCCGTCGACATCTGCGGGCGTTGCGGGGGGACCTGGCTCGATGGTCGGGAAATCCGGACCGCATTCCATGCGCGTTCCCTGGGGCGGCCACCTTGGGCCCAGTGGTGGGAGGCGATCGAGCAGGTCGTCGCCTTCTGGAGGCGCTCGTGACGTTCGAGGAGCGGTGGCTGGCCATCCTCCCCGATGGTGGGGCAGCGGGCCCCCGGACCCGGGCCCGCATGGCCGGCCTGCTCGAGCGGAGTCCCCATCTCGGTCACGTGAGTGACGGCGTGATCATGGTCGCCTTGCCCGTCTTGCCGAGGCTTTTCGACCTCTACGTGGCCGCGCGCGACGAGGAGATCCTGGCCCGCTCGGGTTCCGAATTCTTGCCGGACCTGCTGGCCCATCTCGGGCCGGACGTGACCGTCATGCTCCGGTCCGAATCCACGGCTCCCTTCGTGGCCCATGGATTCGCCCCGCTGGAGCAGATCCACTATTACACGCTGGAGCCGCTGGTTCCCGGTCGCCCCGATCCCCGCGTCAGGATCGCCGACCGGGAGGACCTGCCGGCCATCCTCGCCATCGATGCCGCCACCTTTCCTCTGCCGTACCGGCGAGGTCCGGAAGAACTGAACATGCACGTCCAGGGGGCCTCGATCGTGCGGGTGATGGACATCGGCGGCCAGCTAGCCGGTTTCAGTATCCTCCAGCCCCTGGGCCCGCGATATCATCTCGGTGCCGTCGGGGTAGCCCCGACTCACCAGGGCCAGGGTCTCGGACGTCTCCTGCTCGAGGACGCCATTCACACGGCGCATCAGTACGGGGCTGCCAGCATCGGTCTCACCACCCAGACCCGCAACGTCCGGGCGCGTCGCATGTACGAGCAGCGGGGGTTCACCGGGGAGCCGCACCCCGAATTCTGGGCGCGTGCCGGCGTAGGCATGGAGATTCACCTGTTCTAGCTTTTCGCCCGGGCAGGTTTTGAATTCGTTAAACCCTTAACACCCGGGGGTATGCAACTCTCGGTGAGCCTTTCGACGTCACTTGTTTCAACGAGGAGTACGCATCCATGTCTTCCAAGATTCTCGTGGTGGATGACGAGCCTTCCATCCTGAAATCGATCCAGTTCTCTCTCGAAAAAGAAGGTTACCAGGTCGTCACGGCGTCCGATGGTCCCGGTGCGCTCGAGGTGGCCCGCCGCGAAAAGCCCAACCTCGTCATTCTCGACGTCATGTTGCCCGGGCTCGATGGGTACGAGGTCTGCCGCCAGTTGCGGGCGGAATTTCCGATTCCCATCATCATGCTGACGGCCAAGGGCGAGGAGATCGACAAGGTCGTCGGGCTCGAGATCGGGGCAGACGAGTACGTCACCAAGCCCTTCAGCCTCCGGGAACTGCAGGCCCGCATCAAGGCGTTGCTGCGGCTGGTGGCCCGATATTCCGAGGTCAAACAGATCCAGCCCGACCAGATCGAGATCGGCGACCTCATCATCGATCTCAACCGCCACGAGGTCACGCTGGCCGGTCGCGTCCTGAACCTGACGCTCAAGGAGTACGAGCTGCTCAAGATCCTCGCACTCAATGCCAACAAGGTTCTCTCTCGCGAGTTTCTCATCGAACAGGTCTGGGGATACGACTTCCATGGAGAAGGTCGGACGGTGGACGTGCATATCCACTGGCTTCGCGAGAAGATCGAGAAGGACCCCAACAACCCGATGCGCATCCAGACGGTTCGCGGAGTCGGGTACCGGTTCGAGCGACGGCTCCGCAACGAGGCCTCGGCCAAGCAGGATGGGGCTCAGGAGAGCGCGGCCAAGTAAGTCGGTCCTGAGGGGCGCGGGGCGTTTCGCGTGAGGAATCCTCTCGAACGTCTGGCCCTTCCCGGGCCCCCACCGCTCGTCATCACGCTCGGAGTGACGCTGCTGGCAGCCTTCACCCAGGCTCTGGTGGTCGGGGTGTTTCTCGCCACGCGGGTCCTGTCGCTCCGGGACTGGCCGTGGTTGTTCGGTGGCTGGGCGGGTGCGGTGGCGCTCACGGCGACTCTCACCTACGCACTCGGCGGCGTCGTCTGGCGTCCGTTTTCGTGGCTGCACCAGACCATCACGCGGCTGCTGACCGGTGAACTCGAGCCTGCCCAGGAGCCGCCGAGGGGAGAAACCCGGGACCTCCTGGCCGCTTTCGGCCTTCTGGCCCGGGAACTGCAGGGGTATCGCACGCTCGAGATCGATCGGCTCATCCTCGAGAAAAACGAGTTGCGGGCGGCCATCGATTCCATGAGCGAAGGGCTGCTCATCCTCGATCTCGCGCTGCGCCCGGTGCTGGTCAATCCCGCCCTGCGACGCCTGGCTCGCAGCGGTCAGAAGACGGATCCGGACCTCGCGGACCATCACCTGTTCGCCGATCGCTGGGTGGATCCCGAACGGGTGGCACGTCTCGATGCGGCGCTGCTGGAGCATCCCGAACGTCCCGGTGTGGCCGTGCTGGAGCTCCGCGAGCCGACCCGGTTCGTCAAGCGCACCTCCAGTCCGCTTTACGGAGCAGACGGGCAGCAGGTCGGCCACGTGCTCGTGTATCTCGATCTGACGGGGGAACTCGAGGCCGATCGCCTCAAGAGCGAGTTCGTCTCGAATGCCAGTCACGAACTGCGCACTCCCGTGACGTCGATGCGCCTGCTCACCGAGACTCTGCTCGACGGGGCACACGAGGACCTGGAGACCCGGCTCAGCTTCCTGACGGATCTCGAGCGCGAGGCGGCGCGTCTGCACGAACTCGTCAACGACCTGCTCGATCTGTCCACGCTCGAATCTCGACGGGGAGGCTCCCTCGAACTGGCGGACATCGGAGAGGTCCTGAGGGAGGCGATTGCCACGGTCCAGCCGCAGGCCACCGGCGCGGATCTCGAATTGCGCCACCATCTGCCCCGCAGGCCGCTCTTGTTGCGAGTCGACCGGGTGCGCTTCGGCCAGATCTTCGTCAACCTGCTGGCGAACGCCATCAAGTTCACGCCGCGCGGTGGCCGGGTCGAACTGATGGTCCAGCTCGAGTCCGAGGCCGTCCTGTTTCACGTGAGTGACACGGGGATCGGGATCCCCGCCGCGGATCTGCCACACGTCTTCGATCGGTTCTTTCGCGTCTCCCGTGACCGCGGGCGTCGTCAGGGGGGCAGCGGCCTCGGGCTCAGCATCGTCCGGCAGGCCGTCGAATTGCACGGTGGTCAGATCGACGTGCGAAGCGTCGAGGGAGGCGGCACGACGTTCACCGTGATGTTGCCGAGGGCACAGGGGATCACTCCGGAACTGGCTGAAACTTAATCGAGAGTTATGCCGGCATTTACCGTCTGGTGCCGCCGGGAGCCGATGATCCGGTTGGCTCCCCCCGCCGCCGGAGGTTACCGAGATGATCCAGTCGTCAAGCCCGTACGCCTCGCCTTACCGGACCATGACGGCCGGTGCCCCTGCCATCACGATCCAGCCTTCGGCTCCCGTGGCTGCACCCGTGACGTCGGCCCCCTCCGTGCCCTCGCCTTCTCTCCCCGCGACGGAGCAACCCCAGCAGCCGGGACTGCTGATGCGTGCTCAGAGCTTCCTGTCGAACCTCTGGGACACCGTCATCGGCCCTTTCCTGAGCGGACTGGTCGGGCTTTTCACGGGCGGCGCATGACCGGGAGATGACGAGCTTCAGCGATCGCCCGGTCGAGGCAGTCCCGAGAGGGCTGCCTCGTACTCCTCCAGGAAGCGCCGGACGATCTCTCCTGCCGGCGGGATATCGTCGATCAGGGCCGCGACCTGGCCGATCTCGATCTCGCCCTCCTGCATGTCCCCCTCGTGGATGCCCTTCCTGGCCCGTCCGCTACCGAGCAGGGTTTCCAGCTCTTCCCGGGCAGCCCCCCGGGCCTCGGCCTCGGCCACCCGCTGGCTGAAGGCATTGCGCCAGAGTCGCACAGGGATCAGCTTCTTCATCAGCAGGCGGGTTTCACCCTCACCCGCCTCCACGATGGTTCGCTTGAAGGCGTCGTGCGCAGCAGATTCCCGGGTCGCGGCGAAGCGCGTGCCGACCTGCACGCCCTCGGCGCCCAGGGCGAAGGATGCAGCCATCGCTCCCCCCGTCGCGATGCCTCCTGCCGCGATCACCGGGATCTTCACGGCCTGACGGATGGCCGGTACCAGCACCAGCGTGGTCGTTTCATCCGGCGCGTTATGGCCACCGGCCTCGAAGCCCTCCGCCACGACCGCGTCACAGCCAGCCTGTTCGGCCTTGAGGGCGTGCTTCACCGAGCCGATGACCTGCACGACGGTGCAGCCCCGGTCCTTGAGCATGGGTGTGTAGCGAGCGGGACTGCCGCCCGAGAGGAAGAAGATCCGGATCCCGGCCTCGAGGGCGATCGCGATCCACTCATCCGTGTACTTGTAGAACAGGGGCATGTTGACCCCGACCGGCCGAGCCGTCAGCGAGCGCACCTTGCTCAGCTGCTGCCGGAAAGTCTCGGGCCGCATCGACCCGGCGCCGACGAGGCCAAGACCACCCGCTTCCGAGACGGCGGCAGCCAGGCGTGCCCCGGATACCCAGATCATGCCGGCCTGGACGATGGGAACCTCGATGCCCAGCAGGTGGGTGACACGGGTGGGGAGCGAGTGTCTCATGTCCGACCTTTCGACGAATCAGCCGGCGATCCGAAGATCGCCGGCTGGCCCGAGAGGGGATGTGAAGTGGCGCGAAGAGACGACGTCCTGGACAGCGGGCTCTCGGGAGGGTGGTTGGCTTGCCGTCCACCTGATCCAGGATCATAGGGGGTCGGGTTCGGTTCCATGATTAAGAGCCGGTTAAGGTTGTGTATACAAGTGTGAAGCCGTCAGAACGAGGCGTGAGCCTCTTCCGGGAGGAGACGTGCTTCCAGGGCTCGACCTTCCAGCGCGCGGGCGAGGATGTCCGGGGCGTCCTCCGGCTGGATCCCGCCGTACCAGTCTCCGCGCGGATGCACGACGACGGTGGGGCCGAATTCGCAGGGCTTCAGGCAGTTCGTCCGGTTCACGAGCACCCGGCCGGCCACGCCCAGTCTCGCAGCCGCTTGCTTGAGGGCATCGAACACGGCCACCGAACCACGCTCTCCGCAGGATCCCTTCGGATTTCCGGCTGGGCGTTCGTTGGTGCAGACCAGGACGTGGATCTCGGGAAGCTTTCCCCAGCGAATACGGACGGGCGAGGCCGTCGGGGCAGTCTCGGGGTGGGCGGCGGGGTCGGACACGGAGGGAGCCTTTCTGGTCAGGACGTGGATCCGGTTCGCCAGCGATCGCCTTCGGCCCGGGTCGTGACCCACTGGAGCAGGTCGACGGCCAGGGGGTGGATCTTGTCGAGTCGCAGCGGGTAGACGCTGCGACGACCCCTGACGAGCATTTCGCAGGTGTAGTCGTCGAGACGCCATCCGCGGATGGCCTCCCGGTACAGGACGATGAGCAACGAGGAGAGAAAGTCGACCCCCTTCAGCGCCTCGCGCGAGGGACGGTTGTTCGTGAGCAGGCGGTCCACGGCCAGCATGATGGCGTCGAAGTTGATCATGCGGCTGATGTTGTAGCCCGTGACCCCTTCGAGGAACGTCGCGACATCTGCCGCCTTCTCGCCCCAGAGGACGTCCATGGTCCGTTGCTGGATCAGGCGTCCTCCCAGGCGTCCGAGCGTCTTCGAGGCATAGATCCGCATTTCCTGATCCGGGGCGATCAGGGCCTCGCAGAGGGGCTCGATCAGGTCCTGGATGTTGAGACGCTCCACCATCCCGTCCAGGGCTGACTCGACGCGCCTGCGTATCCGCATATCCGGATCGGAGAGGTTTTTCGCCAGCGTGAGGAAGATGCTCGCATCGGCCAGGAAGGGGAGAGTTTCCAGGACGGACTCTCGGGAAGGGAAGTTCGGCATGCCCACGAAGTCCACCAGGAAGCGCCCCGAGTCCTGGAACAGCTGGCGGCTGAACACCCAGAGGATCTCGCGGTGGATCTCGCTATCGACGGTGGCCGCGAAGGCATCGCACAGATGCTCGTAGGCATTGACCCGGTTGATGTCGAGCATCGCCCGCAGGACGTTCCGGACGTTCTCGCCTGCCGAGGGAATCAGTCGCGCCAGGGCAGCCAGAGCCGAATCGCCGTAGGCACTCAGGACCTGGATCGCGGTCGTGAGCATGCTTTCCTCGGCCTCGAGTGTCAGCGCCGCGAGAGCGGGGACGGCCTCCGGGTCCCGGTAGTCCTTGAAGAACCGGAGGCCGACGAACTGGAGCCGGACGTCGGGTGAGCGGAGGAGTTCCTTCATGGCCTGTGCCACCTCCGGGGTGGCGATGCGGGCCAGGGAGTTGGCTGCCTTGAGGCGGACGGCCTCGTGGGGGTCCTTGAGGCAGCCGATGATCATCGCGATGAGGGCCGGGTCGCCCGTCAGGGCCAGAGCCTCGACCGCGAGACCGCGGATGGTCGACTCCGTGTCGTCGATGGCCCCCACGAGCACCTGCTTGGCGAAGGCATCGCCGCGCTCCATGAGTTCGACGACGTTCTCCCGGCGGATGAAGGCGCGTGGATCCCGCATCCTCCGGGTGAAGTACCAGGTGGTCCCCGGAACCCCGCCGCCGAAGATGTAATACAGCACCTGAAGCGCGAACAGGACCCCCAGCGTGATGAGGACGCTGTTGAAGCCGTCGATGGCGAAGCCCCACCACTGCAAGTTCACGCGCGCATTCTCCCTCTCACGGGTTGTACCACGCGGTCGGGCGCCCCGGAGCCGGTATAATCATGGCGTTCCGGACTCACCCGAGAGGCTCCCATGAAGCACGCTGATTTCCCGACCACCATGCACCTCGAACTGGCTGACGGTTCCGTCGCCCGCCTCCAGCGCAACGATGCCGATGGACTCGACCTCGTCCAGTTTCAGCCCGGCGCGACGACCCGACGCTACAAGACCGCGCCTGCGATGCCCGTCTCCATCCTCGGCTTCGGCCCGCTCTGGACCTGGGACGCCAATCGCGCCGATCGGCGCGAATTGCCTGCCGTGACGGTCTCGCGGTACGAGCCCGAACATGTCTACAAGTTGCTCGAGGGATACTTTTTTGTCCAAGAGCCCGGTAAGGGCGCCACGGCCTTTGGCCCCATCGCCCGCGTGCGCTGGCTGGAGCACGAGACGGCTCACGCCTGATCGAGTTTGGCGGGTTCGAGGCGCAGGTACCCCAGCAGCGCCTCGAGACTCGTCGCATCCAGGCCGCGTGTCTCGATGCGATACAGGATCGTGCCGTCTTCCTCGACCGGGGAAAACCAGGCGAGAATGCTGCCCGGTCGTGCGCGGTCGATCAGGCCGTTTGCCGTCACCACGAGACGCGGCAACCACGCTTCTGCCCGGATGGCATGAACCCCCGGGCGAGACGCGAGGCGCTTGCGGCACGCGTGCCAGCCGGGGATCCCCAAGAGGTCGAGCTCGTCCTGTCTGTCCATGATGACCGGATCTTAACGAGTCTTCCCGGGCACGGCAGCGAGTCCGATCACAACTCCTGCGGGTCGCTCGCTTCCTCGCACCAGTTTCGCCAGGCCTCGAGTCGGGTCAGACCGGCGGTCGAGCCCTCGTCCGGTGTTCCGGCCAAGTATTCCTTGTGAGTGCGTGCATCGAAAGGGCCCTCGATGATCTCGTAGAGGGCTGCTCCCTCCGGCCCCGGTACCACCGTGTGCCAGGTTCCCGGAGCGATCTCGACCCCCCAGCATCCCTGGCCGGCGACCATGGTCACTTTTTCCACGGGCATCCCCTCATCGTCGAGTCGCACCACGTGAGCCCGACCAGCCAGGATCACGAAGATCTCCGTCTTTGCCGGCTCGGCATGGCGGTGCGGTCGGACGTAACTCTCGGGGCGTAGCACGTTGATCATCCGCTGGATGCGCTCTTCATGCTCGTGGTAACGCACCAGTCCTCGGTGTCTCGGACTCGTCTCGGCCAGGGCCCGGGCCTTTTCCAGGGCGCTGCGGTCGACCGGTCGAAGGGGGGAATCGAACGTGAGCTTCATGGCACCTCCGCAGGCCCGGGGGCGGTCTTCACTCGACAGCCCTCATGTGCCTACCTAGAATGTTAACGTCCCCCCTCGAGGTGCACCATGCGTTGCCCCCACTGTCAGGCCCCAGATTCCCGCGTTCTCGAGAGTCGCATGCTCGAGGACGATACATGCCTGCGTCGTCGTCGCGAGTGCCAGACCTGTCGCCGCCGCTACACGACCTACGAGCGTGCCGAGATCCTGCCCCTGATGGTCCTCAAGCGGGATGGTCACCGGGAGCCGTTCGATCCCCGCAAGCTCGCGACGGGCCTGCTCCGGGCCTGCGTGAAGACCGAGGTCAAGCCCGAGCAGATCGAGGACCTGGTCGCCGGGATCGAGGCCGAACTCACCCGCCGCTTCGAGCGTGAAGCCCCGGCCTCGGCCATCGGGGAACTCACGCTCGAGCGCTTGCGGGCGCTCGACGAGGTGGCCTACGTGCGCTTCGCCTCCGTGTACCGTCATTTCGCCAGCATCGCGGACTTCGTCCACGAACTGCGTACCCTCCAGGAAGTCCAGCCCCTCTGAGCGAGGTTCCATGTCCCCTGTACTCCCCGAGCAGATCCGCAAGCGTGATGGTCGGATCGTTCCCTTCGATCCAGGCAAGATTGTCCGGGCCCTCACCAAGGCGGCGCAGGCCGTCCAGGAAGCCACCCCGGCCATCCTCGAACCGCTCGTCGAGCGCGTCCTCGCCGAGCTGTCCGCCCTGGATCGTGGCGTCGTGCCGTCCGTCGAGTCGGTCCAGGACGTGCTCGAGGGAGTCCTGATCCAGCAGGGGCAGGTCCGGATGGCGCGCTCGTTCATCCTCTACCGGGCCCGTCGGAGCCGCATCCGCGAGGCCAAGACCGAGCTGATGGACACCGTCGAGGACATCCTCGCGGACGACGCCCGCACGGGCGTTCCCACGAGCGCGGCCGACAAGCTCTCACGGATCGGCTGGACCGCCAGCACCGAGTTCGCTCTCAAGCGCCTCCTGCCGGAGGAGCTCGTCGAGGCCCACCTGCGCGGAGATATTCACGTCTCGGATCTGCCCCTCCAGGCGATCGCCCCCCATGCGGTGACCTTGCCTCTCGCCCGCCTGCTCCGGGAGGGGCTCGTCGCCGAGGGCGGCATCGTGCCACCCGGGGTGACCCCCCAGGGGATGGCCATGCTCTCGGCGATGGCCATCCAACTCGCCGCTCGCGAGGTGGCCGGCCCCGTGCGGGTCCCTGCTCTTGACCTCGCATGGGCCGAGGCGCTCGGCGGCACCGCGGTCACCGACCTCGCCCTGGAAGAGGCCTTCGTCGGGATGTTCACCTGGCTGAACGTCCTGGCCAGTCCACGTGCCGGTCGTTCCACCCTGGCCGTGCTCGGGGTCGGAGCCTCGACGGACCCCACCGCGGCCCGCATCGCCCGCGCCTGTCTCGCGGCGCTCGAACGAGTCGAGCCCGTCACGGCGCTCGAGATCCGCTTTCACGTCGACCCGCTTTCCGGTCCCACGGAGCCCGTCCTGGCCCAGGCCCTGCGTCTCGCCTCGACCCGTCTCCAGCCGACCTTCGTCCTCGTGCGCGAGGATCCTGAACCGCTCGTCGCCGCCCGCGTCACCGTGAACCTCGTCCGCTCCGTCCTGCGTGCCCGCCACGATGGCCTCGATCTCGAGACCGTCCTCGACCGGCAGATCCGCCTGGCCGTGAGCGCCATCCGCCATCGCATCGAGGCGACGTCCGACCTGCGCGAACTCGATCAGCCCTTCCTGGCTGCCCATGGCTTGCCTCGCTCTTCCCGCACGGCCTGGGTGGCGATCGCCGGTCTTGCCGAGGCCGTCCAGGCCTGGGCCGGCGAGGAAGCGGCCTCCCTTGCGGCTCGCGAGATCGCGCGGGGTTGGCTGGAAGGTCTCCGTCGCCGACTGGCCTCCGCCTCCGAGAAGCATGATCTCGTCCTCGTCCTCGATGGTTCCACCGACGAGGACGCCGCCGCGCGCTTCCCTGCCTGCGATCGCCGCGACTTCGGCGAGGTGGCCGGCCTCACGGATCGTCCCGTCTACGGTTCGGGCGCCTCCCTCGCCCCCGGCGTCCTCGCCGCCGAGGGCGAGGCCCAGCGCCTCGTCGCGCGTGGGGCCGTCGCCGTCATTCCTCTCACCCAGCGGGGCCAGGATTCCTCCCGGCTGGCGGAAGAACTCCGGCGCGCCCGCGAGGCCGGCTGTCAGGCGCTCGCCTTTGCCCATCCCCTCGTGGCCTGCGGCCGCTGCGGCGCGGCCGACGTCCCCGAGACCGGAGAATGTCCGGCCTGCGGCGCCGGTGAGGTCTCGCGCACGGCCTATGCCCGTATCGGTGCCGGTGTCCGGGCGATCGCTCGCCTCCCCCAGGCCTGGCACGCCGCCCTTGCCACCTCACCTGTGACGGATTCCCTCGATCGCGAGTCGGCCCTCCGCTAGACTGGAACCGTCAGCCGGATCTCGGAGGGGCCCGTGCCACGTCGACGCCACCGCTTCAGCCTCGATCGCCTGTGGGCCTGGTTCACCTGGCCCGTCGTGGGCTGGTGCATCTGCGTCTACCTCGGCATCAGCCTGGCCCATCTCGGCATCCAGGAGTACCACCTGCTCCGTCAGGCGCGTATCCTGAATGCTGAGGTCTCGCATGCCCGCGCCCGCGAACGTGAACTGCGCGTTCGCATCGCGGATGCGCGAACCCTCTCGGGAGTGGAACGCATCGCGCGGGAGCGCCTCGGGCTCACGCGGCCCGGGGAGATGCCCGTGCGCTTCCTCGATCCGACCCCCTCGCCGGCCCCCTGACGCCGGCCACGGGAGCGTGGCGAAATGGCAAACGCAGGCGACTTAAAATCGCCCGGCTCCGGCCTTGCGGGTTCGACTCCCGCCGCTCCCACTGCGACGGTCCTCCGCGGGCGCCTGGCGGCTTACGTCCTCGCGAACGTGGCTCACGTACTTCCAGTACGCTTCGCCCCGTCCGCTGCGGGCGCGCTCGCCACTCGCCTCCCGGTGGACCGTCGCTTCCCTCCTTGAAAGATGGCTCGTTCCTGCTTTCGCAGGAACCTCGCTTGGGTTCACCTGGATTCCGGTAGTGGGTCCATCACCGGCGGGCACCGGGCTTCAATGATTCGAGGGACGGCCTGACTGGCAGGCCGTCCCTCGGGGTTGTTTTCCGTCGATCAGATCAGGCTGGCGAGATCC
>Ga0208788_1000192_pt1 | contig 31077 bp, 35 predicted proteins | sample Wag4_2014_7_11_3_FD_187363 | JGI IMG/M metagenome (GOLD analysis project Ga0208788, IMG submission 187363) | Fresh water mixed with fracking chemicals microbial communities from Ohio, USA - Utica-2 Time Series FC 2014_7_11 (SPAdes) (version 2) ...
CGATATTTTTGGGGGTGCCGCGGGCCGCGGCGGTGGTGGCCGCAGCAATGTCTATCGTGGTAGCGACCTTCGCTATTCCATGGAGATCACGCTTGAACAGGCTGCTGCTGGCTTCACCACCGAGATCAAGGTACCCAGTTGGGAGACCTGCGACACCTGCGAGGGAACCGGCGCAAAGCCCGGCACCAAAGCCGAAACGTGTAAGACCTGCGGTGGTCAGGGTCAGGTCCGGATGCAGCAGGGGTTCTTTAGCATTCAACAGACCTGTCCATCATGCCGTGGGTCTGGGAAGACCATTCCCAATCCGTGCTCAGCCTGTGATGGTGTTGGCCGATGACGGCATGCGCATTCGCTCCAGTGGCAATGGTGAACCTGGCCTGAACGGCGGACCATCAGGTGACCTCTATGTGGAGGTCTCAATCAAGCCCCATCGAGTCTTCCAGCGAGAGGGCGATGACCTGCATTGCGAGGTCCCCGTGAGTTTTGCACGCGCAGCGCTGGGCGGCACCATCGATGTCCCCACTCTGAACGGCAAGGCGAGCTTCGACTTGCCTGAGGGTACACAGACCGGCAAGACCTTTCGCTTGCGTGGAAAAGGCATTCGGAATGTCCGCTCCAGCGTTGCGGGTGATCTGTACTGCCACGTGGTGGTCGAGACCCCAGTCAAGCTCACCGATCGGCAGCGCAAGATCCTTGAGGATTTTGAGGCCTCGCTCGAGGAGGGCGGCGATCGCCACAGTCCCCAGAGCAAGAGCTGGATGGAAAAGGTGCGCGACTTCTTTAACTGAAGCCGCGCTGCGTCTATACGCCCAGTGCGCGCTTGATCTGATCGAGCGCGCTCGGGTCCTCAAGGGTCGTCATGTCTCCTGGGTCCTTACCCTCGGCAAGGGCTTGCATTGCACGGCGCAAGAGTTTTCCAGAGCGCGTTTTGGGCAATAGGGTCACAAAGTGAATGCGTGAGGGCCGGGCGATTGCGCCGATCTCGCGATCGACTGTTGCCATGATTGCCTTCTCCTCAGCCTTCTCACCCTCTGGCGTTGCGAGCATTGAAGTGTCCTTCAGCACGGCAAAAGCCATCGGCATCTGACCCTTGAGTGCATCTGCGACGCCGACAACTGCGACCTCAGCCACATTCTTGTGAGCCTGAATCGCCTCTTCAATTTCACGCGTGCCCAGGCGGTGTCCTGCAACATTGATGACATCGTCGGTGCGTCCCAAGATGAAGTAATAGCCGTCCTCATCGCGGGTGGCGTAGTCGAAGGTGGAGTAGAGCTGCTGACCTGGGACGCTCGAGAAGTAGGTCTTTACGAATCGCTCGTCGTCTCCCCAGACGGTTTGCAGGCATCCAGGGGGAAGCGGAGGCATGACGCAGAGCATGCCTTTCTCGTTGGCGCCGACCTCTTCGAAGGTGGACTCATGTACCAAGCGGACGTCATAACCATAGGCGGGAAAGCTTGGGCTCCCGAACTTGGTCTCTGTGACGTCAATCCCGTGTTGGGCTGAGAGTATCGGCCAGCCCGTCTCGGTCTGCCAGTAGTTATCAATGATGCGCGCACCCCCGAGTGCATCAGAAATCCAACGCGCAGTGGGCTCATCAAGGGGCTCTCCCGCTAAAAAGAGTCGGCGAAGGCTCTTGGTGTTGTGGCGGGTCATAAAGGCTGGGTCTTGCTTCTTGAGCACGCGCGCAGCCGTGGGCGAAGAGAACATGGTGCTCACGCCGTAGTCCTCAACAATCTTCCACCAGATCGCCGGATCCGGTCGCAGGGGTAGACCCTCGTAGACGATGGTGGTCGAGCCGTTGATAAGTGGCGCATACACAATGTAAGAGTGACCCACCACCCAGCCAATGTCTGAGGTGCAAAAGAAGACCTCGCCGGGCTTGCAGTCGTATATGAGTCGCATGGAGGCGCCGAGGGCCACTGCATAACCGCCCGTGTCGCGCTGAACGCCTTTGGGCTTTCCGGTCGTGCCCGAGGTGTAGAGGATGTAGCTGGGGTCCGTAGCGTCCATGGCTGCGCAGGCCACCTGTGCTCCCTGCACCTGGGCCCGCAGGGGCGCGTATTCCACATCGCGTCCCGCAACGAGGCCCAGTGGGGCCAGCCCTCGGTTGACCAGCAAAACCTTTTGGGGGGGCATGTGTGCAAGGCCACAGGCCTCGTCGACCAGATGCTTGTAGGGCACCTCTTTTCCGTTGCGCATGCCAGCATCTGCCGAGATCATGAGTTTGGGCTGGGCATCGTCAATCCGAGCGGCAAGCGATGGCCCTGCGAAACCACCAAAGACCACTGAATGGATGGCTCCAATGCGCACACAGGCGAGCATGGCGAAGACGGCCTCAGCGATCATGGGCATATAAATGAGCACGCGGTCGCCGCGCTCGACACCCAGCGACTGCATGATTGCCGCCATGGCCTGCACTTCTTCGTGCAATTGGGCATAGGTGTAACGCTTTTCCTCGTTGGTCTCTGTCGAGATGTAGACCAAGGCCAGTTGATCGGCTCGGGTGGCGAGGTGCCGATCAACTGCGTTGTAGCAGAGGTTGATCTTGCCGCCCTCATACCACCGGGCAAAAGGCGAGTGGTCGAAATTGAGCGTGCGCTTGGGGGGTTCGAACCAATCCAGAAAACCCGCCTGCTCAGACCAGAACGCTTCTTTCTCTTGGATCGACCTGGCGTGAACTTTTGCCAGGGCGGTCTCTGAATAGGGTGCGGCCATGTTGTTATCTCCTCGCTGATTTATTGTTGTTGGGGGATGTGTACCCATCCCTCCATGAGAATACGCGCGCTGCGGCTCATTTCAACCTGTTTGACAACCCACTGCCCGTCCTCCAGACGGGCTTCTCCGCCGACGCGCAGTGTCCCGGAAGGATGACCGAATCGCGTGGCCTGTCGGGGCCCCCCGCCTGCTGCCAGGTTTACAAGCGTGCCCGGAATGGCTGCTGCAGTGCCAATGGCCACGGATGCCGTGCCCATCATGGCGTGGTGAAGCTTGCCCATGGACATGGCCCTGACGAGCAGGTCGATACCTTCAGCAGCGATCTGCTTGCCACTCGATGCGGTGTAGCTGTGTGGGGGCGCTACGAAGGCGACCTTCGGTGTGTGCTGACGGCTGCTCGCCTCCGATAGATCCTTGATGAGGCCCATCTTGAGTGCACCGTGCGCTCGAATGCGCTCGAATGTTTCGAGGGCATCGGCGTCGTTGTTGATGGCATCTTGTAATTCGGTTCCGGTGTAACCAATCTCGGCTGCATTCACAAAGACCGTGGGAATGCCGGCGTTGATAAGGGTGGCTTGAAGGCTGCCGACTCCTGGCACCTCGAGCGTATCGACGAGGTTTCCAGTGGGGAACATGGCACCGCCATCGCCCTCCTCATCTGCAGCAGGGTCCATGAATGCAATCTGAATCTCGGCAGCTGGAAAGGTGACTCCGTCGAGCTCGAAGTCGCCTGTTTCTTGAACTTGCCCATCGGTCATGGGGACTCGCGCAATGATGGTCTTGCCAATATTGGCCTGCCAGATGCGCACCACGGCATGACCGTTTTGAGGCACACGGCTGGGGTCGACCAGACCGTTACGAATCGCGAAGGGTCCGACCGCAGCAGTGAGGTTCCCGCAGTTGCCGCTCCAATCGACCAGGGCCTTGTCTATGGCGACCTGTCCAAAGAGGTAGTCGACATCGTGATCGGGCCGATCGCTCTTTGAGAGGATGACCGTCTTGCTGGTGCTGGAGGTGGCGGCGCCCATGCCGTCGATCTGTTTGCCGTAGGGGTCTGGACTGCCAATGACCCTCATCAGCAGCGCATCGCGTGCAGGGCCTGATGTCTGCGCAGCCACTGGCAGGTCCGTGAGTTTAAAGAAAACCCCCTTGCTGGTTCCGCCACGCATGTAGGTGGCAGGAATGCGGACTTGAGGATGGTGGGTCATGCGGCCTCCTTGGCATCGAGAAAGTCCTGCGCAAAGCGCTGCAAGACGCCACCAGCCTCGTAGATGGAGACTTCCTCTGCGGTGTCAAGGCGGCATTGGACCGGTACATCGAGGCGCTCACCCGTGCGGCGGTGGATGACAAGGGTGAGCTGTGCACGTGGGGTCCGAGTACCCAGTACATCGAAGGTCTCTGTACCGTCGAGTGAGAGGGTCTTGCGATTGACACCGGGCAGGAACTCCAGAGGGAGCACGCCCATGCCCACGAGATTGGTGCGGTGAATGCGCTCAAAGCCCTCGGCTACGATCACCTCCACACCTGCGAGCCGAACGCCCTTAGCAGCCCAATCTCGCGAGGAGCCTTGCCCATAGTCCGCGCCTGCAATGATGATCAGGGGTTGAGCCCGATGCATGTAGGTTTCAATCGCCTCCCACATGCGCATGACCTGGCCCTCTGGTTCCACCCGGGCCAGGGACCCTCTCTGGACTTGGCCGTCGACCATGGCCATTTCATTGATGAGTTGAGGGTTGGCGAAGGTGGCACGCTGCGCGGTGAGATGATCGCCGCGATGGGTTGCGTAGGAATTAAAGTCCTCCTCGGGCAGGCCCATTTTGGCCAGATACTCACCTGCCGCACTGTCGGCCAGAATCGCGTTCGATGGGGAGAGATGGTCTGTGGTGATGTTGTCGCCCAACAGCGCGAGGGGTCGCATGCCTGTGAGGGTGCGCGCTCCGGCGAGCGCCCCTTCCCAGTAAGGCGGGCGCCGAATGTAGGTGCTCTGCGAGCGCCAGTCATAGAGCGGGCTGGCGGAGCGAGCCTGCCCCTCTTGAATGGCAAACATGGGCTCGTAGACCTTGCGAAACTGGTCGGGCTTCACACTTGCCGCAACGACGGCATCGATTTCTTCGTCGCTCGGCCAGAGGTCTTTCAAGCGAATCTCCGCCCCCTCGGGGCTGGTTCCCAATACATCCTGCTCAATGTCGAACCGCACGGTACCCGCAATGGCATAAGCGACCACCAGTGGCGGGGACGCCAAGAACGCTTGCTTCGCATAGGGGTGAATGCGACCGTCAAAGTTGCGATTACCCGAGAGCACTGCGGTTGCATAGAGGTCGCGGTCGATGATCTCTTGTTGAATCTTGGGGTCAAGTGCCCCGCTCATGCCATTGCAGGTCGTGCATGCGAAGGCCACAATGCCAAAGCCGAGGGCCTCGAGGTCCTCGAGCAGGCCCGCCTCTCTGAGATAGAGCTCAACCACCTTGGAGCCCGGCGCCAGCGAGGACTTCACCCAAGGCTTGCGCACTAATCCCGCACGTCGAGCATTGCGCGCAAGCAGGCCCGCAGCGATGACATTCCGAGGATTGGATGTGTTGGTGCAGCTGGTGATGGCGGCAATGATCACAGCGCCGTCCGGCATGAGCCCTTGCGCCTCCTGTGCGCGAGCTTGTGCGAGGTTCTGCGCAATGCCACGCGATTGCAGCTCGCTTACCGGTAGGCGCTTGTGTGGGTTTGAGGGCCCTGCCAGCGCACGCGTGACCGAAGAGAGATCGAAGCTCAGCGTGCGCTCGTAATGCGCCGACTGCAGGGCATCGAACCAGAGCCCCGCTGTTTTGGCGTAAGTCTCTACTAGGGCGACCTGCTCTGGGCTGCGACCGGTGAGACGGAGGTAATCCAGAGTCTGATCGTCTATTGAGAATAAGGCTGCGGTCGCGCCATATTCAGGCGCCATATTGGAGATGGTCGCGCGGTCTCCGATGCTGAGCGTTGCCGCACCCTCACCATAAAATTCCAGATAAGCCCCCACAACTTTTTGTTGACGCAGAAACTCCGTGAGCGCAAGCACCATATCGGTCGCTGTAATGCCGGGCTGCCGGCGCCCGGTAAGCTTCACGCCAATCATCTCGGGAAGCCGCATCCACGATGCCCTTCCGAGCATGACATTCTCAGCCTCAAGGCCACCCACGCCAACGGCAATGACGCCCAAAGCGTCGACGTGGGGGGTGTGCGAGTCTGTGCCAACACAGGTGTCTGGGTAAGCGAGGCCATGATCGTTATGGATGACGGGAGACATCTTCTCCAGGTTGATCTGGTGCATGATGCCGTTGCCCGCTGGAATGACATCTACATTGTCAAACGCAGTTTTTGTCCAGTTGATGAAATGAAAGCGGTCCTCGTTGCGTCGCTCTTCAATGTCGCGGTTCTTTTGAAATGCATCGGGGTCGAAGCCGCCGCACTCCACAGCGAGTGAGTGGTCCACGATCAGTTGCACGGGCACCACGGGATTGACCTGGGCTGGGTCTCCGCCCATGTCTGCAATGGCATCGCGAAGCCCTGCCAAATCGACCAGTGCTGTCTGCCCAAGAATGTCGTGGCAGACCACGCGGGCCGGGAACCATGGAAAGTCCAAATCACGTCGGCGCTCAATGAGCTGAACAAGGCAGTCGCGCACGATCTCTGGCTGCGCTCGGCGCACGATGTTCTCTGCGTGAATGCGGGCTGTGTAAGGTAGAGAGTCCCAGGCACCAGGCTGAATGTCGTTGACGGCTGACTGCGCATCAAAGTAATCGAGTCCGGTCTGAGCCAGTGGCTTGCGGTATTGCGAGGGAGTGGGAGTCATAAGGGGGCTTATGGGCGCTGATGGATAGGGACGAAGGCCTGGTCGTCGGGGCCGATGTAGTTCGCACTTGGGCGAATGATCTTGCCGTCTATGCGCTGCTCAATGATGTGTGCAGACCATCCAGAAGTTCTGGAGATGACGAAGATGGGCGTGAACATGGCGGTAGGCACCCCCATCATGTGGTAACTGACTGCGCTGAACCAGTCGAGATTGGGAAACATCTTCTTGATGTCCCACATGACTGCCTCCAGTCGCTCCGCAATTTGGAACATTTTCATGTCGTTCGCCTGTGCGGAGAGGTCACGCGCCACCTCTTTGATGACCTTATTGCGAGGGTCACTCACCGTATAGACCGGGTGACCAAAGCCGATTACGACCTCCTTGTTTTCAACGCGACGGCGGATATCAGCCTCAGCCGCATCGGGCGACTCGTATCGCTTCTGCACCTCGAAAGCGACCTCGTTTGCTCCGCCGTGCTTTGGTCCCCGCAGCGCGCCAATGGCGCCGGAGACTGCAGAGTAAATGTCGGACCCAGTGCCTGCGATGACCCGACCTGTAAAGGTTGAGGCATTGAATTCGTGCTCGGCGTAGAGGTTGAGCGAGATGTGCATGGCCTTGACCCACTCCTCGGGGGGAGGAGTGCCGTGCAGAAGGTGCAGGAGGTGCCCGCCAATCGAGTCGTCGTCCGTTTGTACATCGATTGCACGCCCATTGTGGCTGTAGTGATACCAGTAGAGCAGCATGCTGCCCAAGGAAGCCATGAGGCGATCTGCAATATCGCGTGCACCAGGGGTGTTGTGGTCGTCTTTCTCAGGGAGCACACAGCCAAGCGCAGAGACCCCCGTGCGCATGACGTCCATGGGGTGAGCAGAGGCTGGCAGTGACTCGAGAACAGCCATGACGGCAGATGGCAGGCCACGGAGGGCCATGAGTTTTTTCTTGTAGCCAGCGAGCTCTGCGACATTGGGGAGTTTGCCGTGGACCAGGAGGTGGGCAATCTCCTCAAATTCGCAAACTGCTGCGAGGTCCAAAATATCGTAGCCACGGTAGGCGAGGTCGTTACCCGTGCGCCCCACGGTGCACAAGGCCGTATTGCCAGCGGTCACGCCCGATAAGGCAACAGACTTCTTTACTTTTGGGGTGGCGGGCGTTGCGGTCTCTGCAGACATTATTCAGATCCTTTCGGTTGGGATTGATTGAAGAGGGCGTCCAGCTTGTTTTCGAAGTCCCAGTAGCCAATGGCGTCGTAGAGTTCTTGACGGGTTTGCATGAGCGGGAGAACTTGCTTCTGGGTGCCATCGCGGCGAATCGCCTCGTAGACTGCCTGCGCCGCCTTGTTCATGGCCCGGAAGGCTGAGAGCGGGTAGAGCACCATGGCAACCCCGGCGCTGCGCAGCTCGTCCGTGGTGTAGAGCGGTGTAGCCCCAAACTCGGTGATGTTGGCCAAGACGGGCACCTTTACGGCTTTTACAAATTGCTCGTACATGGGGAGCTCGGTCATGGCCTCGGGGAAGATGGCATCGGCGCCTGCCTCAACACAGGCGCAGGCACGGTCGATGGCGGCTTGTAGCCCCTCGACAGCGAGTGCGTCCGTGCGGGCCATGATCACAAAACCATCATCGGTGCGCGCATCAACTGCCGCCTTCACGCGGTCGACCATTTCTTGCTGTGTCACGATCGCCTTGCCCGGCCGATGACCGCACCGCTTGGCGCCGACCTGATCCTCGATGTGCATGGCCGCCCCGCCAGCCTTAATGAGGCTCTTGGTGGTGCGGGCAATATTGAACGCAGAGGCGCCAAAGCCAGTATCGACGTCCACGAGCAAGGGAACATCGCAGACGTCCGTGATGCGACGGACGTCCGTCAGTACATCATCGAGCCCGGAGATGCCCAGATCGGGAAGGCCCAGGCTGCCAGCGGCAACACCGCCTCCAGATAAATAGATAGCTTTGTAGCCGGCACGCTTTGCGAGCAGTGCATGGTTGGCATTGATTGCACCAATGACTTGAAGGGGCGATTCCTCGGCCAGGGCGAGACGGAATCGCGCTCCGGCGGATGGTGACTGCGACATGGTGAGACCTCCTGTGCCTCATTGAGATGCAGACACTCTAGGAGGCTTCGGTGCCTTTGGGAATTCCTCATTTCGAGATTAGCCTTCTTGAAACACGAAGGCTCAGGGGTGCTGGTGTCTCAGAAAGTCAAAAAGGGTTCGTGCGGCTGGCAGGAGGGGGCCACCGTGGAGCGCGCAAAGGGATACCGTTCGGTGATCTTGAACGCCCTCAAGCGGGAGCAGGCGGATGGGCAGGAGCTGGCTGTAGCGTTGGGCGATGCGAGAGGGCAGAACCGTAATGCCCAAGCCGGCCGCCACGAGCTCCGCAAGGGCATCGAAGCCCTTGGCACGCACACGCACGCGCAGGCTTCTGCCCTCTGAGCGTGCCATGTCTCCGAGCCACTCAGCAATTGCGCCCCCCTCTTGGAGCAAGATGAGGTCCTGCGCGAGCAATTGATCACGGCTGAGCCGGCGAACCCTACGCCAGGGCTCTTGGGAGGGTACGGCTGCGAGAAGCTGATCCTGGTAATACGGAACCGACATGAGCTCAGAGCGAATGGCGTCGCTTGAAAGCACACCGATGTCGGCTTGTCCCTCTGCCACGAGGGTTTGAATTTCACGGCTGTTGTGTTCGGAGAGATCGATGCGTATGCCGGGCTGGGACTGAAGGAACGCTGCCAGGTCGGTGGGAAGGACGGCTGCAATGGAGCTCATGTTGGCAACGACCCTTACATGCCCGGTCACACCTTGTAGGTGATCTTCCAGCTCAAGTCCCATTTGGGATAGCTCTTGTTCGATGGCGCGGGCGCGCAGCGCCACCAGTCGGCCCGCCTCAGTGAGCTGTGTTCCCCGCGCTTGACGCTCAAGTAGCGTAACACCCAGCACCTCCTCGAGCTGTCGCAGTCGGGTACTGGCTGCGCCCAGTGCGAGGTGGCACTGCGCGGCAGCCTGCGTAATAGAACCCGTCTGTGACACGGCCAGCAGCAGCCGTAGGCTTGCGAGGTCAATGCGGTGACTGTTCAACGGCTGTCTCTGGCCCAGCGCTGCAGTTGTTCGACATACCGCTGTGCATCGGGCGGCAGCCCTTGCCGTTGAGACTCCCAAAGCATTTCTCCGAGGGCCTCCATAGCCTGATGCATGGCGTCGTGCATGCTGCCGCAGCGCACTGCGAGTGCATGAATGGCATCGCGCACACCGGGCGGTTGATCAATGCTCATCTGTTCGCTCAGCGAGAGGTGCATGGCAAGATGCAAGAAGGGATTGGTCTGGCCTTGCTCAATCGAGAAGTCGCGAGAATAGGCCTCGGGGTCTTCGAGTATGGCGTGGTACTCCGGGTGCTCGCGTATCCAGTCGGAGGCCATGAGCTCGAGTGCCTCGAGCGGCACTCCTGTCTGAGTCTTTGCCCACGTTGAGACAAAGAATGTGCGGACTTCGTCACGACTAGGATTAAACATCGATTGCCTTGGTCTTGCGCTTGAAGTCGCAGAGATCGTGAATGAGACAGCCTGGGCACTCGGGCTTTCGGGCCTTGCAGGTGTAACGACCATGCAGAATCAGCCAGTGATGGGCATGGAGTCGAAAGCCTTCAGGGACAAGTCGCTCCAGTCTTTTCTCCACCTCAGTGACTGTCTTGCCGGGTGCAATACCCGTTCGATTCGAGACGCGAAAGATGTGGGTATCGACTGCAAAGGTCTCCCATCCAAATGCCGTGTTGAGCACGACATTGGCCGTCTTGCGTCCCACGCCGGGCAGGGCCTCGAGTGCTTCCCGGTCCTCTGGCACCTCGCCGGCATGGAGCGTAAGAAGCTGCTCACAGGTCTTGATGAGGTTCGCTGCTTTATTCCGATAGAGGCCAATAGATGAGATCTCTTGTCGAACCCGTGACTCACCCAGGGTGAGCAGGCCAGCGGGCGTGTTTGCGAGGGCAAACAATCGACGAGTGACCTTGTTAACCGACACGTCTGTCGCCTGGGCAGACAGGAGCACCGCGACCAGGAGTTCGAAGGGAGAGTGATACTCGAGCTCGGTCTTGGGCTCTGGGTTTGCGGTCTGAAGCCGCAGGAAAATCTCACGCCGCCTCTGTGCGTTCATGGGCTGAGTCGCCGCTTTGCAGCCCTGGCCATTGCTGCTGCCAGAATGGCCTTCTTTTTGTCGTTGGCTATAGCACCCTCTGTGCTCTCTGTGGCCAAGCGCGTGCGACGAGCCTGACGCCGATCAAAACGCAAGCGAGCCTGTGCGGCAGCGGTGGAATCCCAATGGATTGGCGTCGAGGGAGTCAGCATGTCAATGCAGTCGACGGGGCAGACCGGGACACAGAGCGCACAGCCCGTGCAGTCCGCCTCGAGCACCGTGTGCATGCGCTTGAAGGCCCCTGCGATGGCGTCGACTGGGCAGGCCTCGAGGCAGAGCACACACCCGATGCAGTCTGCTTCCCGAATGTAGGCGAGCTGCATGGGACCCTCAAGGCCACAGGATGGGTCAAGTAGGGTCTCGGGGATACCGGTCAGGGCAGCGAGGGCCGCAATACCCGCCTGTCCTCCGGGCGGACATCGATTGATACTGGCCTCTTCCGCTGCAATGGCCTCTGCGTAAGGACGGCATGCGGGGTATCCACACCGCTGACATTGCGTCTGCGGGAGGATCTGATCGATTGCAAGCATCAGTGCGCTTCGGTCCGAAGCGCCTTGGCTCGCGTTAGGACTTGGCGTTTCGCTTTCGGCTGTTGGCGTCAGGGCTGGGCTCATGTTCAGCAATAAAGGCTGCGATCTTCGGGGCAACGATGGTTCTCCATCGACGGCCACTGAAAATGCCGTAATGGCCCGCTCCCTGAATAGTCTCATGCCGCTTGTGCTTGCTCGGTATTCCGGAACAGAGTTCATGCGCAGCCCGCGTCTGGCCCGGCCCAGAGATGTCGTCGAGTTCACCCTCGATGGTGAGGAGGGCCGTTTTTTGAATATCTTGCGGCTTGACTCTCTCGCCGTTTACATCCCACAGGCCCCTCGGAAGGAGGTGCTCTTGGAAAACCACGCGAATGGTGTCGAGGTAAAACTCGGCATCCAGATCGAGCACGGCGTTGTATTCGTCGTAGAACTCCCGGTGCGCCTCAACGGAGGCGTCATCGTCTCCCTTGACCAGATGTTGGAAGTAGTCCCAATGGGAATTCGCATGTCGACCGGGATTCATTGAAATGAACCCAGCGTGCTGAAGGAAGCCGGGATACACGCGGCGCATGAAGCCTGGAAAATTACTCGGTACGAGGTGCACGACATTCCTGCGGAACCAGCCTAGGTCGTGCTGCTTGGCGAGATCGTTCACACCCGTCTCACCGACCCGGGTGTCGATCGGGCCTCCCATCATGGTCATGGTCAGTGGGTGATTCACCTCATTGCGACTGGCCATGAGCGCTACGGCACCGAGCACTGGAACTGTGGGCTGGCAGACGGAAATGAGATGGACGTTGGGGCTGAGGACTCGGATGAAGTCCTGAACGTATGCAACGTAATCTGCGAGGGAGAAATTACCGTCCTCAACGGGCACCATGCGGGCATCGACCCAGTCGGTCACATACACATCATGCTGCTCGAGCATTGCTTTCACGGTATCGCGCAACAGGGTGGCGTGGTGGCCTGAGAGCGGGGCAACAATAAGGACTTTCGGACCGGCCGGTGGCTGCCCACTTGCATGGTCTTTCTGGAAATGGATGAGCTGGCAGAAGGCGCGGTCTTCGACTGTGACTGGCGTGATACGGGCGGTGCCGTGGGGGGTTTCGACGCGATCAATACGCCATTCGGGCTTCTCGTAGTCTTTTCCGATTCGGTGCGTAAGCTCAAGCGTGGCTGCAATGCGTCGCGCCCCTGGCGCATAACTGAGTGGCGAGTATGGGTTGGTGTAGAGCTGGGAGGCTGATTTTGCCCAGGCGGAGAGGGGACTCAGAAACGAGCGTTGAATTTCATGAAACTGATAGAGCACGAAGACATCCTTCCGAGTGCGCGATCCCCGAGGGTAACAAGGGTTGTATGGTTTTTACCAGTAATTCTCAGTCGCAATTTGTCCTGGACGAGAGGCCCTGTCTGTTGTAAATCCCTGTTCTTTCAATGTTTCTTTGCAGTCTTTCACCATTTCAGGGTTCCCGCAGATCATGAATTTCGATCGCTCTTGAGAAATCCTGCAGGCGGCGTGTTGTGTAAGCGCCCCAGTCTTAAGTAGCACCGGGATGCGCGCTGACGGGAAAGGTGTGGCCTCGCGGGTGACCACGGGGAGGTAGGTTAACTTGTGGGCGTCGGGGCCCCATAAGGGATGCTCGGGTAGGGATTCGATCTGGGCTCGGTAGGCGAGTTCATGCTGTGCTCGCACGCTATGGACCAGCACAATGCGATCGAACTGGGACCACGTGTCAGGGTCGGAGAGCATGGATAAAAAGGGTGCGATGCCTGTCCCTGAGCTCAGCAGCCAGAGGTCACCACCTGACGGAAATCGGTCGCAGGTCAGGTAGCCGTGCGCTTGGCGCTCGAGCGAGAGCGTGTCTCCGACGCGAAGCTGCGACAAGACCGTTGTGAATGCGCCCTCCGGAACCACAATGGAATAGAACTCGAGATCCGCGTCGTATGGACCTGAGACCATGGAGTAAGCCCGCCAGACTTGCCCGTCGGCGGACGCCTCTGGGTGGTCCGAGCAGACCCCGAGCCGGGCAAACTGTCCAGCTTTGAATCGAAAATCTTTCGGGCGCTCAACCGTGAAGGAGAAGAGGTGGTCGCTCCATTGACGCAGGGAGAGGATGCGAACTGGAGACGTCCGTTCGGCCTGATTCACCGCTCCAGGTGCTGAAGCTTATCTTTTACCTTGGCCCACTCATCAGCGTCGGCGGCAGCGGGTTCAAGTCGCGTAATGCTGGGCCAGACTGCGGCGAGCTCTGCATTGAGGGCAATGAACCGCTTTTGGTCGGTGGGGACGTCTTCTTCCGCGTAAATTGCATTGACCGGACATTCTGGGATGCAAACCGCGCAGTCTATACACTCATCTGGGTCAATAACCAGAAAGTTGGGGCCCTTTCGGAAACAGTCGACGGGGCAGACGTCAACACAGTCGGTGTATCGACACTTGATGCAGGATTCAGTAACGACGTGGGTCATGATGTGGGCTTCTCGCCTCATAATGTCAACTTTCCAATTTTAGCGGACCTTTGATGGATCTCGCAGAAAAGTCACAACGCAGCCGCGACCGCATCCTCTCGCGTATCCGAGCCTCCTATGGGCGGTCCGAGGGGCCGGGGGCTGCCGAGCGCCGCCAGGCCGATGCCTACCTCCAACGGCATGCCGTGGGTCCCAAACCCCCCATATCGGACGCTGACAAGATTCCGCGGTTCATTGCGCAGTCAGCGCGTCTGTCCGCCACCATTGATCGAGCGCAGCGTCGCAGCCAAATTCCCGAGCTCATCAACCGCTACTGCGGGCACCATGGCCTTTCACCGCGAGCAGTGGCCTGGCCAGCGTTTCGTGACCTTGACTGGGCCGCACATGGCCTCGATGTGGAGTTTCGGGCTCCTGTGCGGGATGAGCCTGTCCCAGACCTCATTGGCATTACCGGGTGTTTTGCGGCGGTCGCCGAGACCGGCACACTGGCCATGCTGTCTGGTCCCGAGACCCCCGCCTCTATGACGCTATTGCCCGAGACTCACATTGCAGTGATTCCACAGGACCGGGTTTTTCATCACATGGAGGATGTGTTCGAGCGACTGCGCGCTGAGCGCGGCCTCATGCCGCGTGCGCTGAACTTCATTTCCGGGCCCTCGCGCACTGCAGATATCGAGCAGACTTTGGTCTTGGGCGCGCATGGGCCATACCGTGTGCATTTGATTTTGTTGGAGTCCTCCTCATGAGTAAACCCACACTCGTCGTCACCCGTCGCATTCGCGCTGAACTGATTGAATCGCTCTCTCAGGTTTTTGAGGTCACGCACAATCAAGAGACGGACACTCCGACCACCCCTGATCGCATGCGTACGCTGCTTGCACAGGCGCAGTACCTCTTTTGTACCGTAGCCGATACCGTGAATGCAGAGGTTCTGGGCGCTGCCCCTCACTTGAAGATGATCGCAACGGGTGCCGTGGGCACCAACAATATCGATTTGGGCATCTGCCGATCCCGTGGCATTGCTGTCAGCAACACCCCAGACGTGCTCACCGAGACCACCGCAGACTTTGCCTGGGCCCTCCTCATGGCGACTGCTCGACGGGTATCGGAGTCTGAGCGTTATGTGCGCTCAGGTTCCTGGGATGGCTGGTCCTTCGATCAGTTCTCTGGTCGAGATGTCTATGGCGCTCGCCTTGGGGTGCTTGGGATGGGGCGCATAGGCAGTGCCGTCGCACGACGAGCGGCTGGATTTGGGATGACCGTGCGGTATCACAATCGAAAGCCGGCCTCCGAGGCCGGAGCCGCACAATGGGTCGATAAGGCCACCCTGATGCGTGAGAGTGATTTCCTCGTGATTGTCGTGCCATATAGCCCCGAAACCCATCATCTCGTGGGGCCCTCTGATCTTGCGCTCATGAAGCCAACCGCTTGCCTGGTCAACATTGCCCGCGGCGGAGTCGTGGACGACGCAGCGTTGGCGGATGCACTGGAGTCACGGCGCATTTGGGCCGCCGGCCTCGATGTTTTTGAAGGGGAGCCCCGGCTCAATCCTCGCCTGCTGGCGCTCGATCAGGTGGTTCTGACCCCGCACATTGCAAGCTCCTCGGTTCAAACTCGGGGGCGCATGATGCAGCTCGCGGTTGACAACCTGATGGCACACCAGCGTGGGCTTGCCCTTCTGACGCCTGTGCTCTAAAATCTCGGGTTCCTTGCTACACCGGAAACTTTCCCGGGTGGCTTTACCCCTAAGGACTGAGGAGAAGTTGCATGACTGACGTCGTGGCCTTGCGCCATTATGAAGTGGTATTCATTGTTCACCCAGATCAGAGCGAGCAGGTGCCCGCCATGATCGAAAAATACACGGCCATGGTTACCGCCCACGGCGGCAAACTCCACCGGCTTGAAGACTGGGGCCGTCGCCAGTTGGCATACCCCATCGAAAAAATCGCTAAAGCCCACTACGTGCTCATGAACATTGAGTGTGGTCAGGCGGAGCTAGACGAACTCGAGAACGCATTCCGGTTCAACGACGCGGTCCTTCGCCACCTTGTGGTCAAGATGAAGAAGGCAGAAACGGGTCCTTCGCCGATGCTCAAGGTCATTCAACGCGAAGAAGCTCGCAAGACCATGACGGCCTCGACCGGCTCGGAGATGGCCGCGGCTTAAGGCCGGTAGCGGATCGCGAGCTGTGAATGTAATGCCGGCAAATGGCGTTCACCTTCGCGGCCAGCTCATGCACCAAGAGCAGATCCGAACCAGCCCGACCGGGGTTCCCGTTCTCGAATGCACCATATGGCACGAGTCGCAAGTCGAAGAGTCCGCGTCAGCGCGGAAGCTCGCATTTGCCTGTCCAGCGCGTGCGTTGGGGGCCGTTGCGCAGCAGCTGTCGCGAGAGTCGTCAGAGCAGTGGCTGCTGATCAAAGGATTTGTGGCGCCAAGACGTGCTGCGTTTTCGACCAAAGAAGCAATGACCGGGCGGTTTGCCCCCGGACTCATTTTTCACATCACTGAATACGAATTGGAGAAAGACCATGGCATTTAACAAAAAACCAATGGATAAAAAGCGCCCCAAGCGCAACACCCAGAGCGCGCTCTTCAAGCGTAAGCGCGTTTGTCGTTTCACTGCAGAGGGCGTTGAGCAGATCGACTACAAAGACATCGATACGCTCAAAGATTTCGTGACCGAGACTGGAAAGATCATCCCTGCTCGCATCACCGGCACCAGCGCGAAGTACCAGCGACAGCTCACTACCGCCATTAAGCGGGCGCGTTTTCTGTCGCTCATCGCATTTACCGATAACCACTAAGCAAGAGGGCACCCCATGCAAGTCATCCTGTTGGAAAAAATCAGCAATTTGGGAACCCTCGGTGAGGTGGTTCGCGTAAAAGACGGTTACGCGCGTAACTTTCTTATTCCCCAGGGCATGGCGCGTCGCGCCACCACGTCAGCCATTGCCGAATTTGAAGCCAAGCGTGCAGAGATTGAGAAAGCCGCATCAGAGCGCCTCGCAGCCGCCCAGGCCCTCGGCGCAAAAATCGACGGCATTGTGGTCGAAGTGCACCAGAAGGCTGGGGTCGATGGACGGCTGTTTGGTTCTGTAACGAACTTTGACATTGCCGAGGCTCTTGGTAAGGTGGGTCATGGCATTGCAAAAGCCCAGGTCCGTCTGCCCAATGGGCCGCTCAAGACTGTCGGTGATTTCTCTGTTGAAATCGCGCCCCATACCGATGTTGTGGTGGCGGTTACCGTTCGCGTCATCGGAGAGGCCGCCTAAGGTCGTTTCCAGCGGAGAGGAGTCGCGTCTTGGCTGACGAGAGTATCCAAGCGTTACGACTCCCTCCCCACTCGATTGAGGCGGAGGCCGCAGTTTTAGGCGGCCTGCTCATCGACAACACCGCTTGGGACCGCGTCGGAGATATCCTTCGTCCGGCGGATTTCTATCGCGCCGAACATCGGCTGATCTTCGAATCCATCACCCGCCTGATCGATCAGACTCGGCCGGCCGATGTCGTCACGGTCTTCGAGGCCCTGCAGTCCCTTGGCCAGTCTGAGCAAGCTGGCGGGCTGCCCTATCTGAATGCGCTTGCTACCGAGACGCCCTCGGCAGCCAATATCCGTCGCTATGGCGAAATCGTTCGCGACCGAGCGGTTCTTCGCCAGCTGATTTCCGTCAGCGATGAGATCGCCACCACGGCGCTCAATCCAGAGGGTCGGGAGACGCGGCAGATCCTCGATGAGGCCGAGTCCAAAATCTTCCACATTGGGGAGGAGGGTTCGCGCGGATCCAACAGCATCATTCCCTTCGACCAGATCATCAAGAAGGTCGTTAAGCAGGTCGATGCACTGGCCCGCAACCCCAACCCCTCTGATGTCACAGGCGTGCCCTCGGGGTTCATCGATCTCGATCAAAAGACAGCCGGCATGCACGCCGGCGACCTGATCATTGTGGCGGGCAGGCCCTCGATGGGAAAGACTTCTTTTGCCCTCAACATTGGAGAGCATGTCGCAGTCGATCAAGGTCTTCCCATCGCCGTCTTCAGCATGGAGATGGGCGCCGAGCAGCTCGCGCTTCGTATGCTTTGCTCCGTTGGCCGTATCGATGCCCAACGCATTCGGACGGGGCGCTTGCACGAAGAAGACTGGGACCGCATGACTCACGCGGTTCAGCGCATGACAGGCGTGCAGGTGCATATCGATGAGACGCCGGGGCTCAACCCGCTTGAGTTGCGATCGCGCGCACGGCGGCTTCACCGCCAATCGGGGGGCCTGGGACTAATCATCGTCGACTACATCCAGCTCATGAGTGGTACCAGCAGCAATGAGAATCGGACGACCGAGATCTCTGAGATCACGCGTTCACTCAAAGGCCTCGCCAAGGAGCTTGGCTGCCCTGTTATTGCACTCTCTCAGCTCAACCGAACAGTCGAGCAGCGCACCGATAAGCGACCGGTCATGAGCGACCTTCGAGAGTCAGGCGCAATCGAGCAAGACGCCGACGTCATTCTCTTTATTTATAGGGATGAGGTGTATCGGCCCGACTCCCCAGACAAAGGGGTGGCAGAAATTATCATCGGGAAACAACGGAATGGACCCATCGGCACAGTCCGGCTAACCTTTCTCGGTCAGTTCACCAAATTTGATAACCATGCGCCTCCGGCGCCAGCTGGCTACGGAGACGCCCCTTTCTAGACGTAAAGGAGTTGTATGCTGCCGCTGCCCAAGGTTGCCCCAGTCTCTATTCCCATTCACAACGATAGCCAACGGTTTGCGGTACGTCGGGTCTATTGTGTTGGCCGCAACTATGCGGATCACGCCATTGAAATGGGAGACACAGGCCGCGAACCCCCGTTCTTTTTCCTCAAGCCCGCTGATGCACTTTTCCCAGTCCCAGCAGACATTCAAACTGATTGGCCTTACCCCATGGCAACTGAGGATTGCCATCATGAGGTTGAGTTGGTGGTCGCACTTGCTTGTGGCGGCAAAAACCTCACGCCGACTCAGGCGGCAGCTTGCATCTGGGGCTATGCCCTGGGGTTGGATATGACCCGTCGTGACCGTCAAGGTGAAATGAAGAAAGCGGGGAAGCCCTGGGAGATTGGCAAGGCCTTCGATCACGGAGCACCCATCGGGCCGCTGGTGCCTGTGGGTGAGCGGGGTCTCTTGACCTCCGGCGCCATATCGCTCTCCGTGAATGGCGTGCAGCGCCAAGCGGGTAACCTCTCGCAGCTCATTTGGCCCTTGGCGGACATGATGTCTGAGCTCTCCAAGGCCTGGACGCTCGAGGCGGGCGACCTGATCTTCACCGGCACACCAGCAGGCGTAGGTCCGGTGGTGCGCGGGGACCGGGTCGATGCCCAGTTCGAGGGGCTGCCGGGTCTCTCTATTCGCGTGATCTGACACCGAGTCGCATGGACGTCCGACTTCATAGCTTCTGGCGGTCCTCTGCCGCCTATCGTGTTCGGCTTGGACTGGGCATGAAGGGTATTGCGTATGAGGTCGTGCCGGTTCATCTGCGCAAGGCAGAACATCAGTCTCCTGCCTATCAGTCACTGACGGCTGAGGGCCTCGTGCCTGTTTTGGAGATAGACGGGCTGGTGCTCACGCAATCGCTCTCGATACTCGAGTACCTCGAGGAGCGTCAGCCGGATCCGGCACTGCTGCCTGGCGATGCAGCCGGACGTGCTCGGGTTCGCGCCTTGGCCCAGATCATCGCCTGCGAAATTCATCCGCTCAACAATCTGCGTGTGCTCAAGTACTTAAGTGGTGAGCTCAGCCTATCCCAAGCTGCCCGGGACGCCTGGTATGCCCATTGGGTGCGCGAGGGCCTCACAGCATTCGAGCGGCAACTCGCGCTCGGGAGCGGGCTCTTCTGTCATGGGGATCGGCCTAGTCTTGCAGACTGCGTGCTTATGCCCCAGGTCTTCAATGCTCGCATCACAGGGGTTTCCCTCGACGGGCTTGACCGCATTCTCGAGATCGAGGCGCGAATGCTCCAGTTGACATGGGTTCGCTCAGCCTATCCATTCAGTCAACCAGATGCAGAGGGAGACGCTGGAGCGCTGGCCCTGCCCACCCTTACTCGATAATTTTGGGGCGGGTTAGGCGGGCCCTGTCGCCACGGGTCGTTTCGGATTAGAGCACCACTCGCTCCAAGAACCCGGATACAGCGCGCTGCCGTGCAGACCCGCTGCCTCCATGGCGACCAGGTTGTGGCAGGCGCTGATGCCAGATCCACAGCTGTGAACGATTGCACTTGGGTCTTGCCCGTTTAAGAGGGCCTCGAACTCTTCTCTCAGAACGGCAGGGGGTTTAAAACGCCCATCGGGCTGGAGGTTCTGGGCATACGGACGATTGATTGCGCCTGGAATGTGTCCTGCTACTGGGTCGAGGGGCTCTTCATCTCCTCTGAATCGTGCGGGCGAGCGGGCATCGAGCAGCACTGCAATCTCGGGCATGGCGCCCGACTGCACCCAGCTCTCGATCATCTCTGCGTTCCAGCGTGGGCAGAGGGTTGGACGGGGGGCCAATCGTCCCGAGCGTGCCTTTTTAAAATCGCTGGTCTGAAGCTGGCCACCTTCGGCCACCCAGGCCTGCAGGCCTCCATCGAGGACAGCCACCTTGAGGTGTCCGACATACCGTGCGAGCCACCAGAATCGCGAGGCGTACACACCGCCGGATGCATCGTAGGCGACCAAGAGCGTGTCCTCTCGGGCACCCAGCTCAGCGAGTCGATCGCAGAAGTGATGGGGGTTCGGAAGTGGATGACGCCCACCATCGGGACCCTCATGACTGTCGTCGGCCAGGTCTTGCGCGACCGACAGAAAGGCGGCCTGAGGAAGGTGCCCGGCTGCATAGGCTCGAAGTCCTGCAAAGGGATCTTGAAGGTCGTGTTGAACGTCGATGACGATGACATCGTCGGGAATGTTCACCAATTCTTGTGGGGTGATCAGTGGGGTCATCGTGCAGTCGCCAAAGCTTTGCGCAGGTATTCGTGGAAGTGGAGCATGCCGTCTTCCATGGGGGAGTGATACGGGCCAACGAGTCCTGCAAAGGGATCTTGAAGGTCGTGCTGAACGTCGATGACGATGACATCGTCGGGAATGTTCACCAATTCTTGTGGGGTGATCAGTGGGGTCATCGCGCAGTCGCCATAGCTTTGCGCAGGTATTCGTGGAAGTGGAGCATGCCGTCTTCCATGGGGGAGTGATACGGGCCAACCTCGTTGAGCCCGCGATTCATCAGGGCTCTGCGGCCACGATCCATGCGAATCGCGATCTCGTCGTCTTCCAGCACAGTCTCGTTGTATGCGGCCTGCTGGGCCTCTACGTAACTGGGTTCAAAGTAAGCGATTTCCTCTGGGTAGTAGAACTCCACCACATTGACAGTGCGCTGGGGTGTTATGGGGTGAAGGTGGGAGACCACCAGAACCTTTGGGTACCACTCGACCATGATATTCGGGTAGATGGTCATCCAGATGGCGCCGAAATCGGGCAGCTTGCCGTCGTGCATGCGCAAGACCTCTTGCTGCCAACGCTGATAAACCGGCGTGGCCGCATTCGAGAGGGGCGTGATGCCAACCGCTTGGATGTTGTATTGCTCACCGAAATGCCATCTAAGGTGATTGCAGTCCACAAAATTGCCAAGCCCGGGGTGAAACGGAGCCACATGGTAGTCATCCATGTAGACCTCAATAAAGCTTTTCCAGTTGTACTCGCAGAGGTGGTGCTGAGTGTGTACGTGGACGTAGCCCTCAAAGTTGAGCTTGTCAAAAAACGGCACTTGGCTGAGCTCATTTAAGAGCGCTGATTGCCCCTCAAAGAGCAGGCCATTCCAGCTGCTGAGGGGCTTGCGCGAAAGGTGCTTGCAGGGGTCTTCGGCAAAGTGCGGTGCGCCGATGAGCTCGCCCTGTAGGTCATAAGTCCACCGATGAAGCGGGCAGACAATGTGTTCGGCCTCGCCCTTACCCTCAAGCATGATGGCCTGCCGGTGACGGCAGACATTGCTAAGCAGCTCTATGCCGGTTGCATTCCGGACCAACACCCGCCCATGATCTTCATGCGCAAGCGTTGCGTACCGGCCTACCTCGGGCACCATAAGCTGGTGGCCGACATAGCCAGGCCCTGCCTTAAAGCAGTGAACGCGCTCTTGGGCCAGAAGCGCTTCGTCAAAATAGGCGTGAACCGGCAGCTGTGCGCTGCTGGGGATCAGCCTAGAAAAGGTTCCGACATCACTCATCGAAATCCCTCCCGAGCCAAGAAAGGAAAGCGCCCGAGTATACCCGCAATCCTGCGCGTGGGGCGTCTACAATGGCGCGATGGACAACGTCGATGACATTTCAACGCTGAGCTTTGAGGCGGCCATGGCCGCGCTAGAGCGAGAGACCGAGCGTCTGGAGGACGGGCAACTCGCACTTGCCGATGCCCTCAAGGCTTACGAGCGTGGTGTCGCCCTCATGCGGCACGCACAGGGCCTGCTTGAGGCCGCTCAGAAGGAGCTTGAGATCATCGACGCGAGAGGCACGACTGTCGCCCCGGTCTCAGACTTCCTCGGGGAGAACGGGTGAGTCTCGCGTCGGTCGTCCCGCCCGCTTGGCTGGCTGCGCTCAACCTTCATTTGGAGCATGTGCTCAACGGTTCGAACCGTCTGGAACAGGGTAACCATTCGGGCCAATCCCTTGCACGTCTCTGGTCCGCCATGGCTTATGCCGTCTTGAATGGCGGAAAGCGTGCGCGGGCGCTGTTGGTGATGGCGAGTGCAGAGGCGACGGGTGCGGATCCGCTGGCCCGAGTAGTGCTCGATGCCGCCGCTGCCGTGGAATGTGTTCATGCATTTTCGTTGGTCCACGATGACCTGCCCTGTATGGATGACGACGACCTCCGCAGGGGTCAACCCACAGTGCATGTTGCCTTTGACGAGCCAACTGCGCTGCTGGTGGGCGATGCGTTACAGACGCTTGCATTCGAGCTTCTCATGGATACCCACGCCTCTGATCAGACAAAAGTGGCGCTCTGTCGTTCACTCGCTGGTGCAACGGGCGCTCGTGGTATGGCGGGAGGCCAGGCCGTTGACATTGCCGCTGTCGGCGTTGGACTGACTCAGCGTGAGCTCGAGGCCATGCACGCCCTGAAGACAGGGGCTTTAATAACAGCGTCTGCAGAGATGGGGGTGTTGGCTGGCCCACACGCTTCAAATGCCGCTCAGCTCGACATGATTCGCTCTTATGCCAGGGCTTTGGGATTGTCGTTTCAGGTGGTCGATGACGTCCTCGACGCCACAGCCGACTCGCTTACCCTGGGCAAGACGGCGGGCAAAGACCAAGCGCAAGACAAGCCGACTTTCATTCGGCTGCTGGGCTTGGAGGCCAGCCGCTCCTATGCGCAGTCATTGCTCGACCATGCGCTGGCATCGATTGAGCCGCTTGGTGCCCAAGGCGATCGGCTTCGTGCGCTTGCGCTTGCATTGACTCATCGCGTCCATTAGTTCATCGTTTCGACCATGTCCACTTTGCATGACATCTCTTCCCCGCAGGACCTACGTCTTCTGACCCGGCGGCAACTCAAAGACCTCGCGGCTGAGCTGCGTGAGTTTCTGCTCCACTCCGTGGCGCGTACCGGGGGGCACCTGTCCTCGAATCTGGGTACGGTCGAGCTGACCGTGGCCATTCATCATGTATTCCAAACCCCGTTCGATCGGCTGATCTGGGATGTGGGTCACCAGAGTTATCCGCACAAGATTCTCACCGGGCGGCGCGACCAGATGCACACGCTGCGACAGCTCAACGGCATTTCTGGATTTCCTCGTCGCTGTGAGAGCGAGCACGACCACTTTGGCACGGCGCACTCTTCCACGTCTATTTCTGCTGCCCTGGGAATGGCCTTGGCCACGAGACAGAAGGGCGAGCATCAGGGGCCCCACCGCCGGCGCCATATTGCCGTGATTGGTGATGGCGCCATGAGTGCCGGCATGGCCTACGAGGCCATGAACAACGCGGGCATTCACAAAGACATTGATCTCCTGGTCATCTTGAATGACAACGAGATGTCGATCTCTCCTCCCGTCGGGGCCATGAGTAACTACCTTGCACGACTCATGTCGGGCCGTTTCTACTCGGCCGCACGTGAACTCGGAAAGCAGGTGCTCTCCGCAGTACCCCCTGTTTTAGAAATTGCCCGACGCCTTGAAGGGGGTGCAAAAGGGCTCGTGACGCCGAGCACGCTCTTTGAAGAGTTCGGTTTCAATTATTTTGGCCCCATCGACGGCCATGACCTCGACGCCCTCATACCAGCACTTCACAATCTGCGTGAACTCAAGGGCCCACAGTTTCTGCATGTGGTGACCAAGAAGGGGCAAGGCTATGCGCTGGCCGAAGAGGACCCCATCACCTATCATGGGCCCGGAAAATTCGACCCCAACGAGGGTATTCGGCCGGTGACGCAGCCGGCCAAGCCAACCTACTCAAAGGTCTTTGGAGACTGGCTCTGCGATGCCGCCGAGGCAGATGCTCGCGTGGTTGCCATCACGCCGGCCATGCGTGAGGGGTCTGGCATGGTTGAGTTCTCGCAGCGGTTCCCCGACCGGTACCACGATGTGGCTATTGCCGAGCAGCACGCAGTCACCGTTGCGGCAGGTATGGCCTGCGAGGGGCTTCGTCCTGTGGTCGCAATTTATTCGACCTTCCTGCAGCGGGGCTACGACCAGCTCGTGCATGACGTCGCGCTCCAAAACCTGCCTGTGCTGTTTGCGATTGATCGTGCTGGGCTTGTCGGTGCCGACGGCGCGACACACGCGGGGGTGTTTGATATTGCCTTCATGCGTTGCCTGCCCAACATGGTGATCATGACTCCCAAAGATGAGCCAGAGTGTCGCGCCATGCTCAGCACGGGCCTAGTGCTCGAGGGCCCCTCCGCCGTTCGGTACCCCAGGGGCGCTGGAATGGGTGTGGAGCCAGGCCATGCCTTGCTGCCCCTTGAAGTTGGCAAGGCCGAGCCACTGCGTGAGGGGGCCGCAGGGCCACATGGACTGCGTGTCTGCCTGCTGGCGTTCGGGAGCATGGTTGCGCCTGCTCTTAAGGCCGCTGTCGAGCTGAATGCGGCTGTCGTGAATATGCGTTTCATTAAGCCGCTCGACATCGAGTGCCTTGCAGACTGTGCAGAGCGCTACGATCTGCTGGTCACTATCGAGGAGCACGTCCTCGCTGGCGGTGCGGGTTCCGCAGTCATAGAGGCACTTGCTGGGCTCTCGACCCGCGTCCAAGCTCCATCAGTCCTGGCGTTGGGCCTACCCGATGTGTTCATCGATCACGGGGACCACGCTGCACTCTTGGCTCGCGAAGGACTCGATGCACCGGGCATCGTCGCAAGCGTTCGAGTGAAGGCAGCCCAACTGCACACCCATCGAGAGTTTGGGGGAAATCTCACTCAACCCTCGCTTACACTGGCCCAATGAATAGCCCTACCGAGAATAGTGCCATCGCCATGCCCGATGTTCAGGGACATCGCGACACCCGCAACATCCCCATCAATCGCGTCGGCGTGCGTCGCCTGCGTCACCCAGTTTTGCTTAGAGCCGGTCAGGGTAAAAAGCCCATTCCCTCAGTGGCGACGTTCAGTCTCTCCGTGGCGCTGCCGGCAGACCAGAAGGGCACTCACATGTCGCGTTTCGTGGCACTGCTGGAGACCATGGGTCGCGATGGCATTGAGCTGAGTGCAGACACTGCGCAGTCCTTAGCCAGAGACATGCTCAAGCTGCTGGAGGCCAACGAGGGAACGCTCTCGCTTGAGGCCCCGTATTTCATTGAAAAGGCAGCGCCCGTGAGTGGGGTGAAAAGCCTCATGGATTACACCGTGGGCTTCGAGGCGACTGCTGGCGGTGAGACACCCGACACGGTGCTTACGGTAAAGGTACCTGTCAAGAGCCTGTGTCCGTGCTCGAAAGAGATCTCCGATTACGGCGCGCACAATCAGCGTTCAGAGGTCACGGTGCGCGTGCGACTCGGTCCCCAACCGGCCAAGCTCTGCATGGCGAGCCTGATTCGTACGGTCGAGGCCCAGGCCTCTTGCGAGCTTTGGGGCCTACTCAAGCGCCCCGATGAAAAGTATGTAACCGAACGCGCCTACGACAACGCGAAGTTCGTCGAGGACCTGGTTCGCGATGTGGCCATCTCGGTGCGGGCCCTACCTGGGGTCATTGGTTTCGAGGTTGAGGCCGAAAACTTTGAGAGCATCCACAACCATTCGGCCTGGGCACGCATCACGGTTTAGTCTCAGTCCCGGAAGTTTCCATAAGCCAGTGGGAGGTCGTCGACCTCTTTCTTGAGCAGTGCAATCACGTTCTGCAGGTCGTCACGTTTGCCGCCTGTGACGCGCACGGCGTCTCCCTGAATAGACGCTTGGACTTTCATTTTGCTGTCCTTGATGATCCGGACAATGCGCTTGGCGTCGTCTCCGGCAATGCCATGACGAATGGTGAGCACCTGCTTGAGCTTGTCGCCACCGATTTTCTGGATGTCGCCGTGGTCAAGAAAGCGCACATCGACGCCGCGCTTCGCGCACTTTCCAATCAAGACCTCTCGCACCTGGCCGAGTTGAAACTCGCTGTCGGCATAGCAGGTGAGCTCGCGATCCTTGAGTTGGACCTCGGCACTTGATCCTTTGAAGTCAAAACGGGTACCAATTTCCTTGCTGGCTTGGTCCACTGCATTCCTTACTTCAGTCATGTCAGCTTCAAGGGTGGCGTCAAATGAGGGCATAGGTGGTGTCTCCTGGGGGCGAGTGAATCCAATGGGTCAGTCGAGCAATTTCTCGAAGAATAACGCGCGACCCAGTTCGGAGGAGAGTTGGTAGGCCTGAAACCCGGCCCTTTCATAGGCTGAGACGGCACTGGTGTGGCGCTCAAGCACCTCGAGTGTGAGCTTGCAAAACCCTTCAGCCCGCGCGAATGACTCTGCGGCGCGCAGGAGTTGCGATCCGATACCTTGGCGTTCAAGGCCGGGCCGCACGCAGAGGTCGTGAATATTGAGCAGGCGCTGTGCTCGAAAGGTGGAGAGTCCAACGAAGGCGTTGAGGAGCCCTACCGGGGCGTCATCGCGATATGCAAGCCACCCCCTGTAATGCGGCATTTCCCCCAGTGTGCCTGGCAAGGACTTTCGAACGTCTGGGCTTAGGCCTTCGCCTTTGCCCGTTGGGCCTCGTGCGTAGAGATCGAGCAAATCGACAAGTGCTTGCGCATCTGTCGGCTCATGAGGCCGCAGGGTATGAATCTGAATGGTCACGCGTCGTCGTGCGTCTGCCCAAGCAGGAGATACTCCATGAGGGCCTTTTGCACATGCAGGCGATTCTCTGCCTCGTCCCAGACCACAGACTGCGGGCCATCAATGACCTCTGCGGTCACTTCCTCACCACGATGCGCAGGAAGGCAATGCATAAACAGTGCGTGGGGTTTGGCATGAGACATCATGTCGGAATCTACGCACCAATGCTCAAATGCCTTTTTGCGCGCCTCATTCTCCGACTCAAAACCCATGCTGGTCCAAACGTCTGTGGTGACAAGGTCTACACCTCGGGTTGCGTCCATTGGGTCGGCGAACTGCTCAAAGTGTCCCGTTCGATGAAGACCCGCACGCTCGGGCTCAACCTCGTATCCCGGGGGCGTCGAGACGTGCACCTTGAAATTCAATATTTCTGCGGCTTGAAGCCAGGTGTTGCAGACGTTATTGGAGTCGCCGATCCACGCCACTGTTTTCCCTTCAATGCTGCCACGATGCTCGATGAAGGTCAGAATATCGGCAAGGATCTGGCAAGGGTGGTACTCGTTGGTGAGCCCGTTAATGACAGGGACGCGTGAATACGCTGCAAAGCGCTCAATGATCGCCTGCTCGTAGGTTCGGATCATGACGAGATCGCACATGCGCGAGATCACCTGTGCTGCGTCCTCAACCGGCTCGCCTCGCCCGAGCTGCGTGTCTCGGGTGTTGAGGTAAATCGCAGCGCCGCCAAGCTGGTGCATGCCCGCTTCAAATGAGAGCCGAGTGCGCGTAGAAGCTTTCTCGAACACCATGACCAGGGTGCGATCTTGCAGGGGCATATGCCGCACATAGCGCTTGAAACGATCTTTGATGAGTAGCGCTCGATCGAACAGATAGAGCAAGGTCTCGCGATCCAGGTCGCTGAATTGGAGAAAGTGTTGGATCCCTTGAGGGACGGCCGAGGGTGCGTGCATGGTCTTGGTTGCGCAGTGCCTCAGGCGGCCCGCGCACTTTCAGAGCGTTGACGCTCAATCGAGGATTGAATGAGCGGTGTAAGCCGGTCTACGCAGATCTGTGCTTCCTCATGGGAAAAGGTGAGGGGGGGCAGCAGCCTGACCACGCGCTCGGCCGTCACGTTAAAGAGCAGTCCTGCTTGTAGCCCCTCCGAGGGCAGCGTGCCGCAGGCATGACTGAGCTCAATGCCCATCATGAGGCCTGCACCGCGAATGTCTACAACCTCTGGGGCTTGCGCAAAGCTGCTGCGCAGCGCGGTCATCATGCGATCACCCTGCACTCGCGCGTTCTCCATGAGTCCCTCTGACTCTACGACCTCGATGGTCGTGAGTGCTGCGCGCATTGCTAATGGGTTTCCGCCAAATGTGGTCCCATGGTTGCCGGGTTGGAAGAGGTCGGCTGCAATGCCGTGGGCCAGGACGGCACCGATTGGGACACCCGATCCCAGGCCCTTGGCTAGGGGCATGACATCGGGCAGAACGTCAGCCCATTGATGAGCGAACCACTTTCCGGTTCTGCCAATGCCGCACTGAACCTCATCGAGCATCAGCAGGATGCTGCGCTCTGTGCAGATTGCTCTGAGCGCCTGAAGGAACTCGACCCGCGCAGGCTGAATACCTCCTTCGCCCTGAATGGTCTCGATGAAGATTGCGCTGATGTGAGGGTGCAGGTCGAGTGCCTGTCGCACGGCTTCCATATCGTTCATGGGCGCACGAACGAATCCCTCGACCAGCGGTTCAAATCCAATCTGCACTTTGGTGTTACCCGTTGCCGACAGGGTGGCAAGTGAGCGCCCATGGAATGCTTTCTCGAAGACGAGAATTTCCGGACGATCAAAACCGAGGCGATGCCCGTGTTTGCGCGCTAGCTTGATTGCAGCTTCGTTGGCCTCGAGTCCAGAGTTACAGAAAAATGCGTTCGTCATGCCCGATCGCCGGGTGAGTGCGTCGGCGAGCTCCTCCTGTAGGGGAGCCTGGTAGAGGTTAGAGGCATGGATCAATGTGGCGACCTGTCTCTGAAGGGCCTCAACCAGGCGAGGATGGGCGTGCCCCAGCGTGTTGACGGCGATGCCTGATAGGGCATCGAGATACTGACGGCCCTGATCGTCCCACATCCAAGCACCAGACCCTCGCACCCGCGCATCGAGATACTGACGGCCCTGATCGTCCCACATCCAAGCACCAGACCCTCGCACCAGCGCGACTGGGAGTCGGGTGTACGTGGGCATGAGTGAGGAGGCAGTCGTTTTCATGAATGACCAAATCAAGACAAAAGGAAGGGAGGGGAGCCGTTAGAATACCGCTTTATCTTGAAAGCTTTCATGTCGCAGGGCATTCCATCCACGACCGATCTGACCGGTAAGTTCATTATCAGAGGACAGACCCTGTCGGGCAAAACCTTTCGCCCGAGCGATTGGGCCGAGCGTTTGGCGGGTGTGCTTGCGCCGTATCGCCCTGGCTACCGAGCCTCTGGGAGTGCGCTGATGGTGCATGGGTTTTCTCCCTATGCGCAGCCGGTGGTGCGCGAGGGCGTCAAGTGCGTGATTGTGGACTCGAGCATGCATGCCCTCGAGCCCATGGCTTGGGAGTTCGTCTGCGGCTTCGCGCGCGACAACCAACTCGTGATGGAGCCCTTTACCGAAGTGCGTCCATGACCCGCTGAGTGATGGCATCAACTGACCCGACCCCAGAGATGGTGACCACGCGGGGTGCCGCTGCGTCTGCACTTGCTTGCCAATCGCTGTAGAACTTCACCAGGGGCTTGGTCTGCGCGTGGTAGATATCTAAACGCTTACGCACAGTCTCTTCACGATCGTCATCTCGTTGAATCAGCGCCTCACCCGTGACGTCATCAATGCCGTCTTTTTTGGGTGGGTTGAAGGTGACGTGATAAGTCCGGCCGCTTGCAACATGCACCCGTCGGCCGCTCATGCGATCGATGATGTCCTGATCCGGCACTTGAATCTCGAGCACAACGCCAATGGGAACCTGCGCGTGTTTCATGGCCTCAGCCTGAGGAATGGTGCGCGGGAAGCCGTCGAATAAGTAGCCGGCTTGGCAGTCGGGTGCCTGAAGTCTCTCTTTGACGAGGTTGATGATGATCTCGTCGCTCACCAGTCCTCCGGAGTCCATGACTTTCTTCGCCTCTAAACCGAGTGGCGTGCCCTCGCGCACAGCAGCTCTCAGCATGTCGCCCGTTGAGATCTGAGGAATGCCAAACTTTTCCTTGATAAAGGTTGCTTGGGTTCCTTTTCCAGCGCCAGGTGGGCCGAGCAGAATCATGCGCATCTTGGAGTCTCCGTTGTCATGGTTTTGCCGCAATTATAGGCGGAGGTTGGTCCAAGCGGCGCGAACCCGCTCTAGGTCAGCGAGGGTGTCTACACCTGCCGGCGGTGGGGTCTCGAGCACGATGGCGCCAATGGCGTGGCCATGCTCCATCCAACGCAGTTGTTCGAGCTGCTCTGACTGCTCGAGGGCGCTGGGTCCCCAGCCGACAAATTGCTCGAGCAGGCCAGCCCGAAATCCATAGAGCCCAAGGTGTCGGTAGGCGGGGGGCTGCACAGGCAGCGGGCCCGGCTGCGAGAGTGCCGGTGTTCTGAGGTAGGGGACTGGAGCTCTCGAGAAGTAGAGCGCTCGGCCATCGCTGCCAAGGACCGCTTTGACGGCATTTGGATTGAGAAACTCTTCGAGGCTGTGAATGGGGGTGACCGCCGTCGCCACGGATGCCCAGACATGGTGGGCAAGCATGTCCGCAATCTGGTCTAAGGTCTCTGGTGGCATGAGCGGTTCATCGCCTTGGAGGTTAACCACCACTTGCTGTGCGGGCGCGCCCATCAGACGACAGGCTTGGGCGAGTCGATCGGTCCCGCTCTGGTGGTCGGCCGAGGTCATCACGGCGTCAAAACCCGCGGACCGAACGGCATGCGCAATCTCAGTGTCGTCTGTTGCGACGGCGATTCGGCTCGCACCGGAGCGGGCCGCGCGCTCGGCAACACGCACGACCATGGGCTTGCCTGCAATGTCTGCGAGCGGCTTATCTGGAAGGCGAGAGGATGATCTTCTCGCGGGAATCAGCACCCAAAAGTCTGTCTGATGCACAGGG
>Ga0208788_1000193_pt1 | contig 31029 bp, 32 predicted proteins | sample Wag4_2014_7_11_3_FD_187363 | JGI IMG/M metagenome (GOLD analysis project Ga0208788, IMG submission 187363) | Fresh water mixed with fracking chemicals microbial communities from Ohio, USA - Utica-2 Time Series FC 2014_7_11 (SPAdes) (version 2) ...
CTACTCCTCCTTTCCTCGTTGCTTTAAGCAACTTTTTTACTCGGAAAGGATAAGCTCTAGGAATTCAGAATTTTAATTTTTGGGAAAAGTATGGATTTGAAAGCTTCTTTTATTGGGATATGTATTTGTTGTATTCGATTTATGATCCAATTCAACTCAGCTATTTTTTTCAACTCTTTGTAGGTAAGGTTCCTATAAATAGTTTCGATAATTAATCCAATTTTTTATTTTTACTGAAGCAAATAACCACTAAATTTCTACTTATGAAGAAGCATTATTTAGGTTTAATCTTGATTGGATCACTCTATTTTTCAGTCGCCTGCCAGCCCAAATCGGAAGAAACAAGTTCTGCAGAAGGGCAAGAACAATCGGAAGAAAAAGAAACAGAAAAGCGACCAAGCCCGTTGGTGACAACTGAAGGTAAGGTTGCTGGAAAAAGTATCAAGGTTCAATACGGATCACCTGCTGTCAAAAGTAGAACCATCTGGGGTGACCTTGTTCCATACAATGTAGTTTGGAGAACTGGTGCCAACGAGGCAACCTATATTGAATTAGCAGAAGACATTACCGTAGAGGGGAAAGCACTTGCAGCGGGCAAGTATTCTATTTTCACCATCCCCAAAGAAAGTGGAACCTGGACCGTGATTTTTAATTCTGATTGGAACCTAGAGCATGGACATTTTCAGCATAATGAGAAAAATGATGTTTTGCGTGTGGAGGTACAACCCCAATGGGAGGCAACAAGCCAAGAAAGTTTGTCTATCGCAGTGGAAGCTCCCGGAATAGTAATTCGATGGGAAAAATTAAAGTTGCCAATCGCAGTTCAATAATTAATTCCAATCCCCGGCCTGAGTTCGGGGATTTTTTTTGATTTTAAATTTCCCTAAGTTTCAGCAACAATTTGTAACCCAAGATAATTTCCACCCTGGATCTTGCTATGAAATATATTTCTCTTTTAGTTGTCCTTTTTCTTACCTGTGCTTTGGGAGTACTGGTTTCCCTTCCTCTTGGGCAGATTCCTCCTCTTGCTCCCTTGTTAGACCCCAATCATGGCTTTTGGCAAAATTCATTTAGTGAGGACCAGCTTGCTGATGAGGCCCTCTCATTAGAAAACTTGAATGCAGCAGTTGAGGTGGTCTATGACGAACAGTTGATTCCGCATATTTATGCAGAAAATGAGTTGGACCTTTACCGAGCCCAAGGTTACATCACTGCCAAGCATCGGCTCTGGCAAATGGAGTTTCAAACCCGTGCAGCTGCAGGGCGGCTCTCTGAAATTGTAGGTCCCATAGCCTTGGACTTAGATCGCATGACGCGAAGAAAAGGGCTCGCTTATGGAGCCGAAAAGGGCATAAGTTACCTCACAGAAGCTGATCCTGCTACACTCGCTTTGGTGGAAGCCTACGCAGATGGCGTCAATCAATACATTGCTCAATTGACCGATGCGCGGCTGCCAGTAGAATACAAGCTATTGAATTACAGACCTGAACCTTGGTCTGCCTACAAATCCCTGCTTTTACTCAAGTACATGACCGACATGCTAGTCGGTGATCGGGATTTGGAGTACAGCAATCTGAAAAAAATCCTAGGAAAGGTAAACTTAGATCGATTGTATCCAGACTTTCCAAGCGAAAATGATCCTGTAATTGAAAAAGAGCGAGTTTGGGATTTTACATCCTCTGCACCTGCAAAACCAGATAGCCTAAATTATCCTGAAGAAACCCTTCAGCTAGAACCTTTGGTTCAGCCAACTGAAGGTACTGGTTCAAACAACTGGGCCGTCAGTGGGAAAAAGACCAAAAATGGCAATCCAATTCTTGCGAATGATCCTCACTTAAGTTTGAATCTCCCTTCCTTGTGGTATTCCATGCAATTGAGTACGCCTACGCATACTGTCAAAGGAGCAACGCTTCCTGGGGCACTTGGGATTATTTCTGGGTTCAATGAAAATATCGCCTGGGGCGTAACAAATGCCACTAAGGATACCCGAGACTGGTATAAAATCACCTATCAGGATGCTTCTCGTAAAGCATACAAGTATGGTCAAGAATGGAAACCCACCGAATTCAGAGTAGAAAAAATTGCGGTAAAAGGGCAAGAGGTCTTTTTGGATACTGTCGTCTATACGCACTATGGACCGGTAGTTTACGATCAATCCTTCAAGGCCGATCGCCAGGACGTTAATTTTGCCCTCCGTTGGATTGTGCATCAGGGCACTTCCAATGAGCAGAAGACCTTTATTCAACTGAATAAGGCTACCAACCACGAGCAGTATACCGAGGCCTTGAAAGATTACGCTGCCCCGGCTCAAAATTTCGTGTTTGCTTCAAAAAGTGGAGATATCGCCATGCGTATTCAAGGCAAATTCCCACTGAAGTGGAAAGAGCAAGGCAAATTCTTCATGGATGGTGCAGACCCGCGGATGGAATGGCAGGGTTTTATTCCTTTCGAACACAATGCGAATACGCTCAACCCTGAGCGTGGATTTGTTTCTTCCGCCAACCAGCATCCTGTAGATAGTACCTATCCCTACTATGTTTTTGATAATTCGTACGAGCATTATCGAAATCGCAGGTTGAACCGCGAGCTAGCCGCAATGGAACAAATTACTGTGGAAGACATGAAGGGGTTGCAGTACGATTCGTACAACCTTCAGGCAGCAGAATCCTTACCTGTAATGCTCAATTTGCTTGCTACCTATGGTTCGTCTTCGAAGGAAGCACAGAAGTACTTGGCTGATTTGAAGTCTTGGGACTTTTTTGCTGATCCTGCCAAAAAAGGGCAAACCCTTTATTCCATTTGGTTTGCTGAAACATCAGAGAGCATCTGGAGAGAATTAATGGACCAAGGTGCGCCGGTGGTGCGCCCTAATAACTACCAAACTATTGCATTGATGAGTACTTCTCCTGAGGATTCTGTTTTTGATGTTCACATGGCTGAGGGTGTTCAAACTGCTGAGTACCATGTTCGTGTCGGGTTTGATTCCTTGCTCGTAGCAATGAAAAACTGGGAAACCAAAGAGGGTGATTATGGCTGGGCAGACTATAAAAAAACAACGATACAGCACCTAGTTCCTAATTTTAAGCCATTCTCAGTTGCAGGGGTGTACACCGGAGGTGGTTCAGGTATCCTGAATGCAACAGGGAGTAGGCACGGTGCGAGTTGGAGAATGGTAGTGGAGTTAGGATCGACCATACAGGCCTTTGGAATTTATCCTGGAGGTCAATCAGGCAATCCAGGAAGTAGATTTTACGATAATTTCATTCCTATCTGGGCGAAAGGGGATTATGTGGATTTTGGTCTGAAGAAAAAGGGAGATCAAAAAGGAATATTGTTCAAAACAACTTTAAAATAAGGCAACCATGAAATTTCTATTACTTACCCTCTTGAGCGCCTTAGTGGTGGTATTTTTAAACATCGTGGCCCCTTACTGGGCAGTGATGATTGCTTTGACTGTATTAGCTGGAATAATTCGCCCGAGTGTATGGGGTGGATTCTTTGGAGGAGGTCTCGGAATGGGCCTAGTTTGGTTGGGTCAGACGGTTTACATTTCTGCAGTTACTTCCAGCACACTCCCTGACAAAATGGGTGCATTGATGGGGCTTGGCTCCGGACTAAATTTAATGCTCCTCACGGCGGTATTGGGCTTTATTTTGGGTGGATTTAGTGGCCTTCTTGGTGTGATGTTTCGTAACTTAGTTCAAAAGAAACGTACGGACGTTTACTTAGGCTGATTTTTTGTTTTCTATGGATTGATTTTTTGGACTCTAGGGTAACCAAAAGTTTTCTTTACCTAGTTGAAAAAAAATAGATACTTGAAGCAGTATCCTTCCTTAATAAGGGTTTAATGGTTGTGGGCAGTATCTTGATCGGGTCCCTTGGGGACTACCATGATCACTTTTTCTTTGTCAACGACTACAGAACCTGGCGCGGAGCCCTTCACCTTCCGTACAAACTTAGCTTCTGTAACAATGACGGGACTCAGCGAATCTGTTTTGAGTTTAGAATAAAAAGCGGCCAAGGCACCAGCTCTCTCCACAACCTGTGGAGGAACAGTAGGCATACCTTTCCTTCGAATGACGACATGGGATCCAGGAACATTTCGTGCATGGAGCCAAAGGTCGTCTTTATGCACAAAGTTGCGGAGCATCTCATCATTGTCTTTGGCGGATTTGCCAACCCATATGGTAAATCCTTCAACTTCAAATACTTTGAATGGACTTCCCACTTCATTTTTTGTAGCTGGAAGGTCTTCTTTGTGTTCTTTTTTGAACTCCTTCAATGCACGGAAATCTGAGGCTTCACCGAGCCGGTCCAATAAGGCTTGAAGCGCAATCGCCTGTTCATTTTTTACCGCAAGCGTCTTTTCCAGTTGATCCAATTCCAGCTGTCTGTTTTTAGATTTCCGATACAGGGATGCAGCAAGTTCCTGAGGTTTTTGCTTGGGTTTGAGGTTTATTTTTACGGTTTCTCCCGTATAGAAATTAGCAAGTTCCACCTCTCCACTGGTTCCCTCAAACATAGGAAGATTGGCCATAATCACATCAGCAAGCTGGGAGGGGGGAGGTGAATCCTTCAACTCTTTTAACTTCGCTGTTGATTTTTTGAGGTAAGCCTGAGTTCTTTTTAATTGATCCTGATAGGATTTGAGTAGGTTATTTTTTTCTTTCTCAAAACTTCCCAATACCAGTGCTTGATAAAAAAGTTCGTTGCAAGCAAGGATGGGGTCCGCATAGGTACCTTTAGCCTGGGCCTCTGGCAGCAGACTTAAGATTAGTTCTCCTTCCTTTTCCACCAAACTGTATAGTGGGCTATCCAAGAGATCCAATAGTTCTTCGATTAAATCCCATTTTTCAGTAAGTGTTTTGTCCAGGTAACCTTTTTCCTTTAGCCATGCTCTAGGTACTGGACCTAGGGTAGGTAGGAACTGTGAAACATTCCCTTCCAAAAGAATGAAGTGTTCCAAGCTCAGGTTGAGTTCACGGTCTAAACTACTCCAATCCAAGGTTTTGTCTTCAGAAATGGCATTTCTAAAAATTAGGGTAGGCTCAACTTCATTGGGAAGGTACAGCAGGCAGTTGCTGCGGTTACCATGCAGCTTAAGCACCAGCACTTTTCCGGAAGAGAGCTCAAATTTTAGTGCTCGCTCATTTGAAAAAGCCCTACAAGACAGAATTTGCTCGCCAATTAAGGAATCAAATAGGCTGACGGTATTTCTTTTAGCACGGTGAAACTGGCTTGGAAAAGAGATGTAAACTTGTGGTGGGAGTAAATGTGCTCGAATAAACCGCGTTCCGTCTGCTCCTTCAGTCTCCAGGACTAGTTCATCCTTACTTTGAGAAAAGCAGGATACTATTGAGTTTCCAGCAAATGAATCGGATAATGCCGGTGCAAGGAATCGAAGGAAATGATAGGTGAGGTGCATGGCTAGGTGTCCAGCTTTAGACCATCATAGGCTAAAAAAAATCCTTCAGGCAGTTCTTTTTCTACTGCAGCATGCTTTCCGAGTCGATGTGAAATATGCGTAAAGTAGGTTTTTTTGGCGCCTATTCGTTGTGCTTGTTCAATGGCTTGATCCAAGGTAAAATGGGCGATATGAGGTTCCTTTTGCAAGGCATTGAGCACCAAAATTTCAGATCCTTCAAGTAATGCGAGGGACTCTTCAGGAATGTGATTTGCGTCCGTGATGTAGCTAAAATCCCCGATTCGAAAACCCAAAACAGGCAGTTTGTAATGAATAACCGGAATAGGGGTGATTCCTATGCCATTGATTTGAAAGGGGTTGTGATCAATTTCCACGCAAGCGACCTGTGGCACGCCTGGATATTTTTTGTCGTTGAAAATATAGGCATACTCCCGTTGAAGCTGCTCCAGAACTGTTAGTCGGCCAAATATGGGAATGTCGGCTTGCTGGTAAAAATTAAAGGGGCGGATGTCATCCAAGCCTGCGGTATGGTCTTTGTGTTCGTGCGTAAATAGCACTGCATCCAATTTTTTTATCCCTTCGCGGAGCATTTGCATCCGAAAATCAGGTCCTGTGTCTACCACAAAAGACTGCCCTTGAACCGCTATATGAATGGAGGATCTAAGTCTTTGGTCTCTAAAATCGAGGGATTGACACACTGTGCAGGAACATCCGATAACTGGAACTCCTTGAGAGGTACCTGTTCCCAAAAAGGTAATGATCAAAATTTCAGGGTAGTTTGGCGTAATTCAGAAAGAAAATCTTGGTTTGCTTTCTCTTTGAATTCTTTTGGATCAAAGTCTAATTCTGCAAGAATATCGATTAGTGCATTGATCTTTCCTTCCAAAGGAAAGTATTTATTGATGATGACTACTTTGGTCTCTTTGAGGAGGCAATAGCCAGATTTGAAATTCCCCTTTTCGTAGCGGAGGTGGTAAGAGGAGCTTGCAAACAAATTTTCCAATTTATCCAAAAAATTTTTGGTGTATTTGACTACCATGGACTAACTCAGGATTTTTTTAACCGTAGCTAAGACTAAGTCGTAATTTAAGGGTTTTTGGATAAAGTCATCAAACCCAAATTTCCGGAAATCCTCTGGAGTATGGTTAGCAGCATTGCCTGTAATCGCAATGATGGGGATGCTATTTTTAGTAGGGTCGGTCAATTTTCGGATTTCCTTGGTGCATTGGATGCCATCCATTTGTGGCATCGTAATGTCCATCAAAATCAGGTCAAAATCTTCGACTGCAAGCATTTCAAGTACCTGCTTCCCATTTCGAGCAGCTTTCATGCTGTAATTCTCAAAGGCTAAAACACTTTTGGTAAGGTTGATAATGATGGAGCTATCTTCACCTACCAAAATTTTAATTTTATCAGACATTATTCAAACTTTGTTCGTTTCTTAAAAATTCTTGAAACTCCTTTATTGCAGCCTTAAGATAGTGAAGACTTTCAGCAAATTCAACGGTTTTTTGAAGTCTACCTAAGGATTCACATTGCTTTGAAGCAAGATAAACTTTTTCAGCCCCTAAGGTACCTGAATTCCCTTTTAGTGTATGAACGGCTCGTGTAATTTCTTCTGTTGTTTCAATTGCTTGCCTCCTCTCCAAAAGCCGAAGGAGGTTTTCGCATTCTTCAGCAAAGTCTGAAAAGACTTGATGAATTACTGCTTTTGAACTCAAGCGAAGCAGCTGTTGATAGACATCTAGGTTCAGAATAGGAACTAAATCTGTCTTTTCTAGGGTGCTTTCTTCTGCTTCAGCCTGCTTGGCCAATAAGCTTTGAATTTTCAAAATAAATTCCTTGGGACGAATGGGTTTGGAAATCAAGTCATCAAAACCTTGTCCTTTGTAAAATGCTGCTTGAGTCTGATCTGAAGTTGAAGAAATTGCAACAACCAAGCAGGAACTATTCACCAATGCCCTTACTTTTTGCAAAAATAAAAGCGGCTCTAAATCAGTAAGTTGTAGGGATATTAAAATTAGATTAGGCTTCTGATTTGCTAAATGGTCCAAGGCTTTAGTGCATTTGTCAAAACTTTGGAAGGTGTGAATTTGACCTACTAGGTATTCAAAAAGCTTTCTTTCTTGTTCCTTATCCTCTATGATCAAGATATTTTTGCTTTTCATTCCAAACCTCCTGACTTTTAAGTTTTAAAAATTTTAGTAATGCCAACCGACCCTAAGTATTTAATTCTTGTCGTAGGGCCAACAGCTGTTGGTAAATCGGACCTTTGTTTAAAGCTAGCCAAAAAATTCGAGACGGTGATTCTTTCCTGCGATAGCCGGCAGCTTTATCGAGAAATGAACTTGGGTACCGCCAAACCAAGTGCAGAGGAACTTGCCCAAATTCCACATTACTTTATCAATACCCTTTCGATTGAAGAGTCCTACGATGTGCGGAACTATGAGGAGGATGCTTTAGCGCTTCTGGAGGACTTGTTCAAAACCAAGCAGGTGGTCTTGATGACAGGTGGAACAGGTCTTTTTGCGGATGTGATTGCCAATGGCCTAGATGCAATTCCGGAGGTAGCTCCAGAAATTCGAGTTGAAATCATCCAAGAATTTGAGGAGAAAGGCCTAAGCTGGCTTCAGGGATCCGTTGAAGAAATAGACCCGGAGTTTTATACACAGGTGGATCGTGCCAACCCACAGCGTTTGATGCGCGCTTTAGAGGTTTGGCGGGGCACTGGATTGAAATTTAGTTCTTTTCGAACTAAAACTAAGGTGAAACGCCCTTTCGAAATTATTAAAATTGGATTGGATAGGCCAAGAGAAGAGCTTTACGAGCGAATTGATCAACGGATGGAACTGATGCTCAGCAAGGGCTTGTTTGAAGAAGCGGAGGGATTGTTTAAGAAAAGAAGTTTGAATGCACTTCAAACCCTAGGCTATACGGAAATTTTTGATTTTTTGGAGGGAAAGTACGATGAGCAGGAAATGATTCGATTGCTGAAGCGTAATTCCAGACGCTACGCCAAAAGGCAACTCACTTGGTTTCGAAAAGATCTCTTGATCCGCTGGTTTCATCCCAATCAGGAGGAGGAAATTTTGGCCTATCTAAGTGATCAAATCGCCTTAAATCCACCAAATGCTGCCACCCAATTGTAAGGAGCTTTTTTGATTAATGCATTGAACTGGTATTGGTTGACTTTCATGGCTCTTAATTGTTCAATGCTGCTTTGCGGAATTGAATTTTGAGGAGCCTTTTCTTTCAATAGCTGTTGAATTTTTTCCGGATTTATGAGTTCACCCGCTACAATCCCCAGCTCAGGATGAGCCTGGGCGAGCTGGGAAGCCAAATTTTTTTGTAAGGTTAATTTTCCCAACATGTATTGCCTTACCGTTAGAAAGAAGAGGAGGCAAGCACCTGAAGCAGTTAAAAACAAAGGAATGAAGCCCATATCAAATACTGAGTAGATTAATTAATTTCAAGTGGTCTGGAATAAGCGTTTTGGGTTTGCCTATGCAATCTTCAAATGGGGTGTACACCACTTCCCCATTCATTACTCCTGCCATGCAATTTGTTTTTCCGTCAATCAGCCCTTCTACTGCAGCCATTCCGCAGCGACTAGCCAATACACGGTCACGCGCGGTAGGCTTTCCGCCACGTTGAATATGACCCAAGGTGGTTACCTTAAAATCTTTAGTAGGGTCTTGGATTTGCTCTCTCACAAGTTTCATAATCGTTTCGGCCGAACCCAATTCATCGCCTTCAGCAACTACTATGATACTTGAACTTTTGCTTTTCCTGAGATTTTTTAAAGTCTTGACAATTTGGTTGATATCGGTTTTGGTTTCAGGTACCAATACAAATTCAGCACCTCCTCCAATTCCGGATTCAACGGCAATAAATCCGGCATCTCTTCCCATCACTTCGATGAAAAAAACCCGATCGTGAGCAGCTGCAGTATCTCGGATTTTGTCGATGGCATCTAGCGCTGTATTTACTGCTGTATCGAACCCAATGGTGTAGTCTGTCCCGTAAATGTCATTGTCAATGGTACCTGGGCATCCAACCGTAGGGATTCCAAACTCCTCAAAAAATACCTTTGCTCCAGTGAAGGTTCCGTCTCCTCCAATGGCCACTAATCCTTCTATCCCATGGTCTTGCAAGTGATCGTATGCCTTTTTTCTTCCTTCAGGAGTCATAAATTCCATGGATCGAGCAGATTTGAGGATTGTTCCTCCACGTTGAACGATGTTGGAAACTGAATAGGAATGCATTCGCTTGATGTCCCCTTCAATCATCCCTTCATAGCCTCTGTTGATTCCATAGATTTCAAGGCCGTGGTAAATGCCAGTTCTCACGACTGCACGAATGCAGGCATTCATTCCAGGTGCATCACCACCTGACGTGAATACGGCAAGTTTTTTCATGGTTTAACGGTTTTAAAAGTTTAAAAATAGGCATAATTGAGCTAAAAAATCTGGTATAGGAGAAAAATGAAAGATGAAATTCCAATTCAATTGCAAACCCAATTTTTGGTCCTTCAAGTACGCGACATCCATTTATTCGCATCAGGGTTTAGGATTTCAGGGTGCTGCTAGCCACTGATTTCAAAAAATACTACCTTGAAAGTTCAAACAAACCCAGCATGAAATCTTTACTTTTTCTGACCCGCACGTTCATTGCATTCCTCCTCTTTGCTTCTGCTTCCCAAGCCCAACAATTGGATAAGGAACGCTGGGAATCTCAAGCAAAAAAAGTAGAGATCATTCGCGATGATTTTGGGGTTCCTCATATCTACGGCTCCACAGATGCAACAGCAGTTTTTGGCTTATTGTACGCGCAATGTGAGGATGATTTCAGACGAGTAGAGCGCAATTATTTATGGGCAATTGGAAGGCTTGCCGAGCTCGAAGGGGAGAAGGAATTGTACTCTGACTTGCGTGCCCAGCTTTACATGACTACAGAGGAAGCACAAAAAGCCTATGCGCAAGCACCGGATTGGTTGAAAGAACTGTGCATAGCCTTTGCGGATGGCATCAACTATTATTTGTATACGCACCCAGAAGTAAAACCTCAAGTAATCACACATTACGAGCCGTGGATGCCCTTATTTTTCTTTGAGGGTTCCATAGGTGGAGACTTGGAGCGCATTTCTACAGCTCAGCTAAAGGCCTTTTATGAACCCAAGTCTACCCTAGGATTTCAAGAAGCACAGGAGCAATTTACGCCGCTTGCGTTTGACGAACCCCAGGGGTCCAATGGCATTGCCATCGCGCCAAGCAAGTCTGAATCAGGAAATGCAATGCTGCTCATCAACCCGCATACCTCTTTTTATTTTCGCCCAGAAGTACACGTGAATAGCGAAGAAGGTCTCAATGCCTATGGAGCAGTTACCTGGGGGCAGTTTTTTGTGTACCAAGGCTTCAATGAGAAAACAGGCTGGATTCACACCTCTAACTTTGTGGATTTCATCGATGAATTTGTAGAGGATGTTTCCGAAGAAAATGGCAAATTTTCCTACCGCTATGGAAATGAAAAGAGACCAGTAACAACTCAGAAAATCACCTTGAAGTACAAAGATGGAGAGCAGCTGAAGGAAAAAGAATTCACCATCTTCCGCACCCACCACGGTCCCATCACCCATTTGGAACAAGGGAAGTGGGTGGCAACAAAAATTAATTGGGATCCAGTGCCTGCCTTGGTTCAAAGTTATACCCGAACCAAACTAGCCAATTATGCGGAGTTTAAGGAGATGATGAATATCCGTACCAATAGCTCCAATAGCACTGTTTTTGCCGATGCAGAAGGGAATATTGGATATTTTCATGGAAACTTTATTCCCAAACGAAATCCGCAAATTGATTTTTCAAAACCAGTAGATGGGACTGATCCTGGAACGGATTGGCAGGGGCTGCACACGGTGGATGAGAGCATTCTTATTCTCAACCCAGGGACAGGATGGATACAAAATTGCAATTCCACCCCATTCACTGCAGCAGGGGAGTTTAGTCCCAAAAGAGAGAATTACCCTTTTTACATGGCTCCAGATCAAGAAAATTTCCGTGGACTTCATGCAAGCCAGTTGCTTTCCCAGCAAAAAGGAAAGCTCAATCTCGATAGTTTTATCCAGCTTGCATACGATCCCTACTTGCCTGCTTTCTCTTTTCTAATTCCCGAATTGCTTGGATCGATTTCTGCTACACTTCCCGCTGTCCATGCTCCGGCAATGGAACAGCTCAGGACTTGGGATTACAGAACATCCAAAGAATCCGTAGCCATGTCCATCGCTCATTTTTATGGAGAAAACTACCAAAGGAGATTTAGAAGTTTGAACCGATTTGCACAAGAAGATCCAAGAGCTAAAGTTCCTACTGCTGCTGAAATCCAAGCGGTATTTATACAGACCTTGGATCAGATGAACGCTGATTTTGGGACTTGGAATACGCCTTGGGGCGAAATCAACCGCTTTCAGCGTTTGAGTGGAGCCATCGATGCAGACTTCGATGATAACAAGCCTTATGTACCGGTGGGGCTGGCTTCTGGTAATTGGGGCGCCTTGGCTGCGTATGGTGCGAGAGCCACTTCCACTACCAAAAGACTGTATGGCTACCGTGGCAATAGCTTTGTGGCAGTCGTAGAATTTGGCCCTAAAGTCCGCGCAAAATCCATGTTGGCTGGTGGGCAACAAGCAGATCCACAATCCCCTCATTTCTTTGATCAGGGCCAGCGCTATGCAGATGCTCAATTCAAAGAGGTGGCCTTCTACCGAGAGGATGTTGAAAAAAGAAAGGTGACTTCCTATCACCCCGGACAACGCCAGAAATAAAAAGCCTACACTCTTCTTTTTCTCAAAAACGTTTGGAATGCCTAGGAGGAACTCTTGTGGTTATTCGCTACGCTTGGCTCAAGTTTTTTTTGGATCGCTTGCGCTGTACCAGGCGAATTAGGAAGGCACTGAGTCCGATGATAAAACCAGTTCCAAACCAGAAGAATGGGTTGTACATATCAAACAACACCCGATAACCTGCAGTAAATAAAAACAAGAGGATTCCTGTAATCGCCCATATGGGTTTATTTTCTTCCTGATCTTTTGATTCAGGTTGGTGGGGTAAATTAAGCAAGGACTTTAGCTCTCCCCAATGCCAAACAATAAGTAGAAGATTGGCCAAAAGCATCAATCCTGTGATGACGGGGGTCCCACCAAATTCCATGGAAATGGTAATCACAAAGACATTGAGGATAATGGGGAGATTGAGAACTGCTCCTAGTTTAGCGTAGTGCTGGGTCATCAGAAAGAAACCAGCTAGCAGTTGGGCCCATCCTATAAATTGCCAGTAAATCCCTGTCTGGTAAAGCACTTCGAAAAAGTGCATTGTCGACCCTAGCGGAGCATCTTCTTGTGAATAGGTGGTGAATCGTTTGCCTTTAATCTTGATGATGCAGGCAAAAACAAAGGCCCCTCCAATCAAGTAGCGGGTATAAATGATAAAAATCTGAGCTAAAAAAAAGGATTTTAGGCGATTCATGGACTGGTTGCTTAGACGAAGGATTGAATGCGGGCAGCTGCTTCATCCAGGTGGGCTGCAGTAAAGAATCGCTCGTGTATTACTTCGTGATCCACTTGTTCATGAATCCAGGTGGTATGAAAAGGAACATGGATCCCGTATCCACCCAGCTCCAATACGGGGAGAATATCTGACTTCAGGCTATTGCCGATCATCACAAATTCGCTGGCTTGGATATCAAGATGGCCAATCAATTTTTCATAATCCGAAATTCGTTTTTCACTCATGATTTCAATGTGATGAAAGAAGCTTGTTAATCCAGATTTTTGAAGTTTCCGCTCCTGATCGACCAAATCCCCTTTGGTAGCCAACACAATGCGGTATTTTCCCTGCAAGGATTGCAAGACCTCCTTTACCCCAGGAAGTAAATCCACCGGTTTACCCAGCATTTCCTGACCGATTTGTATGATTTTTTCCACCAAGACAATGGGCATTTTTTCTCCCGAAATGCGGAGCGCCGTTTCGATCATTGAAAGCATAAATCCTTTGATGCCATAGCCATAGAGACCCAAATTTGCAATTTCGGTACGGTAAAGCTCTTTCATGATGGCATGCTGTGGAAGAAAATCCTCAAGCAGACTAGCAAATTTTTCTTCAGCCTCACGAAAGTAGGTTTCATTGATCCAAAGGGTATCGTCCGCATCAAAGGCAATTACACGAATAGGCATGGCGTGTTTGGTTAGAATTTATAGGTAAATGAATTGAGCGCTTATTTTAGGGTTTCTTTGACCCAAGCAAGCAACACTTCTCGCCATCCTTCCACAGCTCCTTTTCCCAAGCCAAATGCAAATCCATGTCCACCAGTTGGGTAAATATGCAGGGATGCTTTTACACCTTTAGCATGAAGTGCTTGGTAATAAAGCAAGGAATTTTCAAGGGGAACCGCCTTGTCATCTTGGGCATGGACCAGAAAGGTAGGAGGAGTGTTTGCAGTGACCTGAAGCTCGTTGGAAAACCGCTGCACTAATTCTGGACTTGCAGGGTCCCCAATCAGATTTTTGCGTGAGCCTCCATGGGTAGGGGCATCTTGAAATGAGATGACTGGGTAGACTAAAATCGAAAAATCTGGTCTAGCTGAGAGGGTATCGATTGCGTCTTTTTCCAGGGGAAGCTGATGCGCAAATGAAGTGCTCAAAGTAGCTGCTAGGTGCCCACCTGCTGAAAATCCCATGATTCCGACTTTGGATGGATTGATATGCCAAGTCGCTGCATGCTGCCGCACCAATCGGATGGCGCGTTGCGCATCGAGCAATGGAACTTCCTTTGGATCTGTAAGGGAGGTGGAAATTGGCAATCGATACTTGACGACGATGCCTGCTATTCCTTGCGCATTGAGCCATTTGGCAAAATCAGTTCCTTCCCAATCGTAGGCCAGGATACCATACCCGCCTCCAGGAAAAATCACAACTGCCTCACCAGTGGCGATCTGCTTAGTTGGCAGGTACACCTCAATGCTGGGATTTTGAACATTGGATATGCGGACAATTCCTTCCTGCACGGATTTTTCTTGTTGATCCGAGACTTTTTGTAGGGGAGGAAGTCCGGGCCATAAGTTTAAGGTATGATTTTGTGAAAAGGCAAGGCTAGTAGCAGAAAGGAAAGCGAGCAGGGTCAGAATGTATTTCATAGTGTTAAGTTCATTTTCGTTGAAGTGGTTGTTGTATGGTCCATCAATCAAGGCCTCAGGCGGTGAAGCTGAATATTTTTTCGGTGAGGGCCCATCTCCAGTTAGGAGGTGTGCCAGGAAGATTAGTTTGGTACTGCACAAGGAATGCCTCCCATTCTTGAACTTTTGGGTTTGCCAGATCTAGAGCCGCTTTTTTTTCAAAGCTAAAGTCATCGGAGGTGACAAGAATCATACTAAGGCGTTGTTCCCATCGGTAAATGCTCATTTCCAGGATTCCCGCTACACGTATACTTTCCAGAATGGCTGTATCCACTTGTTCGTGGCATCGAACATATGCTTCAATGGCCTCGGGCTCATTTTTGAGATCACAGATTAGGACAAATGTTTTCATGGCAGCAGAAGAAGGCGGGTGAACTTATTTTCGGGCTCGGATGGCGAATATAAAAACGAGCAGGAAGCATGCCAATGGCAAGGTAAACGAGAAGTTGACTTCAGAAACTCCAAGAATCAAGAGGTCGGTATAACCGGTGCCTCCCAAATCTAAAATCATTCCTTGAAGGGTGGGCATGATGGCTCCACCAACGATTGCCATTACTAGAAATGCAGCGGCAAACTTGGAATCCTCTCCAAGCCCTTCCAATGCAATTCCATAGATGGTGGGAAACATCAAAGACATCGCAAAACTCACGCCGACAAGCGAATAGAGTCCTACCATCCCTGTGATGAAAATAGCCCCAAGGGTAAAAGCCATCGCTAATACGGAAAACCAAGCCAAAAGACTTGCTGCAGGGATAACTCTCAATAGGAAAGTACAAATCCAACGCCCCACTAAAAACACGCCTAAGGAGGCAAATGCATAATTGACAGCATCGTAGGTTTGTATTCCCAGAGCTTCAGCGTATTGGTAAATGTAGGTCCAAACCATAATCTGAGCACCTACATACACCAACTGCGCCAAGGTACCCTCCACAAAATTTCTATTCTTTACCAACCGTTTGACAGTAGGAACAAAGTCTACTTTTTCTCCCTCAACCTTTGATTCTGGCATTTTAACCAAGGTAATTACCACCAAAATCACCAAGACTACGAGTCCAAGCATCACATAAGGATCTCGAATTACCATAAGATCATTGCTGCGGATGGCTGCCTTTGTGGCCTCGTCTAGGCTATCGAATAGGTATACTTTACCGGATTCGTCAGTGGCAGAACTTTGAAGATCGTTGAGGATGAAAGTTTTTGCTACAAATAGACCCGCCAAGGCTCCCATAGGATTGAAAGCTTGTGCTAGGTTTAAGCGCTGAGTAGCGGTCTCTTCACTGCCCATGGATAGGATGTAGGGGTTGGCGGTAGTCTCCAAAAATGCCAATCCAAAAGTGAGAATGTAGAGTGCTGCCAAAAAGAATCCATAGCTCTCCAGAGCTGCTGCTGGGTAAAAAAGACAGGCTCCAAAGCCATACAGGCCTAAGCCTAGGAGAACCCCAGTTTTGTAGGAGTATTTTTTAATAAAAAAGGCTGCAGGCAATGCCATGGTGAAGTAGCCGCCATAAAAGGCCAACTGTACCCATGAGGCTTGGGTATTTGTCAATTCTAGAACTCGTTTAAATGCCGCCACCATGGGATTGGTAATGTCATTTGCGAATCCCCACAACGCAAACAAGGAAGTGATTAGGATGAAGGGGAGTAGTAGTTTCTTGGGAACAAGTTCGGCTTTGCTGCTCATAAGGCTCTGTCTAAGTGCGTGTAGCCACCGTCAACAAATACATGCTGTCCGGTGATGTGTGAAGCTTTTTCGGAAAGAAGAAATAGGGCCATGTTTGCGATTTCTGAGGCTGTAGTCATCCGGTTTTGAAATGGTACTCTGCGGCTAATTTCTTCCAATTTTTCTGCTGGATTTGGAAATGATTGAATCCAGGTGGCATACATCGGGGTATACACTTCTGCAGGAACAAGGGCATTGACCCGAATGTGGTAGGGGAGTAGTTCTACCGCCCACTCTCGCGTCAGGGCCAACTGAGCGCCTTTTGCAGCGACATACCCTGAGGTATTGCCTTGTCCCGTAACGGCAGTTTTAGAGGAAATATTTAGGATTACCCCTTTCGATTTTTTCAAGGCTTCCAAGGCATAATGGGCAAGGAAATAGTAATGCCCTACATTTTTTTCTACTGATTCAAGGAAAGCCTCTGGGCTTCCTTTTTCCAATCCTACTCCATCATTTGTACCTGCGTTATTTACCAGTCCATCGATTCTGCCGTAGGTGGAGACTGTGGTCTGTACCACTTCTTCAGCATCTGCTGCCGTGAAAAGTCGTTTTTTGAGATGCATGGCTTTTCCATTGGCAAACGCCAGCAGTTCCTGCCCCTCCTCTTCGGATGGGTCAATAATGACGGGAATAGCCCCTTCTTCGATTAGACCTCTTGAAATCGCTCCTCCGATGCCTTTTGCACCCCCTGAAACTAAAATAATTTTATCCTGAAGTTGTAAATCCATGTTTGGTTCGATACGGATTAAATTTTGTAAAATTCTTGAGCAGTTCCTCCGAAAAGTGCATCTTTTTCGTGCGGTGTAAGTTGGTCAGCAAATGATTCAATCACACCAAGAACTTCCTTGTATTGACCAGCCACTAGGCACACGGGCCAATCGCTTCCAAAAAGGAGCCTTTTCGGTCCAAATAATTCCAATGTAATATCTAAGTAAGGGAAAAGATCAGCTGGACGCCATTTATTCCAATCCGCCTCTGTGACCAGTCCTGAAACTTTTGCATAAACCAGCTCCCTTTCACTAAATGGTTGGAGGCTTTTTTTCCAGGCTTTCCAATCCCCAGCCTTGATATCAGGCTTGGATAAGTGATCGATGACAAAGAATTGATTGGGGCAAGCATCTACCAGTTGAAGTGCTGCAGGCAGCTGGTTCGGATAGGTGAGTAGGTCGTAAGTGTAGCCGCGCTTCCCAAGCTTATGAATCCCGCGAATAAACTCCTTGCGAAGCATGTATTCCGGTTCCTTGGATTGGAGGACTTCTCGAAATCCCAGCAATTTGTTGTAATTTGACCACTGGTCAAGAACCTCGTCTAAATTATCCTGTGCTAGTTCAGCCCAGCCTACCACGCCAAGTATCCAAGGATGATCTTCACTTAGTTCAAGCAAAAATGCTGTTTCTCGAAGATGCTCCTCGGCTTGTACGGCGATGCATCCATCAATTTGAGAGGCTTGCAGAATTGGGTACAGGTCCTCAGGAAGAAAATTTCTCCGAAGTGCAGCCATGTCATCGTTTATCCAGTCAAATCGCTCGGAATCATAGTTCCAAAAGTGCTGATGCGCGTCGATTCTCATGCTTCCGGATCTTGAACAGCTAGTTGCTCGGATATTCCTAATCCTTCGATTCCTAGGCGAACGCGGTCACCCGATTTCAAATACCTGGGTTCCTTCAAGCCCATTCCCACACCTGCTGGTGTTCCGGTAGAAATCACATCTCCAGGAAGGAGGGTCATGTAATTGCTCACATAGGAAATCAGTGTAGGAACATCAAAAATCAAATCTGAAGTGCTGCTATTTTGAAGTAATTCTCCATTTACTTCGAGCCAAAGAGATAGTTGCTGTGGGTCTGGTATTTCGTCTTTGGTCACAAGGTAGGGGCCTAAGGGAGCAAAATGGTCCGCACTTTTTCCTTTGGTCCATTGTCCACCTTGGCGAAGCTGAAAGTCTCGCTCGCTCACATCGTTGTGAACGCAATAGCCAGCAATGTAGTCGTATGCATTTTCTTTAGTGACATACTTGGCTCGCTTCCCAATGACCACGGCCAACTCCACTTCCCAGTCGGTTTGGGTTGAATTTCTTGGAATGTATATGGGGTCAAAAGGTCCACAAAGGGAGCTGCTTGCCTTCATAAAGAGGATAGGAGCATCGGGAATCGCCATTCCTGCTTCTTCTGCATGCTTGCGGTAATTCAGACCGATGCATAGGATTTTGGAGGGACGTGCGATAGGGGATCCGAGACGACTTTCTGATGGGATTTCGCTGAGTGAGCTTTGGTGGATGGTCAACCAACTCCTCAATCTCTCCAAGCCTTGGTTCTCAAAAAATGCTTCATTCCAATCTTCACCAAAGGAAGAACAATCCAAGCGCTTGCCTGACGGGTCTTCAATACCTGGGAGTTCTTTGCCTGCTGCTCCAAATCGAATTAATTTCATGGATGGGGTGGGTTTATTGGGTTTTTGAATTCAATTGAAAATTGTTGGGGGATTACATTTTGATTCCTGTAAAGCCGCCATCGATCGTGAAATTGGACCCGGTAATGAATTTACCGGTATCCGAAGAAATAAAATAGGCCAATTCTGCAATCTCGTCTGGAGTCCCCATTCTCCCTATGGGCTGGGTGGCAGCAAGTTGCTCAAACATTTCTTGCTCTCTGCCGGGGTAGTTTTTAGCCAAAAACCCATCTACAAAGGGGGTGTGAACCCTTCCTGGAGAAATGCAATTGCAACGAATCCCTTGCTTTACATAATCCCGAGCAATGCTTAACGTCATGGAAAGTGTGGCTCCCTTGGTCATGCTGTAGGCGAAGCGATCTGGAATCCCCATGGTCGCTGCGACGGAACATAGGTTGAGGATGGATCCACCACCTTGTTCGATCAACTTGGGGAGGGCTGCTTGGCTGCAGAGAAACATGCCCGTGACATTTACTGCGAATAGTCGCTCGAAATCAGCCAGGGACGTGGAGGCTAAGTTTCCAATATGCGAGATGCCCGCATTGTTGATCAGCACATCCAGTTTGCCAGGAATGGATTGAATCGCTGTTTGAACCTGACTTTCTTCCCGAATGTCAACTTCCAAAAAAGTAACAGGCTTTCCCTGTTCTTGAAATTCCTTTTCCACTTGTTTTCCAAGGAGGGCATTGGAGTCAATAAAGAAGATGGTACTCCCTTGGCTTGCGAATTTTCCGACAAGAGCAAGCCCAATTCCACTTGCTCCACCGGTGATAAGAATGGTTTTATTTTCCATTTACTTTAGATTTTGGGTTTAGCCTTACGTTCCTAGGCCGATAGTTTTAAAGGGAAACCCCTTTTCCAGTATTTACAGATTCATCACAAGCGAATGCAATTTTCAGGCTATTTAGTGCATCGTCCAAATGCTCCTGCAGGTCTAAATCTTCACGAATCGCTTGAAGGAAATAGGCTTGCTCTCGGTTGCACAATTCCTGGTGGCTTGGTTCATCTTTCAGATCTATCCATTCGTCTTTTTTGGCAAACAATTGCTTTTCATTCAAGTCAGCGTGGTGAACTAGTAGTGATTCGGTTTTGGTATGTGAGTCGATTTGGTCAGATTGCCCTGCAGATGCAGCTTTTTTGGCTACGATGGAAACTGCTCCCTTTGGCCCCATGACATCCTTGATAAAAAAGGCTGTTTCACTGATCATGGGTCCCCATCCTGCTTCGTACCAGCCAACGGATCCATCTTCAAAGCGAATTTGAAGTTGCCCATAGTTGTAATTGTCTTGGGAAACCTCCTCGCTGAGACGTGCGCCGATGGCGGAAACCCATACGGGTTTGGAACGGGTCATTTGGCACATCACGTCAATGTAATGGACACCACAGTCCACGATTGGGCTCAAGGTCTTCATCAGATTGCGGTGGACGTCCCACATGTATCCTTGGCTTTGTTGATTGAGGTTCATCCGCATCACCAAGGGCTTGCCTAGCTTTTGGGCTTCTTCAATAAATCGTATCCAGGAGGGGTGGTGTCGCAGGATGTAGCCGACCACAACTTTTTTAGCAGTCTCCTTGGCCACTGTAAGTATGCGTTCCGCACCAGAAATGCTGTAGGCTAAGGGTTTTTCTAAAAACACATGGCAGCCCGCCTGCATGGCCTTGCAGGCAAAGTCCTCATGGGTGTCGGGGTAGGTGGAAATGCAAACGGCATCGGATTGACTCGCTGCTAGTGCGGTTTCGAAGTCCTCAAAAAGGGGATAGTGGCTCCCTAATTTTTCCTGGAGGCGCAACTTTGAATCCCCTCTAGAGACAAGACCAGAGATCTCAAATTCAGGTAGTTGGTGGTAGGCAGTTGCATGGGAGGCTCCCATATTTCCGCAGCCTACCACCAGGATTCGGATGGGTTTATTCATGGGTAGCAGGGGCCAAAAGTGCTGCAACTTCTTTTTTGCTGAGGTATTTTATTTCTACGCGCAAGGAAATTGGGCTTAGGGGTTGGTCTTGCTTGTCTCGCGGAACACTTACAATACGGTCAATGATGTCCATCCCCTTGATGATTCTTCCAAAGACCGTATAATCTCCATCCAGTCGAGGGATTCCTGCAGGATTTTGTACAATGTAAAATTGGCATCGGGCAGACAGTTTGCCTGGATTATCGTCCCTGCCTGCACCCAGGGCCCCGTACACATGTTTCAGTTCTGGGTGAAACTCAGGTGCCAATAAGTATTCAGGATCAGTAAAACCAGCTGGAGTATCTGGGCATCCCCCTTGAGCGACAAAATTTGGAATCACTCGATTGAAGGTGAGCGAATCCCAATATCCGGCTTCAGCAAGTTCAATGAAGCTTTTTTTGTGATTTGGGGTGCGCTCATCCAGTTCGATCCAAAGTTCTCCTAGTGGAGTATGAATGTATCCTACAGGGATTTTATCAGTTTGGGCTACGCCTGCTTTCCAAAAAAGCAGGAATAGGCAACAGAGGAATAGTGGTTTTCTCATCGTAGAAAAGTTTACTTCCTAAACTACGGATTTCTGGCTTACATTTTATTTCCTTTTTGAGGAAAGCTAGGATTTAAAGTCCCAAACTAGGCTTTAGCTGATTCAACAGAAAGAGGATTTTCTACTTCCTAGGAGATAAAAGCAGGTTCTAATGTAAAAAATCAGAGTCCCAACTGGTTGACTACAGGATAGGCATACATGTTTAGAAATTTTTCGACCTCTAGGGGATTTTCTTGATTTACTTTTTGGGAAAGGCGCTTTTCAAAACTTACTTTTTCTGCTGCAGTGTACTGCGATGTAAATTGATTATTCTGATGCAAAAGATCGTAAGCAATGTAATTGCTAGGCCAGAGTTTGTACCCTTTCCATATTTCCTGATCAATCAGCTCCCCGAGTTTGCTTAGTTTTTCGTTTTGCGTAAGCTCCTCTTTTTTGAGTTGACGGATCTCCTCTGTCATCACTTTATTGACTTGGATGTGAATACGCTTTTTGGATCCCATGATGCCGCTAAGCAGCGTGATGAAGTCTTCATTTTCTCCCTTGACATAGATTTCTTCCTTTGATTTTGCAATCAATTCTGGGATTTTCAAGGAGTCGGTTGGGTCATATTCGTAAGAGATCGAAACTGGGACCAGCTGTATTTTTTCGAAGAAATTGAATGGGCTACTGCCTTTTTCGGCAAGAGTAAGCATTTTCAATACTCCTTTTTGTGTGCTGTCGTTTCCATCTTTGGTTCTCCCTTCACGCTGCGCAGTCCACACGGATCGGTTTTCTCGTAGGAGCGATTTGTGAATAAATTGGGATGCAAGTTGGGAGCTTTCGAGTAAAGCTCTTCCACTGAGGCCTCTTCGAATGGCAAAATTTCTATTGAGCCTTGAAAGGATGTGAATGAAAGGCTTTTTGATTAGATTATCTCCAATGGCAGAGGTAGTCATGACAAGCCCATTTTCAAATAGGCTGGCATTGAGGAGGGAAGTATCTAGAATGATATCGCGGTGGTTGGAAATAAATAAGTAAGCTGTATTCTGCTCCAATTGATCGAATCCACCGACTGTCAATCCTTCTGAGCTTATTTCCAACACTTTCTTTACGGCAGGGTAAATGAAGTTGATTTGAAAATCCCGCAAGGAATGCGTGTGCTTCATGCGATCCTTCCAGGACTTACCTTGATCCTCTGGAAAGGTAAACTGCATCATGGCTTCCAGCATTGGGTCATCCACAATCTCTCGGATAGCAGCATTTACCTCTGCGTCATAAAAGGGACGGATTGAATTGAACTGGGACATGGTTGAATAGGCTTAAACTTAGCCTGTAAAGTTAGTTTAATTTTAAAAGGGATTAAAATTTGGAGATCAAGCTTCTAGGCTCGTTTACCGCTTCAGGGATTTGGTCAAAAAGAAAAACTGTACCGGCAATGCCTCGGTCCAATAGTTCCAAGTATGAGCACCAGGTCTTTCAATGTATTCGTGTGGAATTTTCTTTTCCATCAAAAGCGAATGCATTTGACGGTTGGTCTCGATTAAAAAGTCATCAACCCCACAATCAATGAGTACCGAGATTTTTTGGTTTTTAAGTTGATCTACTAGCCCTACAGCAGTGTACGAACTAAATAGAGGACCTTGGTAGTTGATGGCTCCCAGCATTTCCTTTTGACCTTGTTTCCGAAGGTTTCGAAACTCTTCGCCAACTTTCCATAGGTCGGTATCAATGTTCATCACGCCACTCATGCTGCCTGCTGCGATAAATAGGGTAGGGTGCTTGGCTGCTAGCGTAATAGCGCCATGGCCTCCCATGGACAAGCCGGTGATGGCCCGAGATTCTTTTTGTGCAAGTGTCCGGTAATTCTGGTCGACAAATGGGATCAATTCTTGGATCATGTAGGTTTCGTAGCGAACCGAATCTAGCAGTGGGCTATCGTAATAATAGCTTGCAGGCCCTACTCCAGGGGTGACAATCAATACCTGATGTTCTTCTGCCAATTTATTCACAACCCCTTTTTCGGTCACTTTTTGATGCCAATCTGAAAAGGCGCCAGAGCCACCATGGAGCAGGTAGATCACTGGGTAGCTACTTTTTCCATTTTCATAGCTAGATGGAAAAGTGATGGCTGCTTTCAGCGTCTTTTTCATGGAAGGGCTGAATACTGAAATGGTATCCACTTTTGCCTGAGCAAAAAGTAGGGAAGGAAGCAGGAGAAGTGCAAGCAATAGGTTTTTCATGGGAGCGGTTGAATTTGAGTACAAGGATGGTTGAAAAAGGTTGGGTAACATCAGACAAGAATCCTAGCTGAGTTTTAGGTAAACTAATTTGGAAGGTTAATTTCAAAAATAAGCAATCCCTAAGGGTATTCCGAATAAGCCTTGGAATGAAATACAGATTTTTACTTTTGATTTGAACTGTTAAGTCAAACAGTTTTTTTGAAGTTGAACAAATAAGTTTTCATGACACTTGCCTAATGCTTATCTTGATCAAATCATTTTTTGTTGATCCCATGAAAACACTACAACAGCTTGCTTACGCACTATTAGTTTCGGTTTTGGGCTCCCTTGTTGCTAAAGAAGGGTCTTTTATTTTTGTGCCGCTGGTGTGGGGAATATTTTTTGCTTTTGCCTTGTATCCGATTTCCTCTTGGTTTGAACGAAAAAGATTCCCCAGAGGGCTTGCAATTTTTCTGGGTATCCTTGGAGTTTCTATTTTGGCTTTTGGGATTATCTACCTCTTGTTAAACCAAGTATTTGGATTGATTCGTGAGATCCCAGAGATAGAAGCCAATATTTCTGGAAAAATGGCACGCTATTCCAAGGAGCTCAACCTCTTCTTCGGTGAGGAGTGGATTAGTTCGGATACGCTACCTAGCTTTGATTACTTGCTTAGTTCATTCGACTTTAACAAAACCCTTTTTGAAACCGGAAAATCACTTACGCTGATTGGTATAGTGCCTTTGTATACTTTTTTGTTGCTCTATTACAAAGACTTTTTTGCCGAATTTCTGGTGCGTTATTCCTCCAAAAACCAGCAAACGATCCTTCATTGGGTCAATGATTCCGGACAAGTGATTCAGGATTATTTGGTGGGGATGATTCGTGTGACCGGAATCGTTGCCTTTTTGTCTGGGTTGTTTTTTTATTCCATTGGGGTAGAATTTTTTATTCTGTTTGCGGTATTCATTGCCCTGATGAATTTGATCCCCTTTGTGGGAGTTTTTCTTTCTTCCTTATTCGCGATTACCTATGTCTTTTTGACTACGGACTCCCTGATTTATCCTTTACTTACTTTCGTGTCTTTGTGGGGAATTCAACTCTTGGAAAATAACCTGATTACGCCCATGGTGGTTGGGTCTAAGGTGAAGGTAAATGCATTAGCTGTCCTCATCTCCATCTTAATTGGCGGTTGGCTTTGGGGGATTTCTGGAATGATCTTGTTCATTCCTTTGGTGGGAATCTTGAAAATCACCCTTGAAAAAAGTGAACAATTCAAAGCCTTTGGTTTTTTGTTGAGCGACGATGTTCAAGTCAATGAAGACTCAGAAAACTTCTGGAAGATTTTGAGGAAGAGAATCATTAAGCAAAAAAAGTAAATCAAAAAATAAGTCGGGGTGGCAGGATTCGAACCTACGGACTTCCCGCATTGCTGCGGGGCCCGATACCGGGCTACGCTACACCTAGAAACAAAAAAACCAACAATTAATTGCTGGTTTTAGGTAATTTTAAATAAGTCGGGGTGGCAGGATTCGAACCTACGACCTTCCCGCACTGCTGCGGGACGCGATACCGGGCTACGCTACACCCAGAAACAAAAAAGCCAACAAGTATTTGCTGGCTTTAAGTGATTTTGATTTTAAATAAGTCGGGGTGGCAGGATTCGAACCTACGACCTCCACATCCCAAATGTGGCGCGATACCGGGCTACGCTACACCCCGAACTTGCACCCAGAAGCTTTATACTTAAGGTGGTGCAAACTTAGCCAAAAATACTTACCAAACTACCATTACCCATTATGATTTCTTACCAATTAGAAACTGAAATTTCATTGAAAGAATTCCAATCTATTTTAGAGGAATCGGGATTGGCCCGAAGGAGACCTATGGAGGACCTTAACCTGCTAGAGCGCATGATTTCTGGATCTAACCTACTGGTTACTGCTAGGGCAGAGGGGCAGTTGGTAGGATTACTGCGCGGGATATCCGATCACTGTTACCGAAGCTTTATTGCGGATTTGGCAGTGTCTCAAGACTATCAAAGGAAAGGAATTGGACGCCAGCTACTTATAATTGCAAGGGAGCAAGCTCCCGAAGCAAGGCTCATTCTGTTTTCTGCGGAAGACGCACTTCCTTTCTATGAAAAACTAGGCTTTCATTTACACGAACGATGCTATCAGTTGAAGGCCGGAGAGGAACTTTTCTAGCAATTCCCTTAACTTGCTTAAGAGCAAGGTAAATCACGGTATCAATGCGATGAAGGAAAGCAAAAATTTCAAGCGATAAATTCCGGTCTAGCCATTTGGGATAGTTTACTGATCCTTAAAGATATTTTAGATTAGACAGTTCAAGTCAAAACCCAATTCATTTCACCAAATACTCGTTAAAAACACATGAAAAAACACATTTTCCTGCTATTCCTATTCCTTTCAGGAATAAGTATGGCTCAAACTACCAAAGAAGCTTCTAAAAGTACCTTACCCAAAGCTCAGGTGGCGGAGTCCAAACAGTCCGTAACCTTGGACGGAAAGGTAATTCCACTTCTTGCCAAGGCAGGAACTATGGAGTTGAAAGACGAGAATAATCGTCCGATCGCTCTTTTTGGATTTACTTCCTACTTCAAAGAAAACCCAGAGAAAAATCGTCCCATTGTCTTTGCATTCAATGGAGGTCCAGGATCTTCTTCCTATTGGTTGCACATGGGAATCATGGGGCCCAAGCGAATTGTAGTGGATGATCCCAACTACAATGCTGCAGCACCTTACCAGCTAACCAACAATGAGTTTTCGATCCTCGATGTGGCCGATGTGGTCATGATGGACCCCGTGGGAACAGGTCTTAGTGTACCTACAGGTGACGCAAAGGGCGCTGATTTTTGGGGAGTAGATCAGGACATCCGCAGCACCAGCTTGTTTATCATGCAATTTTTGAAGGAGCATGGCCGACTCAATTCTCCAAAATACATTCTGGGTGAGAGTTACGGTACCTTCCGCAATGCAGGGGTGATGAATTACCTCTTGGACAAAGGCTACGCGTTGAATGGGGTGATCATGGTTTCCGCGGTTTTTGACTTGCGCACCCTGTTTTTTGCTCCTAACGAGGACTTGCCTTACATCGTATATCTTCCGACTGTAGCAGCTACCAGCTGGTACCACAATAAGGTGGCAGACAAAGGAAAGGACTTGCCCTCTTTTGTACAGGAGGTAAGAGAATTTGTTGAAAATGTATACGCGCCGTCCTTATTTAAAGGTAACCGGCTTGCTGCCACCGAAAAAACTAAGATTGCTGCAAAATTGGAAGACTATACGGGCATTGCGGCCAAGGTATGGGAGCGTGCAGACCTTCGAATCACTCCAGGAGAATATTACCAAGAACTGCTTCGAGAAGAGGGAATGACGGTAGGTCGATTGGATTCCCGTTACAAGGGGATCAACCTTGACCCGATGGCCATTTCAGCCTTTACGGATCCTCAAAGTGATGCCATTTCACCGGCTTACACCATGGGCTTCTTGGATTATTTTCACGGCAGCTTAGGGGTGAGTAAAGACTTGCAGTATGCTACTTCAGCCTATGCCAAAGAAGGGTTTAAGTGGGATTGGAAGCACCAAGGAAATAATTTCTGGGGTGCAGATGCTGCAGTAACCACCGTACCCGACATGGCGGAAGCATTGAGCAAGGATCCACACGTGGAGGTCTTGATCATGAATGGCTACTACGACTTGGCTACTGTTTTCCACGGCGTGGAGCACTCGATTTCCCACATGGGTTTACCGGCTTCCGCTACCGACCGAATCAAGATGACGTATTACGAGGCAGGCCACATGATGTACACGCATTTGCCTTCTGCAAAATTATTCAGAGAAGATTTGAAAAAGTTCATTCAGGATACTGTAAGCAAATAAAATCACAGCGCCCAGCTCTTGAAACCTCTTTTTATCAAGAATGTGGAAGAGCTGGGCTTTTTTAATGAATGGAATTGAATTGGTAGTTTGACAGTTTTATGCTCCGAAATCTGCCACTGTACCTAGCGGAAAACGTTTTAAGCCATTTTAAAGAGTCAGAAAGCGAATGATTTGACCTAAAAAAATTGTAAATTGAATTAGCATTTAAGGCTTAAAAATATGTTCAACCCAATAGAAATAGACAGAAGTAATCTGACAATCATGGGAGTTAAGTTTTCTGACTTGAAATCCTTAGAAAGCACTGCAAACGCCCTGGGGAGTAATATGTTTGAAGGTTATGAACCGACTCCAAAAGGCATTGAAATTATACGGGACTATGTTGCAGGAAAAATAACATTACCTGAACTTGTGGCATTTGCCAAAGAAAAAGCCTATGTCTAATTCTTACGAATACATAGATTCTGACTTCATCTACACAGACCCGAATACAGGACTTTTAAGGAATTTACAAGACATTTCAGACCCCGATGTTTTACTTTTTGTTGAGAGTGGTGTTGTAACCAAGCGACTTCAAGAACTTTACAAAAATCCAATAAAAATCAAGGGAGTTGACAGCCTTTTTGAAATTCATGGAATTTTATTTCAAGACATATACGGTTGGGCAGGAAAAAAGCGGAAAGTCGAAATAAGCAAAGACGGTAAGCAGTTCTTCCCTACTTCGCACTTTGAAAATGCTTTAAGATACATTGACCAGTTAATGGCTGAGTTCAAGAGAACTCCGAAAAACAACAAAAAACTGCTAGCCGAGAAATTAGCAGAAATTTTAGACAACGTCAATTATTTACACCCCTTTAGAGAAGGGAATGGACGAGCACAAAGGGAGTTTTTGAGACTGTTAGCGTTAGAAAAAGACTTGGTCCTAAATCTCAATCCGCCAGATAACAAAAGTGTTTTCGAACGCTATATGCAAGGAACAATTGAAAGTGATGTGAAGATATTGACTGAATTGATTTTTGAGCTTATTGATACGAGTGACAGTACTCCGCCAAGCCCTAAGCCGTTATAGTAATAATTGTTTGACAGCACGATATTCCTTAAATTCGATCATGCACATTGAAAATCAAAAGATTAACCAAATTAAAGAGCTTTGTAAACAGCACAAAGTAAAGACTCTTTTTGCTTTTGGCTCAGTGACCAGAGATGATTTCAAGTCTGATTCAGACATAGATCTAATTGTTGATTTTGATGAAAAGGACCCATTTATTTATACCGATCTGTATTTTAATCTAAAATCAAAACTTGAGGACCTTTTGAAACGACAAGTTGATTTACTTGAAGAGAGGGCTATTAAGAATCGCTTTTTCAGACAGCAGTTAGAAAGTACTAAGGTTCCGCTCTATGGAAATTAATATAAAGACATGGTTGCTGGACATTAAGCAATCCATAGAGGAAATAGATGAATTTTTAGGTAGTGAAAGAGACTTCTCTGCATACCAAAAAGACGTAAAGACAAAAAAGGCAGTAGAAAGAAACCTTGAAATTATTGGTGAGGCTGTAAATAGAATTTTGAAAGCTGACAGCAATTTCCAACTAGAGAATGCCAAAAATATTATTGCAACGCGAAATAGGATAATTCACAGTTATGACAATATCTCAGATGAATTAATCTGGACAATTGTTTGCAAGGAACTTCCGAAGTTAAAAGCCCAAGTTGATAAATTAATTGAATTGTAAGTACCTCTTAAATCCGAACTGATTATAGGTTGGCAAAATCGCAAACCAAAAACAATCCAATAAGAAATTCATTGATGGGCCAGTGTTGAATACACCCTGAACTCATTCGGTAATTAACAAAAAAAGGAGATCCAATTGGATCTCCTTTTTCTTTGTAAATGCAGTTTGAATTACATCATACCGCCCATTCCACCGCCACCGATCGGATCAATATGACTTACTACGTGGCTGGTCACATGATGTACACACTTTTGCCTTAGGAGAAAAGCGAAAGGGATCCAACCCACCAATCGACTTTTCTAGAATATTATCAAAACGGCAAGAAATTTATCATTTGAGAAAAGGGTCTTTACCTTCAGGTAAAGGCAAATACCCATTTTTACATGCGGTAAGACCAAACTTTATTGAATGAAAAACAACTAAAAACAATAATAATTATGAAAAAAATCAAATTTTTACCCTTATCAGTTCTACTCTTATCAACGCTTACATTTGTAGCGTGTGAGACAGAGGAGGAAACAATACCAGAGGTTGTTGAGACCGTAGAGTTCAAAAACAGATCTCTTACTCCATCATTTGTAAAAATGGGAGCAGAATTCTCTAATGTAGGTGTTTTCACTCTTGTAAGTAGTGAAGATCCAATTCCAAATTCCAATAACATGATCTACGGTGGTGCACCAGATGGTCAAGGTTTTATCAAGAATCCTGATGGAAGTGGTTACATCATGGTTACAAACCACGAAAACACTTGGGCTGTTTCAAGATTGTTCCTTGACAAAAAACTAAACATTGTTAAAGGTGATTACATCGTGAACACCGATGGCGGTATGTTTAGATTATGTTCTGGAACTATGGCAACTCCAGAAATTCATGGTTTTGGACCAATGTTTTTGACTACTGGTGAATCAAACGTAAACGCGATGACGCATGCCATCAATCCAATTGGTACTGCAGAACCTTCAAATAGCACAAGAACAAAGCCTGCTTTGGGTAAATTTAGTGGAGAAAATGCTGTGCCTCTACCTAAAGTTGCTTACCCAGGTAAAACTGTCATCATCTTAGGCGAAGATGCTGGAAATGGACAAGTATACTTGTATGTTTCTAATACAGTTGGTGATTTGGATAACGGTAAGTTATATGTCCTTAGAAGAACTGACCAAAACCAGATCGAAACTGCAATGAAATGGAACACCAACTATCCAGTTGAATTCGTAGAGGTTCCTAATGCAAAAAACCTAACAGGTGCTGAAATTGAAACTTTGAACACTTCATTGAAAAGCTTAGTGCTTGCTCGCGTTGAGGATTTAGATTACAGAAAAGGATCAGCAGCTAACAACAGAGAAATTTATTTTGTATCAACTGGCGTTAGTGGTTCTACTGAGAAAACTTACATGGGAAGAATGTATCAGTTGAAGTTGGATGCAACTAACCCACTTGTTGGAACTTTAAAAATTGTTGCTGACGGAGATGTTTCGCCAACAGGAGAGAATGTAAAAGGTAAAGATGTTATCAATCCAGATAACGTAGCTGTAACAGAGAATTTCGTATACATTCAGGAAGATGGAGATTCATTCTGGCCAGAAGCTACTCACAATTCATTGATTTGGCAGTATGATATCGCTAAAGGCACCAAAAAAATCTTTATGGACATGACGCATAAGGATGCAGGATTTATAGATACTAAATACAATCCAGCAGGTGCTAACCAATCTAAATTTGGTATTTGGGAGCATGGTGCTATGGAAGACATTTCGGATGTAGTGGGTGTTCCTGGAACATTTACTATCAATATCCATGCACACACTTGGGTTGAAGGAGATAAGTTTTTGAATCCTAGTAAGGCTACTTCAATTCAAACTTACAAATCAGGAGGACAGACGCTTATCT
>Ga0208788_1000195_pt1 | contig 30995 bp, 30 predicted proteins | sample Wag4_2014_7_11_3_FD_187363 | JGI IMG/M metagenome (GOLD analysis project Ga0208788, IMG submission 187363) | Fresh water mixed with fracking chemicals microbial communities from Ohio, USA - Utica-2 Time Series FC 2014_7_11 (SPAdes) (version 2) ...
CCTACGTAAAACACGTTCCTTGAGACGGAAAAAAGAATGTAGAACGAACAACACATAAATGATAAAAAAATTAGACAAAAAAAGTTCCGAAATAATCGGGACTTGATGTGAGAGTTGATCCCGTAGAATTACGGGAGAACCCCCGATCCTCTGCTAATATCCTTTATTTATTGGGCGGAAGACATAAAAAAAAGTCCCGAATTTCTTCAGGACTTAAAGTGGGAGTTGAGGGATTCGAACCCCCGACCCTCTGCTTGTAAGGCAGATGCTCTGAACCAGCTGAGCTAAACTCCCAAAATTTTAATAAAGTAAGGATAAATCCCTAACTAACCCTTCAAGTACCAGATGCTTCCCGAAATTCTTCGGGATAAACCGAACCAGCTGAGCTAAACTCCCATTCGCATTCTTTCCAGAAGGGATTGCAAAGGTAACCTGAATCAGATTTTATGCAATAGCCTTTCCTGTTTTTTTTCTCCATCTCTTTTTAAATTATTGAAAATGAATAGAAAAAAAGAAATCCCCACCCCAAATCCAACAAAATAACTTTGCAAAACCCACATAAAGTACCTTTCAACTAACCCTTTATCCCTCCTTCTCGTAAAAAAAATTCGCCAAAAGAAGTTTTGTCACTATTTTGAATGCAAATACAACGCAATCATGAAAAGAATACTCCAACTGGGAGGACTTTTGTCCCTCTTTATTTTGAATGCTCCTTTCCCTACTTTTTCGCAGCAAGGGAAGGACAACAACCAAAAAAACTTCGCAGAGGTCCTCGACCGAAGAGGAAATAGCTACCGCTCTGCCTCAGGCAAGCCCGGTGAAGCCTACTGGCAAAATGCCGCCGACTACCAGATGGAAGTGGCCCTGGACGAAGCAAGCCATACCCTATCCGGTAAGGTGACCATCACCTACACCAACAATAGCCCTGAAGCCTTGGACTTTGTATGGCTGCAGCTGGAGCAAAACCGATTTACTCCTAACTCCAGAGGAACACTCACCACTCCAGTACAGGGCAATCGCTACAATGGAGATATAGACGGTGGCTATCAAATAAGCAACGTACTTGCCAAGGTAGGCCCCAAAGGCGCTACCTCCACGAAGCACCTCATCGACGACACGCGCATGCAAGTTTGGTTTGCCGAGCCCATCCCCGCCAAGGGGGGCAAGGCGACGGTTTCCATGAATTTCTCCTTCAAAGTGCCTCAAAAAGGCATGGATCGCATGGGAAGACTGCAAGTAAAAGACGGCTGGATCTATGCCTTTGCGCAGTGGTACCCTAAAGTGGCCGTTTTTGACGAAACCGAAGGATGGAACATCGAACCTTATTTAGGTGCTGGAGAGTTCTACCTGGAGTATGGCAACTTTGACTACAAGGTCACTGTGCCTTTCAACCACATCGTGGTAGGATCTGGCAAACTGATGAACCCCACTGAAGTGCTCAGCAAGGAACTTTTGGCACGCTATACCAAAGCTTCCCAAAGCGAGGAAACAGTTTACCTAGTTTCTCCTGAAGAAATCAAAAACACGCAACTTACCCGTCCCAAGCAGAGCGGCACAGTAACCTGGCACTTCCGCATCCAAAATGCGCGCGATGTAGCCTTCGGTACCTCCGACTCTTTCATCTGGGACGCTTCACGCATCAACCTCCCAAGCGGCAAAACAGCCCTAGCCCAGTCTGCCTACCCTATCGAAAGCAACGGACAGGATGCCTGGACTCGCTCTACGGAGTACAGTAAAGCCTCCATCGAATACTATTCGAAGCAGTGGTATGAATTCCCTTACGAAACTGCCACCAACGTTGCCGCAGAAATCGGCGGGATGGAATACCCAGGATTGAACTTCTGCCACTACCAATCCAAAGGAGAATCACTTTGGGGCGTGACTGACCACGAGTTTGGACACAACTGGTTCCCGATGATCGTCGGCACCAACGAGCGCCGCTACGCCTGGATGGACGAGGGCTTCAATACCTTCATCAACCACTACAGCTCCAATGCCTTCAACAAGGGCGAATACCCTTCTAGCCTACAGCAAACGCGTAATTTCAACAACTACTTCACCAGCGACAGCCGCGAGGGAATAGACAACTACCCAGACATCACAGACACCCGCAACTTGGGCATGGTAGCTTACATGAAGCCAGCAGTGGGCTTGGTGATGCTACGTGAGTACATCTTGGGACCAGAGCGCTTTGACAATGCCTTCCGCTCCTACATCAAGACTTGGGCTTACAAGCACCCACAGCCAGGAGACTTCTTCAATCACATGGAAAATGTAGCTGGCGAGAACTTGTCTTGGTTCTGGAAGGGCTGGTTCTATGGCAATGGAAATATTGACCTGGGCATCACGACAGTACAGCCTTACGGCGAAAATCAGGTGATTAGCCTCGTGAACAAAGGAGATTTCCCAATGCCTGTTACCCTTGAAATTACCTACACAGACAATGTAACCGAGCGAGTACAGTTGCCTGTGGAAATTTGGCAGCGTGGAGACACTTGGACTTACCTCCACAAAGGAAGTAAGAAGATAAAGCAGGTGGTGATCGATCCCGACAAAGTGACCACCAACATCAACCTGGGCAACGACAGTTGGCCCGTTACGATCTACAAATAAACAGAAAGGTCCCGCTCGCACGGGACCTTTCTTATTTATGGTATTTTCAAAAGTATCAGCAAAGAAACCTTCGCTCCCTAGAATAAAGTTCGAAGTTCAACTAAATGGGCTGTGGACCGTGGACCGGCAACCGTTAGCCAATATTATCCAAGTGCCCGCTCCATATCTTCAATCAAATCATCAATGTGCTCCAGTCCCACCGATACACGGAGTAGATTTTCCGGAGTAGTCGTATTTGGCCCCTCAACAGCAGCCCTGCGCTCGATCAAACTTTCTACTCCACCCAAACTTGTGGCATTGGCAAAAAAGCGAAGTTTGGACACCAACAGGTCCGCTGCTGCCGCACCGCCTTTTACCGTGAACGAAACCATCCCGCCAAAGCCATGCATCTGCTGTGCAGCCACGGCATGATTGGGATGGGAGGCTAATCCGGGGTAGTACACTTTTTCAACTTGCGAATGGGAAACTAAAAATTCTGCCAAGGCTTTGGCATTACTTGCATGCCCTTTCATGCGGTAGGCCAGCGTACGGATACTGCGCGTCAGGTAATAGCAGTCTGTAGGGGAAGGAACTGCGCCGCCAATGCGCTGTACATTTCTGATTTTCTCCCAGAAGGCATCTTTTTTTGCCGTAACTAATGCTCCTCCAAGAATGTCGGAATGCCCACCAAAATACTTGGTACTGCTGTGCATGACGATGTCAGCTCCCAGGTCGATAGGATTTTGAAATACAGGCGTAGCAAAGGTACTGTCACAAGCCAAAATGGCTCCTTGTGCTTTAGCCAAAGCAGCAATTTGACGAATATCGGTAATTTTCAAGAGTGGGTTGGAGGGAGATTCCACCCAAAAGAGTGCCGTATTGGGCCGGATGGCATTTTTCACCGCTTCGAGATCGCTCATGTCCACAAAGGTCACCTCGTGGATGCCCGCAAAGAGTTGCACCATGGAATTGTGAAGCCCGTGATACATGTCGTCCGGCGCCACGATATGGGATCCTGGCGCAAGGGCCTGGTAAACGGCTGTACCTGCGGCATTGCCCGAGGAAAAAGCTGCTGCATCCTCCCCTTTTTCCATAGCCGCCAAAACCTGTTCCAAAGAATGTCGATTGGGATTGTTGGCGCGAGAATAAAGCATCCCGCCCTCGTTACCATGTTCAAAGGTGGTACTCAACGTGATGGGCTGCACCACAGCGCCGTGACTCTCGTGAGTCCCATTGCCGAGGTGAATGGTGAGGGTTTCAAATTTCATAGGGCTGTGTTCTACTGCAACAAGTTAGAAAAGTATAGGAAAGGAGGAAAGCCGTTCCTACAAAAAAGCCCTGCGATCTCGCAAGGCTTTGAATTAACGAATTCGATCTACGGAACGAACCAGTGCCTCGTCCTTTTTGATAAAGCGATTGGCGAGCATATTCATGACCATGGAAACCAAAATCGTCCAAAATCCTAGGCCGTATTCACCCCCATCTTCGCCTTGAATGGCTTCATTTACCCCATTGGTGGTCAAGAAAGTTGCGGCAACGAGAGAGACCATCACGAGGGAATTGATCATGTTGAGCAAAAGCTGACGGGAACGGAGGCGGTACTGGAAGATGGATGCTAAAGCTAAAATTGCAGCAAGAGCCGCTAGCGCTCCAAGGTACCATTTGGAAGAAGATTGAATTACCTCACCACCCTGGTCCAAGTTGGTCATTACAAAAGCAGAAAGGTTCCAAGAATCCCCTGCTGCTCCCCCTTGACTCCAAAGTTGCGTACTCAGGGTCACCCCCATGCCTACCGCGATCAGAAAAAGGAAAATAGTTTGTACACGCTGAATCATAGCAATCTTTTTTTTAACAAAGAAAACCCCTTCCGATGGGAATATCAAGAAAACAATTCTTGTCCGTGGATTTCATGGGGAATAGTATCTTTGCGATGCAATGAACGACAACACCCAACGGTATTTTCTAGAGCTGAGCTACAAAGGCAGTCCATTTCATGGATGGCAGGTGCAGCAAAATGCATTTACCGTTCAGGAGTGCATTGAAAAAGCACTAAGTACCTACTTTAGAACACCCATTTCTATCCTAGGCAGCGGGCGCACCGACACGGGGGTACACGCGCAACTGCAGGTCTGCCACTTTGACTTAGAGGATATGGAGCTCGGTGAAAATTTTCTCAAAGCCCTCAATGCCATACTACCCAAGGAAATTGGCATTCATGCCGTCCGAAAAGTGAAACCGGAGGCGCATGCCCGCTTTAATGCCCGCAAGCGTTCCTATTTTTACCGCATCAACTTTTCCAAAAATCCTTTTTTGCAGGACCTTTCTTGGCAACTATTTCATCAGCCGGATGTTAATGCAATGAATGAAGCAGCCAAAATTTTGCTGGAACACGAGGATTTCGAGTGCTTTAGCAAGGTGCATACCGCAGTAAAACACTTTCGATGCAAGATTTATGAAGCTTATTGGGAACCAAAAGGGGAGGAATTGCTTTTTCACATTACGGCCAACCGATTTCTGCGAGGCATGGTGCGCTCCATCGTAGGCACCTTGCTGGAGGTCGGCATGGGCCATAGACCCGTGGAAGACCTTCACCGAGTGATTGCTTCCAAGGATCGAAATCAAGCCGGTAAAGCAGCCCCTGCCAAAGGATTATTCCTCAGCAATATTGAGTACCCAACACACATTTATTTAGACTAAACCACATTGAGCTTAGAAAAAGAGAAAGAGTCGGCAGGAGAAATCCTAGACATGAAGGTTTTGCGACAGCTGTACACCTATGTAAAGCCGTACCAAAAGCAATTTTATTTTCTGGTGTTTCTTACTCTGGCACTGGCGATTTTAGCGCCTACCCGGCCCTACCTGATTCAAATTGCCATCGATGAGCATGTGGCTGTCGGAGATGCGGCGGGGCTGATCCGTATTATCTACATCCTGGTAGGGCTGATGATTATCCAGGCTCTGGCTCAATGGGCACATACCTACTATTCGGGTTGGATCGGTCAGGTGATCATCAAAGATATCCGAGTACGCCTGTACAAGCACTTACTCAAACTTCGTCTCCAGTTTTTTGACAATACCCCCATCGGAAGGCTGGTTACCCGTAATGTATCCGACATTGAAACTTTAGCAGATGTGTTCAGCGAAGGACTTGCTGCCATCATCGGGGACCTGCTCCAAATCGTTACCATTCTCGGGGTGATGTTCTACATTGACTGGAAACTAACCTTGGTCAGTTTGTCTACCCTCCCCTTGTTGATCATCTCTACCTATGTATTCAAGGAAAAAATAAAGGTGACCTTCAACGATGTCCGCAATGCTGTGGCTAACCTGAACTCCTTTCTCCAAGAACACATCACCGGTATGACTATCGTGCAGCTTTTTAACCGCGAGAAACGCGAGTTTGACAAGTTTAAAGAGATCAACCGCGAGCACAGTGCCGCACACATCCGTTCGGTCCTGTATTACTCAATCTATTTTCCTGTGGCAGAAATCATCCAGGCCATTGGAATCGGACTAGTGGTTTGGTACGGCGCAGTAGGCGTGCTGGGTATGGACTTGCAAATCGGTATTTTGATCTCCTTTATCATGTATTTGCAATTGTTCTTTCGCCCCATCCGAATGATTGCTGACCGCTTCAATACCCTCCAAATGGGAGTCGTAAGTTCCTCCCGAATCTTCAAGTTGCTTGCCTCCAGCGAACACATCGCCAACGAAGGCAGCTTTAACCCAGAAAAAATTCAAGGAAATGTCCGCTTGGATCAAGTCTGGTTTGCCTACAAGGAAGAAGATTACGCGCTCAAAAACATTTCTTTTGAAGTTAAAAAAGGACAGACCATTGCCCTAGTTGGGGCTACAGGAGCAGGTAAGTCTTCGATCATCAACTTGATTTCACGGTTTTATGAAATCAACAAGGGAGCCATCACCATCGACGGAACCAACATTCAGGACTTTGAATTGTCTGCGCTCAGAAAGCACATTGGTGTGGTCCTCCAAGATGTATTCTTATTCTCAAGCAGCATCTACCAAAACATCACCTTGGGCAATCCCAACATCACCAAAGAGCAGGTGCTGGCTGCGGCCGAACTGGTAGGCGCCTCCAAATTCATCGAAAAGCTACCCGGTGGCCTAGAATACAATGTCATGGAACGGGGAGCCACCCTTTCTGTGGGGCAGCGCCAACTGATTTCTTTTGTGCGGGCCATGGTTTACAATCCAGAAATCTTGATTTTGGATGAGGCCACCTCCTCCGTGGATTCGGAGACCGAGGAACTTATCCAAGAATCCATCGAAAAAATGATGCATGGACGGACCTCTATCGTAATTGCCCACCGCCTCTCTACAATCCAGAAGGCAGACCAGATTTTGGTGCTCAACAAAGGCGAAATCGTTGAAACCGGCACCCATCAATCTCTTTTAGAAAAGGGAGGCTATTACACCCAGTTACACCAAATGCAGTTAAAGATGACTGCTATTTAAGTCTCTATTCGGTAATGAAGAAACTACTCATCGCTGCTACCGTACTTCTAATTCTTGGGCTTGGAGGTTATTTGGCCTACGATCAATTAGGAGGTAATCGCCCCGTAGAACTTAGCCTCGAAGCCAAATCTCCAGATACCCTTGCCGGAAAAACCTTCCGAGGCACCCCCCTAGACAAGGGCATGGAGCAATTATTTCAAAAGATTCAAAGCACCCAAGAACTGCATCCAGGCGCAAAACTGCATACCATTTATTACACTGAGCCCGCAGGGAAACTGGACACCCTAGAGGTGTTTGCAGGGATCAACCTCCCCTTTGGAGCCCCTGACTTGGAACTGAAAGAATTTTCAGAAAGCCGCTACATTCTAGCCAAGGTAACAGGTAGCAAATGGGTAATGGCTGGTCCAGAAACGATCAAGGAAAAGATTCAAGACTACGCCAAGGCCAATAAGCTGACCCTGAGCGGCTATTTCATTGACAAGATTGTCAGCGAAACAGAAGTTCATGTAATCGCCCCAGTTCGGTAAAAAGCTACCTCCACCCCATAGTCTGAATTCCAGCTATTTCTTTGTACCATTTTCGAATACAGTTTTTGATTCCCCTTCCACTCGTATCTTTGCGCCATGCTACTCCAAAACGACCTGCTGCTCCGCGCAGCGAGAGGTGAAAAAACCGAACGTACACCTGTATGGCTGATGCGGCAAGCCGGAAGAATCCTTCCAGAATACCGTGCTGTACGCGAGTCAGTATCTGGCTTTATCGAGCTCGCTCAAACGCCCGATTTGGCGGCCGAGGTGACGATTCAACCCGTGGATTTGCTTGGAGTAGATGCAGCGATCATTTTTTCGGACATTCTAGTCATTCCAGAAGCCATGGGCTTGCCCTATGAAATGGTCGAAAAGCGAGGCCCTTGGTTTCCAAATACGGTTCGCTCCGAATCAGACCTCAAAAAATTACGCATAGCCGAAGGAGACAACGACTTGCAATACGTGATGGATGCCATTCACATCACCAAGAAAAACCTAAACGACCGCGTTCCCTTAATTGGATTTGCGGGTGCTCCCTGGACGATATTTGCTTACATGGTCGAAGGAAGCGGCAGCAAAACCTTCTCCCTTTCCCGAGAAAAATTGTACCGAGACCCGGTATTCTCACATCAGCTCTTACAGCTCATTACCGATTCCACGATCAACTACCTCAAGGCACAGATCCGAGCAGGTGCTGATTTGGTTCAGCTATTTGACAGCTGGGCGGGAATTCTAGGCCCCAAACAATACGAAGAATTTTCTCTGAAGTACATCGCGCAGATCTGTGATGCGATCACGGAAGTACCGGTGACCGTATTTGCCAAAGGAGCGTTTTTTGCGCGTGAGTCGCTGGGCAAACTCTCCTGTGAGACCATCGGCTTGGACTGGAACATGGGTATTGAAGAATCTAGTACTCTAATTGGTCCTCACAAGACCCTGCAAGGCAATTTGGATCCTGCAGCCTTGTATGGCAATCCAGACCAGGTGCGCAAGGCTACGCAAGACATGATGGAGCAGTTCCGCGGCAAGCGGCACATCGCCAACCTAGGGCACGGAGTCTACCCTGACATCGATCCAGAAATGGTTAAGGTGTTTATCCAAACGGTTAAGGAGTTTTAAGAACCAGCGAACTAGGCAATTCTAGCCCTGCAAGATGAGATCACCTACGCGAACAATTCCAGACGCTAAGGCTACCGCATTTTGTCCGAAATAGACCTTATTGTTCACGGTTCTGTACCTAGCGAGTGTAGCTAGGGGCTCTTTTCCTTTCTCCCCTGTTTGCTGATTGACGGTGATTAGCACACAGCGTGCACAGGGCTTCACTACCTGAAAGTCTACTCCCCCTACTTTAACGCGGGTAAACTGATCTTCTTCAAATGCCTGCCCACCAGAAAAAACAAGGTTGGGCCGAAACCGATCCATGCCCACCGGATCTGCAAGCCTGCCGTTTAACTCATCCAAAGAAGACTGCCCAATCATCACATAGGGCATTCCATCTGCAAAACTGACCGACTCACCCTTCACGGCATAGCGGGGATCCATTTTGCGGTGTGAACTTTCTGGCATCACCACTAGGTCCAGTTCCATCTGCAAAAAATCACTGAACCATCGACTCACCTCAACCGCCACTACTCGAGCGAGGACTTGATCTCCCCAGACACTCACCTGCAGTTCCTGATTTGAAGCCAAATCCAAGTCAAAGGCAATTCGCTGAGAAAAATCTAGCTTAGAAAAAACTTCGAGGTGCATTTCACTGAGTGCCACCTGCAACAAGGCCAGTTGCGGATGTTGCCGCTGCGTTACAAAATCGCCTTTTTTATCCACCAACATCCAGCGTCGATCGTAGCGAAAACCCCTTTCTTCCACCAGGGCTTCTGGGACGGAAATCCCCCCCAGGGATTTGATGGGATAGAGGTAAATTTCTTGAAGGATAAGGGTGCTGCTCATGGCCTAAAACTACAGGAAAAATTGGAGCTGTGCCAATTCTCAACTACCTGAGGGAGGGTGGAAATGCGAAGCATGACAGAAAAGACAGGCATCAACTCCCTGTTTGTGACAAATTTTAGTCCGTAAAGAGCCTATCGCGGTCATAATTATGACAAACTGACACCAAACAGCAGAAAAGGCAAGATGGCATAACCCTTGAATAAGGTCGTTTGTCTTTCAAAAAGAAAACATACAAAACCAACATACTCATGGGAAAAATTATAGGCATTGATTTGGGTACTACCAACTCCTGCGTAGCTGTAATGGAAGGTAACGAGCCCGTAGTCATTCAAAACAGCGAAGGAAGAAGAACAACTCCTTCTATCGTTGCTTTTCTTGACAATGGAAATGGCGAGCGAAAAGTAGGTGACCCTGCCAAGCGTCAGGCAATTACCAACCCTGCCAACACCATCTCCTCCGTAAAGCGATTTATGGGGAAAAAATTCTCGGAAGTTTCTGCAGATAAAAAACACGCCTCCTACAAAGTAGAGCAAGGCACAAACGATACAGTTACCGTTAAAATCGGTGACCGTTCCTATACTCCACAAGAACTATCTGCCATGATTCTTCAGAAAATGAAGAGCACTGCGGAGGATTTCTTGGGACAAACCGTAACCGAAGCGGTCATCACCGTACCGGCCTACTTCAACGATGCCGAGCGTCAAGCCACTAAAGAAGCGGGTCAAATTGCCGGTTTGGAGGTAAAGCGAATCATCAACGAACCTACTGCTGCTGCCCTTGCTTACGGCATGGACAAGAAAAACCAAGACATGAAGATTGCAGTCTATGACTTGGGCGGAGGAACCTTCGATATTTCCATCCTTGAACTTGGAGACGGTGTCTTTGAAGTGAAGTCTACCAACGGAGACGTACACTTGGGAGGAGACGACTTCGACCAGGTGGTGATAGACTGGTTGGCTACTGAATTTCAAACCGAAGAACAAATCGATCTTCGCCAGGATCCAATGGCGCTTCAGCGCTTGAAGGAAGCGGCTGAAAAAGCAAAAATTGAACTTTCCAGTTCGGCTTCTACCGAAATCAACCTTCCTTACATCACTGCAACGCAGACAGGTCCCAAGCACTTGGTTCGCAACTTAAGCAGATCCAAGTTTGAGCAGCTTTCAGAAACCTTGGTAAGAAGATCCATGGATCCTTGCATCAAGGCCTTGAAGGATGCGGGTATGACTGCAGCAGATATCGACGAAGTGATCTTGGTGGGTGGTTCAACTCGTATCCCTAAGATCCAGGAAGAAGTAGAGAAGTTCTTCGGCAAAAAACCTTCCAAAGGGGTGAACCCAGACGAAGTAGTAGCCATTGGTGCTGCCATCCAAGGTGGTGTATTGACCGGTGAAGTGAAGGATGTCCTTCTTTTGGACGTGACCCCACTTTCCCTAGGGATCGAAACCATGGGCGGTGTATTCACCAAGTTGATCGAATCCAATACCACCATTCCTACCAAGAAATCGGAAGTATTCTCTACCGCAGCAGACAACCAGCCAGCAGTAGACTTGCATATCCTTCAAGGTGAGCGCCCTATGGCAAAGGACAACCGTTCAATTGGTAGATTCCAGCTTTCCGATATTCCACCAGCGCAAAGAGGTGTGCCTCAGATTGAAGTAACCTTTGACATTGATGCAAACGGAATCTTGAATGTATCAGCCAAAGATAAGGGTACCGGCAAGGAGCAAAAAATCAAAATTGAGGCTTCTTCAGGTCTTTCTCAAGACGACATCGAGCGCATGAAGCGTGAGGCAGAGTTGAATGCTTCGGCAGATAAGGCTGAAAAAGAAACCATCGAAAAATTGAACCAGGCGGACAGCTTGATTTTCCAAACGGAGAAGCAGTTGAAAGAATACGGTGACAAACTTTCCGATAATAACAAAGCGAACATCAGCTCCGCTGTAGATGCGCTAAAGTCAGCCCATGGATCCAAAAATCTAGAGGGAGTCGACGCGGCCATGACCAACCTAAACAGTGCTTGGGAAGCGGCATCTGCCGAGATGTATGCAGCAGGCCAGAGTGAGGGAGCTTCCGCAGGACCAGAAGCCGGAGCGAGCAACAGCACTACCGGTGACGGGGTGTCTGATGTGGACTACGAAGAAGTGAGCGAAGACAAAAAATAAGTATTCAAAAGCAGCACCTGTCCTCGATGGGTGCTGCCTTTTTTAAGGGCCAAGAATCAAGATCTACCCATCGTGACTCTTGGCCTTTTCTTTCATCCAACCAGAAGCGCATGCAATTGACTGCCGACAATAAATTGAAAAAGCTAATCATTGTGGGAGATCGGGTCTTGATCCGACTGAAAAAACCGCACGAAAAAACCGGCTCAGGACTCTACCTCCCGCCTGGTGTGCAGGAAAAGGAAAAGGTGCAGCAAGGCTACATCATCAAGGCAGGACCAGGCTATCCAATCCCCATGCCGATGGAAGACCAAGAACCCTGGATGGAGACAGAAGAAAAAACGCGCTACGTCCCACTTCAAGCCAAAGAAGGAGATTTGGCTATCTTTTTACTTTCAGGTGCTCACGAAGTAGTCTATGAAGGGGAAAAATACTTTATCGTCTCCCAAGGGGCTATTTTAATGTTGGAGCGGGAGCAGGAATTGTAGAGAGTTGAAATTAGTTTAAAATACTACAGGCGGGTGATGGGGTGATGTGTCGCCTATCTTTCTTTGTAGCCAAAGCGCGTGGTGAATCCTATAGTCACATACAGGTTTTCTTCCTGATTAGGATTCAAATACTTCCCAATTGAGGCATCTACAATAAACCGATTTTGAATCGCATACATCGCTCCAATATCCGCAATGGGATTTAGGAGCGAATTCTCCCGAGTAAAATTAAATAGTTCGGCATAGAGGACCAGCTCCTTGGAAATATTGAAGTTGGAGGAGGCCGATAGGATGTAACTTGGCTTCTCCATTTCATTCCACTGCATCCCTACATTGTAACCCAAGACCACTACCTCAGAAAGGGTGTTTTGAAATGCTACGCGAAACATGGGCAAGGACTTGGGGGATGTAAATTCCCTGCTACTCAGATTTTTTACCTGAACCCTCCCAATAACTGCAATTTCCGGACGTGCTCCTTTTTCTTTTGCCAGATTCGCCTTAAATCCTAGCGATACCGGCGACAAGCCAAAGGACCCATTTTCTTGGACAAGATCTACCACCGACTGCAGCTCAAAATTGTCGTTCAATCCATACTTCAGTAAGGTAGTAGGTAAAAGGTAATTGGATTTGCCTCCTCGATTTTGCGCAGCCAAAACTCCTGTTTCGATCTGAAAAATCTTTTTCCCCACGCTAAAAACACCTTCTGTGAAATCAGGTCTATCCGTTTGAAGCAAGCTTTGCCCTAGGCATTTGCCAATAAATAAGAAAGCAAAAGCAAGGAGGATAAGCTTTTTATTCATAATGAAGAGGTTAATTGAAAAGCAAAAGAGGCGGTAAATTGCCTCTTTTGCTAGTTTACTAGGAATAGTGTAATTAAGAAAAAGGGGATTGTTATATTATTAAAATATTTTTAGAAAGTACAACCTATCGATAAACCAATGAATCTATTTTTTCCAGAGTATCCCTTGGGATTGTTTACGTCCGTGAAGACCTCTTTGGACCCGAATGAACCAATCAAATGGATCTGAAGGTATCCTGCAGAGGTATCGATTTCAGGCCCAAAAGACACAAACACTGGGGAGTCTGAACGATTAAAAGAAGTAGTCACATCGTTCACGATGTGAAATCCATCTTCTACGCTCAAGTAGATATCATTGGCTTCAAACATCCGTAGCGGTGAGATCCCCACATTGGCTGTCAACCAAGTAGAACCACCCGCGATAGGCTTAGGAGTCTTCAAGATTAAACCAATTGGAAATTCCACATTATTGGTACGAATCCTGTTACGATAGGTATTAAGCGAAGGTGCTACAAACCCTGTGTCAGGCAAAATGAGTCCATACCCTCGTTGTTGGTAGCCAACACCAGCAGTGATCCCTAGGAACTCCACTGGGTAATACTCCACCTTTACTACACCCCCTAGAGAAGGCTTTGTGTACAAATCAGGCGTATTTCCTTGTACGTCACTCCACACATTCATGAAGGTAAATCCCCATCTGAATTTGTCATGCTTTGACTTTGCCACTTCAGGAGCTTTTTCTTGGCCATAAGCCAAAGAAGTCCCAAAGACAACTGTTAGTATAATGAGTAGTTTTTTCATCTGATTTCGATTAATGAGTAGCAACAGATTTTGACTTTGATTTCTTCTCCGTTTTTTTGACGAACATCAAATAGATCACTGGCAAAATCAAAAGGGTGAGCACAGTGGCAGTGACTAGACCACCAATCACCACTACAGCAAGCGGACGTTGTGTTTCTGAGCCAATTCCCGAAGAAAGTGCAGCTGGCAAAAGGCCCAATCCAGCCATCAAGGCGGTCATTACCACAGGTCGTACTCGGGTCATTGACCCATTGATAACTGCGTCCAAGGTAGACATCCCCTCTTCAATATTCTTATTGAAAACAGAGACTAGAATCACCCCATTTTGAATACAGACACCAAATAGGGCAATAAATCCTACCCCTGCCGAAATACTAAAGTTGATATTCGTCATGTAAAGGGCCATGATCCCTCCAATCAAGGCAAAAGGCACATTAAGCAATACAATGCTAGCATCCCTTGCCGATCCAAACATGATAAATAAGAGAACAAAGATCATTAGAACCGATACAGGAACAACGTAGGACAAGGTTTTCGTAGCTCGAACTTGGTTTTCAAATTCCCCATTCCAACTTAAGGAATAGCCTTTTTCTTCTGGAATTGCCGCAGCAACCTTTTCCTGAGCTTCGGCAATGGTACTGCCTAGATCTCGATCCCTTACGGAAAACTTGACAGGCACAAATCGCTGGTTATTTTCTCTGTATACGAAAGCGGTACCAGTTACAAGGCTGATGTCGGCGATCTCACTCAATGGAATCTTTATTCCACTGGTACTAGGAACCAACAGCTTCCCTACATCTTCAGTACTATTTCGATATTCTGCAGAATAGCGGACACGGATGTCAAACTTTCGCTCTCCTTCATAAAGCAGCGAGGCCGTTTTACCTCCAATTGCCATTTCGATAATATCCTGGGCCTCTTTACTGGTGACCCCGTAGCGAGACATCTTGGCATGATCCAGTTTGATGCTCAGCTCAGGTTGACCCAAACTCTTAAATACTCCCAAATCACGCACCCCATCAATATTTCCCATGATGGCCTTGATGCTATCGGCTTTCGCTTCGATTTTGGTGAAGTCATCTCCAAAAACTTTGATCGCCATCTCTCCCTTTACTCCAGATACCGCTTCTTGCACGTTATCTGAAATAGGCTGAGAAAATCCAAAAACTACCCCTGGGAAGGCTTTCTCCAGCTCATTTTGCATGTTTGCGATGAGCTCCTCTTTTTTCAAGCCACTCTCCCACTCGTCCTTTGGATACAGATCTACAAAGAGCTCCATATTGAAAAATCCCGTCGGATCCGTACCGTCATTAGGTCGACCGTTTTGAGAAATAACTCCCCTTACCTCAGGATATTTTTTAACAATCAGCCTCATTTTTTCAGACTGCAAGTTGGCATTTGAAAAGGAGATACTTTGAGGCATGGAAGCTCGAACGTAAATCGATCCCTCATTCAATTGAGGAAGAAATTCTGTTCCCAGATTAGAGCCAATAATCAAACTGCCCAAAAGAAGGGATCCTGAGATCAAGAGTGCAGTTTTCTTCTTTTTAATACACCACTCCAATCCTGGTCTGTAGATGTTTTCCAAGAAACTAACCAAGGGATTACTTTTTTCTCGGACATTTTTATTGAGCAATAAATGGCCTAAAACAGGCACCAATGTCAGCGTGAAAATCAAGGCTCCTAGCAATGCAAATCCGATGGTATAGGCCAGCGGAGAAAACATCTTTCCTTCTACTTTCTGGAAAGCAAAAATTGGAAGCAATGCGGTAATGATGATGAGCTTCGAAAAGAAGATTGGCTTCCCCATCTCCACGGAAATCCGCTTGATCATGCTCATTTTAGAGATCAAATTGAAGCGCTGAACTCCTAGTTTATGCTGTTGGTGAGCTAGGTAGACGAACATCCCCTCTACCATTACCACCGAGCCATCCACGATGATACCAAAATCAATCGCTCCAATTGAAAGTAAGTTGGCCGACATTCCCTGAAGCTTCAAGCAAACAAATGCAAAAAGCAGGGCAAGTGGAATAATGATCGAAACGATCAAGGTTGTTCTCCAATCTGCCAAGAAAATCAACAAAATGAACGTTACCAACAAGACGCCGACGATGAGGTTTTCCATCACCGTATGGGTAGTCACGTTCACCAAGGTAGTTCGGTCGTAAAAAGGATCAATTTTGACTCCTTCTGGCAAAACCCGGTCGTTTAGCTCTTTAATTTTCTCATTGAGTACCTTCAGTACCTCACTTGGATTTTCTCCTCTTCGCAACAACACAATGCCTTCCACCACATCGGGCTGATCGTCACGACCTACCTTTCCTAGTCGAGGCTTGGAGGATTCCATGACCTGAGCAACATTCGAAATGAGAATAGGCGTACCTTCTACAGATTTAATCGGAATTCGTTTGATGTCCTCAATGTTCTTCACCAAACCAATACCTCTTACGATAAAGGATTGAGGAGCGATCTCCAAGACATCCGCACCTACGTTGGAATTGTTTTCTCGAAGCGCTCGAAAAACATCATCTGTAGCCAGATTGTATTGATTCAACTGAAGAGGATTGATGATTACCTCAAAGATTTTTACCTCGCCCCCAAAGCTGATGACATCGGCAACACCGGGAACGGATTTAAGTCGCTTGTCGATTACCCAATCTTGCACTTCCTTAAGTTCGCGAACAGACTTGTTCTCTCCTTTCAGCGTGTAGCGGTAAATTTCACCAGTAGGACCAGAAGGGGGTTGAATTTCTGCCTCCGCATTTTCTGGCAAATCAATATTTTGAAGTTGATTACCTACCAGCTGTCTGGCAGTGAAATAATCAACATGATCATCAAAAATCATGGTCACTACTGAAAGACCATAGACCGAAATAGAACGCAAGCTGGTCTTATCCGGTACCACATTCATCTCTATTTCCACAGGAATAGTGATGAACTTTTCAACCTCCTCCGCACTTCTACCCGGCCATTGGGTAATGACCACCACTCGGGTGTTGATTACGTCAGGAAATGCCTCAATAGGCGTATTTGCGAAACTAAAATATCCCCAAGCTGCAAGAATTGCAGTGCCAGCAAAAACAGTTAATTTGTTTTTTAAGCAATAGGATATTAATCCACTTAATAACTTATTCATGATTACTTGGCGTTATTAAATGCGGTCATCAAAAAAAGCGAGTAGTCTTTTACTACCACATCCCCAACAGCAATGCCACTTTCAATTTGCGTAAAGGTTCCAATGGTCTTACCCACCTTTACTCCTACCTTCGCAAATTCGTTAGCTCCTACTTTTTTCATTACATAGGTTTTGTTGCTTTCAATGATGACAGATTCGGTAGGAAGCGCCAAGGCTCTCAGTCCAACGGAAGAAACCATCGCTACAGAGGCAAACATCTCAGGCTTAAGCAAGGCATCGGAATTATCTACTTCGGTACGTACCTTGATGATACGTGAGTCGTGATCCAACATGGTGTTGATTTTAGAAACTGTTCCTTTGTACAACCTATCTGGATAGGCCAAAGCAGTTACTTCCATGGTATCGCCAACTCGTACTTTGGAAAGATCGCTTTCGTAGATATTGGCCCATACCCAAATGGTCTTCAAATCAGAAATGGTAAAAAGGGAGGCATCGTTATCGGTACGGATTTGTTGACCCTCGTTGACATTTCTTTCGACGATATACCCACTTTTGGGAGCATACAATTCAAACACCGCATCCTGCTTATTTGATGCACCGTAAAGCTCCAACTTCTTTCCTTTTTCTTGAAATTCAGCTAATGCGTTTTTGTATTGATTTTCTGCTTCGGTGTAATCCTTGGAAGAGGCAATATTGGATTTGAACAACTCTTTGGTTCTTTCAAATCCCTTTTCGGCTACCTCTAGGTTATATTTTGCGATGGAATAATCCTTTTGAAAAGCAATTACGTCTGTACTTAGGATGGTTGACAAGCGCTGGCCAGCTTTTACATAATCCCCTAAAGAGACGTATACTTTCTCCACACTACCGCTGACGATAGGGAAAATTCGAACCACATTATCTTCATCAAAACTAATTTCACCCACGGTGTTGAACCTGCTGAAATCATTGATGCTGTCTGCCACCACAGTGGTAATATTCTTTGATGCTTCCTCACTTACCTTGATACTGGTAACTGGGGCACTACTGACCTCTGCTTCAATTGCTTTTTCTTCAGAACAAGCGAAAAAGAGAATGGATAGCAATAATAGGAATGACGTTTTATAGGTATTCATAATAGTTTAGTTGTAAAGTTGATAACCTGTGGTGAACTCAATGTCAATTACTCGCTGTACAATCTCAGACTTTAGACCGAGGTATTCTGACATGGTATTGATATACGTTCGTTGCATATCGAGGTATTGTAATATATTGATATTCTTGTTGTTGTAATTTTGAAGCGCACTGTTATTAAGCTGCTCCAGTTCCTTCAAGAATTCGATATTGTAATTATCCAGAGCTGAACGTGAATGAAAATATTTATTCACCGAAGAGTAGATCTCGTTTTGCAACGCAACCAAAGCTTGCTCTGCGTCAGTTTTTGCACGATTGACATTTGCTTCTGAAACAGCAATGTTTCCTTGGTTTCTATTGAAAATCGGTACGTCCATTTCAAAGACAAGACCTGAATAGGGTCTTACATAGTTACTCCCTTTGTCATGCGGCTGGTAACCCAACATGAGATCTGGAACAGATCTTGACTTTTGGAGCTTCAGGTTCATTTCCTCGTAGGAAATTTCATTGAGCCTTGCCAGATAATCGGGGCGATTTTCTTCAGCATAGCTGATCAATTCACCGTAGTTCAACCGACTTGCATCGGGCAGTGCCAAAGAGGACTCTTTGGTTTTAATGGTGACGTCGGGCCTTAAATTCAATAGCATTCGGATTTCAGCCATCTCCATTTCCACCTCATTTTGGTTGGAAACAATGGTGTTCTGAAGCGTCAACAACTCGGATTTAAGACGAATCAATTCACTTCCAGGAATCTCCCCGACTTTGTATTGAATTTCATACTTATCAATAAGTGACTTGAATTGAGCAAACACCTCTTTGTAGATCTCGCTTCTTTTTTGAAGCATGAGTAGCTGATGGAATTTCAAGCCCAACTCAAAAACCAAACTTCGCTTTGTGTTTTCATACTGCAGCTGGTTTTGCTCCACTCCTATTTTAGCCAATTTTACCGCTCTAGTATGTTTTCCGGATACCGAAAACATGAAATCGAGCTGGATTAAGCGCTGATTTTTTTGGTTGAAATATTCGTTTCGCTCCGCGCTATACAAGTCTTGGTTCCAGTTGAAGTGTGGATTGTTCCAAGCCCTTGCTTGTAGCAATTCTCCTTCGGAAGCCTCCACCTGAAAATGCGAACTCAAGAGTGGTAAATTTTGCTCCAACAAAATACCGACCGCATCCGTGTAGGTAAGTTCAAGCACTTTATTGTCCGCATTCATTATTTGGGACAACAGCTTTTCTGGAATGGCAATGCAGAGCAATACCATTAGATATTTATACATAAATACAATGATGTTAATGGAAAATAAAAGGAATAAACGCCACCTACGACTTAGGCGGTGAGTATGCAATTCAAGAACTGAATGCTTTTAAATGCGTAAAACGCTAATAAAAATAAGGATGTCTTTGACTACCCAATGCGGGTTAGCAGCAACGAATTGCTTGAAAAAATCAACTCCTGAAGCAAAATGAAAAAAGGAACTGTAGAAAGTAAGGTCTCCTAATTCCGTAAATCGTTGATGCGGATTGAAGGTGGGTAAATTTGAAGATTCTCTACCTCCAAAGAAATAATCGCCGTTGGAACTTGAAAATTCAATGACCGTTTTTACGTTTTGCGAGATATCGCTAGCCTCTAAAGCCTTCACCTCCACTCGCTCGAAAGAGAGTGTGGAAAACAATAAGGTAATAAGAAGCCCTAAACGGATCATTACACTAATTTTTTTGCAAATGTATAGGAAATACTAGACGAAGCCACCAATGGGTTAAGTATTTTTTAAATGAAATTAATTCGAAATCTACTTTTGCCATCCCCATTTTGAGATGGATCACCTGAGGTTTTAGAGAGCATCCATCCTGTATTATTTGAAGCCGCTGCGAAAATTAAAGGCACGAAAATTCCAGAATATAGTTGCTTTGGGAATTTCGTGCCTTTCATGCTTACCACACCAAGCCTAAGTATTTCGAAAGCTAAAACTTATAAATCGCAGCGACACCAAGGGTAGTTTGGCTATTCTTGGTAAACAAACCCTTCGAATCCATAAATTGCTGCGAGCCTTGCTCAGTCCCACTTTCAGGCACCTTTTGAAAAACATCTAATCTCAATTCAGGCTTCAATAAGAGGTGACCATCTGCCAATTTCAGATTGCCCGTTAGGGTAAGGGTATTCACAGATGCACCAATAAATGAAGCCGACTTGATATCGTAATTTCGTAATCCCCTAGCCCCATCCTCATTATTGAAATGTTCAGCCCTCACCCCAAGATCAACAAAATCTGTGAGGGCATAAGTAAAATAAAGATTGGCACCATACCAGGTTTTGGTATGAACCACATCCCCATCCGCTGGGATAAAGGTGCCCGGAGAGCCCAAGGCACCCTTTTGGGTACCCAACATGTACCAATAGCCGATAAAGAATTTATTAGTTAGTTGGTATCCTCCATTGAGGTCATACACCGTAAAATTACCCTTTGGGGTATGCCCCAGATCATCCGCAGTGGATTCATTCGAGTTGATGTAATTCAAATAAATTTGAAAATTCTCCACCGGTTTTAAGGATAACTGCCCAATCAAGCCTTTTGAGCGATTGTTGTCTTGCACATAGTCAAAGCCATTCACAATTCCGAGCATTAGGGAAGCTTTATCACTAAATGCATAGCTCGACTTCAAACCCGTATGGTAAAAAGGAATTCCACTATTGAAGGTGTGATTGATGGAATAAAAAAAGTTAAGCGGAGCATCGATGAATTCATAGCCGAGGTGAGTCCCGAATTGCCCAAGGGTAAAGGTTAGTCTTTCGGTCACATGGTAGTTGAAATAGGCTTGCTTGATGATGAGCGCAGAAAAACTATCCTCCTTTCCGAATTGGTACCCATAGGCAGGAAATGCCGTAGGAACATTGCCGTAGTTTCCGTACTGAGCATTGGGTCCGTAAGCCAAATCAAGAACTGCTTCGGATTTGTCATTGCTGTAGGTAAAAACCGTTTGAACCATTCCTAAAGAGAACTGATCTACTTTTCGATCGAAGCCCCGACCTACTCCTGACACGCCCATGTTGTCCCTAGAAGCAGGATTATTAAAATTAGTGAAGTAGTAACTGTCGATGTATCCTGAAATAGATAGCTTTCCTTTTTCCGCCTCTTCTTGAAAATTTTCTATCGGGGAGAGCGTATCAACGGTATAGATAACTCCTAGTTCTGCGGAAAGCTGAGGCAAATCTATAGACGAAGAGGCCTCAGCTGAAGCTCCTCTTTTACCTTCCTCTTTATTCTTTTTTGAGGCCAATACATGAATCTGACTTTTTTCTGTCCCAAGGGAAGAATTCAACAGGCTTTCTTTCTTTTTATCGTCTACCTGTCCAAAAGTTACTTGTACAATTGATATTTGAAGTCCTATAGCTAGTAGGAGTTGATTTTTCATTTTAATATTGAGTGTTGGTGAATGATAGAGTTGACCAATAGAGCCCCGATCCGATCGAAAGAGAGTCGCATTTTTTTCTCCGGACGGGGTTCTTCTTTTTTATACTTTGAGTAATGCTTCTTAAGGAGCATACCTGATTTAAGGTGAAAATTATTAATCCCCTCAACAGGATATCGGAAAGCAACTGGGTTTTACCCAAACCAACCCGTAGCTAAGCCTTAGGTACAGGTGGTAAGAAGATCAGACTTAACCTGATTCTTCGCTTAAAAATTGTTCAATGTTCATAGGTGTGTTAAATAGGTTGTGTAGAGAGCTTTCTGCATGCTCGTCCAGAAGTTTTTCGAATGTAATTATTTTATCCATTAAAAAACAAACCTATTTTTATATTTTTTTCATAATTTTTTTATTTTTCTAATCATTTTTAAACCTGTTTTTTATTTTTATTTAATTTTTATCAAAGAATAGGCTATTATTTTAACCAGATTTTTTAAAAATTCAGAAAAATGCTAATTCACATTCCAAAAGCGGAAAGGCAAGTGATAGCCCGCCAACCCTAGATTAGAAATAAAAAAAGCCCTGAAGTTATCAGGGCTTTTAATTTCATTCAGAAATCAAATCAGAATTTTTGCTTTGCAAAATCCTTCGCAAAATAGGTCAGAATCACCTTTGCCCCTGCCCGCTTGATGGAGAGCAGCATCTCATTCATGCTCCGCTCGTAGTCTAGCCAACCCCGTTCCGCAGCAGCCTTCACCATGCTGTATTCGCCGGAAACATTGTAGGCAGCAACAGGAAGCGGATGCGCCTCACTAAGCGATTTGATGATATCTAAGTAACTCAAGGCTGGCTTCACCATCAAAAAATCGGCCCCTTCGGCTACATCCAAGGCTGCCTCCACCAAAGCTTCTCTGCTGTTGGCAGGATTCATTTGGTAGGTTTTCTTATCGCCAAACTTGGGTGCTGAATCCAAAGCATCCCGAAAAGGTCCATAAAAAGCACTCGCATACTTAGCCGTATAGGACATAATAGAGGTGTCGGTAAATCCATTTTCATCGAGAAGATTTCGGATAAATCCCACTCGCCCATCCATCATGTCCGAGGGCCCAAGAATATCCACTCCTGCATCCGCCTGAGCCAAAGCCATTCTCCCCAAAATCACCAAGGTTTCGTCATTCAGGATTTTGCCATTTTTGACCAATCCATCGTGACCATCACTGCTGTAAGGATCCATGGCGACATCGGACATCAAGCAGAGTTCCGGAAAATTGGTTTTGATTTGCCTTAATGCCTTGAGGTAAAATGTTTCTGGATTATAGCTTTCAGAAGCTTCAGCATCCTTCAAAGACTCGGGATAGGCAGGAAACACATCGAACGCGGTAATTCCCAGCTTCATGCATTCCTCGATTTCCCGCAAGGTTCCGTCCAAAGACCTTCTGAAGATCCCCGGCATGGAGGCCACTTCACTTTGCTGGCCGCTGCCCTCTACGAGAAACAAGGGGAAGATCAAGTCCTTCACAGACACCTGGGTTTCTTCCACCAAGTTGCGTACTGCTTCAGATTTACGGTTTCGACGGGGTCTACGGGAGTTCATCAGGGTATCAATTGGTGAATCAAATCAGGGCGAATTTCGGAATAATCCTCGATATACCAGTCACAGGGAGGCAATTCCGATTTTTGATGGGAGGAAAGCACGGCAACCACCTTCATGCCCGCATTTTTTGCAGCGCTCACTCCGGAAAAGGAATCTTCAAAGACCAGGCAACGATCGGGAGTCAAGGAGAGGTTGGCAGCTGACTTGAGGTACACCTCAGGGTCTGGCTTATGCTTACTCACCTGCTCACTCGCTAGCGCAGACTCTAAATGGGGAAAAAGATCCAGCTTACCAGCAATCAGCTCCATGTTGGCAAAGGGGGCTGAGGTAGCGATGCCTGTCTTCAGTCCCGCTTGCTTCAACCCATGAAAAAACTCCAAAAATCCAGAGATGGGATTCACGTGGTGTTGGTAGATCTCTCGAAACAAGCTTTCCTTTTCAAATTCCAAGTCAAGGAGCTCCTGCCCCTCAATTTTTCTACCTAAAAAATGGCTCAAGATGTAGCCGTTATTTTTTCCATACATGTGCTGGAAATACTCCTCCTCCGTTGGAAAAAGGTTGCGCTTTCCAAAAAAGTGAGAAAAGGCTTGGGCATGAAAGGGGTTGGTATGGCAAATCACCCCATCCATATCAAAAATGACTGCTTTAGACATCTGAAGGATTGTTTGAAGGGAAACTGTGGGTAATGCGTATTTGTTGAGATCAACCGTAAGTAGCGACCACCGACTCGATGATGTCCACGCATTCGTGCAGCTGCTCCTCGGTCAACACCAAGGGCGGTGCAAAACGAATGATATTGCCATGGGTGGGCTTGGCCAACAATCCAGCTTCCGCCAGCTTCACGCAAATATCCCAAGCAGTACTGCTCTCGGGGCTATCATTAATGACCAACGCATTCAGAAGACCCTTTCCGCGAACTAGGCTAAGTACCTTATACTTGTTTACAAGGACCTGCATGCGGGTACGGAATAAATCACCCAAGTAGCGTGCATTTTGTGCCAAGTGCTCGTCACGCACCACTTCTAGTGCTGTCATAGCCACCTTGGCAGCTACTGGATTGCCCCCAAAGGTAGATCCATGCTGGCCTGGTTTGATCACATTCATGATGTGATCATTGGCCAAAACGGCAGAAACCGGGTAAAATCCGCCTGAAAGTGCCTTGCCTAAAATCAAAATATCGGGCTGGGTATAGGTTGCCTGCTTTTCGCAGTGTCCCTCACAGCTACAGTTGCCACACACGGCAAGCAAGGAACCCGTGCGGGCGATGCCTGTTTGAATTTCATCTGCGATAAGCAAGACGTTCTTTTTGCTGCAGGCTGCTTTTGCCCTGCTCAAGTAATCGCCTGCGGGGGTGTATACACCTGCTTCTCCTTGAATAGGCTCAATCAAAAATCCAACCACCCCATCTAGTTCTAGTGCGCTTTCAAGTGCTGGGATATCGTCGTAGGGTACGGTAATAAATCCTGGCGTGAAGGGACCAAAATTCTTTTTAGCGGAATCGTCTGTAGAGAAAGAAACAATCGTGGTCGTGCGACCATGAAAATTACCAGCTGCAACGATGATTTTTGCCTCGTTTTCTGGAACACCTTTTACTTCATGACCCCACTTTCGGGCTAGTTTAATGGCCGTCTCCACACCTTCCGCACCAGTATTCATCGGCAGCACCTTGTCAAAACCAAAGTACTCCGTAATGTATTGTTCGTATGGTCCCAACTGATCGTTGTGAAACGCACGAGAAGTTAGGGTCAATGTCCCCAACTGCTCGATCATGGCATCTTTGATTCGAGGATGGCAGTGTCCTTGGTTGACTGCAGAGTAAGCAGACAAAAAATCATAGTAGCGCTTGCCTTCCACATCCCACACAAAAACACCTTCTCCACGGGTAAGTACAACGGGTAAGGGATGGTAATTATGCGCTCCGTACTTTTCTTCCAGAGCGATCGCTTGACTACTTGAGGTGATGGTCTCCATGATTTTCTTAATTTTGTGGCAGTTCAGGCTAAAGACTGCATACAAATATAGGAAATGCCCTTGGGCTACACCATGAAAAACGAAAAGAAGCCCGTACCTCCATTGACATCGGAAGATTATTATCTCAATGCTCAGGGACTACTGGTTTTTACAGAAAAGTACCATTTAAAACGGGGCTACTGTTGCGGAAGTGGCTGCAAGCATTGCCCCTATCCGAAATCCTGAAAATCGAAGGAATATTTTTAAAATAGTTGTTGCTACTATCCGAAAAGTTCCGATATTTGCAGACCCAATACAGAAACGAATACAACTAAGGACATATTATCATGGCAAAAGTTTGTGACATCACCGGCAAAAGACCTCGAGTAGGTAACAACGTGTCCCATGCAAATAACAAGACGAAGCGTAGATTTTCCCCAAATCTTCACAAGAAGAGTTTCTACGTTCCTGAAGAAGACGCATGGATTACGTTGAAAGTGTGCTCTAAGGCATTGAAGACAATCAACAAGAATGGCATTACTGCAGTTTTGAAAAAAGCGCAGGATAGCGGCATGATTGTAATCAGATAATTCAGTCACAGTCCCTTAAATCAACACAGAGATGGCTAAGAAAGGCAACAGAGTACAAGTGATTATGGAATGCACAGAGCATAAGAACTCAGGCATGCCAGGTACTTCTAGATACATCACCACCAAAAACAGAAAAAACACAACTGAAAGATTAGAGTTGAAGAAATTCAATCCAATCTTGAAGAAGATGACTGTTCATAAAGAAATAAAGTAATTTTAGCTCGGGACCTCGTCCCCTAAACAAAAAAGCAATGGCTAAGAAAGTAGTAGCAACCCTAAAAAAAGAAGGTGGCGTGTCTTACGCCAAAGTAATTCGTGCGGTAAAGTCTCCTAAGACTGGTGCATACACCTTTAGAGAAGAAATGGTCCCTTCGACTGAAGTTCAAGCGTCCTTGAACAAATAATTTTACCTTCCTCGTGATGGTTCGAAAGTCCCTCTGATTAGTTCAGCAGGGACTTTTTCATTACCTTGACTTTCAATTAGCAACAAATCCCATGGGAATTTTTGGTTTCTTCTCCAAAGAGAAAAAAGAAAGCTTGGACCAAGGTCTTCAAAAGACCAGTGAATCTATTTTTTCCAAACTCAGCAAGGCAGTAATCGGCAAGTCAAAGGTCGATGAAGAAGTACTGGACGAGTTGGAAGAAGTACTCATCGGCTCAGACCTAGGCGTAGAGACGACTGTCAAAGTAATCAGACGAATTGAAGAGCGCGTCGCTCGAGACAAGTACCTAAATGCCTCTGAGCTAGACAGCATCCTTCGTGAGGAAATTGCCTTGCTGCTAGAAGAAAACAACACGCAAGACCTGCTGGACTTTGACTTGCCCGCAGAAAAAAAGCCCTACGTGATACTTGTTGTAGGCGTCAATGGAGTAGGTAAAACCACCACCATTGGCAAATTGGCACACCTTTTCAAGAATGCAGGCAAATCCGTAGTCCTTGGCGCTGCAGACACCTTTAGAGCCGCAGCAGTAGACCAATTGATTCTTTGGGGTGACCGAGTTGGCGTACCTGTCGTGTCCCACGGCATGAATACCGATCCTGCATCTGTGGCCTTCGATACCATGAAGCAAGGCGTGGACACGCAAGCGGACTTGGTAATCATCGATACCGCTGGCAGATTGCACACCAAGGTCAACCTCATGAACGAGTTGACCAAGATCAAGCGGGTGATGCAAAAATTTATCCCAGATGCCCCACATGAGATCCTGTTGGTCTTGGATGGTTCAACCGGACAAAATGCCTTCTTGCAGGCCAAGGAATTTACCAAAGCCACAGAGGTAAGCGCACTAGCCATTACCAAACTGGACGGCACTGCCAAAGGAGGCGTGGTCATTGGCATTTCGGACCAGTTCAAAATTCCTGTCAAATACATCGGTGTGGGAGAAAAGATGACCGATTTGCAGCTCTTCAATCGAACCGAATTTGTAGACTCTCTTTTTAAAAAGAAATAAACGAATAAACCTCCGAGCTTTTGGAGGTTTTTTTATCCCTGTGTGATAAGGGGGAAGGCCTAGAAAGCAAAGAGATTTTTGCAACTGAAATTGGAAAAATCCGTAAAATTGACCCCATGGCACAAGACATCTTTCAAGAAACTCAGCGCTTCAGACAAATCTGGATTTGGGCATTGATCCTAGGAATCTCGGGATTTTCAATTAGCTCTTTATTCTTATTGGAAGACAAGACTCCACTTACATTCGGGGATTTAGCCTTCCCAATAGGCATGGTATTACTATTAAATGTGCTTTTTTTAGGGTTTAAGCTAAGCACCAAGATAGAAGAAGATACCCTATCGTACCGATTTTTCCCATTTACGCGCTGGAGAACCTTTCGCTTTGAAGAAATTGAAACTATGGAATTGCGAGAATACAATGGATTGTGGGAGTATGGGGGCTGGGGAATCAAATGGAATGGAGATTCCTGGTCCTACACTACGGGTGGAAAGTGGGGCATCCTTGTAAAAACCCAGCATAAAAAATTCTTGATCGGAACTCAAAAACCCGATGAAGCAAAGCAGGCTATTGCTCAATTCCTTGCCTTCAAATCCGTTTCTCCGAAAAGTGAAAAAGTGTAATTCGCTCCAAGGTCTACATCCAGTAAAAAAGAGTACGGACGAATTCCGGTGCAAACCCTAGAGAAGAAGCACCTCTTTTGGTAACTTACAGTCGCATTCCTAGTCCTATGAAATCCATCATCAGTTTTGTCATCCGCTATGTCCCTCGGCCTATCCTTCAAACGGTAAGCCCGCTAGCGATGAAGGTGCTCTCCCAACTCAATCGAGGTTCGGAAGTCAGCTGCCCTGTCTGCTCTCATTCCTACAAGAAGTTTTTGCCCTATGGCCGCATCGCACGCGAAAATGCGCTTTGCCCCAATTGCCTAGCGTTAGAAAGACACCGGTTGATGTGGCTTTTTCTGAAGGAGAAAACCAACTTTTTTACCGCTCCCCTCAAGGTACTTCATGTCGCTCCAGAGCATTGCTTTATTGAGCGATTTGAGGGGATTCCCAACCTAGACTACATTACTGCTGACATTGAATCTCCGCTCGCCAAGGTAAAGATGGACGTACACGACATCCCCTTTGACGACAATACCTTTGATGTGGTCTTTTGCAACCACGTACTCGAGCATGTGGAAGATGATATTCGCGTTTGTTCGGAATTTAACCGCGTCCTAAAGCATGGAGGTTGGGGGATTTTGCAGTCGCCCGTTTATCCCTTGGAAAAAACACTAGAAGACAAGACCATCACCGATCCAGCTGAGCGGGAACGCCTTTTTGGACAGCGGGATCACGTACGGAAATTTGGAAAGGATTATGCGGCAAGACTTCGTCAATCAGGAATTCAGATCGAAGAAAACCAATTTGTTAAGGAGCTCGACCCTAAAAAAGTGAAACAGTATGCACTAGCAGCAGACGAGGTACTTTTTGTCTGCAGCAAGGGAAACTAACCTTTACGCCACTTCAGCGCCAGTTCCACTAGCAGGCCCGATCCGTAGCCACAGAGCTGTACGATGGAGGTTAATAGGGATAAATGACCCACCAACAAGGAGCGATGCTGCCAATAGGCTTGGTTGATCACAAGAATAGCCCAAACCCAAAAGATAAGTAAGTGAGGGATAAGCAGGAATTGAAAAAAAATTAGGTTCACCCCAATCGAAATCAGAAAAAGAAGAAAGAAGCTCGGCAAGGCATGCACTAGCTTGATGGCCTCGGGGTGAAAGCGAGAGACGTTGACCCGATTTCTCCCAAAGGAAAAGGCCTGCTTCGCAAATGACCAAAGTGTATTTTTTCGCTTGTGGTAAACAAATGCCTCCGACACCAATTCCAATCGGAATCCTGCCTTCTTGATGCGCAGGCTCCATTCGATGTCTTCCCCACGGTTAGGATCTACAAAACCACCCAGCTGCTCAAATACGGGTCTTGAAACGCCCATATTGAATCCCCTAGCCTGGTAAGCAGCAGGATTTTTGAGTTTACCCCGAATCCCTCCTGTAGTCCAGAACGAAGTCATCGCAAAATCCATCGCTTTTTGTAGCGGAGAAAAATCTGTAGCTGCAGCATCTGGACCTCCAAATGCATCTAGAGCTCGGCTGGCTATCGCTTTTTCAAGCTCTTCAAAATAGGTGGGTGGCAGGAGCACATCCGAATCGAGGATCACAAAAAAATCCCCTTTGGCCTGCTGCATCCCAAAATTACGGGCAAAGCCTTGCCCCGTATTCTCTTGAAAAAAATAATGGATTGTCAGTTGGTCTGCAAAGGCATCCACTTCTTCCTTGCAACGCAGGGTGGAACCGTCTTCCACCACGATTACCTCAAACTGGGTATTGGTTTGGGGAAGGAGGCTGCCCAACAAGTCCTTAATTTCACCCGGTCGATTGTAAACAGGAATGATGCAGGAAAAGAACATCAAAAATCTAAATTGATTTCTTCGTCGATTTTGTATTCAGGCTCTTTGGACTGATTGGAGGTCATCAGCTCCGCAATGAAGCCTGTCAAAAACAACTGGGCACCAATCACAAGAGCCACCAGCGCCAAGAAAAACACAGGCTGATCCACTACCTCTCTCACTTTTATTCCTTGGCTGATTCCATAAATCTTCTGTGCAATCAACCAGGCCGTGATCACAAAACCAGTAAAGAAGGAAAGTGTGCCTAGCAGGCCGAAAAAGTGCATCGGCTTTTTCTTGTAGCGATGCACAAAGGATACGGAGATGAGGTCCAAGAAGCCATTGAGGAAGCGCTCCAAGCCAAACTTGGAATAGCCGTACTTACGGGCTTGGTGCGCTACTACCTTCTCCCCGATTTTGGGAAAGCCGTTCCATTTTGCTAAAAGTGGAATGTAGCGGTGCATTTCTCCATAGATGTGGATGTTTTTTACCACCTTGTTTCGGTAGGCTTTCAGTCCACAGTTGAAGTCGTTCAATTGAATTCCCGAAATCCAGCGGGTCACTCCATTGAAAAATTTAGAAGGGATGGTCTTGGAAATGGGATCGTGTCGTTCTTTTTTCCAACCCGATACCACATCTAGTCCTCCTTTGATCATCGCGTAGAGGCCAGGGATCTCGTCTGGACTGTCTTGGAGGTCTGCATCCATGGTGATCACCACTTCTCCAGAGCAACGCTTAAAGCCAGCATCTAATGCTGCAGACTTCCCATAGTTGCGGGTAAAATTAATCCCTTTCACAGCGGTATTGCTCGCTGAAAGCTCCTGAATCACCTCCCAAGATCGATCCGTGCTGCCATCATTGATCAGCAAGACCTCATAGGTGTAGGCATTTGCCTGCATCACCCGGTTGATCCACTGGGCGAGTTCAGGAAGGGATTCTTCTTCGTTGAATACCGGAACAACAACGGAAATCTGGATCATATTAAAAATCTAAGGACTTGTCTTTTTTCTTAAGAATGGCTCCTAAAATTAAGGCAATAATGGCATAAGCAATTAATCCAATACCAAAACCTTTCAATTGACCGACTAGGGTAAAATTAGAGGCTGTGGCTTCTCTCATATCTTCTAGGGTCTCAGTTGGTAGTGAGTCTGGATTTTGACCAAATCCCTCCATCATCTCCAGTTGAGACTCAAAAGTTATATCTCCAAGCACCTGCGGCAAGGAAGGATCAATCACATGGAATAAGAGTATACTCCCGATCAATCCAATAACTCCTGAGATTAAAATCGCAAAAAAGCTGAAGTTAAATGCGGTCCCAAAAGACATAAATCCCCCCACTTCTTTTCTGTACTCTTTTCCAAAATAAATAATGAGCGCAAAGAAAAGTACCATGGCAACCAGCCCGAAATACCCTGAAGCGAGATAGGAGGAATCAATAAAGTAGGCAACATACGTAAGTACCAAGGAGACAAGACCTAGAATTATTCCTGGTCTTACTGCGGATTGAATTGGAGACTGTGCTTGTTCGTTCATGAT
>Ga0208788_1000198_pt1 | contig 30709 bp, 33 predicted proteins | sample Wag4_2014_7_11_3_FD_187363 | JGI IMG/M metagenome (GOLD analysis project Ga0208788, IMG submission 187363) | Fresh water mixed with fracking chemicals microbial communities from Ohio, USA - Utica-2 Time Series FC 2014_7_11 (SPAdes) (version 2) ...
ATCATCTTTGTTTCGCTCATACGGTGAACCATTTGGGACAAGGACAAGGCCGGGTGTGCGAGCTGCAAGATCTGCCAGTGAGTGCCAGATGTCTTCACAAATTGCGATACCTATATCTACGCCCTTGATTCGAATAACTAGCGTTGAATCCCCTGGTACAAAGTTTCGAAACTCATCAAAGACGCCGTAGTTGGGCAAGTGGCGCTTTGTATATGTTGCTGCGACCTTGGATCCGTAAATGATGGCGACTTTATTTTGTGGGGCCCCGGTTGATGATTCATCGAGATAGCCGACGACTGAGACAATCGATGGATCTAGGGTTGAAACAAGTTGTGCCAAAGCATTTTTGCTCGCACTTCTAAATGATGCTCGCATCGCGAGGTCTTCAACGGGGTAGCCAGTTAAAACCATCTCGGGAAAAACAATGACATCGGCAGAAGCTGCTTGCGCTTCTTTTGTGTATTTCGAAATGAGAGCAGCATTGCCAGCGAGATCACCAACTGTTGGGTTGATCTGTGCCAGTGCTACGCGCAACTTCATACGTTAAGCCTACTTCTAGTACGCCCGTGCTCGTTCTAGTACGCTTTGCCTTGTACCCAGGGACTTCGCATGAAGCCTTGAGGCTGGAGGTCTTTTAATGGAATCCCTATATGGCGGAGCCACGCATCGCCGCGTCACGATTGCTGATTTAGTGGATGCAAAAAAGCGCGGTGAAAAATGGCCGATGCTTACATCGTATGAAGAGATGACTGCATCGATTTTTGATGAAGCCGGAATCCCTGTTTTGCTTGTGGGCGATAGTGCAGGCAATAACTTCTTAGGCTTTGAAAACACAATCCCTGTAACCGTCGATGAAATGATTCCACTGGTCCGAGCCGTAGTTCGCGGATCACAACGCGCGATGGTTGTTGCTGATTTGCCATTTGGTTCATATGAAGAATCACCAGAAAAAGCCCTTGCAACATCGACTCGTTTCTTTAAAGAATCTGGTGCGATGGCGGTAAAAATCGAAGGCGCTCGCATTGACCATGTAAAGAAACTAGTAGCAGCCGGAATTCCCGTGATGGGGCACCTTGGATTTACACCGCAATCTCTTTACCAATTGGGCGGATACAAAGTCCAAGGCAGAACTGATGGCGATGCCATGTGTGAAGCCGCCTTAGCTCTACAAGAGGCTGGTGCTTTCGCGATCGTTCTTGAATTAGTCCCGGCCGAACTTGCTGCGCGGATTACCAAAGCGTTATCAATTCCAACTGTGGGAATTGGCGCCGGAGTCGACTGCGATTCACAAGTATTGGTCTGGACAGATCTGATGGGTATTACAAAGAACCCACCGAAATTAGCGAAGGCGTATCGCAATCTGCGCGCCGAAATGCTCGATGCCACTAAGGAATGGGCCGGCGATGTAGCGGGTTCTCGTTTTCCTACTGCTGAACAATCCTTTAAGTAATCGCACATTTTTGGCGGTATTACTGCCCAGTTTTTTGCCGAAATTAAGAAAATTGGGGCCCAAAATGCGCAAATTTGCGGTTGAAATCGGAAAAGTTCGCAATTCGGCACAAAAAAACGGCAACTAAAAGTAATTTCGGCGAAAAATTACCCAATTTTTTTAATTTGTACATCGATTTTTTTACCGAAGTGCACAAAAAAAGATAAAAATTAATTTGCGACACGCGCTATCTTTTTTTACCAATTTACTGGCATTACGGAGCAATTCCCGTCACACTTATCCACGAACAGGTTTGGGTGACGGATCCGAACCATTCCGAATGGAGAAATACGTGGCTGCAGCTAAGAAATCTGCTCCAAAGCGTCGCAAGAAGGCCGCTGCTAAATCAGCAGCACCAAAGCGTCGCCGTAAGAAGGCTGCTACAACAGCAGCGCCAAAGCGTCGTCGTAAGAAGGCTGCTGCAAAGAAGGCAGCTCCAAAGCGTCGTCGTAAGAAGGCTGCTGCTAAGAAGGCAGCTCCAAAGCGTCGTCGTAAGAAGGCAGCTGCTAAGAAGGCAGCTCCAAAGCGTCGTCGTAAGAAGGCAGCTGCTAAGAAAGCAGCTCCAAAGCGTCGTCGTAAGAAGGCAGCTGCTGGTGCAGCTCCAAAGCGCCGCCGTCGCAAGAAGGCAGCGAAGTAAGCATTTCGCTTATTAAAAAAGCCCGCCACGAAAGTGGCGGGCTTTTTTGCTTTCTAATTACTTAACTTGATTCCTTATCTGAATTCCTTAGTTCGCTACCAACTCGTTCAAATATTTCTGCAAGAACAACTTGATCAGCCTTAGTTAGGTGATCTACAAATCGCGAGCGCACACTGGCAACATGGTCAGGGGCCGCAGCAACAATTGCTTTCCATCCCTTCGGTGTCATCACTGCAAAATATCCACGTTTATCTACGGGGCACGATTCACGTTTTACCCACCCGGCTTTTTCCATCACTTTCATTCGGTGGGAAAGTCGTGATCTGGAGAGCATTGCAACATCGGCTAGTTCGCTCATTCGCATTCTGCGATCCGGGGCGTCACTGAGTTGAGCCAGGATTTCATAATCCGCCATAGAAACATCATGGGGTTCAAGATCTGAATCCAAAGCCTCTAGTAATCGACGACTTGCCACAATGTATCGACGCCAAGCCTTCATCTCAGATGGATTGAGCCATTTAGGTGTTGTAGCGTCTGCCATATAAACAATGATACGCGAGAAGTTGAACTTTCAACTACTTAGAATATTAGCGAGGGCGCGAAGAATGAATGTAAAGAGTGGCATCGATCTTTCGCACGTAGATACAGCCTTTACTCCTGGAGATGATCTCTATCGCTACCTCAATGGAGGGTGGCTGAAGTCGCATCAAATTCCGGCTGATCGCGCATCAGATGGAGTGGCATACGCCCTGCACGATGAAGCCGAAGCCCAGGTTCGAGAAATTATCGAAGGCGCACACCTGATTAAAGATGGTGGCGCAGATGCCCAGAAAATTGGCGATCTCTATCGCTCATTTATGGACACTGCTGCGATTGAAAAGCTCGGCACATCCCCACTGTCGGCAGACCTTGCCGCAATCGATGCGATCACTAGCAAGTCAGATTTTATTTCTACGATGTCCCGTCTTGAAATGAAGGGCGTCGGCGGAATCTTTGGTGCATCTATTTATACCGATGCGATGGATTCAGAGACCAACATCATGTACATCGGACAAGGTGGCTTGTCGCTGCCGGATGAGTCGTACTATCGCGAAGAACAATACGCACCGATTCGCGAAGCTTTCTTAGATCACGTTGCAAAGATGTTTGCACTCTCAGCTATTTCGGTGACTTCTGAAGATGTGGCCTCAATCTTGGCACTTGAAACTTCTATTGCTGCGTGCCACTGGGATCAAGTACGTGATCGCGATGCAACGCTGACGTACAACAAACACTCACGCGCCGAATTAGAAAAACTCGCACCAGCTTTAGATTTGCCGTTGTGGCTAAAGAGTGGTGAAGTCCCACCGAAAGCATTCGAAACCGTAATCGTTCGCGAACCCGATTTCTTCTCTGGCATTTCAGCGATCCTAGAAAAATTCGACCGCAATGCGTGGGTGCTCTGGCTTAAGTGGCAGTTGATTTCAGGGTCGGCTGCTTACCTCAACGATGCATTAGTGCAACAAAACTTTGCCTTCTACGGCACAACTCTTTCCGGTACCCCGCAAATTCGCGAGCGCTGGAAACGTGCGGTCTCATTGGTCGAAGGCTCACTCGGCGAGGCTGTTGGTCGCATCTATGTAGAACGACACTTCCCACCTGCTGCCAAATCTGCAATGAACGAACTCGTTGCCAATCTGATTGAGGCATACCGCATCAGCATCAGCGAGCTTTCATGGATGAGCGATGAAACCAAAGCGAAGGCATTTGAAAAACTTAAAAAGTTCACACCCAAGATTGGTTATCCAGATAAGTGGCGCGACTATTCATCGCTGACTATTTCAGCAGATGATCTCTTCGGAAATCTTGGCCGTATTTCAGCCTTTGCCCGCGACTACGAGTTAGCCAAAATCGGCGCACCCGTTGATCGCAGTGAGTGGTACATGACTCCACAAACAGTGAATGCGTATTACAACCCAGGCATGAATGAAATCGTTTTCCCGGCCGCTATTTTGCAGCCACCCTTCTTCGATTTAGAGGCTGACCCAGCTGTTAATTACGGAGGAATTGGCGCGGTTATTGGCCATGAAATTGGCCACGGTTTTGATGACCAAGGTTCTAAATACGATGGCGATGGAAATATGGTTGATTGGTGGACTCAATCAGATCGCGATGAATTCGAAATCCGGGCTAATGCTTTGATCGCCCAATTTGATCTCTTATCCCCCGAAGAAACCCCTGACATTACCGTCAACGGCGCTCTGACAGTGGGAGAAAATATTGGAGACCTTGGCGGATTAAGCATCGCTTACAAAGCGTATTTACTTGCTTTAAAGGGTGCCCCAGCACCTGTTATCGATGGTTTAACAGGTGAACAGCGCTTCTTCCTTGCGTGGGCACAGGCATGGCGTGGAAAAGTTCGCCCGGAAGAGCTGCGCCGCCGCATTGCAACCGACCCCCATTCGCCATATGAATTTAGATGTAACGCAATCGTTAGAAACATCGATGAGTTCTATACCGCCTTTGATGTCACCGAAAAGAACACACTCTGGATGAATGCATCCGAGCGCGTTCGTATTTGGTAGAGCTAATGGGACAGGGCTTTAGCTACGAAATTTCACGTCGGGATGAAAAATCTCTTGCACGAGTGGGCACCATTTCTACTCCGCATGGGCAAATCCAAACTCCAGCGTTTATTCCAGTAGGAACAAAAGCCACAGTTAAATCTGTCCTGCCTGAATCAATGCAAGATTTAGGTGCGCAGGCATTGTTGGCAAATGCTTACCATCTCTACTTACAACCAGGACCAGACATTCTCGATGAAGCTGGCGGCCTTGCAAAGTTTATGAATTGGCAAGGGCCAACAATTACGGACAGTGGTGGCTTTCAAGTTCTATCTCTGGGTGTGGGGTTCAAAAAAGTATTAGCAATGGATTCGAAAACATTTAGATCTGATGAGGTAATCGCTGGAAACAAAGAGCGACTTGCCCACGTCGATGATGAAGGCGTGACATTTAAATCTCATCTCGATGGATCAATGCACCGATTTACTCCAGAGATTTCTATGCAAGTACAGCATCAGATAGGTGCTGACATCATGTTTGCATTTGATGAGTGCACAACGCTTCACAACACTCGTCGCTATCAAGAAGTTGCTATGCAGCGCACCTACAACTGGGGGCTGCGCTGTTTAGATGAACACAAGCGCCTGACCGATGTGAGAAGCGATAAGCCATACCAAGCGCTCTTTGGCGTGATTCAGGGAGCGCAGTACGAAGATTTACGGAAAAAAGCTGCTGCCGATTTTGGTGCAATGAACTCTTCAGATATTTCATATGACGGCTTTGGAATCGGTGGTGCGCTAGATAAAGATTCACTCGGCACAATCGTTAAGTGGGTAAATGAAGTTTTGCCAGAAGAAAAACCTAAGCACTTACTGGGAATTGGAGCCCCTGAAGATTTATTCGTGGGTGTTGAAAATGGAATCGATACCTTTGACTGTGTATTGGCATCTCGAATTGCTCGCACAAGTGCGGTGTATACGATGGAAGGCAGATTCAATCTTTCTAACGCAGCATACAAACGAGACTTCAATCCGATAGATGATGAGTGTGATTGCTACACCTGCACTCATTACACACGTGCGTATTTGCACCACGTATTTCGTGGAAAAGAAATCATCGCTGCAACTCTGGCAACAATTCATAATGAGCGATACGTCGTGCGCTTAGTCGATCAGATGAGACAAGCACTTTTGGATGGCAACTTTAGAGATATGAAAGCTGACTTCTTGGGCCGCTATAAACATAAATCTGGGCAATCCAACGACTGACGAACTTCTGTCGATCTTGATTGGCCTCACGCTTGAATTAGCGCAGTGTTAACCAGAAGTGGGGCAAAATGTAATTGGAAATAGTGCCTCACAAGTGTTTACTATGGCTACATCGAATCCTTGGAGGGTTGTCATGACAGATCTAGCAACATGGGAAAAACGTTCACTTACCATCAAGCCATCTTCACAAATTTTTATTGATGGCAAATACGTTAATGCAGCCTCAGGAAAAACTTTTGATGATATTTCACCTAGAGATCATCGAGTCATTGCAAAAATTGCATCAGGTGACGTTGAAGATGTAAATCGTGCGGTCGCCTCTGGCCTGAAAGCATTTGAATCTGGCGTGTGGAGTGAGATGAATCCGCGGGATAAGAAAAAAATTATGCTCAAATGGGCACAACTCTTAAATGAACACTATGAAGAGTTGGCACTTCTAGAAACTTTAGATGTTGGCAAACCAATTAGTGATTCACTCAGCGTTGATTCTCAGAATATGCCACGAGTAATTCAGTGGTATGCCGAAACAATTGATAAAACATACGACGAGATCGCACCATCACCACGTAATGGCCTTGCGATGATTACGCGCGAACCTCTTGGAGTTATTGGGGCAGTTGTTCCTTGGAATTACCCAATGATGATTACTTCGTGGAAAGTTGCACCTGCACTAGCGATGGGAAACAGCATCGTTGTAAAACCGGCTGAGAATTCTTCATTGTCTGCGCTACGAATGGCCGAACTCGCAATTGAAGCGGGATTACCAGAAGGCGTCTTCAATGTTGTTCCTGGACTTGGTGCAGAAGCTGGTCAAGCACTTGCACGCCACATGGACGTTGCTAAATTAGCATTTACTGGAAGTGGTCCCACTGGCCGCAAAATGATGCAATACGCGGCAGAATCAAATATGAAACAAGTTTCACTCGAACTTGGTGGAAAGAGCCCACATGTAGTGCTCAAGGATTGTGTGGACTTAGATGTTACTGCTTCAACAATTGCTTGGGGCATTTATTACAACTCAGGACAAACCTGTAACGCAGGTTCAAGAGTTATTGTTGAGCGCGAAGTTAAAGATGAATTATTCGCCAAAATCAGCAAGTTTATTGATGACTTTAAGGTGGGAGACCCACTGGATCCGAAGACCATGATGGGACCACTTGTCTCTAAGTTGCAGCGTGATCGAGTCAACGCCTACTTAGATCTCGTAGGCCAAAATGGTGAAGAATTTATCTTCGGTGGAGAAAAAACCACAGGAGATGACTTAACAATTAAACCAACGCTCATTGCTAATGTAAATAATTCATCTCGTTTGGCGCAGGAAGAAATCTTCGGACCTGTGCTTGTTGCCGTTGAAGCAAAAGATGAAGAAGACGCAATTAAATTAGCAAATCAGAGTGAGTACGGATTAGCTGCTGCAGTGTGGACCGGAAATGTTGCCCGCGCTCATCGCTTTGCTCGCAGATTGCGCGCTGGCACAGTATGGGTAAACACATTTGACGCTCTCGATGTCATCACACCATTTGGTGGGTTTAAAGGTTCTGGCAGTGGCCGAGACAAATCACTTCATGCACTAGATGCTTACAGTGCTCTAAAGACTACGTGGGTTGATTTAAGTTAATGAGTGTTGCCGGTGTAATCGTTTCTGGGCCAGCCGTTGCCGGTTCAGAAAAAATCTTGACTGATACATCTCTCGAACTTGTAGCCTTGCTTCATCGTAATTTTAATGCGCGGCGTTTAGAACTACTTGCTGCACGTACACAGCGGATGGCAAGAATTGCTGCTGGCGATGACCTTAAATTTCTAGATGAAACAAAATCAATTCGCGAAGACTCTTCATGGAAAGTTGCACTCGCTCCGGCTGCGCTGCAAGATCGTAGAGTTGAAATCACTGGTCCAACAGATAAAAAAATGACAATTAACGCACTTAATTCCGGTGCGAAAGTCTGGCTGGCCGATCAAGAAGATGCCAATACTCCCCTGTGGGAAAACGTAATTGGTGGCCAAGTGAATTTGCGCGCATCAATTACTCGCGAGATTGATTTTACAAATGAGGCTGGAAAAAGTTACGCGCTTCGTCCAGACAATGAGTTAGCGGTAATCGTCATGCGTCCTCGTGGTTTTCACCTTCCAGAAAAACACATCACAGTAGATGGTGAGGTTACTTCTGGATCTTTTGTTGATTTTGCACTGTATATGGCAGCTTGTGCACAGTTGCAGATTGATCGAGGACAGGGACCATATTTCTACTTAGCAAAACTTGAATCTCACTTAGAAGTTAGATTGTGGAACGACCTCTTTAATGCGGCGCAAGATTTCCTGAGAATTCCACGCGGCACAATTCGGGCAACGATTTTGATAGAAACATTTCCCGCAGCATTTGAGATGGAAGAGTTTTTGTACGAACTTAAAGACCACTGTGCCGGTCTTAATGCGGGACGCTGGGACTTCATGTTTAGTGTGATTAAAAACTATCGCACTCGTGGAAAAGATTTTGTACTGCCTGATCGTAATTCCGTTCCTATGACGGTGCCATTTATGCGCGCGTACACAGAATTACTAGTTCGCACCTGTCACAAACGTGGTGCTCATGCAATCGGCGGCATGGCAGCATTTATCCCAAGTTCGGACCCGGCAATTAATGAATCTGCCTTTGCAAAGGTAAGCGCTGATAAGGCACGCGAAGCAAATGATGGTTTTGATGGCTCTTGGGTTGCGCACCCTGGAATGGTTGAAATATGTCGCCTGGAATTTACAAAAGTATTAGGTGAAAAACCAAACCAAAAAGATAAATTGCGAGAAGACGTCAACGTGTCGGCCAGAGATTTGCTCAACATCAAAGCCACTCCCGGATCAGTTACCGAGGCGGGCCTTCGAAACAACATCAGTGTTTCAATTCAATACTTAGAAAAATGGCTAAAGGGCAGTGGAGCGGTTGCAATCTTTAATCTTATGGAAGATGCAGCAACTGCCGAAATTTCCCGATCTCAAATCTGGCAATGGATTCATAATGAAGTTTTATTGGAAACTGGTGAGCGAGTTACACCTGAATTGGTAAAGAAGTTAGTCGAAGAAGAAATTGCAAAACTTCCAGGAGATTCATCGCAATTCGCCACGGCTCGAGATAACTTCATCGCTGTCTCTATCAATGAGGATTACCTAGACTTCCTGACTGTTCCGGCCTACGACCAGATGCCCTAACCCATTGTTTACCCAAGATTTCCTAAACGTTTCATAATCTGGAACATATGACCCTCGTCAAATGGGTCGAGGTGAACATAGTATCTCAACATCGCTTCGACTCATTTAAGGGAGTTCGTCAAATTGAAAATCAAAGCTGCAGTACTAGAGGGTATCGGTTCACAATTTGAAGTTTCAGAATTGGATTTAGATTCACCAAAAGCAGGTGAGGTTCTAGTAAAGATTGCAGCCAGCGGTTTGTGCGCAAGTGATTTAAACGCCATTGATGGAAAACGCAAACTCGTTCCATTCCCTGCAGTTATTGGCCATGAAGCAGCAGGTGTCGTGATTGAAGTTGGACCAGGAGTAACTACACCTAAAGTTGGTGATCATGTAATTCTCTCTATTGTTCCAAATTGCGGTACATGTGATTACTGCAAGAGTGGTCGCCCAAATTATTGTTCAACAGCAGGCGATGCCATGGGCGTTGGTGGAATGTTTGATGGCACAAGCCGCCTTTCTCGTAATGGTGAAAAGATAAATCAATTCTTAACTGTTGCATCCTTTGCCGAGTACGCGGTTGTTCCGGTGTCTGGTTGCGTGGTCATCCCTAAAGAAATGCCACTCGACCGTGCCGCACTCATTAGTTGTGCTGTATTGACTGGGTACGGAGCAGTTGCAAATACAGCAAAAGTTAAATCTGGTTCTCGTGTTGCTGTATTTGGATGTGGTGGAGTCGGCTTAAACATTATTCAAGGTGCGCGCATGAAGGGTGCAAAACGCATTATCGCCGTAGATGTAACTGAAGAGAAGCTAGAACTTGCAAAGAAAGTTGGGGCAACAGATCTAGTCAATGCGTCAAAAGTTGATCCAGTTGCTGCGATTAAAGAATTAACTGGCGGAGTCGATTATGCATTTGAAGCGCTGGGTCGCGAAGAAACAATCGCACAGGCCTGGTTAACTGTTGATGTAGATGGCCAACTCACCTTGGTGGGGCTACTAAAAAATGGAGCCAAGCTCACTATAGAAGCTGGCCCATTCGTTAACGAGCAGTCAATTAAAGGGTGCTATTTCGGCTCTTCGGACCTGCAGCGGGACGTTCCTCTGCTCGTTCAGGCGTATTTAAGTGGTGAGTTACTTCTAGACGAACTCATCACTAGTCGCATAGGTTTGGAGGGACTCAATGAGTCCTTCCAGAAGCTTCGTTCGGGAGAGGGAGCTAGAAGTGTCTTGGTCTTTGACTAATTCACTTCATTAAATTTCCGTAGTTGCACTTGTTGTGAATACGGAATAGCGGGAAATATTTTTAGGTCGCAATGACTTAGAAATATGCAGTCAACAAACCTAACGGGAGGAAACCAGTGAAGTTCAATAAACTCACGAAATCAGCAGTTGTACTCAGCGTTGCTGCAGTGCTCGCTGTTCCAACATATGCTGTTTCATCAGCAAATGCAGCCGCATCAGCATCAACATGGACATCTGCGAAGCAAGCAGGCGGAATTGCTAAAATTGCAGCAGCATGTAAGAAAGAAGGACAACTTAACGTCATCGCAACCCCAGTTGATTGGGCAAACTACGGTGAGATTCTTGACAACTTCAAGAAAAAGTACAAAGTAAAAATTGACTCAAACATTCCTGATGGTTCATCACAGGATGAAATCGATCAAGCCAACGCTCTCAAGGGCACAAAGCGTTCACCAGATGTCTTTGACATGGGAACAACAGTTGGTTACGAGTACATCGATACTCACTACGCCCCATACAAGGTTACAAACTGGAAAAAAATCCCAGCTAACCTCAAGGATGCACAAGGTCGCCTCACACCTAACTACACAGGTGTTTTGGCAATTGGATATGACGGTGCACTTGGAACAATCACAAAGCTTGATGACTTGCTAGATCCAAAGTTCAAGGGTGTAGTTGCTCTTAACGGAGATCCAACCAAGGCATCTGCTGGACTTAATGGTCTATTCATGACTTCACTTGCAACCGGCGGAACACTCGATGACATCTCAAAGGGTGTTGAGTGGTTTAAGAAGCTCAAGGCTGCAGGTAACTTCATTAACGTAGATCCAAATACAGCAACAATTGACTCAGGTCAGACACGCGTTGTATTTGATTGGACTTACAACCACAAGTCACATCAGGATCGTTTCAAGGCAGCAGGAAAGTCTTGGAAGACATTTACACCAAAGGGTGCAGAAATTGGTTCTTGGTATAACGCAGGAGTTTCTCCATGGGCACCACACCCAGCGTGTGCTCGTCTCTGGATGGAATTCATCTACTCACCTGCAGGTTCAAACTCATGGGCTAAGGGCGGCGCCAGCCCAGTAATTTGGCCAATGATGATCAAGGACAAGACTGCAAGCAAGGCTGCAATTGCTGTTATCGGTTCCGGTACTGGTGTTGCACGCGTTGCTAGTGCTGATCAATTAGCTGCAGCAAATACATACCTAGTTGCAAACTGGGCTGCTGCTGTAGGAACTCGCTAATCGAGTTGCTACACAAAAACTAATGACACAAAGTCAGATAGCGAGAGCCGGTTCCTCTACAGGGACCGGCTCTCGGTTCTGGCGCAATAAAAAAGCTTATGTAGGCATACTTCCATTCCTAGTTTTAACTGGACTCTTCTTGATCTGGCCAACTATCAATGTTGTCTACGGCGCTTTTTTTACAGAAGAAGGTAAGTTTTCTTTAGATTACATAATTAATACGATTCAAAAAGAAGCTCACTGGATTCCATTTTTAAATACACTCAAGATTTCTTTTTGGACATCTATTGTTGGCGGATTAATCGGTGCGCTCTTTGCATGGGCAATCTCAACTGGAAAACCAGATGGCATAGGCCGTCGCTTCGTGTTGGCTGCTGGCGGAGTTCTCGCACAATTCGGTGGCGTCATGCTCGCGTTCGCCTTCTTTGCAACTTTTGGCTTTAACGGATTTGTTACAACTTTTGCACTCAAATTTTCAGAGACAAGTTTCTTGGCCTCACCTGATTGGCTTTACGGACTCTTTGGCCTCGGTGTTGTTTATACATTCTTCCAAATTCCATTGATGTTTATCGTTTTCTTACCTGCCGTGGAAAATCTTAAACCGCAATGGAGTGAAGCATCACAAAGCCTTGGAGGTACTTCAAAGGATTACTGGTTCCGAATCGGATTTCCAGTTCTGTTTCCATCTTTTCTTGGTGGCATTTTGCTTCTCTTCGTAAATGCATTCTCTGCTTATGCAACAGCTGCTGCACTCATCAGTCAGGGCACAATCATTACACCGCTAGATATTGGCAGTGCTCTCTCTAGTGAAGTAGGTGGTGCAAGTGCACCTCTAGCTAAGACCCTCTCGCTGTATATGGTCACAGTTGTAGTCATCGTTATGGCTCTGTACTCCCTTCTTCGAAAGCGTGTAAGTAAGTGGGAGAACACCAAATGAAACTCTCTATGCCAGGAAAAATCTTTCGCGCATTCATAATTTTTGTTACTGGTCTATATCTGCTTGGACCGCTGTACGGAATGCTTGATTTCTCTACAAAACCTCTTGGTCTAGAGGGTGGCAGAACACTGCGCGCATGGAGTGCAATTGGCAAAAACCCTGATGTGGCATCTTCATTAATCGCTTCATTTTCGATTGCTATTGTCGTGATGCTTTTAATTTTCTTGCTCGTGGTTCCAACTGTGATCTGGGTTCACTTAAAACTCCCGGCATTTCGCAGACCTATGGAACTCATCTGCCTTCTTCCACTTGCAATTCCAGGAATTGTGATTGTCGTTGGAATCGCGCCGCTGTACAGATGGATTTCTATTAACGTGTCAGAGTCTCCGGTTTCACTATCCGGTGTATACGCAATGTTGATTCTTCCCTATACATATCGCTCGCTCTCTGCAGCTCTTGACCTAGTTGATGTAGCCACACTGGCAGAAGCAGCTCGCACACTTGGCGCCTCAACTATGCGAACTATTTTCGGTGTAGTGATGCCAACAATTCGTTCCGGCATCATGTCCGGCGTCGTGATCTCTTTAGCACTAGTCTTAGGTGAATTCACAATTTCAGCACTCTTGGCCTTTGACACTCTCCAAGTTGTTATCTACTTACTTGGACGCCAAGATGGAAAGATTGCTGTAGCGGTTGCACTCTCAGCACTTCTCTTTGTATTTGCAATTCTCTTCGCAATTCCTACAACCAAGCGTCAAAGAGTAATCCTTGACGCAGATGTCGCCTGATCGGAAAGGATGTCGGCTATGAGTAATTCTGCCTACGTACAGCTAGTAAATCTATCCAAGCAATTTGGAAAGGTTCGCGCACTCGCTGGCCTCAATGTTGAGATCGCAGAGGGAGAACTTGTAGCACTCCTTGGTCCATCAGGTTGTGGAAAAACTACTGCTCTTCGTGCTCTTGCAGGTTTACAAGATTTAGATGCGGGTCAAATTATTGTTGACGGCAAAGACATTACTTTTATGGCGCCAAATAAGAGAAATATGGGCATGGTCTTTCAGGCGTACAGCCTCTTTCCACATATGACAGCTCGCGAGAATGTTGAGTACGGACTTCGTATGAAAGCGCACCGAACACCGAGTGCCGAAAGATCTAAGCGCTCTGGTGAACTTCTCGAACTCGTTGGCCTTTCCACTCATGCCAATCACTACCCGCATCAGATGTCTGGTGGTCAGCAACAAAGAGTTGCGCTGGCCCGAGCCCTCGCTATTGAACCTAAGGTTTTACTCCTAGATGAGCCTTTATCAGCGCTGGATGCAAAAGTGCGCACGCAATTACGTGAAGAAATTCGCCGTATTCAGTTAGAAGTGGGAACAACAACTGTATTTGTTACTCACGATCAGGAAGAAGCACTGGGCGTTGCAGATCGTGTGGGTGTTATGAAACAAGGAATTCTTGAGCAAATTGCTGCGCCATCTGAGTTATATGAGCGCCCGCAATCAGCATTCGTTGCAGAATTCGTGGGTTTAACTAATCCAATATCTGCAACTGTTACTGCAGGAAATGCTGAAGTTCTTGGTGTGCGAGTACCAGTTGTAAAAGGTTCGATCGAATCTGGCAAAGGTCTGGCTTTGATTCGTCCAGAGTGGTTCCACGTCGAAGCGGGTGGAACACCGAATGCCAAAATCTTTGCTGTGAGCTTCTTAGGTTCGACGTGTCGCCTAACAATTGATTTATCCGATGGAACTCGCATTCGCGCTCAAGTTCCAAGTTCTGGTGCATCCAATCTTGGTATCGGCGCTTCAGTAAGTGTCACGCTAAAATCCTTACCTGTCTTCGTTAAGGGTGCGTAATGCCTTTTGGCACTATTAAATCACTCGAAACTTTCACTGATCAGAATGTTTGTTTTGTAAAAGCTACTTCATCTGATGGACATGTTGGTTGGGGACAAACGTCAACGTATAACGCTGACATAACTGCACAAATTCTGCATCGCCAGGTTGCGCCATGGGTATTGGGACAAGATGCATCAGACATTGGTGCGCTCATCACTCGCGTAGAAGATAAGGAGCATAAGTTTCCTGGAAGTTATCGCTGTCGCGCTCTCGCAGGATTAGATACCGCTCTATGGGACATGCGTGGCAAAGTTGAAGGTAAACCAGTTGTTGAGTTACTCGGTGGAAAAGTTCAAAAACTACGTGCATACGCGTCATCTATGAAACGAGACATTACTCCTCAGGACGAAGCAGCACGCTTCTTAAAACTTCGGGATGAGTTTGGTTTTGATGCCTTTAAATGGCGCGTGGGCGCAGAATGCGGTCACGACATTGATGAGTGGCCTGGTCGCACGGAAGAGGTTATTCCTGTGGTTTCAAGAGCACTCGGTGATGGTGTTTCAAAACTAGTAGATGGCAACAGTGGCTTTTCTCCAAAACGTGCAATTGAAGTTGGGCACCTGCTCGAAGCAGAAGGTATTGGCCACTTCGAAGAACCTTGCAAGTATTGGGAGTTTGATGAAACTAAAGAAGTGACAGATGCTTTAAGTATTGATGTAACAGGTGGTGAACAAGATTGGGATCTTGCTACATGGAAGCGCATGATTGATATGCGTGTTGTAGACATCGTTCAACCAGATGTTATGTACCTTGGTGGAATCTGGCGCACACTTAAAGTTACAGAAATGGCAGCACGTGCAGGTTTGCCAACCACTCCACACAGTGCGAATTTATCTCTTGTAACAATGTGCACAATGCATCTATTGGGTGCTATTGAAATGCCAGGAAAGTATTTAGAATTCTCAATTGAAGGACTTGATTACTATCCTTGGCAGGACAAACTTTTTCTTGGAGATCCATTTAAAATTAAAGATGGAAAAGCAACGATTCCATCTGAACCTGGCTGGGGTGTAGAAATCAATCCAGAGTGGTTAGCTAGAGCGACTAAACAAGTTTCGAGCATTTAAACGCAATACAGTATTTCTAGCGTGCGGAGCACCTAGCGCCCAATCTGCAGGAACTTTTGCACCCAGTGAATCACGTTTTTGCCAGACATTTGCACTGAGTAATCTTGAAAGCGCGGCCATTTCTAATACATTTTCTGCCTTGCCATAATTTGTTCCAGCAACGTGATCAATAGTGGTGAGAGCAATGAATATCTCCCCGATTTCACTTTGAACTACTTCAATTGTGCGACTTTGTTGTGGCCAATCGGCATGGGATGCCGTTTCAATCTGCCAAAAACCCTTCTCTTCTATCTCAGAACCAATCCACTCAACGTGGTGTCTATGTACGTGACCTGCAAGCCAGGCAATAACTTGTGGATATTTAAGAAGCATCTGAGTAATTTCATCAACACAGATTCGCCGACCTGTGGGTGCATATCCATTAAACATATTATTTAATGGGTGGTGCGAAGCTAAGACAACAAATCGGTCACTCGATTTTATTTCATTTTCTAGCCATTCAAATTGCTCAACATCTAATGACCCTTGCCATCCACCAAATTCATTTACACTATCTATGACGATTAATTTAATTTTTCCAACATTGGTTGCGTAATACATATTTTTTTTCTGGACATGCTCTTCGGTGAATCCGTGCCCCTTGGGCAACCCTGGTGATTTCAAGTGCTTAAGTGCATACTCACCGCGTTCGACAGCTCTGCGTTTAACATCAGGAGAAACAATTACAAAGGGAGCATCTTCGGCACGTGGCAAAGAGGCGGGTCCAACTTCATCAAATGCTTCGAGGGTGGATTGCAACGTTAGCGATGATGGCAATCCCACATATCTTTTATCGCCAACGATTGATTCTTGACTATTCTCATCTGGCGTCACTGTGCCCTGAAGTAAAGCGTCATGATTTCCGTGCACCGCATACCAAGGAAATTTTAAACCCGTTGATTTAATTGGTTTTCTACATGAATCAAGCAACCCAGCAACCACTGGGAACCCATACTTTGCTCGTGCGTCATCATCTTCTTTACCTACAGGCGTTCCGTGAGGATGCCAATACTTAACGTCATAATGTTCTGCGCCATCATCCATTACACCTTCGTACTTAGTGAGATCACCAGAATCAGGAACAACCTCTGAACCATCAAGCAGAGCTATATACCAATCCACTTCATTCTGTTGTGCGTTATCCGTTGTATCGCCAGTGATAATCGCAGCATCAATTGGATGACCAGATAGCGGCCCAGTTGTGACCCTATTGAGCGCCTGAACCATTGATTCAACCACATGTGGTGACAACATCGCCTGTGGTCTGTAGCAACCGATTGTGCCCACTTGATCTCGAATAGGACTATCCGGATCTGCCCATCGATCTAAAAATTCTGGACGAAGTGGTGATTGCGCATCGCACACATGTAAATCAGAGAGATGGTGCATCAGAAGAAGCGGCGTGGAGTGCACAGGAAATTCGGCACCTAGATGCTTTTGCTCTGCTACCTGCTCGAGTTCCGACCAACCTTTTTCGTTGGGAGATTTTCGAATGAACGCCATTGCTCAATCATATTCCTCAGTCCTTTCTGATATGAAGTTGGTAGGATTTTCTACATGAGCGAATTTCAAGTGATGCGGTGGAGAGAAATCCCTTCAATGGTGATGGCTCGAGATGGTGCGGACACAATAAAAGTTATGTTGCCATCGCGCTTTCAAGAAGCGATCGATGAAGCTGCGATGCGCATGGGCGAAATCGATGCAGATGCCTATACCGCTGGATGGAACAGAGATCCTTGGGTGGCATCTGATGAAGCACCAGCAGACCTAGCTGCACGCATTACTGCTGCTCTAGAAGAAGAGTTCTCTGAAAGTAAGTTACAAGCAATACTTGATGCGATAAACACTGCGAATTAAGGAGTCACCATGTCTGCAATCTATGAAGCACTTGCCAAGGCCGTTCTTACATCTGATGGCGCAATGGGAACAATGCTGCAAGAGCGTGGATTAACAGATGGTGGCGCTCCTGAGTTATGGAATGTTGAAAAGCCAGAAGTAATCGAAGATGTGCTCGAAGCCTACGCAGCAGCAGGCGCGAATTTCATAACAACAAATACATTTGGTGCAACACATGGTCGACTTGAATTACACGGCCTTGCAGATCGCGTCATCGAACTAAATCAAGCAGGTGCTGCGATTGCTCGCAAAGTAGCCGACCTTCACCCTGGTTGTTTTGTTATGGGAGACATTGGACCATCAGGTGAATTAATGGATCCAATGGGCACACTGACACCAGAGAGTGCAAAAGCATTATTCGCAGAACAGATTAAAGGTTTGGTCGCCGGCGGAGTAGATGCAATTCTGATCGAAACTATGAGTGATCTTGCAGAAGTTGAAGCAGCTGTCGAAGCAGCAAAAGAGGTTGCACCAGGCATGCCAATTATTGCAACGATGTCATTTGATACTAATTTGCGAACAATGATGGGAGTAAAGCCTGCAATGGCCGTAACGCACCTGTCTTCTATTGGTGTTCGAATAATCGGTGCAAATTGTGGTCGCGGCACAGATGAAATGCGTCAGATTGCACAAGAGATGGTTAATGCTCGCCCTGAAGGTGTATTCATCATTACGCAATCAAACTCTGGGCTACCAAAACTAGTGGGCGACACATTTATCTACGAAGGCACCCCTGATGAAATGGCTGCTTACGCTGCCGAGATGAAAGCGATGGGCGTTAACATTGTTGGGTCTTGCTGTGGTTCAACACCTGCACACACCAAAGCTATTGCAGCAGCGATCGCTTAGTTTTGTGTCGCTGCAATCTTTTCTGCCCACTCTTTAAACCCAGCAGATAAGTACGACACTTCTTTAATTTCATTTATCTTTGAGCGCTCTCCACTCTTTGCGGCAAACAAATCGCTAATGCTTATTAAATGATCTGGTTTGAAAACAACTTCAATAGCATCGCCTGCCTGGGCTGTACCTTCTTGAATGATGCGAAGGTATGCACCTGGTCGCCCGGCTTCTGTGAAATCTTTAATGAGCGTTGCACGCTTCCAGAAACCAGCAAAAACACGACACGGTATTCGCGGCTGAGAAACTTCAAGAATCACTGAACCAATCTTCCATCGTTCGCCAACAAGAGATGCATTCACATCAATTCCTTCGGTAGTCAGATTTTCACCAAATCGACCAGCAGAGATTTCTTCATTAATCTCTTTTTCCCACCAGAGCGCATCTTCATGAGCGTATGCATAAACAGCTTGGTCATATCCCCCATGCACATTGGTATCAATTACTCGATCCCCTGCCACAGCATTACTTTTAAATTCAATCGGTCCACTCACACTTCGCTTATCTATTCCTGTACGACCTTCACTTCCGGTCCACTCACCATATTGGAGAACCGAAGCGATATTGATAGATCTAACGCGCGCTTGACGATTGCTCATGACTATCTCCTTAAAAACCTGCGAATTGCAAACCACATTCGCTTTGGCCACTTCATCGCCAACGTAACAGGAGAAACTTGCATTACTTTCGAACTTGGAGATTCACCCGGAGTCTTAACATCACTAAGTGCCGGCGAACTCTCATCGAGAGAATCTGCCATGCGCTCAATATTTGAAACAAGTGAGATGTTACGAACAAACTCTTCTTGATCTATTCGATCGGTTTCAGCAATGAGTTCCTCGGCCAAAGTTGCTGCGGCTAATCTCAAATCTTCAGAAATGTTCAGCGCTCTTTGTTCTGCACTCTGACTTTCAATGGATTCAATTTTCGATGAAATTGCATAGCTAGCAGCGGACAATGCCGTGGCGATTTGCCGATTAGCGAATTGAGTCACGCCACCGGCAACTGCTGAATCAAAGAGCGTTCGTGAAATTGTGCGAACTTGAACCACGGTGTGCTCCATGGCAATGCCACGCAAGTACAGTGCATCGGCTTGATCAGCTTCGGCCAATGGCGACCAACGCGCATACCTCTTCGCTTCTAGTGCCTGCGAACGAACATTTGGAATTTCTTCGATCAAGATGCGTGCTCTCATTAACCACTTACCTGCATCATCTTGTGAATATCCAGTGGCGACTCCTTCTGCCATCTCTCCCAATAAGTTGGCAGATTTTTTGCCTAACCGTGTGATTTGTTCAGTAGTGCGACCAGCTGGTGTATTTGCATGAGAAAAATATGAAAAAATAATTGCAATTCCTGCGCCAATTAAAGTTGAATACAAGCGATGTTCAGCTGTGCTGCTGCTAATTCCTGGACCAATAACAATCAAGGCTGTGACAGGAACGTTTACTGAGGCAACTTCACCGAGGCGTAGTCCACGAGCAACTACCGAACAGAAAAGTACGGTTGTTGCTACTGCAATTACACCAAAATCAAAGAAGTAAACAGTGAGCAGGGCAACGCCTGCACCAATTGCGGTTCCGAGAATCTGCCCAAATCCTTCGCGCACAGATTTATACAAAGATATGCGAATGCTTAAGCTACAAACAATCGCGGCAACTAAGCCACCGCCCTCAAATGCTTGTTCGCCTACTAACCAAGCAGCGCCGGCTGCAAGACTTGCAACAACAATTTGTCTTACCCAAATTTTGCGATTAGTAAAAAGTGCTACAACACGAGAAAAGTAGCGCTTCATAGCACAAGTGTATTGTGCTGATTATTGTTAAGGCAGAAGTTCAGATAAAAGTTGCTCTACTCGTTTTTTAATATCATCACGAATAACACGTACAGATTCAATGCCTTGGCCTGCAGGGTCATCTAATACCCAATCCTCATAGCGTTTGCCAGGATAGAAAGGGCAAGCATCCCCGCACCCCATTGTGATGACAGCATCAGATTCTTGAACCGCCTCTGGAGTCAGAACTTTCGGCACATTATTGGAGATATCGATACCGACTTCTTGCATCGCTTGTACAGCAATTGGATTAATGGAATCTTTTGGAGCAGATCCTGCCGATAAAACTTCTACACGGCCAGCACCAATTGCATTCATAAAACCTGCTGCCATTTGTGAACGTCCAGCATTGTGAACGCAGACAAAGAGAACGGTTGGTTTATGCACGGACATCTTCTTCCTTCTTACCTGCTGTTAATAGAATGGTTAATACGACTCCTATTACAGCGCCTGCAAATTGCGCAGCGATGAACAATGGCACTGACTTTAATGAAATTCCAGCAAATGACTCGCTTAAGGTTCTGGCGAGGGTGATTGCTGGGTTTGCAAATGATGTGGACGAAGTGAAGATATAGGCAGCGCCAATCCAAGCTGGAACAATTACTGCAACCATTGAAGATCTATTTTGATGACGCAAGAGCAAGATGCTCATGATCAAGCCAGCTGTTGCTACAACTTCTGCAATAAGTAGATAGTTTCCAGTTCGCGAGTAAGTGGACATTTGAACTGCTGGTCTATTGAACATCACATTTGCAATGATCACACCTGTCGAAGTTCCGATTAACTGCGCAAGAATATAAAGAAATGCCTTCTCGATTGAAATTCGACGATACACAAGCTCGACCAGGGTTACGAGTGGATTGAAGTGAGCACCGCTAATTGGAGAAAAGAGTGTGATGATCAGAAATAACATAAAGACAGTTGTGATCGTATTGATGAAGAGCTGAACTGCAATGTCTTGAGTCAAAATGGTAACCATCAAGCCTGAGCCGACGACGCTTGCTCCTAGCAATAATGAACCTAAAATTTCAGCTGTTAACTTCTTTACCATTATTTATCCTTCGCAAGTGGATTTGAGTTGTACCAAAGTTTTGGCAACTGCTTTCTGTGTCCAAGGATATGCCTTGCGAAGTGATAGCCATGCTTTTGAGATTAATGGCGCGCGGGATGCGTCAAAGGTTTCTGTTACTTGCGTCATTTGTGGGCCGATGTTCACCAACTCGTAACGCCAAATCCATCTTCCAAGATGTCGCCAGCCGATTAATGAGTTCTCCTCGTACTCAACAACTGTATTTTGAATTCGATAATTAATACCAAGGCGCATCTTCATACCGAATTTAGATCCCAAAACTAGTTTGTCAGGACCGCTGATGTTTTCTTGAATTGTCTTTGTTCCGTCGATCTCTTTGTGACGGTGCGGATTGGAAAGAATCGCAAAAATTTTCTCAGCTGGAGCGTTAATGACTATTCGAGCTGATTTAACCTCTTCTTTGCCAGTTTCAAGAATTTCGGCAAGAACTTTTTCGCTCATTTATTTTCTTAAGAAAGCAGAGAGGTACGCCAGGCTAAAGATAAAGCCGATAGCTGCGTATGCAATTGTGAACCAACCAAATTCAGCAGGAATAAGCAGAGTAAGTGCTCCTAAAGCAGCTGCTGAAACCACCATGACACGTGCTGAGAAAACCACACTGGTTTCACTACCGAAGCGAGAAACAGAGAGCATGTTTCCGGTTAAAGCAATCAATGTAATTGCAATCATTCTCATAGACCATTGCAGCGAGTCTGTAGTTTCAAGATTAAGTAACTCTAAGAATGTTTTAGGTGCAATAAGAAGAAATATTGCACTGAGTCCAAAAACTGTCGAGCCCAGTTTTAAAATCGTTCGCAGACGCTTGATCGTTAATGCGGAAGTAAAGGACATGGGCCGAGCGTAAACCTATAGAAATGGAGTTTCTAGTATTTCGGGCAGGATTTTTGAGGGCGATTATGGTTGCAGTACGCCTGTAGCCAGCAATACCAGGACAACAGTGCCGAGAAGAACGCGATAAATGATGAAGGGTGCAAAGCTCCTGGTGGTGATGAACTTAAGCAACCAGGCAATAACAAAATAGCCAACGATGAAAGCTATGAGTGTTGCAACGAAGGTTTCTGGTAACGAATACACCGCAACCTGATCATCGGATAACGCACTCTTTAGTTGATAGAAACCACTTCCGAACACAGCTGGCAAAGCAAGCAGAAATGAATATCGCAGTGCCGCTTCACGGGAATAACCAAGTAAGCGACCCATCGCAATAGTTGCACCAGAGCGTGAAACGCCAGGTATTAGGGCTAATGATTGAGCGATACCGTACAGAATTCCATGCTTGATATTGAGTTGAGAAAGATCTTTAATTCTTGAACCATATCGATCGGCTGCGCCGAGTAAGAGTCCAAAAATTACCATCATGGAAGCAATAATCCATAGTGAACGTAACTCATTGGTTATGAAATCTTGTGCAAGATATCCAATAACAACAATAGGCACAGATCCAACAATAATTAGCCAGCCCATCCGAGAATCTTGATTACGTGCGCTTTTATCCGTAAGACTTGCAATCCACGAAGTAATTATTCGTACAATATCTTTTCTGAAATAAATTAATACCGCCAGCTCTGTTCCGATTTGAGTAATCGCGGTAAACATCGCTCCAGGATCAAGTGCATTTGGAAAAACTTCGCCGGCAAGACGTAAGTGGGCGCTTGATGAAATAGGAATAAACTCGGTGAGGCCTTGGATTATGCCGAGAATTATTGCTTCGAACACTTAAGCCACCTCACTTCAAAGCGCATAGGTTGAAATAATAGCGTTGACCCTAGTTTCTAAAGGTGATTTTCTTTCCGTGCATGACAACTTTTAATCGAGCAATTGCACTTTTACCCATGCCATGAAGATTAGTGAGATCTTCTAAAGAGATTTTTCGAAGATCTGAGACTTTGTAGAGTTTTGCATCGACCAATGCTCGGCGAGCAGGCGCAGCTAAACCAATAGCAATCCACTCTTCGTCTCTGTCTTCATTCTTTGAAATCTTGGTCATACTTAATTATAAAAGTAATATTGCCTTATGAGCGCTACTCAGGTACAAAAAGAGATCCAAGCCCTTGCTAACCGTGGAAGAGCACACGATCTTCAGAAATTCTTTCAGACCGCACCAGGTCAATATGGTGAAGGTGATGTATTTCTTGGACTTACGGTTCCACAGGTTCGCTCAATTGCCAGAGAATATAAAGGAATTTCACTTCGAGAAATTGAAGTTCTCATTCAATCTAAATTCCATGAAGTTCGACTGTGCGGGTTAGTCATCCTGACGCTTCAGTACAAGGCTACAAAAGAGCGTAAAGAAAAGAAAAAGCTCTTTGACCTATACATGAAAGCGATGAATGCCGGTTATATAAACAACTGGGACCTAGTAGATGTAACCGCACCAATTATTGGTGAATTCTTGATCGATGCCGAAGATCCATATATTTTGCTTAACAAACTAGCCAAGAGCAAATCTCTCTGGCAGCGCAGAGTTTCTATAGTTTTCACTTTTGCATTCATTCGTGCTGGAGATATTGAACCTACATTTCTGATGGCAGAGAAATTACTAGGTGATAAACACGATTTGATTCACAAGGCCGTTGGATGGGCCCTGCGTGAAGCTGGAAAACTCAATGGAAGAGAGTTGCGTGGTTTCCTTTCAAATCACTCTCATGAAATGCCACGCACGATGTTGAGATATTCAATCGAGAAGTTTTCAGAACGCGAACGTAAGCAGTGGTTAATTGATAGTAAAGGCGTAAGGTGATTATTGTTGTAAAGTTCTGTTCATGGCAATAGTCAATTACTTTGCGGCCGCAAGAGCAGCCGCTGGAGTTACAGAGTCTGAGATTGTCGGTTCTACACTTGGAGAAGTTATTTCAGCCGCTTCGTCTGCGTACCCGCAACTAGTTGCGATATTGCCTGGATGTTCTTATCTAGTAAATGGTTCAGCTCAATCAGATTTAAGTATAGAAATAAGCGCAGATGATGTTATTGATGTCTTGCCTAGATTCGCAGGTGGAGCTTAACCGCCTATTGCAGACATTGGTCGCGATGGTTGAATAAAGCTTGGATCATTTATTCCATGGCCAGGTAGTTTCTCTTTAACCGTTACATGAAACTTCGTTATAAGTGCTTCACGCTTTTCTTGTTCAGTTAACTCTGAGCGAAGGATGCCCCGCAAATCTGTCTCTTTCATGGAGAACAAACATGAACGTAATTGACCATCTGATGTCAGGCGAATTCGATCGCATGCACCACAAAATGGACGACTCACGCTTCCAATGATTCCAACGGTTGCTGGTCCTCCATCAATTAAGAACTCTTCGGCAGGGGATGAACCGCGGTAATCAACAGGTGTGAGTTTGTATTTACTGCTGAGTTGTTCAAATATTTCATCTGCTGTGATGAGGTCTGCTCTATTCCAAACACCACCGGCATCTAGTGGCATCTGCTCGATGAAGCGAAGATTAAGATCTTCAACCAGCGCCCACTTTAATAAGTTGGTGACTTCTCCATCATTTATGCCACGGAGCAAAACAGCATTGATCTTTACTGGCATCAGTCCAGCTTCTTTTGCTGCACTAATACCTTCAAAGACATCTGGTAGTCGATCTCTATAGGTCATTTTCTTAAACACTTCGCGATCTAAAGTATCTAAGCTGATGTTTATTCGACGTAAGCCTGCTTTAAATAATGGTTTTGCAAGTTTGGAAAGTGCAAGTCCATTAGTTGTCATGGATAAAATCGGTGGGTTTTCTATCGCTGATATGCGAGAGACGATTTCAACAATGTCTGGCCGCAGCAGCGGTTCGCCACCGGTTAGGCGAATTTCATCTATCCCTTGTGAAACGCCAACTTCAATGATGGAGATTAATTCATCTGTGGTGAGAAGTTCATCCGATGGCAACCACGCAGCAAAGTCATGCGGCATGCAATATGTGCAACGCAAGTTACAGCGATCAGTTAGTGAAACTCGTAGATCTCTGTGGCCGCGACCGTATGTATCAATTAATTGCGTCATGCGCTATTGACCCACTCGTTAGTTCCATCTGCAAAGACTTGATATTTCCAGATGGGAAGTTCGCTCTTTACAACTGAAACGATCTCTTCACATGCGGCAAAAGCAGGCCCACGATGAACCGCAGATACAACAACAGCAAATGCGGTTTCACCCATAGGGATTTCGCCATATCTATGCGCAACTGCAACACCTAGAACATCGTGCTTTGCCGCAATCCGATGTGTAATTTCATCAATAACGCTTTGGGCACTCGGATGAATTTCATAAGTTAAGGAAGTAACGCTCTTGTCGCCATCGTTATCTCGGACATCTCCTGAAAAAGTTGCGACCGCACCAGCCTGATGAGTTTTCAGAGATTGAGTGAGTGAAGCCACCGAAATCTTCTCTTTAGTTACTAGGGCTGTGATCATGTCCGGCCAGTTGATCGTGGATGTGAGGTGCAAGTCTTTCAATAATTACGAGTCCATCTTTTGCAGCTCCTGGCGAACCAGGTAAGTTGATAATTAAAGTCTTATTTGTCACTCCTGCGACACCACGCGATAAGTCTGTTGTTGGAACTTTCTCTCGAGAATATGCACGCAGCGCCTCAAGAATTCCAGGCATTTGTTTCTGAATCAACGGAGCCGTTGCCTCTGGCGTGATATCAAAAGGTGAAATCCCGGTACCCCCGGTTGTCACTACTAAGTCAACGCCATCTTTGATTTCAGATTGAATTGCTGTTGAAATTTTCTCTAGCTCATCAGGCACAACCAGAACCGATTCGATGTCATATCCAAGGGATTTCAATCCATTAAGCAGAACTTGTCCTGAAGTGTCTTCATAGACGCCGTTGAAGGCACGATTACTGGCGGTGATTACAGCAGCACGTTTCATGTGCGCTTCCAGTGGCCGTTTCTTCCACCATCTTTTTCATCTACTTGCACATTTGTAATTGTTGCACCGGGATCGAGCGCTTTTGTCATATCAATAATGGTCAGAGCCGCAATCGATACCGCCGTGAGAGCTTCCATCTCTACACCCGTGCGATCAGAAATCGTGACGGTCGAATAAATCTTGACTCCATCTTCGACAATTTCTAAATCGACATTCACGCTAGATATAGAGATTGGATGGCAGAGTGGAATTAGTTCTGGCGTTTTTTTAGCGCCCATAATTCCTGCGATACGAGCAGTTGCTAAAACATCGCCTTTTGGAGTTTTGCCCTCTGCAATAAGTGAAAGCACTGATTTACTGAGTACAACTTTTCCCGATGCACGTGCGCTTCGCTGTGTAATTGCGCGATCTGATACATCAACCATATGGGCATTTCCATCATCGTTGATGTGGCTCAGCTTCTCACTCATCTGTGAATCCTAATCCTTTGTTGCTCCCTATCAAGCCCGAATACTGCGAGTTCGAAGCCTCAGGGCAATAACGGCACAGATAGAAGCCAAAAGACTCGCAGCCAAAATTCCAACCTTTGCATCAGCAATGAGAGTTTGTGAATCCGCGTAACTCAGTTCGGCAATAAGCAAGGAAACAGTAAATCCAATGCCTGCAAGTAAACCAATTGCGAGTATGTCACTCCAACGCAAAGCAGGATTGAGCGATGCTCTGGTGAGTCGCGTAACGAGAAAAGTTGCACCAAAAATACCTAGTGTTTTTCCGATAACTAATGAACAAATAATCGCAACACTTATTGGACTGGTAATCGTCTGGCTTAATCCAAAATCACGCACATCGACACCAGCGGAGGCAAATGCAAAGAGTGGAATAACTAATGCCACACTGACTGGACGGAAAAACTTCTCTGCAATTTCCGCAGGAGATTTTCCTCCGTTTATATTCGCTTTATTCTTAGTCAAAAGTGCAATTGCAACTCCTGCAACGGTTGCATGAATTCCTGATTGATATGTAGCCCACCAGATTGCCAAACCGAGGGGTATGGCGATGTACCAACGAGCTAGATTGAATCTTTGTGCAATCCAGTAAAGAACTAACAAGGCTAGTGTTAAAGCCAGCATTTTAATATTTGTCTTGTTTGAATAAAAAATCGCAATGATAGAGATTGCGCCTAAATCATCGATAACTGCAACAGTTAACAAAAAGGCTCGCAACTCTGTAGGAAGTGATCTTCCGGCAATCGCTAGCACTGCTAGTGCAAAAGCAATATCTGTTGCCATCGGAATAGCCCAACCTGTAGCAGCATCGGCATTGCCTCGGACCATAAAAAAGTAGATGAGTATGGGCAAAACCATTCCGGCTATAGATGCGACGATAGGTACAAGCGCTTGGCTCGGTTTTGCTAAAGAACCGTGAAGAAATTCATGCTTGAGTTCGAGTCCTGCAACAAGAAAAAATATCGCAAGTAATCCATCTGATATCCAATGCAGCACAGACAAGTTCAAATCTAAAAATCCAATATTTAATTTGTGCTGAAGAGTCTCTGAATATCCTGCTGAAAAATAGGAATTAGCCACCACCATTGCGATTGCAGCCGAACCCAGCAAAAGAATTCCACCAAAGGTTTCGTCCTTGAGTGCTCTAGATAGCCAGCGACCTTCAACTTCGCTTACGGGCCCAAGAACAACTTCGTGCTTTCCGCTCATGCCCTAAGTATATTGCTTGAGAAGAACGCGAATGGATTTACTCTTTTTCTTGGTGACTTCCAGTGATGCGTCCTGCGTGCGCGTGCGCACTTGGATCTCGCTTAACCTTAATCAAGCTAGCAACAGTTGAAACAATCAAAATCAAGGCAATGACTGCCAAGCTCACGAGTGTAGGAATTTTTGGTACTTCATACCAAATCTCGTGAAGATAAGTCATGATTAATTTAACGCCGATAAACATCAAAATGATTGATAAACCAAGTGATAAGTAAACCAACTTATCAAGCAAGCCTTTAAGCAAGAAATAAAGTGCTCGAAGTCCAAGAAGCGCAAAAGCATTTGCGGCAAAAACTAGGAATGGTTCTTGTGTTACACCAAATGTTGCTGGAATTGAATCAAGTGCAAACAATAGATCTGTTGAGGCAATTGCAATCATCACCAAAAACATTGGTGTTGCGATTCGCTTGCCATGAAGGCGTGTAAAAATCTTTGAACCATCGTATTCATCAGTCATTGCAATTCGTTTTCTAATCGCCTTCACAAATGCGTTGTCCTCAGGTGAAGGATCCTCATCCCAATGTTTAAATAGCCCCACGCCAGTCCAGATCAAGATTGCACCGAAAATAACGAATGTGAAGCTAAATGCGGCGAGTGCTGCAGCGCCAACTGCAATAAAGATTGCACGTAAAACTAGGGCGAGAATAACGCCGAACATCAATACTCGTTGATGGTAAATAGATGGCACTTTAAATTGAGCCAAGATAATTATAAATACAAAGAGGTTGTCTACTGAAAGGGATTTTTCTACCAAGTAGGCTGCGAAGTATTCAGTTCCAAATTGAGAACCTGCGCTTTGCCATACCCATACGCCGAAGACAACGGCCACTCCGATGTAGAAAATTGACCAGATAGCGGCCTCTTTGAACATTACATCGTGAGGTTTGCGACTAACTGTAAGTAGATCTACAACGATTAGTAAGAGAATTGCGCCGACTACAAGGGCCCAAGTTAAAAGTGTTACGTCCATGCGTTTTACCTATTTCGTTAAAGGGGCAGATACTGCCAAGGTCTCCCTCACCACAATGTGGTCGCAACCCCGGGATATTTCTATCCGTATTGACGGAGGTGCGTTAGCGAGGTACTCCCCTTAACTGTGCGAAATTCTAAACATAATTGGGTGGGTACGCAATTCAAATGAAGGCAATGTTCCTACCTGATTTTGCAGGCTTGGTTAAGTTGAAGTTTAAGAGTTAGCAAAGAAGCGGATAGGACCGCGGTGTTCAACTTTTACTATGTCTCCGACTTCAAAATCCATCGGGCCAGCAACACGGGCGCGAATAAGTTCCGAACTATCTGCAAGCTTTACAACCAACATGGCATCGTGACCGTAATAATCCAATTGAATTAATGTGCCACTAACTCCATTAGAAGAACTCTTAGAGACCAAGATTTCTTCTGGACGAATAACGATGTAACCATTGCTTTTCATTGCAGGTAGGGAAGTTGAACCATTGGATGCAATTGCATATCTAGTGCTTCCATCTGCAGATTGCTCGGCATCTAAAATCAGCGCATCACCAGTGCTTGCAGCAACTGAAGGCGAAATTGGTGATTCATAAACTTCTTCAGGAGAGCCATACTGCGCAATCTTTCCATCTCGCATCAAAACTACTTTGTCAGAGGAGACTAAAGCTTCTTCTCGATCATGAGTAACAAGGATTGCAGTTGTTCCTTGAGAGCGAAGAAGCGCAACTACATCTGAACGGAGTTCATTGCGAAGTTCCGCATCAAGTGCTGAGAAAGGCTCGTCAAGAAGTACCAGCTTTGGCTTAACTGCCAATGCACGAGCAAGTGCAACGCGAGTCTGTTGTCCACCTGATAGTTCAGTTGGCATTTGATTCTCAAAGCCAGACATTCCAATCAGTGCAAGCATTTCAGAAACAGTTGTCTTAATCTGCTCTGCAGAAAATTCTTTTCTATCTAAACCAAAGGCAATATTTTTTGCGACATTGAGGTGAGGAAAGAGTGCGCCCTGTTGAGGAACATAACCAGTTCGACGTTTATTGGGAGGGAGCACAACGGATGAAACACCAACTAGTTGTGAGCCAAAACGAATCGTGCCTTCGCGTGGTTGTAAAAGCCCGGCGATTACACGAAGAAGTGTGGTTTTTCCGCAACCCGATGGGCCAAGTAGTGATGAAATCTCTCCCTCTTTTAAATTAAATGAGAGATCATCAATAACAGTGCGGTCGCCAAATGTGACAGTAAGGTGCGAAACATCAAGTGATGTCATGCCAGGCTCCCTACTTTTGTATCGCTGTTGGTTGAACTAGGCGCTGATTCTGCCCGAGGCATACTCAGGAGAAAAGTTGGAACAGCGGCGATAAGAACTAAGAGTAAGGCGTATGGCGCTGCATCATTAAATCGGTTGATTGACGCATAGCTCCAAATTTGAGTAGCCAGCGTATCCATACCAGTAGGACGCAGCATCAGAGTTGCTGGAAGCTCTTTCATAGCAGTGAGAAAAACGAGTAACGTGCCTAGCCCTATGCTCGGAAGAGCAATTGGAAAAACAACCGAAGTACTAATTCTGGTCTTACTCTTTCCAAGCGTTGCAGCCACCTCTTTTAATACGGGCGGAACAAGTTGAAGAGAGAAAGTCATGGAAGCAACTGCTTTTGCAAGGAAGAGCAATGCGTAAGCAAATGCTAAGAGAAAAACTGATTGATAAATAGGCCCAAGTTTTGAACCGAGTGAAACAAGTGCAAGGCCAATAACTACACCAGGCAAGGCGTGACCAATCAAAATTATGCGCTCAGACATTCGTGAGAATCGACCAGCATGTGTGGCGATCAGAAAACCA
>Ga0208788_1000200_pt1 | contig 30484 bp, 30 predicted proteins | sample Wag4_2014_7_11_3_FD_187363 | JGI IMG/M metagenome (GOLD analysis project Ga0208788, IMG submission 187363) | Fresh water mixed with fracking chemicals microbial communities from Ohio, USA - Utica-2 Time Series FC 2014_7_11 (SPAdes) (version 2) ...
CACTTAATACCATTGCTGGCGGTATTTATACAAAAATGATTACATCTGCAACGGGTTTAATTATTGGATTGATTGCATACGTTGGGTATAATTTTTTAAGTACCCAAATTGATAAGACTGCCAATAAAATGGAAGTAGCAAGTTCAGAGTTCATTGATATTTTACAAGAACCAACTCGTTAATTGAATACAATGAATATCAGAAAGCGATTAAGAACTCATCCCGAAGTGCACACCGGTGCCTTAAATGATATTCTATTTATACTGTTGTTGTTTTTCCTTATTGTATCAACGCTTGCCAATCCAAACGTGATTAAAGTGTCCAATCCAAAAGCGGCAAGTGATACCAAGGCCAAACAAACAGTGGTGGTTACGGTAGATAAAGACCAGCAAATTTATATTGGTTCAAAACCTATTGGACTCGACTCATTAGAATCTGAACTTTCTGTTTTTTTAGCGAAAGAAACAGATAAGCCTTCGGTGGTTATTAATGGAGATAGCACTTCTCATTTAGGTACTGCGATAAAAGTAATGCAGGTTATAAAAAAATTAGGTGCAACGCCTGTAATGGCTGTAGACAATAGCCAGTAGTAAGTAGCGAGTACGAGCAGCCATTAGTTAGTAGCCGACACTTATTTTTTTGTCGCTACAATCATCCGGTCATTCTTAAATAAATCTTTGTGCAGCTTGCTATTGTATGCATGTTGCGTAAATGCATCTGTGGTTATAGAACCCAATGCCTGATTGATTTCTACAAATATGGCGCCTCCATTACTCAGGTGTGCATTTCCAAAATTTGCAATGGCATTATAAAAAACAAGCGGATTATTATTTTCAACAAATAGCGCTGTGTGCGGCTCAAAGTCTAGTACATGCAACGCCATATTTGTTTTTTCATTTTCTGCAATATAAGGAGGATTGGAAATAATAATATCGTAATTACCTAAGTCCGGCCAACATGTTTCGTCTAAAAAATCAAGTGTTTTAAACAAGATAGGTGCATTGTATTTTGCAGCATTGATAGTTGCCACTTTTATAGCCCCAACACTAATGTCATTAGCCGTAATGATAGCAGTTGGTATTTTTTGTTGCAGTGCAATGGAAATACAGCCGCTGCCTGTTCCTACTTCTAATATTTTAATGTCCGGCTTGCTATTTAAATTTGTTGCCGCCCAACTAGCACATAACGCTACCAGTTCTTCTGTTTCTGGTCTTGGAATAAGTGTATGTTCGTTAACCATTAAACGCAGTCCTGCAAACCAGGCTTCGCCAAGCACATATTGCACGGGCTTACCTGTGCGCAACTGGTTGGTGAACTGTTGCAGTTGCTCCTTATGATCATTAGAAATGTTCTCGTTTTTAATGAGCCAGCGATCCATTTTTGATTTACCCGTAACAAATTCCATCACCATACCTGCTATTGTAGCTGCTTCTCTATCGTCATAGAGACCATCTAGTGCAGTAGTAAGGGACTGTTCGGCTAATTCAAAAGTCATGATGCAATGTTAGTATCATTTAGGTTATTTTTGCGCCAGCCCTTCAAATTTATTTATCCATGCAAAACGCAGATCATTACTATACTATCGAAAAGCCTTCCATGGCCGAATTTAAAGATAGAGGAAGTAAATTTTTAGGGTATGCATTTCCAATTACTTCTCCCGAAAATTTTAAACAGCATTTACAGGATTTAAAAAAAGAACACGCTAAAGCAGTGCATCACTGTTTTGCCTATAGGTTAGGATTAACCAATAATTTATTTAGGGTGAGTGATGATGGTGAACCCGCTGGAACTGCTGGTAGGCCTATACTTGGGCAAATTGATAGCAGTGGTGTAACCAATACGGCCATTATTGTAGTGCGTTATTTTGGAGGGACTTTACTAGGTGTTCCTGGGCTAATAAATGCATATAAATCGGCGGCCTCCATGGCATTACAATTAACGCCATTTGTACAAAAAACAATTGAGTGTTATTATGAGCTTTCTTTCGACTATACACAAATGGGAGAGGTGATGAATGTTGTAAAGCAATACGGCTGTTCGGTAACAGAACAGTCCCTGCAACTTTTTTGTAACCTACGCATAGGTATTCCTAAAGCAAGACTTGAAGAAGCATTGTATAAATTTAAAGACTTACACACCGTAGGTGTAAAACCCTGCGCCTGATTTTACGCCTAGTTTTTTATCCGCAACCATACTTACAAGTAATGGACAAGGAGCGTATTTTTCTTCTTTAAATCCTTCGTATAAAACTTCTAAAATGCTAAGGCAAACATCAAGTCCAATAAAATCGGCAAGCTGCAGTGGTCCCATCGGATGCGCCATGCCAAGTTTCATAATGGTATCTATAGATTCTTTAGTAGCAACGCCTTGGTGTAGTGCATAAATGGCTTCATTGATCATGGGCATTAAAATCCTATTGGCAATAAAACCTGGAAAATCATTGACCACGCAAGGTACTTTTAATAAAGTGGTGCTTAGTGCAACCACGGTATTGGTAGTTTCTTCATTGGTCTCTTTTCCATTGATAATTTCAACCAGTTTCATAATAGGAACCGGGTTCATAAAATGCATCCCTATAACTTGTGCGGGTCTTTTGGTAACACTTGCAATTTCAGAAATAGAAATTGATGAAGTGTTACTTGCTAAAATAGCATGGGCTGGCGCTGCTGCGTCAAGTGCCTCAAAAATAGAAAGTTTAATGGCTTTATTTTCGGTAGCTGCTTCTACTACTAAGTCGGCATTAGATACAGCCGTAGCAAGGGTTGTGCTGGTAGTTAGGTGCGCAAGTGCCGTTTCTTTTTGTGCAGCCGTAATGGTTTCTTTGGTTACCAAACGGTCTAAATTTTTATGAATCGTAGCAAGGGCTTTTTCTAATTGCGCACTACTGGTATCTAATAGGGTTACAGTAAATCCATGGGTTGCAAATACTTGTGCAATACCATTACCCATGGTGCCTGCACCAACAACGGTAACATTTTTTATAGTAGACATAAAACTATTTTTTCCGCTTATAATCGCCACGCTTCCATGACTTAATAAAGTCTGCCCAAGCCGCTGGATTTAAAATATTCATTGGTGGAATTTGTCCAGCATAATAATATTTATTGGCTTGCTGACGTAATTGATAATTTACGGCTTCTCTACCATCTGATGGTAAAGAGTTAAGTAAAATTCTATTGCGCGCTTCGTCTGTATTTTTTCTAGCCACTTCGTACATGTCATCATTTACTTTGTTGTTTACAAAGTCTCTTTCAAACTGCTCACGCGTGGGTCTTGGTCTTAAAATAGTTGCGGGTAAATAAACGGTATCGCTTACCATGAGTTGAATAACACTGTACTGGTTTTCTGAAAGGTTGGCTGGAATATCGATGCGTCTATCTTTAAATCCAACGCAAGAAAAAGTGATTTTATCGCCTTTTAAAACAGCAATAGAAAAAACCCCGTCGGGGCTGGTAATGGTACCTCTTCCTTTTCCTTCTACAATAACACTAGCAGAAGGGATGCCTCTTAAGCTATCGGCGGTCATAACTACCCCATACAGTTGCACAACCGAATCTCTGTAGGCTGCATTTTGGGCCTTAGCCTTATTTAGGCTACAAAAGGCAATGGCAATAAGAAGGATGCGTAGCATTTTATTCATCGGCTCAAAAATACGAATGGTTTTGACAATAAAAAGTCAATAAATGGGCTTGTTTATGGCAAAGTAAGGGCTACAGCAATTAACTTTGCACACTTCTACCTTATTTTAACAAAAACTTGCGTGACCATGACCGAAGAAGCGATTTTAAAGGCCCTTAGTAATGTACAAGAGCCTGATTTAGGAAAAGATCTAGTAACCTTAAATATGGTGAAAGACGTGCAAATTAATGGCAACGATGTAAGTTTTACCATCGTTCTTACTACGCCAGCTTGCCCCATGAAAGATATGATGCGCACGGCTAGTGAAAATGCAGTAAAACTGCTTGTCAATAAAGAGGCAAATGTTCAGGTAAACTTTACAGCCAATACCACTTCAACCAGAAAAGAAAATTTACAAATATTAAGCGGTGTTAAAAATATTATTGCGGTGGTAAGTGGTAAAGGTGGTGTAGGAAAAAGTACCGTGTCTGCAAATATTGCGCTTGCTCTTGCAGAAGGTGGCGCTAGCGTGGGCCTTATGGATGCAGATATATATGGACCTAGTGTGCCTATTATGTTTGGTGTGCGTGGTGCACGTCCGCTCATGAAAGATATTGATGGAAAAGGATACATTGTACCGCTCGAAAAATATGGTATCAAATTAATGAGTATCGGACTTTTAGTGGACGAAAAAAATGCAGTGGTATGGAGAGGTCCGATGGCTAGTAGTGCCATCAAACAATTTGTTACAGAGGTAGACTGGGGGCCACTTGATTATTTAATTATTGATATGCCACCGGGCACCGGAGATATTCATTTAACACTCATGCAAACCGTGCCTGTAACGGGTGTGGTGATTGTTACAACTCCGCAGGCGGTAGCACTTGCCGATGCTAAAAAAGGTATTGCGATGTTTGGCCAGGCGCAAATTAATGTGCCTATTATTGGTCTCGCCGAAAATATGGCTTATTTTACCCCAACCGAACTACCTGACAATAAATATTACTTGTTTGGGAAAGAGGGTGGTAAAAAATTAGCCGAAGAATATGACCTTGCATTTTTAGGTCAAATTCCACTGGTACAATCTATTAGAGAAGGCGGTGATGAAGGTGTGCCGGCGATGGTAGGAACTGACGAAATTAGCAAAGAAGCATTCAGAAATATTACTGCACAAGCCGTTCGAAATATCGCCATCAGAAATGCGGGCGTACCTGCAACGAGGGTGATTAAAACAGAAGTGTAAGCATGAAAAAAATCATTATTACCCTAGACGGGTATTCTTCATGCGGTAAAAGTACCCTTGCCAAACAAATGGCAGCGCATTTAAATTATGTGTTTATTGATAGTGGTGCTATGTACCGTGCAATCACCCTTTATTTTATCAGACATGGTATTGATTTAACAAATGTGGTTGCCGTTCATGAAGCGCTTGCGCAAATTCAATTGTCATTTGTGCTGAATGAAAAAACCGGTAGGGCGGATATGTATTTGAATCACGAAAATGTGGAAGAGGAAATTAGAGGGCTGGCCGTAAGCAATCAGGTAAGTCAGGTGGCAGCCCTAGAGCCTGTGCGCATATTTAGTGTGGCGCAGCAGCAATTAATGGGGGAGCAAAAAGGAATAGTGATGGATGGAAGAGATATTGGTACGGCTGTTTTTCCGGGTGCCGAACTCAAAATATTTGTAACCGCATCTCCCGAAGTACGCGTGGAACGCCGTTATCAAGAGCTGGTGGCCAAAGATCCGGCTATTACAAAAGCAGAAATTCAGGCTAATTTGGAAATGAGGGATCATATCGATTCTACTAGGGAGTTTAGCCCTTTAAAAAAGGCCCATGATGCACTTGTTTTAGACAATAGTAGTTTAACGAGAGATGAACAGCTTGAACTCGCACTCTCTTGGGCAAAAGAGAGAATCGAAACCGCTTAATTGATTATATTTGACATGCCTATGAAAAAAAATGGTCCCTCCGTGGAAACGGAACGACCTTTTTTACGATTGCTTGCCATATGAAACTTGTTGGTACAGCTTGAAACAAATTGCACCTATATTTTTAACAGGAAACCCTGTTTGTTTGCTTTGTTAATACAAATATACAGCGTTTACAGGCCGTTCAAAAACAACTTAATGTTAAGAATATTACGCTTAAATGTATCTTTGTAGCCGCAAAGCCTTGCTATTACTGGATTTTTTTGTAAACCCGATATGATGTCCAACCGATTAGTGGATCCTTTATTTCAGTTAATTCACTCCCTTGAAAAAGCGGAGAAAAGGCATTTTAAGCTTTATATCAAAAGAAATTCGGCAAACGAAGACCTCAAAATCATACAATTGTTTGATGCGGTAGCGGCTTTACCAGAGTATGACGAGCGGCTTTTACTCAAAAAATTAACCTCTATCGAAAAGCCTCAGTTGGCCAATTTAAAAACGCATTTGTACAAGCAGTTGTTGGCTAGTTTGCGCCTTTTAAAAAGTAATGATAGTGTAGACCTTCAACTCCACGAGCAATTAGACTATGCGCGTATTTTATACAGCAAGGGATTGTATTACCAGAGTTTAAAAATTTTAGACAAAGCAAAACTATTAGCGCAGCAGTACCATCAAGATAGTTTTTTGATTCAAATTATTTCGCTGGAAAAAAAGATTGAAACCCTGCACATTACTAGAAGTATGAGAGACCGAGCAGGTCAGTTAACACAGGAAGCGAATCAGGTAAATGAAAAAAGAAAAGTAATTACCCAGCTTTCTAATTTAGCGCTTCAACTCTATAGTTGGTTTGTGGAAAACGGTCATGCGCGCAACGAAGCCGATGAAATAGGTATTAAAACCTTTTTTAAAGAAGCGTTGCCTGCTAATGCGGGTTCCCTAACTGGATTTTATGAGCGGCTATATTTATACCAGAGTTATTGCTGGTATGCATTTATTAGGCAAGACTTTATCATGTATTATAAGTATGCGCAGCGTTGGTTTGATCTTTTTGAAACCAATAAAGAAATGATTGAGATTGAAACGGGGCATTATATTAAGTCGATGCATATTTTACTCAATGCGCATTTTGACCTTCGCAATTTTAGCAAGTTTGATATTGTCTTATCTCATTTTGAAAAATTTGCCTTGTCGGAACTACCCAATAAGCACGATATTTTTAGGGTCAATTCATTTGTGTATATCAATAGTGCCAAGCTTAACAAGCATCTCATGCAGGGTACATTTAAAGAAGGCCTGCAGCATGTACCCGCGCTAGTTAAAGAGCTAAAAGCGCTCGAAATATATTTAGACCAGCACCGTATTTTGGTATTTAATTATAAAATTGCAACGCTCTATTTTGGCGCTGGTGATTACGCCACTTCTATCGATTATTTAAGGCGTATTATTAATGATCATATCGATTTAAGAAGTGATTTGCAGTGTTATGCGCGTCTACTACATATGATGGCGCATTACGAACTAGGTAATATTGAACTTATAGAAAGTTCACTGATAAAATCGGTATATAGGTTTATGGCAAAGATGGAAAACCTGACCGTTATTGAAGAAGAGATGTTTACATTTTTGCGTGGTTCTTTTAAAGACCCGTCTCGTAAAGTAACGCAGGCTTTACAAGAATTTTTAGCCAAGGTTAAAAAGTACGAGAAGAGTAGGTTTGAAACACGTGCTTTTGCTTATTTAGACGTGATTTCTTGGTTAGAAAGTAAGGTGGAGCATAAAACCATGAGTGAAATTATTTATGCGAAGTACTTGCAAAGTCCGCACCGTTAGTAAGCCGGGTACTTGAAGGCGCATATGCAATACTGCCGCCTACCCATGTTTCATTTTGGTTGTAGCGTACCCCAATCATTTTTCCTTTACTAAGCCTTGCAATGTTGATGGCCGGAAAAGGCCTAGCAGCGCCGTTTTCCCATAAATAGAGTATTCTAATTTCAACCTTAGCAGGCGTAGTGGGTGTTTGTATAATAGGGGCGTAGTTTACTTTTTGTTGGAGCATCCAGTTTTGTGGATCGGTTAAGCCTTCTATATCTTTTTTGGTTACATCAATGATAACACCCGATCCTGCAAAAGAAAAGAGCGGCTTTAAAACGTAGTTTTCTAAATCCTGCGGCACAATTTGTAACTGGTTTACATAGTAGCTTGCAGGGATACAAGGGTGCTTTAATAAAGGCATTGTGTATTTGCTAATGCGGTAAAACCAGTTGGGGTGTCCGGCCCATTCTACATCTAGGTTTTCAAACAAAATGTGTCCTGCTTCTTTAATATCCGCTGGCATTTGGTCCAGCTCATCAAAAATAATTCGGTTATATATTCTTTTGATTTCTATTTTTTCGCCGGCATTGTTTTTATAAAATAGTGCGTTTCCTTCTCTGATAATTTCGGTGATACAAACTATAGCAATGCCAGTGTATGCAGCGGTGCAATAAAAGTCGATCCTGGTTTTTTGCGTATGTGGTTTTATTTCAAGTAGCACCACATGTTTAGGGTCATGATCACCTACAATTATGGATTGTAATTTTTGCAGGTACGTGTTTTTGTTAAGACCACTATAATACGCCGTGTAAGGTGCAGGAATCTCGTAAGTACTGCGCATGGCATCATCAAGATGTGCCTGATAGCCAAACAGGCTTGCAAAACCTTGCATTTCTATAAGCTGCGGCGTAATTTCATTTTGCTCATTTGTGCAAATGCCAAAGTCAAAAGCTAAAAAATGTGGATGTGCCGTTTGGTTGGGTACATTTTTGTCTGGTGGGATGGCGCCGTTTGTTTCTGTAATAAAGTTTGGATGAATAATATTGTCGATAATGTAATTACAAGTGTCTAGCATTTGTGCATTACAATCTGCATCTATAAAAACAGGGGTTTCTGCAACTCTAAAATCGATGGCACTTTCAAAACCTTTATTTAATTCGGATAATAACTGCTCGTATTGCTGTTCCGTAAAATTTTGATTGAAAGTAATTCTTTGTTCAGGCACCATGACGTTAGAATTTAATGAGCAGCCGCATCAAGGATTGCCTGGTTTAAAAAATTAGGCAAAATACTTTTATAGGTAAGCATAATTTTTTCTGGATCCAATACCTGATCTACCATCGACTGCCATTTTTCTGCGCCATGGTTTTCTATTACAATGCTTTTTTTATCTTCTTGTAGTAAATACAAATGCATACCTGCGGCATCTACCTCTGCATGAAATTGTGTGCCTACAAAATAGGGGCTAAAGCGCATGGCCATAATGGCTCTTTCGTAAGGAACGTGGGGCCTATCTTTTTCAATAGCAAGTATCGAAGCGCCCATCGCTTCTATAAGATCATCGTTTGGTTCAATAACCTGAAAATCTCTACTATCAACTCCGTAAAATGGATTGTTTAATCCGGTAAAGATAGGATCTGCAACACCTGCTGCTGTTGGATGTACCGGAAATACACCAAAGGCTGTAGACTTTCTTTTGCAAACCGTGCCTACATGATAATATTTGCAAGCAAGTTGAAAACTATGGCAAATAAAAAATACGTGTTTGGGTTTGCTACTTTCGCTGTTCCAAATTTCTATACTTTCTAGCCAGTCAAAATATGCGTTCTCCCATTTGGTATCATTAGAGTCCAGTGGTGAACCGGGTCCTCCACTGGAAATATAAATATCAAAACTGTTATCTGGTGTTTCCAATGCTTGTCTTACATCAAATACCTTGTATGTAAGCGCAAGGTTATGATGTGTTGCCCATTCATTCACAAGCGCTTCTATACAGCGCATCCCTTCGTTAGGGTCGCCATCATATAAATCTAATACTGCTACACTGATGCTTTGATTCATGGGTTCGTTTACGCGTTATAAATAGCTAAGGTTTGTTTTAGGCGTAAGCGTTAATAATGTATGGTACATCAGTTTGATGGTTTCTTCAATATCATCGTGGTGTATCATTTCTACAGTGGTGTGCATGTATCTTAATGGCATAGAAATCAGTACCGAAGGGCAACCATCATTGGCATAGGCAAAACTATCGGTATCGGTTCCGGTGCTTCTGCTTAGGGTTCTAAACTGTACCGGAATTTTATTTTTTTGTGCCACTTCTTCAACAACGGCTAATAATTTATTGTGAATAGCCGGCGCATAAGCAAGTGATGGACCTTTGCCGCACTGAATATCACCTTCTACAATTTTGCTAATCATTGGGGTGCTGGTATCGTGCGTTACATCTGTAATTATGGCGATATCTGGTTTGATACGGCGTGCAATCATTTCGGCGCCACGTAGTCCAATTTCTTCTTGCACAGCATTTACAACATACAATGAAAAAGGAAGTTTTTTCTTGTTCTCTTTTAATAAACGTGCTACTTCAGCAATCATAAATCCACCAATACGGTTATCAAAAGCGCGTCCAATATAATAGCCATTTGCTAGTTCGTCAAAGCCTTCTTCATAAGTAACTACAGATCCTATATGAATACCTAAATCTTCTACTTCTTTTTTTGTTCTAGCACCACAGTCTAAACTTAGGTTGTCTACTTTTGGTTGTGGCTCTTTGGTGTCAGGATTACCTAAGCGGGTATGAATCGCTGGCCATCCAAACACGGCTTTAACGGGCCCTTTTTTTCCATGAATCCAAACTCTTTTAGCGGGTGCAATTTGATGGTCTACGCCACCATTTCTTTTTAAATAAATAAGCCCCTGGTCGTTAATATAATTTACGAACCAACTAATTTCATCGGCATGTGCTTCAATCACTACTTTAAAAGGAGCACGCGGATTAATAACACCTACTGCAGTTCCGTAAGGATCCGTAAATATTTCGTCGGTATATTTTCTAATATACTCGAGCCATACTTTTTGTCCACCCGTTTCAAAACCAACCGGCGATGGTGTATTGATATAATTTTTTAAAAACGCCATCGATGCAGCTGTAACCACCGAATCTTTTTTCTTTGTTGTTTTTGCGCTTGATTTTTTAGTTGCCATAATATATGAATTGTACTTTTTTGTCAAGAAAATAAAAGGGTAGCGATGATGCCGCAGGCGGCTTTCACTACAATGAGTCCGTCAATGATTGCAAGATAATAGAGAATGCTTTTACGTTGGTGCATTTGGTAGCTTACACTTATCAACAAAATAAGCGGGATTGTGTTTAACAAAATTTGGTATGCTGTAAACCCGTGTAAATAGCCATAGCGAAGGGTTGCTATCAAGATGAGCGCACTCAAGGGTAAAACAATCCAATTGATGGTTTTAGTAAGTCCCATACGTACCACCAAGGTTTTCATTTGTTTGTTGGCATCCGATTCAAAATCTTTGATATCAAATAATACCGCCAATAGACTTATGTAAAGGGCGTTGGAAATAAACAAACTGGGCATATGCGCCATGCCTTTATAGGCCTGATTGGTTAGTTTTAAAAAGAGGTAAGGAGCATACACACCAACACCAGCCCAAATACTTCCAATAACCAAAGGCTTTACAATGCCATAAGACCTGAGGTTGAGCCAAGGATATTTTTTGGTATCGAAATAATATAAAAAGGCCCCAAGGCCAATAAGGCAGCAATATAAAATATCGTAGCCTTCAAGTAACGCTATACCTGGTAGTAATGTATATAGTTGATAGCCACCACCTCCAATGATAAAAGCAAGTATCAACCACTGTATTTTTTTTATCTGCCCCGCATGTTCACGCACCCAATTATTTCTTTGGTTAGGGGCGCTATCATTACTTTCTAAGAGGTAAGAATGATTGTAATAATACACCGTTGCTGCGCCAGCAAGTACTAAAAATAAATAAGGGATGTGACGGTGGCCTAACTGCGTAAAGCTGCATATGCAAAGGGCTACCATGCATACGGCATAAAAATAATTGCCAAAGAAAAAAGAAGTAAAGCGGCCGCGCTCCACGTTTAATTAACGATAATAATGTCAGAAGATACCACGGTGTCACTTTTATTTTTGGCTTTATCAGAAGCCCAAAATCTAAAATAACAAGTATCGCTTTTACCGCATTTTGGAATAACGGTATAAATGCTGCCCGGAATAAATCCGGTATTGTAACCCACTTCAAACACACCTTTTAAATTAGGCGTAGCTGTAAAAGCAGGAATTTTTACACGGTCACTAAAATTATTACAGCCTTTGGTTTTGGTTACTTTTTGTACCCAAATGCTATCGGAAACATCGCCTTCGGCGTCTGTAAATTCTAATGAAAAAATGATGGCAGAAGCCCCGGAAAAAACCTTTCCGTTAACCGACTTAAAAGTGAGTTGGGGTTTTGTGGTATAGGTATCTTTATTGCAAGCAAATATGGTTACAATAATTGCCGTTAATATCAATAATTTTGCCTTCATTCGTGTAGGTTTCTACTCAAATTTAGTAAAACAAACCAATCAATCGCTGTGTTGCCCATAGATGTTAACAATATTTTCTCTACCGAGCCTGGTTTGTTTAACCAAACAGCGCTAGACGTCTTTGCTTATCAGTACAGTGAAAATGCGGTGTACCGCCGTTGGTGCGATTTAATTGTGCCTGCCAAGCATCCTAAAAACGAGGCCGGCGTGCCTGTGCTGGAACATTATACCTCCATACCAGCAATGCCCATTGGTTTTTTTAAATCTGAAACCGTGCAAACCGGCAATTACCAGCCGGTCCTTTTTTTTGAAAGTAGCGGCACTACCGGAACGCTTCAGAGCAAGCATTATATCAAAGACGAAGCTTTATATCAGCAAAGTTTTTTAACGGCTTTTGAAGCTGTTTACGGCCCAGTAAATAACTGGTGTATTATAGGATTGTTACCTGCTTATTTAGAGCGTCCACATTCGTCACTTGTATACATGGTGGAGCATTTAATTAAAGCATCTAATCATGCACAAAGTGGATTTTATTTATACGATCATGAAGCTTTAGCAAATACATTAAAAGCCAATGAAGCAGCCGGGCAAAAAACACTTTTAATAGGCGTGACGTTTGCCTTATTAGATTTTGCAGAAAAATTTCCAATGCCACTTTCTTGTACCACTATTTTAGAAACGGGTGGTATGAAGGGAAGGCGAAAAGAGTTAACTAGAGAGGAAGTGCATGCTGTATTAATGGACGCATTTAAAGTGACGTCTATTCATGGTGAATATGGTATGACAGAATTATTATCACAAGCCTATGCAACTGGAAATGGCATTTACAAATGCCCACCTTGGATGCGTGTACTTGTAAGCGAAGAAGAAGACCCGTTGACCATAAAAACCAGTGATAGAGGTAGTTTGCAAGTAATAGACCTCGCTAATATACATAGCTGTTCCTTTATCGCTACAGAAGATGTAGGCGCTGTTTACGAAGATGGCAGCTTTGAAGTTTTTGGCCGAATGGATCATTCGGCCCTACGCGGTTGCAGCTTAATGGTGATCTAAAAAATTTGCGCGAACGCAAAAACAATTTTACACACTTACATTAAAATCACGAAGTGCATCGTTTAAACTTGTTTTTAAATCGGTACTTGCTTTACGCTGACCAATAATTAAAGCACAGTTTACTTGGTATTCACCTGCATTAAACTTTTTAGTTGTAGTACCCGGAATCACTACCGATCTTGCTGGTACACGTCCTGTATATTCAACCGGTGTAGAACCGCTTACGTCAATAATTTTTGTTGATTGTGTTAATACCACATTGGCACCTAATACCGCTTCTTTTTCTACAATAACACCTTCTACCACAATACTTCTACTACCTAAAAAACAACCGTCTTCGATAATAACAGGACTTGCTTGTAGTGGTTCTAATACACCGCCAATACCCACGCCACCACTCAGGTGTACGCCTTTACCAATTTGTGCGCAACTACCAACCGTTGCCCAGGTATCAACCATGGTACCTGCATCTACATACGCACCAATATTTACATAGCTTGGCATAAGCACTACCGAGCTAGCAATGTATGCACCATAGCGCGCCACTGCTGGAGGAACGGCTCTAACGCCTAATTCTTTGTAGTTGCTTTTTAGTAACATTTTATCGTAAAACTCAAAAGGAGGGAGCTCCCAGGTTTGCATTTGTTGAATGCCAAAATACATTAGGATGGCTTGTTTAACCCACTCATTTACTACCCACTTATCACCCTCTGGAGAAGCTACGCGTAAACGACCTTTGTCTACATCTTCAATCACGGCTCTTACTGCATCACTGTAGGTTGCTTCTTTTAATAAATCTCTATTTGACCAGGCTTCAAGAATTAAATTTTGTAATGACATGCTTAATTTTTTTGCAAACATAAGCAAGACATCTTTAACTACCATTATCTAGGTTAATTCTCGACAACAATTTGTAATTTGCCCCTGTGACACCGCTATTTAATACAGATATAGAAGCTTGTTTAACCGTTTTAGAAAGCGGGGGCCTTATTTTGTACCCTACCGATACCATTTGGGGTATTGGCTGCGATGCTACCAACGAGGAGGCTGTAGAAAAAATATTTTCGTTAAAAAAGCGCATCGAAACAAAAGCCCTGATTGTGCTCATTGCAGATGAGCGTTCACTATTACAATACGTGGCTAGCCCACACATCGAAGTGTTTGATTATATCGCTGGTGTTTCAAAACCTACCACCATTATTTATGACAATGCCATTGGACTTGCTTCTAATTTAATTGCAGAAGATGGATCTGTGGGTATTCGTATTTGTGCCGATGAATTTTGCAAGCATTTGATTAAGCGGTTTAGAAAACCGGTTGTAAGCACTTCTGCTAATATATCTGGCTTTCCGCCACCCAAAGTATTTTCAGATATTGATATGGCTGTTAAACAAGGGGTGAATTATGTGGTCAATTACCGTCAAGATGATAGTACACCGGTTGAGCCTTCTGCTGTGGTGAAATGTAATAAAGACGGGCGTTTCACAATTCTGCGTCCGTAATTGGTTCCTTTTGTTTCCTTTTGGTTAAATTTGCTTCATGAGGCGCATACTTGTTATTCAAACTGCATTTATTGGAGATGTTGTACTCGCAACAGCCATGCTTGAAAATTTGCATGCGGCATACCCATCTGCAAAGCTTGATATTTTAGTACGCGGTGGTGCTCAGGAATTATTTATAGATCATCCTTACATCAATCAAGTGCATGTGTGGGATAAAAAGAAAAATAAATACCAGCATCTTTTTGAAATTATCAAAACCATTAGGCGCATCAAATATGATGTGGTCATTAATGTACAGCGTTATTTAGCCACCGGCATTGTCACGGTTTTATCGGGTGCTACAAAAACAATTGGCTTTGATAAAAATCCACTTGGTTTTTTATTTTCAGAAACCGTAAAGCATTTGTTTGGAGCGGCATTACACGAAACTTCGCGCAACCATGCACTGCTTGCATCCCTAACAACGGCGCCCGTAGCAAAGCCAGCACTGTATCCGTCCGCGGCAAATTTAGCGGCGGTGCAAAAATGGCAAGGCAGGCCTTACATATGTATGTCGCCAGGATCGGTGTGGGAAACAAAAAAAATGCCAGCACAAAATTGGATCCAACTTATAAATGCTGTCCCTGCTAACTACACCATTTATTTAATGGGCGCTCCTAACGAGAAAGATTTGTGCGAAGAGATACTCAGTGGTTCATCAAGAGGGGATGTGTTTAATATAGCCGGAGAGCTGAACTTGTTAGAAGCAGCTGCACTTATTAAAGGCGCGCAATTAAATTATGTAAACGATTCGGCGCCGATGCATTTGGCATCAGCTACCAATGCGCCTGTTGCCGCTATATACTGCTCTACAATTCCGGCATTTGGTTATGGTCCATTATCGGATACGCAATTTATTGTAGAAACCCTAGAACCCTTGCCTTGCAAGCCCTGTGGCCTTCACGGAAAAACGGCCTGTCCACTCGGTCATTTTAAATGTGGGTATACCATTACAACAACGCAATTACTAGCGCCCCTTTCGCTTATATAAATGAGCAAAGCGCTACATTTGCAGTGCATGGAAATTAATTGTTCACCACTCGAAACTCAACTCTTTAAAAAAATAGGTGCCGCAGCAGATAAGCTGGGTGTGCCTGCTTATTTAATTGGTGGATTTGTGCGTGATAAAATTATTGGACGTCCTACCACCGATGTGGATGTGGTATGTATTGGAGATGGTATTGAATTAGCGCACGAAGTAGCAGCACTTTTTTCACCAAAGCCAACGGTTGCATTTTTTAAAACTTTTGGAACGGCGCAAATAAAAATTGATGATTTTATTATTGAATTTGTAGGTGCCCGCAAAGAAAGTTATGCATCAGATAGCAGAAAGCCAAGTGTAAGCCCCGGCACTATCGAAGACGATCAAAATAGAAGAGATTTTACCATTAACGCATTAGCTATAGGACTACACGAGGCTGCTTTTGGTAAATTGGTAGATCCATTTGGAGGATTACAAGCTATTCAGGACAAAATCATTAAAACCCCTTTAGCGCCACATCAAACCTTTAGTGATGATCCATTGCGCATGTTAAGAGGCATTCGTTTTGCGTGTCAGTTAGGGTATACCATTGTGCCTGAAACGCTAGATGCTATTGCAGATAGCGCGCACCGGATTAGTATTATATCGCAGGAGCGTATTACAGAAGAGCTTAATAAAATTATGCTCTGCGATAAACCATCGGTTGGGTTTGATTTACTTTTTAAAGTAGGCTTACTCCATAAAATATTTCCGCAACTTGTAGACCTCTATGGTGCCGAAAATATTGACGGCATGGGTCATAAAGATAATTTTTATCACACACTACAAGTGCTAGATAATATGGCCGAAAGCACGCCCGATTTATGGTTACGCTGGGCTGCATTATTACATGATATTGCAAAACCTGCTACTAAAAAATTTGAAGAAGGATTTGGATTTACGTTTCATGGTCACGAAGTAGTGGGTGCGCGGATGGTGCCTAAAATATTTACCAAATTAAAACTTCCTTTAAACGAGAAAATGAAACTCGTGCAAAAGTTGGTGTTGCTTCATTTGAGGCCCATTAGTTTAACCAAAGAAAATATTACGGATAGTGCCATTAGGCGTTTAATTTTTGATGCCGGCGAAGACATTGAAAGCTTGATGCTTTTATGTAGTGCCGATATCACCAGCAAAAACAAGCAAAAAGTAAAGCGCTATTTGCAAAATTTTGAAATGGTGCGCACTAGAATTCAGGAGGTTGAAGATGGGGACAGACTTCGTAATTGGCAGCCGCCGGTAACCGGTGAAATGATCATGAAAACCTTTGGTTTATCGCCTTCCAAAGAAGTGGGTATCCTTAAAGATGCCATCAGGGAAGCTATTTTGGATGGCATCATCCCTAATGAGTATGAAGCCGCTACAAAGTTTATGCTTGAAAAAGCCGCTACTTTAGGCCTTCGCCCCGTATAAATAATTGTATTTTTGCAAAATAAACTAAAGAGCATGGCTGTTTTAAAATTTAGGGTGTATTTAGAAGAGGATGACGCGGTGTACAGAGACATTTGTATCAAGCACACACAAACTTTTGCAGAACTACATTACGCTATTTTAAAAGCGTATGAATTTGACACCAAGCATCAGGCTACTTTTTATAGAAGTAACGACAAGTGGTTGCAAGGCCGCGAAATAAGTTTTGAAGTGTATGATAAAAAATATGTGGCGCCACCATTATTAATGGCCGACACTGCAATAGGAACAGAAATTATTAATACCAATCAAAAGTTTGTGTACGAATATGATTTTGCAAAAGGTTGGTTGTTTTTAATTGAACTGATTCATGTAAGCAAAGAAGCAGACGCATCCCTTACATACCCGGCAACAACACGTATTGAGGGGATTGGTCCACAGCAATATGGTACCAAAAGTTTACTAGGTAATAAGTTTGCCGACATCGAAGAAAAATATGATCTATCAGAAGCAGCAGATGGTTTTGGTGAAGAAGGAGATGAAGAAGATAATGGTAGTGATGATGCAGATGACGATGTTGTAGACACGCAAGACGAATATGGACAAGACGAATATTAATAAAGTCTTAGCGCTACTATCAAACAGTAGTGATTTTAATCCACAACAACCCACGGTAATTATTATTGTAGGCCCTACAGCAGTAGGCAAAACATCGCTTGCTATTGAAGTTGCCAATCATTTTAATACGGACATTATTTCTGCCGATTCCAGGCAGTGTTACCAAGAACTTTCAATTGGAGTTGCAAAGCCATCCGCTCTAGAACTCGCAGCCGCAAAGCATTATTTTATAGGATCCCATTCTATTAACGAAGAAGTGAATGCGGGTGTTTTTGAAAAATATGCATTAGATGCTGCTGCTCAAATATTTAAATCAAATACAGTAGCAGTAATGGTAGGCGGTACAGGCCTATACATTAAATCTTTTTGTGAAGGCATAGACGCTATGCCAAGTATTGACCCTGCGCTTCGAAATAGTATTATAGAAGATTATACAACAAACGGATTAAGTTGGTTGCAACATGAAGTCCAAAAAAATGATCCGGTATACTGGAACCAAACTGCCGAGAAAAATAATCCGCAGCGCCTTATGCGCGCACTTGAAATCGTGCTTACAACTGGTAAATCTATTACTCATTTTCAATCAGCACAAAAAGTCACAAGACCTTTTAATATTGTAAAAGTTGGACTATCTATTCCCCGTGAAATACTCAATGAGCGAATTAATAGTAGGGTAGATGCCATGATAGAAGAAGGGCTATTACAAGAAGTTACAAGCCTCTTGCCTAGCGCGCATGTAAATGCATTACAGACAGTGGGTTATCAAGAAATATTTGCACACCTGCGCGGTGAAATTTCTTTACAAGACGCAGTGGCACAAATCAAGCAAAATACAAGGCAGTATGCCAAACGTCAAATGACTTGGTTTAAAAAAGATGCTGCAGTAAACTGGTTAGAACTTGATACCAAAAGTTAGCATCACCGTTCCTCTAGATCCTGTTTGCGCCGCAAATGTATTAGGCTTGTCGTTTAAGCGGTATGCAAATTGAACGTCTTTGTTCATGATATGTGCATAGCTTAAGTCAATAAAAATACCATGGTCTCTGTAGCCAATACCACCAGTAGCAAGCATTCTGCTAGCATCCAAAGCATCGTCTGCGTAAGGGCTGCCATAATATGCACCACCTAATCTAAACATCACGGTATGGAATTTTATTTCACCACCCAGCTTTAGATTAAAGTTGCCTTTGTAGGTTTCTTTGATGGCATCGTTCATTTGTTGGTAGTAATTTTTGAGGCCCATATCGTTAGGGTCTGAAGCAGAAAAACGAGATCCCTTATAATTTACATATTCAATATCGGCACTTAAAAACGCGCGTTGTTTGCGGGTATCTTTTACTTCTCTAAAAACATAGCTTGCACTTGCAGTAGCTCTCCAAGGTGTTACTAATGTATAATTACTTTGTCCTGCTTTGCCGCTATTAAGTGCATCACTATTAGCTGATCTAATACGTGCGTACGATTCTGTATTGGCAATAAGAGAAGCTCTTACTTCATCTTTGAATCCAATAATTTGAGGTGTGTGCACAGCAAGACCCACACGCCAAAATTCGGTAGGCTTATAAATGGTTCCAAGTTTTAAACCCATACCAATACCTTTAGAACTAAAACTTTCTTGGAAAGTGAAACTTTCAAATTGGTTGTTAGGGTTGTTGGTGGCGTCTTTTTCGGTGTAGGTAAGTTCGCGGTTGTAATTGATGATTGGAATAGTTAAGCTTCCACCTACATACATTTTGTCTTCCATATTGCCGGCAAGGCCAAGCGCTAGTTCGTGGTAACCTCCATTTGTGTTGGCGTCATAACTTTGGTTAACACCAGTAGATATAGGCACCATGCTTTGGTAACCATCAAATCTACCTTGTGCGTTGTTAGACGTGTCAATTAAAAAAGTTCTGAACGCAAGTGATGATCCAAAAATATAATTGCTAAGTGCAGCATTCGAATCCGCTAAATCACGGGTAAGTTCTTCGAGGTATTGCTCCGAAAAAGAACTCATATTGTTAAAACCTTTAAATGAAACTCTATTGTTATAGTTGGCAACTTGATTGATAGAAATTGCAACGGCATTGCTTGTCCATTTGCTTTTTCTATTGTTGCTAGATCCAAAAACAAAACCACTTGTACCGTATAGCATATTGTTTTTTGAGTTGCTACTATCGGAACCTCTGTATTTAAATGTATTGTTGTTGAAGTTCATGCCTGGTGACATCACAAACTCAGATGTTTTAAATAAACCAAGTCCAGCAGGGTTAACGTGGTTAGCTGTAATATCGCCACCCAATGATCCCATCACACCGCCCGTAGCAATGTTTCTGGCAGAACCATTTTGTGTAAACCATGCAGTGCGGAGTGCATAGTCAGGTTGTTGTGCAAATAAGTTAGTAGCAAATAATATTGCGACAGCGAGTATCGTTACTTTCATACATGTTTGATTGAATCCTTTACAACTAATTATCTCTTCCTCCTCTTCCAGTAGATGTGCTAGAGCCAGTGCTTTTTACACCACCACTATTCCCACCTGCATTACTAGAAGGAACTGCGGCTGCGCCACTACTATTAGAGTTAGAAAAACTTCTGGAAGCTCTGTCCCAGCTGTTGTTGTTTACAGCGCCTGCAACTGTTGTTGCGGTGGAAAATACTCTTTTAACAAGGTTACCAAAGCTATTGCCACTGGTTCCTGTTTCATACGCACCCGTTTTTGGATTCCGATAACCTAAATTAACGTTGCCGTAGGTTTTATTTTTAAATGCAGTAACATTTGAGCCAGCACCAACGGCGCCACTAAACTTAGGATATTTATAAGCGATGATGGTACTAATTGGGTTTGCAATACCACCACGCCAGCCGTATCCAAGCCCTAAGTTAGACCCAAATCCAAGTCCAGGATTAAAACCAAATCCAGGATTAAATCCGTAATTGCAACCGCAATTGTAGTTGTATTTGAAATTGTTGAAATTATTGTTGAAACGGTTGCCCATAAAATCAAAACGACTATCATACCAATAGCTATAATCATCGATGCAGCTAAAACGGTAGCGATTGCTTAATTTAAGGCGTAAAAAACGGTCTTCTTGAACCTCTGTATAGCGCTCATACTGCTCTTTGGCCTCTTCTTCACGCTCTAATTCTTTTTTATTGACACCATTGGCTGGTGAATAGTAAACGTCGTCGGGGGTTTGTCCGGCTTCATAAACGGTGCCGCAACTGGTTGCAAAAACGATTAAAACTGCTGCTGATAAGAGGGTTGTTTTCATGGCAGATAGGTATTTAAGTATACTATTATGCGAAGTTACATACATTTGCGGTGCATGCAACTACAATTACAGGATTGGTATCTGATATCTAAACTAACAATTGTAAGCCTATTAATTTGTTAAGAATATTGTAATTCAATTATGAGTAAGGAAATAACCCCAAGAGCCCAGGATTATTCGCAGTGGTACAACGATTTAGTGATTAAAGGAAGCCTCGCAGATCATAGTGCGGTAAGAGGTTGTATGGTCATTAAACCATATGGGTTTGCACTCTGGGAAAACATGCGTGATGTACTTGACAAAATGTTCAAAGACACGGGTCACCAAAATGCATACTTCCCTTTATTTATTCCTAAAAGTTTATTTGAAGCCGAAGAAAAAAATGCAGAAGGTTTTGCAAAAGAATGTGCGATTGTGACGCATTACCGTTTAAAAACAGATCCTAACAATAAAGGAAAATTAATTGTAGATCCAGAAGCTAAACTAGAGGAAGAATTAGTGGTGCGTCCAACTTCTGAAGCGATTATTTGGAATACCTACAAAGGATGGATTCAGTCGTATCGTGATTTACCAATTCTTGTAAATCAGTGGGCCAATGTGGTGCGCTGGGAAATGAGAACAAGACTTTTTTTACGCACTGCTGAGTTTTTATGGCAAGAAGGTCATACGGCACATGCTACTAAAGCAGAGGCTGTAGAAGAAACAACCAAGATGCTAGATGTGTACGCTGATTTTGTAGAAAATTGGATGGCGCTTCCAGTAATTAAAGGTGTTAAGTCTGCCAATGAGCGTTTTGCTGGTGCAGAAGATACGTATTGCATAGAGGCTATGATGCAGGATGGTAAAGCGTTACAGGCTGGCACATCTCACTTTTTAGGACAAAATTTTGCGAAAGCATTTGATGTTAAATTTTCTGATAAAAACAATAACCTCGAATACGTTTGGGCAACCAGTTGGGGTGTGAGTACCCGTTTAATTGGTGCACTCGTAATGGCGCATAGTGATGATCAAGGGCTTGTGTTACCTCCAAAAATTGCACCGCTACAAGTAGTGATTGTTCCTATTTTTAAAGGTGACGAACAAAAAGCAGCGATTGATGCAAAAGTTACGGTGATGATGGCCGAATTAAAAGCACTTGGTGTTTCTGTTAAATATGATGATAGTGATAATGCAAGACCCGGATGGAAATTTGCAGAATATGAAATGAAAGGTGTACCGGTAAGAATTGCTATTGGTGCTAGAGATTTAGAACAAAATATTGTGGAAGTAGCTAGACGCGATACCAAAGAAAAAGCAAATGCTTCGATAGATGGTATTGGACTACACGTTAAAAATTTACTAGACGAAATCCAGCAAAATATTTTCAATAAAGCCAAGGCATTTAGAGATGATCATATCACGGAGGCCAATACCTGGGATGAGTTTGTTCAACTACTAGATACTAAAACAGGATTTATTAGTGCACATTGGGACGGAACTCCAGAAACGGAAGAAAAAATTAAAGAACAAACCAAGGCTACTATTAGATGTATTCCTTTAGATAATAAGCAGGAAGCGGGCACTTGTATTTTATCGGGCAACCCTTCTACACAGCGCGTTTTATTTGCGAGGGCTTATTAATCTATGAAGAAGCAAAAAGAGTACCATCCATCCATGCAGCCCTACCTAGATGGGCAGGTGATATTATTTGATAAGCCACTAAAATGGACATCTTTTGATATCATTAAAAAAGTGCGTTACCAAACGCGTATAGCAAAAGTGGGTCATGCCGGAACCCTAGATCCATTAGCTACAGGACTTCTTATTGTTTGCACGGGAAAATTTACCAAGCAAATCAATGATTATATGGGCATGGAAAAAGAGTACACCGGAACTATTACACTGGGTGCTACAACGCCTACTTTTGATTTAGAAAGTGAACCCACTAATATTACTTCTTTAGAAAATATTACGGAACAAAAAGTATTGGATGCCACGGATGCATTTACCGGAGCTATCATGCAAATGCCTCCAATGCACTCTGCTATAAAAAAAGATGGACAGCGCTTATATTATGCAGCGCGAAGTGGGGAGGTAGTAGAAATAGATCCAAGACCTGTTACGATTTACGAATTTGAAATTACAAATATTGAATTACCGATTGTGCATTTTAGGGTGCGCTGTAGTACGGGAACTTATATTAGAAGCTTGGCCAACGATTTTGGTGCAGCCCTTGGTGTAGGTGGATATTTAAGTAGTTTGAGAAGAACCAAAATTGGATCTTTTTCTGTAGAAGATGCCATGGAAATTTCAGCCTTCGAACAGCATATCGCTTCACTAAAAGGGCAGACCAATACCGAACTGTAAAGCCAGGTTGTTTACTTTTAATCCGGAGCTGCGCGTTTCAGTTATTGCAAAATTTTTAATGCTCATCCATCCATTGTTTTGCTGACGAGCAGGGTCTTTAACGCGGTACGCTAAATCAAAGCGTAATAAAAAATACGAGAAGTCAAGTCTAAGTCCTGTGCCCAATCCAATGGCTAGGTCCCTTCCAAAGTTTTTAAATGTAAAATGTGCATCAGGCTCTGTTGCATTTTTTTTCACGTTCCAAATATTACCGATGTCAGCAAATACGGCCCCACCAATTTTTACTGATGAAAAATCTGCAAGGGTAAAACGGTATTCAATATTTGTTTCGAGTTGCATATCACCAAAGCGGTCTCTATACGTAGAGTTTACAGTGTCACTAAACACAGAGCTTCCAAGTCCTAATTGTCTTAAGCCCCAGGCACGCATGCTGTAAGGTCCACCCGCAATAAATTGTTTAAAAAACGGTAAGCTTTTGCCAATAACAGGATCGGAACCATAGTTGTAACCAAAGCCAGCAAAGGCGCGGTAGGCTAGTTCAGATTTTGGATATCTATTTAATTGACGGTATTCGGTTTCTGTTTTAATGTAGCGGTATACATTGTTCTTAATGCCCGGAAAAAGTTCAAAAATGCCACCTGCTTCTTCGGCACTAATCCGTAAAAAGTGGCTTCTATTTTTGTGCTTGACACTATTAACAGTTCTAATAAAAGAAAAACTTTGGCTAAAAATATTTCCTTCATTAAAAGAGGCTTGCAAAAAAGGATTGTTTTTGATAAGGCTATCTAGTCCTGCAAGTCTACTAATTCCATAGAGTTCGAGATTTAGTGGTTTATAAAGCCAGATATTATCGCCGTTCTTTTTTTGTTGGTGCCACTCATAACCAATACTTGTTACCAGTGATTTTAATTGGTAGTAATCTCTTCTATCAACATAAGAACCATTAATAGATACGAGTGTACGCTGGTTATCTAATGCTTTTATTTTTTTCCAATTTTTAAACGGCTGCATAATATGCGGAATGGCATAGGTGTGTCCTGCATTGATTAAAAATGTTTGTACAATATTATTATCTGTGGCGCCAATTAAATTTAATTCTACCCCGGTTCTAAAACTTGTTACCGATTGAATGGCCTGTTTCCAAACATTGCGGTTGGTGTAATTTAAATTGGTAGAAATCCCTAGGGTATTACCCGTTACAATATCTGCAGAGTTGCGGCTACCTTCTAAATCGATAGAAGCGCTTTGCTTGATGGCAGGCACTAAAAACAAATGAATATCAAGGCTATCTTTTGCCGTTTTTAAGATGCGTGCATCTACTTGTTGCCAAGCGCCTATTTGTCCTAGTGTATTCAGTGTTTTGTAATAGAGTCCTTCATTGTAAAGGGTTCCAGGGTTTAAATAATTGTGTTGTACAAGTGGTTTGCTCTTAAATTTTCCTGTTTTATTGTGGAAAATTGCATCCTTGTAAAAATTATTTGATAAAAATTTATTGCCAATTAAAGTGTCAGTCGATTCGTAAATACTTACCTCTGGATAAAAATGAACGGCTCTAATGGTAAAGGGTGTTGTTTGAACCGAGTCTAATGCATTTTTATTTTTGATGATAATATCCCAATTGATATTTGATTGCTGTTTGGCCTGAATGCTGTCAATTCTATTAATTTGCTCAAAAGGGTTGGTAACAATTGCTAGTAATTTAGTATCTACCGTATCAACTTCTGCAACCAATATTTCTTTGTTGAAACCATAGTAACCATTGTTTCTGTAAAGGTTTGTTAAACGCTCCAAATCTTGACTGATGGCTTCTTTGGTATACACACTGCCTTTTACAAGACGGCTTTCTTTATTATTTTGATGGGTAAGTGTTTGTAAGTTGCTATCTTCAATGGCATAGCCCACTTTATTGACAATTGTTTTGCTGCCCGGCGTTATGCGCAGTACAATATTGGTTTGCAACTGATCGCCAACAGTATCTACTCTTACAGAATCTGAAAAGGATGCCCTATAAAAACCTCTTGTTTGTAAAAAGGCATTCATGAAACTAATAGAGCGTTGCAAATTGATGGGTTCAAATACTGCAGGCTCCTTCATTTTATAGAAAAAGCCAAATTTTTGTATGCTTCTGATACGAATACTGTCGTCCCAGTAATTATCTAGTTCGGTAGTTAATTGTTTTTTCTCATCTTTGGACCCTGTACCGGCAATGTCAATTTTATTGTTATAAACAAAAGCCTTGTTAAGGGGGTAGTTGACAACGGTGGTTCGGCGCTGTTGGGAACAGCTAACTAGCAAACTAATCACTACTGTAGTGACAAGGATGCTGGTTAAATGATTAAAATTGCTTACTAAACGCATAACGATGGTAACGAAGTCTGAGCTCAAATATATCCAATCTTTGTCCGACAAAAAAGTTAGACTTGAAACCGGTTGTTTTATAGCCGAAGGCGTAAAGCTTGTTGGTGAAATGATTGCTGCTGGCTATCCTTTAAAAGCCGTGTATGCACTTGATAGTTGGGAGTCACCAGATACTAGTATTGATGTAACCCGTGTTGAGGTATTTGAGCTTGAAAAAATGAGTTTGCTTCAAACGCCCAATCAAGTATTGGCGGTTGCCATAATGCCTCAAAAACCAACGGAAATAGATACTACTGGACAGCTAACGATTGTGTTAGACGGCATTCAGGATCCTGGAAATTTAGGCACGATTATCAGAACTGCAGATTGGTTTGGCATAAAGCAAATTGTAGCGAGTGAAGACACCGCCGATGTGTACAATCCAAAAGTAATTGGTGCTACCATGGGTAGTTTTATGCGCGTACAGGTGCACTATACAAATTTAGCAGCATGGGTGCCCACTGTAAAACTTCCGGTGTATGGTGCATTACTAGAAGGTGAAAATGTATTTACAACCAAAGCGCCTAAACAAGGTTTACTTGTAATTGGTAGCGAAGGAAAAGGTATTAGAGAAAATATTATTGACTTTATTTCACATCCGGTAACCATTCCTAAGTCTGGTGGCGCAGAATCTTTAAATGCAGGCATCGCCGCAGGTATTATTGTTGCCCAATTAACACGCTAGTTATTATTAGTTGTTTGCGCGTTTACGGCTCTGTGTTTATTTGAACTCGATGGCTTTTACCGGACTCACTTTTGGTATGAGTAGGGTAGGTAAAAACAAAGATATAAAACATACCACACTGGTGCCAGCACAAACAGCGGCTACTTGCCACCAAATAATTTTAATGGGCGCTACCGTAATATAATAAGAGGCTTCGTCGAGTGTGATAAATCCGGTGGCTTGTTGTAGTAAACAAATGCCCACGCCTATAATTATCCCAAATCCAACACCAGCAAGGGTTATAAAGGAAGCGTATACAATAAATATTATTTGGATGGTCCAGCTCGTTGCACCCATTGCTTTTAAAAGTCCAATCATATTGGTGCGCTCTAACATTAAAATAAGCAGGCAAGTAATTAAATTAATGAGCGCCACAATACCCATTACAATAAAAACTACATTGCGGTTTACATCCTGAATGTCGAGCCAATCAAAAATATTTGGATAAATTTCTTTGATGCTTTTACTCATCCACTCTGAAGGTAAGGCGTTGGATAAGCCACTACTAATGGGATCTATATTTTGATATTGATCTACAAAAACTTCGTAACCTCCAATTTGATCGGGTTCCCAGTTATTAATGCGTCTTATTAAATTAATATCTGCAATCATAAATAGTTTATCATACTCGTCTATGCCGGTATGATAAAACCCAACCACCACTAATTTGCGGTAGGTTTTTTGTGCATCTGTATTTGTAGAAACAAAATGCACTTTGATGGTGTCATTAATTTTGATTTGCAACTGCTTTGCAACAGCGTCTGAAACAATGGTTTCTTTGCTGTACAAACTATCTGTAAACTGCATCCATCTGCCCGCTACTAAAAACTTTTTTAGTGCGCTATGGTTTTCATTTTTTTCGATGCCTTTTATGAGTACGCCTTCAATTTCAGTATTGGATTCTAATACCGCAGATTTGGTGGCAAAACTTTGGTAGGATACCACACCGGGTGCCGTAGCCAAACTATTTTCAACGGCTTTGTTTTTGGTGAGCGGTAGTTCTTCGGAAATGAGGGATTTGCCCGTTTCATATTTTTGAACCCGAATATGCCCCCAAAATCCAAAAATTTTATTGGCTACTTGTTCCTGGAAGCCATTCACAAAAGCCAGGGTGATTATCATGGCAATAATGCTTACAGCTGTAGCTGCCACCGATAGACGGATGATAAATCTGGAAAAACTTTGTTGCTTGTTAAAAGCGATACGTTTGGCAATATGGTAGGATAGGCCCAAAAAGGTTATTTTGGTAAAATTACGAATAGTATTTTTGTAAGCATGAATCTATCCCATAAATATTGGACCAGTTGGCTACTATTACTCTTTATTGTTGTTACAGCCAGTAAAGCGCAGCGTGCGCCGGACCAAATTTATATGTCCAATATTAAAACGGCACTGCTATTTCAGCAAAACGATCAACAATCTATACCACTTATAAGACTGCAATCGTCGGATGCATTGGAACTTCATTTTGATGACTTGTCGGGTGTCCCGAAAAATTATTTTTATACGTTTCAACTTTGCAACGCTGACTGGACACCTGCTATGTTAAATCCATTTGATTATATAGGAGGCTTTCCGCAAAATAGAATTAGCATGTACCGTGTATCTAGTGTTTCGGCAACACGTTATGTGCATTATCAAGTGCTACTCCCAGAAAAAAATTGTGTGCCTACAAAAAGCGGAAATTATATTTTAAAAGTTTTTTTAGACAACGATACATCAAAACTTGCATTTACAAAAAGGTTGTATGTGCTTGACGAAAAAGTAACGCTAGGTGCTGGTATCATGCAACCTTATGGTTCTGACATTATGCGTACGCATCAAAAAGTGCAGGTAAATGTAGGCACCAAAGAGTTAAATATTTTAAGCCCCGCCAAACAAACAAAACTACTAATCGAACAAAACAATGTCCATACTGGCGCAGGCTTTATTACACAACCTACTTTTATTAGAGGTAAAAATTTTGAATATTCCACAGAAGATGTGCATCAAGTTTTTGAAGCCGGCAAAGAATTTCGCTGGGTAGATATTAGAAGTTTGCGTTTTGAATCGGACCGTGTTGTTAGAACAGATAGAAGTAAAAATCCTGTAACGATTACCGTAAAACCAGATTTTACAAGAAATGATCAGCGGGCTGTTTTTTACATGGACACCAATGGATGGACTTCAATTGCAAGTACCGAACTGATTAACCCGTGGTGGCAGGGCGATTATGCCTATGTGAATTTCACTTACGTGCCTGCTGGTTTAAAAGCAATACCCAACAAAGAAATTTACTTGGTGGGGCAACTTACCGGACATACCCTTGGCGACACTGCAAAAATGGAATTTGATCCTAGCGTTGGGGCTTATACCAGAACCCTGCTTTTAAAACAGGGTTTCTATAATTATACCTATCTTACTAAAGAAAAAGGGGCTCCTTTTTACACGGCTTCTTTTGCCCCCACCGAGGGTAATTTTTGGGAAACCGAAAACGATTACACGGTATTTTACTACTACAGGTCATTAGGGGGCCGACATGACGAGTTAATTGGCTTTGCCAAGGTAAATTCTCGAAATCAGCTCGGAATCAGATAGTTTGGCTTATTTAATCCGTTAAAAATTAGGGAGAATTGAGGGCAAACCTTACTTTTGCACCGGCAGGTCTTACACGACCAGCTCCTGCAGAACCTCCCCAGGGTAGGAATACAGCAAGGATAAGCGGTTGAGCGGTGCGATGTGAGTAGCCTGCCATTTTTTTTATTCCCCGTCTATTTCGGGGAATTTACATTTAACAGAAAAACCATGAAGTTTTTTATTGACACGGGCAACCTCGCTCAAATTAAAGAAGCCTACGATTTAGGCATTTTGGATGGTGTTACAACCAACCCAACGTTAATGGCTAAAGAAGGTGTTAAAGGCGAAGAAGCCATCGCTAACCACTACAAAACTATTTGCGAAATGGCAGATGGTGATGTAAGTGCTGAAGTACTTTCTACCGATTTTGCTACCATGGTAGAAGAGGGTAAAAAACTAGCAGCGATACATCCAAACATTGTGGTGAAAGTGCCACTTATTAAAGATGGTATTAAAGCAATCAAATGGTTTACCGATAACGGTATCAGAACCAATTGTACCTTAGTATTTAGTGCTGGTCAGGCAATACTTGCTGCTAAAGCAGGTGCTACCTACGTGTCTCCATTTATTGGAAGAATAGACGACAGCTCTTGGGATGGAATGGAACTGATTGGTCAAATCCGTCACATTTATGATATCCAAGGTTTTAAAACTGAAATATTAGCAGCATCTATTAGAAATGCGCTACACATTGTTAAGGCTGCCGAAGCTGGTGCTGATGTGTGTACATGTCCACTTGATTCTATTTTAGGATTATTAAAACATCCTCTAACAGATATTGGACTTGCTAAATTTATAGAAGACGCTAAAAAAATGTAAGGACTAAAAATTTTTAGACCCGCCAAATGGCCGCACTTGTGCGGCCATTTGTATTTAGTGCTTGTGCGCTTTTTTCTTGATCATACCACCCTTGGTATCTTTTACAGATGTCATCACCACAAAAGCAGTGGGACTTATTTTTTCAATTTCTGTATTGAGTTTATTGATTTCAAGTCTGGTAATTACGGTATAGATAATATCAATGTCGTCACGTTCACCTCTTTTACCAACTCCTTTGGCTCCTTTGTATACGGTTACACCTCGGCCCATGGTTTGTACAATCATATCTCTTATTTCTTTGCAGTGCGATGAAACGATGGTTACACCTATGTATTCATCAATACCTTCAACAATGAAGTCTAGGGTTTTAGACGCTACAAAATAAGTAATCATAGCGTACAGTGCCGTTTCGATAGAAAGTAAAAAAGCGGCAGAGCCAAAAATGAGCACATTGATGATGATAATGATATCTCCAATGGTAACGCCCATTTTTTTGCTGATATAAATAGCGAGTACCTCAGTGCCATCAATAACACCACCACCTCTAATGGTAAGGCCAATACCAGCGCCTAAAAATATACCACCAAATGCTGCTACTAGCAATTTGTCGTTGGTGATAATTGGAAAATGAACAAATGCAACACATAGTCCTAATCCAATGATGGCTAGTAATGTTTTAATAGCAAATGATTTTCCTAGAGTAAAGTAGCTTAAAAATATAAAGGGTATATTAATTAGTACAATAAGTAC
>Ga0208788_1000201_pt1 | contig 30444 bp, 23 predicted proteins | sample Wag4_2014_7_11_3_FD_187363 | JGI IMG/M metagenome (GOLD analysis project Ga0208788, IMG submission 187363) | Fresh water mixed with fracking chemicals microbial communities from Ohio, USA - Utica-2 Time Series FC 2014_7_11 (SPAdes) (version 2) ...
GTGCGGGAGAGGTGCATGGCCTCACCCTAGTCGAGGCAGCGCTTCTACGCCATCCCGCACGGTTCTTGTCGTGTGTGCTTGACCATCTTGGAGGCTATCGGCGACCCTAGGGCTATGCGGCATCTGCTCCCCCTGCTCGCGGTCGTGTGTGCGCTGTTCTGCGCTCCGCCTGTCGTTGCCCAAGCACCTGAGGCTTTGGCCGAACGCATCTTGATCGACGGCAAGACGATCCAGCGTTTGCGCTACGAGGGCGCGCCGTGGGCACGCACCAAGGATGGCTTGACATCCTCTGGCGATCCGCTGTGGGCGGATGAGTTGCTGACCGTGAATGATGGTGGTGTCAAACTGCGCCTGACCTTCGACGCGTTCGAAGGTACGGGTGCTGCGCTGCGCGTGGGCGGTGCGTACATCATCCTTGACGGCCCCGAAGGCAACTTTGCGGCGGATGGAGAGTTCTATGGCTCCAAGCAGCAGAAGCTCGCACTGATTGCCAAGCACGCGACACCTGGTAAAGCCTTCGATGTAGAGGTGCGCCGCACAGCGAACATGTTGTCGGTCACGATCGCGGGCGCCACGCTCTCCACCATCGACATTGGGCGCGCGTCGCTCGGCGAAGTGGGCTTCATTCCCGGTCGCGCCAAGGTCAGCATCGAGCGCTGGAGTTTACTGGGCGAAACAGCGCCCCCCGTGTTGATCGCGCGTGACCCGCAACTGCAAGCGCAAGTGGAAGCGGCCATCGAGCGTGGTGTGCAGTACTTGCTGCGCCAGCAGATGATGGACGGCAGCTGGGGCATGATGCAAAAGCCGCGCGGTGGTGGCTTTCATGGCGGCACCGCCGCGTTGTGTGCCTACACCTTGCTGCGCTCGGGTCTCACCATGGAACATCCGAGTGTGCAGCGCGCGTTCGCTGCGTTGGATGTGTTGCCCTATAACGAGACGTACACCGCCGGCTTGATGCTGACCGCGTACGAGGCCTCACGCGAGTCGAAGTATTTGCCGCGCATGAAGGCCATCGCGCAGAAGTTGATGAAGGACCAACGCGGTGGTCTGTGGGGCTATCCCACCACTTGGGAAGGTGACTGGGACAAGTGGAACAAAGACCCCAGTGAAACGGATCTGTCCAACACGCAGTACGCCGTGCTGGGCTTGCGCGCCGCGCACCATGCGGGCATCGAGATCCCCGAGAAGGTGTGGATCGAAGCCATGGAAGCGGTGCTCGATTTACAGGAAGACCCGCGTCAGATCGATGCACCTGTGCGCGCGCAGACCGATGGACTCGGCAGCGGCGGTGTGGCAGGTGGCAAGGTCAACGCCGCGGGCTTCGGCTACCGCGACAATGTCGAGATCCGCCCCGCAATGGTTGCCGCAGGCGTCTCGGTCATCGCCATCGCACGCGAGTGCTTGAACAACCGCGTCAAAGGCGAGTTGGGCACGCGCTCCTTTGAAGGCATTCAATGGGGTGCCGCGTGGCTCGGTGATCAGTTCCCCTTTGTGGAAGCAGACAACCAAAAGCCCATCTGGGGCGGTTGGCCGTTCTACTATGCCTACGGCATCGAGCGCGTGGGGTCGTTGCTGGGCACCGAGTTGCTTGGCAATCACGAGTGGTATGCCGAAGGAGCGCGCTGGATCTTGCCGCGGCAGAGCCCCACCGATGGCTCTTGGCACGCGAACGACTTCTACAGTGGCGCGCACCCTGGCAATGTGGCCGACACGTGCTTTGCCATCTTGTTCTTGAAGCGTGCCTCACGCCCGACGGTCAAGACGCGCGACTTCTTTGCGCAGCCTGTGCTCGCAGATGACCCGAACGAGGCGGTGCGCCTCAAGGCTTCGGGGGGATCCAATGCGGCCCTGTGGATCGCCAGTCTCTCGGAGCGCACGCTGCGCAAGTACGGCAACGAGGAGCTGGGTGGTGTGCGCGTGTTGAAGGTCGAGTACCTCGTCGACAATCGCGTGGTGAAGACCCTCGATCTGGATGGCACCAAGGTTTGGCAGGGTGAGCCATTCCCCTACCGTCACGCGCTCGTCAATGCCGGAGCCTACAAGCTCAAGGCGCGCCTCACGGTTCTGAATGCAGATGCTCCTGCGGGCGCGAAGGAGCCGGTAGGCACCATCGAGTCCAAGGAGCGCACGCTGATCTCGGAAGGATCGTTGCAGACTTGGATGCTCGAGGCGGCAACTTGGCGCAATCGCCAAGTCGCACCGACTGAAGGGATCAAGTGCAGCGCTAGTTCGGAGTACTCGGACAGAGATCGCGCCAGCCAAGGGCTTGATGGCACGCTGATGACGCGTTGGTTGTGCAAGAAAGACGATGCGCAACCGATGCTCGCCATCGAAGCCACGGGTGCGGCGCTCAAGTTCGATGCACTCACGCTGCATCCCGCGCAACGGAGTGTGGCCGATGTAGGCAGCAGCGATCGCTTGGTGAAGCTCTCGATCAAGGTCGGCAAGGAGAAGCCTGTCGAGGTGACTTGCTCGGTCAATGAGCTCGAGCCGACCACCGTGCGCTTTGAGAAGACGCAGTCTGCCAAGCGCGTGGAGATCCGCATTCTGGAGCGTGCGCCGGGTGGCAGCTTGAAGGGCGCTGCCGGCTTCGCGGAGGTCATCTTCGAGCGCGCGAGCAAGAAGGATTGAGCTGTATGTCCACAGGAGTGGACAGTACGCGGTGACTGAACGGCTGTGGGAGGTTGGCACGAGTTTCGCTCTTGGGCGAGGCAGGAGCCACCAACCATGCTGCAAATGACCCGAACTCTCGTGATGTGTGCTGGAATCGCCGTCTGTCTGGTCGCCCCGGCTATGGCCGGCGACAAGAAGGTACGCGTAAGAGCCGACTGGGGCCGCGTAGAGCTACGCGTGGGCTGGCCGGTATGCGAGCCCGCACCGCAACGCGAGTGGATGGAGGGCTATTGGACGGAACGCTGCGAACGCGTGTGGATCGAGGCGCGGCAGACGCAAGTGTGGGTGCCGGCCGAGTACCGCACAGCCTATGACCACTGCGGGCGTCCTTATGAGGTGTTGGTCCGTCCTGGGTACTGGCGCACGGAGTGTGTGCCAGGCCGCTATGAAACGGTCACGCGTCGCGAATGGGTGCCGGGGCGTTGGGTGTATCGCCAGCATCGGTACTGAAGGCCCTAGACAGGAGGCGGCTCGCGGAGCAACTGCTCCCACAACTGCTGCTCCAAAAGCGGATCAAAGCGCGCAGCCAAGGCACGGCTGTGCGCTGCCATGTCTTCCACCCACGCGGTGTCCGTAGCAAGGCGCGTGAGCAAGGCCGCAAGCCCTTGCGAGTCCCCTACGTTGTAAAGCCCCGGATGCTCCTGACCCAACATCCCCACGGCGCCACCCACGCGCGTGGCGAGAATAGGACGACCAAGCAGCGCGGCTTCGGCTAGGACACTAGGGCCACCTTCCTGACGACTTGTCAGCACCAAAGCACGCGCGCGCGCCAGGCGACGCAGGGCTGCACAGCGTGTGCGCTCACCGAGCCAACGCCAGCGTGGGGCAGGTGAGCTGAGCTCGATCGCGCGCGCCGCGTCGGCAAGTTGGGGATCCAAGCTGCCGCCCATGTGCACTGCAGAGAGCACAAGCTGCGAGTCGAGACGTTGTAGAGCCTGTGGCAACAAGAGCGGGTCCTTGACCGCGCGCAAGTGACTCAGCGCAACCACTTCCGTAGAAGCCACCGCGGGACACGCCGCGGCAATGCGCCGTACTCAAGGTGGCAGGACGGCCGACTGCAGAATCACACGCGTCTTGGCTTGCAAGTCTGCAGGCACACGCGCCGCGGCATCGGCTTGCAAGGCCACAATGCGCCAAGCGTGCTTCAAAGAAGCCTGCGTGCGCGCATCCGCCGCACCAGCGCCGTAGATGTCCGTGCCGGTCAGCACGACGATCAACCGTCCGCGTGGATGCGCACGCTTCCAAGCGGCAATGGAAGCCTGGCTGCGCAACGCATGTAAAGCAATTAGGACATCGCTGTGGCCATGGCGCCAGCGCGGGCGCACGCGCACCGCATGGTGCGCGCCCAGCAGGCGCGCCAAGCGCAGGGCTGTGGTGCGATTGCCAGTGTTGCCCACACGAGCGAGTGGATGGACGATGTCGATGCGCATCACGGTTCAGTATGCCGTGCGCAGGGCAGTTGCGCGCTAGGCTGATGGGGTCATGCTTAGCGCCACCTACCCCTTTTGGCTCGCCTCCCGTGCCGTGCAACCCAATACGGATCTCGCTGTGCTGGACAAGCACACAGGAGCCGTGGCTACGCGCGTGGCGCAAGCGAGCGCTTCGGACATTGACGCAGCCTTCCAAGCGGCAGCCGCTGCAGCGCCGGCGATGGCAGCCATGCCTGCGCACCAACGACGCGATGTGTTGCTGCAGGCTGCCAGCGCCTTCGCTGCGCGACGCGAGTTGCTCGCCGAGGTGTTGTGCGTGGAAGCCGGCAAGCCCATTCGCGATGCGCGCGGTGAAGTCACGCGCTTGATCGACACCTTTCAACTGGCCGCTGCGGAAGCGACGCGCATCAGTGGCGAGGTCCTGCCCATGGACGCCTCGCCGCGCGGTGTGGGCCTGCATGGCTTTGTGAAGCGCGTGCCGGTTGGCGTGTGCTCGTTCATCTCGCCCTTCAACTTTCCGCTGAACCTGGCGGCGCACAAGATCGCGCCGGCGATCGCTGCAGGGTGTCCATTTGTGCTGAAGCCGGCCTCGTGGACACCGGTGAGCGCCTTGCTTATGGGTGAGGTGTTGGCGCACACGAGCTTGCCCGCAGGTGCGTTCTCCATCTTGCCTTGCACGCGCGAAGTGGCCGATGGCTTCAGCACACACCCGCAAGCGGCGCTGGTGTCCTTCACCGGCTCACCCGAAGTAGGTTGGGCGTTGAAGCAGCGCGCTGGCAAGAAGAAGGTCGTGCTGGAGCTGGGCGGCAACGCTGCGGCGATCGTGGAGCCTGATTGGGATCTCGAGGATGCGCTTGCCCGTTGCTTGACCGGTGCGTACTACCAATCGGGTCAGTCGTGCATCAAAGCCCAGCGACTGTATGTGCACCGCTCGATCTACACTGCGTTTGAAGCCCGTTTCGTAGCCGCCTCACAAGCATTGGTATGCGGAGATCCCCACGACGAGCGCACCACGGTGGGCCCGTTGATCGCGGGGAAAGAAGCCCTGCGCTTGGAGCAGTGGATCCAGAGTGCCTGTGCGCGCGGCGCGCGGGTGCTGTGTGGCGGAACACGACGCGGCGCACTGCTGGAGCCTACTGTACTCGTCAATGTGCCCGAGGACGAACCGCTACACGCCGAAGAGGCCTTCGGCCCGGTAGTCGTATTGATCCCCTATGATCACTATGACGACGCGCTTGAAGCCGTCAACCGTTCACGCTTTGGCCTGCAGGCGGGAGTCTTCACACGCGACTACAGCAAAGCGCTGCGCGCCTGGGACCGCCTGCAGGTGGGCGGTGTCATCATCGGTGATGTACCGAATTGGCGTGTGGATCACATGCCGTACGGCGGTGTCAAGGACTCAGGACAAGGGCGTGAGGGCGTGCGCGACGCGCTACTGGAACTGACGGAGCCGCGCTTGATGGTGCTGCGCGACCGCGCAGCGCCTCACTGACATCAGCCCAAAACACCGCGCACGATCGGGCGCTGAATGCCCTCGTGCTTGCTCCACGGCCACGGAGTCATCTTGGCCACTAGAGCCACGCTTAGAAGCAACAGCACCATGGCTGTGAACTGACCGCGCGCGGGGCGTTGGGTCGAGCGCCGTGCAATGATCTTCGCAACATGCACGAGCACCACCACCAAGATCATGGAGGCCATGTGCTCCATCGCCCAGAAGCGCTGCACCGGATCCTTCATGCCACCATCGGCAAGCGATGCGCGCGCAGTGGCGGCCGCCTGACTCCATACGAAGTACAGCAGGAGTCCTAGCGTTAGCTGCACATCCGTGACGATGGTCAACGGTAACCACCAAGCCTTATCGCCAGCATCGTACGCGCGGGCCGCTCGCCAGCCGCTGAAGGCGCGCCACAGCGCACCCAACACCAGCACCACCAGCGCCAAGCGCAACACCGAGTGCAGAACAAGTACCGTGGAGTACAGCAGGTTGGAGTCCATACGGCTATTTCAGCCGAGTTCTAGCTGTACCTGCAAGCGCAAGAAGTCCACATCTTTGATCTTCACTTGGATGGGATAGCCCTCGCTGAACGAGAAGTGACGCTTCCCCGATTGGATTTTCAGGACAGGGCCATCGCAATGCACCTTGTCCCCGATCGAACGCGCGGGCAAGAAGCCATGGACTTGGAAGGCCAAGAGCTTGACCTCCATGCCGGCGGGGTTCACGCGCACGATCTGGGCCTCGATGGTCTTGCCGATCTGCGGCTCCATGTACTGGCACACCTTGAGGTCAAAGATGGTGTGCTCCGCCATCTCCGCCATCTCGGCCTGCGTTGAGCAATGCGAGGCAATGTCGACCAGGTCCTCGACCATCTCCGGCACTTGGAGGTCTTTGGCGGCTTGCTCCAACTGCGTTTCCACCGCCCACAACCAGCGATGGACGATCAGATCCGGATAACGCCGGATGGGTGAGGTGAAGTGCAGGTACGCACGCCGCGCCAGCCCGAAGTGCGTGGCCACATCCTCGTGGTCCTTGACCTCGTAGACCGCGCGTTCCACGAGTCCCATGATGCGCCCCACCAAGGCTTCGGCATTGGGGCGCTTGCGCGCAATCACAATCAAGCGCGCGATGTCACGCCCCGTTAGACGCTCTTTCTTCGGGACCCGGATGCCGTGGGTCTCCAGCATCGCGGACAGCTTCTCAATCTCCTCGGGATCCTTCTCGGGGTGGACGCGATAGATCGTAGGCAGGCCTTTGGCCCGAAACAGATCGCCCACTGCTTGATTCGCCGCCAGCGCCGTCTCTTCAATCAACGCCTGCGAGAAGTAGCGGTCCGCTTCGTAGCACTCCTTGGGTTCGCCGCGCTCATCAAAGCGGAACTTCTTCTCGCTCGATTGCAGGCGCATCGAGCCCTTTTTGTCGCGCAAGTTCTGCTGCAACAGCGTCCACTTGCGGAAGTGCTCGAGGGACTCGCGCAAGAACTCCATCTCGAGCGTCGCATCCGTCAACACCCCGTCCAGCAAGTCCTGCACATCCTTGTAGGTGTTGCGACGCACGCTGCGGATCACCGACTTGGACACCGTGGCGGATGTGCGCTGGCCCTTCTTGTCAAAGACCATCAGCACCGAGTACGCCAAACGATCGCGCCCACCAACCAACGAGCACAAGTTGTTCGACAGCTGCTCGGGCAACATCGGCACCACTTGATCCGCCAGATAGACGCTGGTGGCGCGCGCCAGCGCCTCATCATCGAGCGCCGTGCCTTTGCGCACATAGTGCGACACATCGGCGATGTGCACGCCTACTTCGTAAGCATCATCAGGCAGGAGCTTGATCGAGATGGCATCGTCGTAGTCCTTCGCATCCGATCCATCGATGGTGTAGATCAACTCACCACGCAAATCGAGTCGGCCCTGCTTGTCCTCCTCGCTAGGATCCGGCGGCAACTGGCCCACTTCGCGCAGGACATCACCCGGAAAGACTGTGCGCACGCGAAAGGAAGCGAGCACACCCATCTCTTCGCTCTCGACATCCTTGTAGCGCTCTGGACCGTGTTCCATGCCACCAAAGGACGGCGGACGACGACCAATGCGCTCGCGCGCGCCACCGCCTACCAAGGCTTCGGATTGCGGTGCGTCCTCGGCCCGCTTGGCAAGATCACCTGACAGCCGAATCTCGCCCTCCTGCTGGGGTGCTGGTTTGCCGCCACCCAGCAGGTCTTTAAAGCTCTTGAACTCTTTGGAAGCCACGCACTCAGCCCTTGATCACGAAGTTCACTAGGCGACCAGGCACGATGACGACTTTGAGGATCTCCTTGCCCTCAAGATGCGCGGCTACTGCTGCACGCGCGACGGCTTCAAGGCCTGCTTTGTCCGCGTCTTTGGGGGCCTTGGGCGTAGCACGCAACTTGCCATTGACCTGCACCGGCAAGTCGATTTCGTCGTCCACCGCATAGCGCATGTCGGGCTTGGGCCACGCTTGCGCGGCACACAGCCCGTCAGCACCCAAGCGATGCCAGAGCTCTTCCGCAATGTGCGGCGCAAAGGGCGACAGGGCCGCAAGCAAGCGCTGCGCTTGCGAACGAGTCACGGCCTGCGGAGCCTTGGTGGCGTCATTCACAAAGCTCATGAAGGCCGCGATGGCGACATTGAAGTTGAAGTGCGTGAACGACTCCTCCACCCGCACCAAGGTCTTCGCCAGCGAGCGCTCCAGCTGCAGGCTCTCACCTTGCAGCTCAGCGGTGGTCGCTGTCAAAAGATTTGGACGCACAGAATCGGTGCTCTTCTCGTCTACGCACACGCGCCACAAGCGCTCCAAGAAGCGCCTGCAACCCGGAATATCCCGCGTATTCCAAGGCTTCGAATCGGCTAGAGGCCCCATGAACATCTCGTACAAGCGGAAGGTGTCACAACCGTACTCGGCGATGATGTCGTCAGGGTTGACCACATTCTTGAGCGACTTGGCCATCTTGGTGACGATCTGCTGCAGGGGCTCGCCCGTGCCCTTGCGCACCCACGCTTCACCCTTCGTCTCGACCTCGTCGCTCGCCACCAAACGCCCCGTGGCGTCCTCATAGGCGTACGCGGTCACCATGCCTTGGTTGAACAGCTTCTGGAACGGCTCCTTGGTGTGCACCAGGCCAGCGTCATAGAACACCTTGTGCCAGAAGCGCGCATACAACAGGTGCATCACGGCGTGCGAAGCGCCGCCCACATACAAGTCCACTGGGCCCCAGTAGTGCTCCGCTTCAGAGGAGAACGGCTGAGTTGTGTTCGCCGTGTCCATGAAGCGCAACCAATACCAACATGAGCCCGCCCAACCAGGCATCGTGTCCGTGTCGCGCCGGGCCGTGGCACCCGTGCGGGGATCGCGTGTCTCGACCCACTCTTTGGCGCGCGCCAAAGGCGCCGATCCATCCTGCGAGGGCTTGAAGTCGTCCATGTCCGGCAACAACACCGGCAACGCATCATCCGGAAGCAGCACCACCGTGCCGTCTTCCAAGTGAATCAACGGGAAAGGCTCACCCCAGTAGCGTTGGCGCGAGAACAACCAGTCGCGCAGTTTGTAGGTGACCTTCTTGGCACCACACCCTTGCGCCACCAACAGCTCGATGGCCTTGGCCTTGGCGGCACTCGTAGTCAAGCCATCGAGAGGACCGCTGTGAATCGCCGTGCCTTCACCGCTGAAGCACTCGCCGTCTGCAAGGCCCTTGGTCCCTTGCGGCGGACGGACCACTTCACGCACCGCTAGCCCGAACGTTTGGGCGAACTCAAAGTCGCGTTCGTCGTGGCCCGGCACAGCCATGATGGCGCCAGTGCCGTAGCCCCACAGCACATAGTCAGCGATCCAAATCGGGATGCGCGCGCGCGGATCGTTGGGATCCAGCAGCGGATTCAGCGCATACGCGCCAGTAGCGACACCCGTCTTATCCTTAGCCAGCTCGGTGCGCTCCAACTCGCTCTTCGACTTGGCGGCCAACGCATACGCTTCCACTGCAGCGCGCTGCGCAGGAGTAGTCAGCTGCGCTACGAGCGGATGCTCCGGCGCCAACACCATGAAGGTCGCACCCCACAAGGTGTCCGGACGCGTGGTGTACACCTCGACCTCGCCGCCCGCCTCCAAGCGGAAGCGCACGGAAGCTCCCTCGCTGCGCCCGATCCACTCGCGCTGCTGGACCTTGATCGACTCAGGCCAATCCAACAGATCCAAATCCGCCAGCAAGCGATCCGCATACGCGGTGATCTTCAGCATCCACTGCTTGAGCGGACGACGCACACACGGATAGTTGCCACGCTCGCTGCGGCCATTGATGACCTCTTCGTTGGCGAGCACTGTCTTGAGTTCTTCACACCACCACACCGGCACTTCGGCACGGTACGCAAGGCCCTGTTCGTAGAGCACCTTGAAGAGCTTCTGTGTGTGCTTGTAGTAGCTGGCATGCGAGGTATCGATCTCGCGCGACCAGTCGTACGACAGACCGATGTTCTGGAGCTGGCGACGGAAGTTCGCCGTGTTCTCATCCGTCGTGGAGCGCGGGTGGCGGCCGGTTTGGATCGCGTACTGCTCCGCAGGCAGGCCAAACGCATCCCACCCCATCGGGTGCAGCACATCGAAGCCTTCCATGCGCTTCTTGCGCGACACGATGTCGGTCCCCACATAACCCAGCGCGTGACCTACATGCAGACCGGAGCCCGACGGGTACGGGAACATGTCCAGCACGTAGTACTTGGGCTTGCCGCTCGCGGGGCCCTTGGCCTTGTGCAGGCCGGCCTCCTCCCAGCGCATGCGGTGACGGGCTTCAAAGGACTGCGGAACATACTGGTTCGCGGAAACGGCATCTTGGCTCATAGCTCTGACCGGCATCGTACTCTGACTGGGGATCGGAACAGAGTGCAGGCCAACTGTTGACAAGCGGCCCGCGGGGCGGCATCCTCTTCGGCCCGATCACCTGACAGCGGTCCGCCGCCCAAGGAATCGGGAACAACACGGCGGGGGTTTAGCTCAGTTGGTAGAGCGCAACAATGGCATTGTTGAGGCCAGGGGTTCGAATCCCCTAACCTCCACCACCCGCCCAAGACACAGCCCTCGCACCTGCGGGGGCTGTGTTGTTTTTACCGGCAGCGTTGCTTTTGCAGGCAGGCTTCCAAGCCTGAGATTCGCTACCTTGACCTTCGCACCATGACTGAACTGGCACACGAAGACCGCATCAAGAAGCTGGCCGCCCTGCGTGAAGCGGGCATCGATCCGTATCCCGCACGCGGAGCTCTCGGCGTCCCCATCGCACAGATGGTGCACGACGCCGGCACGCGCGAAGCCCCGGGTCCCCTGTGCGGCAAGACCGTCACCATCAGCGGCCGCATGCTGTTGCTGCGCGACTTCGGCAAGCTCGTGTTCCTGCCGCTGCGTGACCAAAGCGGCAGCGTTCAAGTCGGCCTGCAACGCGCCAAGATGGAAGCCTGGTGGCCGCAGCGCAAGCTCCTCGATGGTGGCGACTGGGTCACCGTGACGGGCGAAGTAGGTCACTCGCAAAAAGGCGAGGTCACACTGTGGGCCGATTCGCTCACGCTGCTGACGAAAAGTGTCGCGCCGCCGCCGGAGAAGTGGCATGGCATGGTCGACAAAGAGCTGCGCTACCGCCGCCGCTATGTCGACTTGTGGACCAGCGAAGGTGTGCAACAGGTCTTTGAATCGCGCTCGAAGATCCTGTCCACCATTCGGCGTGTGCTGGAAGAAGAGCAGTACCTCGAAGTCGAGACGCCGACGCTGCACCCGATCGCCGGGGGCGCCGCTGCGCGTCCGTTCATCACGCACCACAACGCACTCGACTGCGAGTTCTACTTGCGCATCGCGCCCGAGTTGTACTTGAAGCGCTTGCTCGTGGGTGGGTTGGAGCGCGTGTTTGAAGTCTCGCGCAACTTCCGCAACGAGGGACTCTCGCAGCGCCACAACCCCGAGTTCACCATGCTGGAGCTCTACGAAGCTCACGCAGATTACCGCAGCATGATGGAGCTGACGGAGCGTCTGTTCGAGCGTTGCGCGCTGGCGGTCAACGGCACCACCAAGACGACCTTCCGCGGCCAGGAGTACGACCTCAAGGCCCCCTTCCAACGCGTGCGCTACACCGAGCTGTTCGAACAGAAGAACGGCTTCGCGTTTGACGATCATGGCAAGACGCGCGCGCGCGCCATCGAGTTGGGCATTCCGCTCGTTGATGATCCGTGGAAGTTGATGAACGAGGTCTTCGAAGCCACCGTAGAAGACTCGCTGACCGGACCAGTGTTCGTGACCGATTACCCGGTGCAGATCTGTCCCTTGGCGAAGGCCTCGCCTAGCGACCCGCGCATCGCCGAACGCTTTGAGGTGTATCTGGCTGGCATGGAGTTGGGCAACGCCTTCAGCGAGCTGAACGACCCCGCCGAACAAGCGCGACGCTTTGAAGAGCAGGTCGCCACCAAGGACATCGAAGCCCCCGGCGAAGTGGACTGGGACTATGTGCAGGCGTTGGAGTACGGCATGCCGCCGGCCGGCGGACTGGGCGTGGGAATCGATCGCTTGGTGATGGTGCTCACCAACCAAGACTCCATCCGCGATGTGTTGTTGTTCCCCGCCATGAAGCCGGAACGCAGCCAGGATGAAGCCACGCAGACCAAGCAGGCCATCGCCAAGCTCGAAGGCCAACTCGCCGCCTTGCGCGCCAAACTTGAGAAGCACACGGCCACCTGATGTACCGCACGCACCTCTCATGGCGCTGGATGCGCACCCGCCGCACCAATGTGATTGGTGTGATTGGGATCGCTGTGGGAGTCGGCGCGCTGATCATGATCTTGTCGATCATGACGGGCTTCCTCGAGCAATCGAAGAAGACCCTGCGCGGTGGTCTTTCCGATCTCTCGATTGAGCCGCTGTTCTTGCCGCTCAAAGGCGGAGGCAAAGTCCCGACCGATCCGGCGAGCGCACTCGACATCGTGCGTGCAGACCCGCGTGTCAGCGCCGCGTGCGCACAGCTCGTGTGGTACGGCATCTTGGGCCAAGGTGGCAGCGATGCAGCCGTTTCGGCTTTGCGCATGAGCGACTCGCAAGGCGGCAAGAGCCTTGCAGGTGTCAAGTTGATTGGCATCGACTTCCAGGACGAGATCCTGACCACCTCGCTGCAAGAGGACCTGCAACGCACGCCGCGCATGGGTGTGTCGCGTGTGGCGGATACGAGCGATCCGTTTGCGGCACCTCCGAACTACAAGCCCAGCGGACGTCCGCTGCAAGCAGTCGTGGTGGGCGAGCAACTTGCGCGTGCGTGGAGTCTGCGTCGCGGTGACACGATTGAGATCGTGACGGGTGTGCCGGACGCCGAAACAGGCGATTTCCGCACGCAAAATCGACGCTATGTGGTCGCTGGCACCTTCCGCTCGGGCGAGAACGAGATGGATCTCGAGCGCATCTACCTACCGCGCGCCGAGCTGATTGACTTCTTGGGCACAGGCCGCGCGTACTCGCAGATCCTGATCAAGTCCAAGGACTACGAGCAGCATGGCCGCGCGCTGCAAAGCGATTTGACCGAGCGTCTCGTGGCCTCGGGAGTGCTGCGCGATCTAGACTCGGGCGAAGTGCGCACCTGGGAAGATCACCGTCAGTCTCTCCTCGGAGCCATCAAGAATGAGCGTGTGCTGATGGGCATCATGCTCTCGCTCGTGGTGCTGGTGGCGGCCTTCACCATCTTCGCCATCCTCTCCATGCTGGTCACCGAGAAGCGGCGCGACATCGGCATCTTGACGGCTCTGGGAGCCACCAGCGGTGGTGTCTCGCAGTTGTTCTTGTTGGTGGCTTTCTGGGATGCGCTGCTCGGCTGCTTGGCGGGTGCGGTGCTCGGCACCTTGGGTGCGGTGTACATCGACTCGATCGAGCAATGGCTCAGCCGCGTCTTTGGCATTCAGATCTTTGATCGCGGTGTCTACATCTTCGATCACATCCCTTCCGTGGTGAACCCCTTGTGGGTGGCACTGATTGTCTTGGGTGCGTTCTTGTGCACCTTGTTGTTCGCGCTGGTGCCCGCGGTGCGCGCTGGGCGACTTCATCCTCTCGACGCTCTGCGTCACGAATAAGCACGATGCAGACCTCCAATCCGGACGATCAGCCGTTGTTGCGCGCGCGCGGAGTGAAGCGTCGCTTCCGTTTGGGAGAGCGCACGCTGGAAGTTCTGCACGGTGTGGACCTCGAGCTGCGGCCTGGTGAACGCGTGGCACTTATGGGGTCTTCAGGTGCAGGCAAGTCGACCCTGATCCAGATCTTGGGGCTGCTCGATGCGCCGGATGAGGGCGAGGTCTACTACGGCAATGTGTCCGCGTGGAAGCAACCTGTAGATGCACGCGCCCGCTTGCGCAATCGCTCGATCGGCTTCGTTTTCCAGTTCTTTCACCTGATCCCGGAACTGGATGCGGTCGAGAATGTGCTGCTGCCGGCCATGATCAGTGATGATCAGGATGTGAAGTCACGACGCAAGGAGCTGCGGGAACGCGCGGTTCAAATGCTGCGCGACTTCGGGCTCGGCGAGCGCTTGGATCACCGCCCAGCGCAACTGTCTGGTGGTGAAAAGCAGCGCGTCGCGATCGCGCGTGCGTTGCTGCTCGATCCGCAACTCATCATTGCCGATGAACCCACCGGCAACTTGGACTCCACCACCGGGGCCAAGGTGCTCGACTTGCTGCTCGACGAACAAAAGAAGCGCAATCTGACGCTGCTTTTGGTCACCCACGACGAGCGCGTCGCGGCGCGCTGCTCGCGCATTGTGCACATGCGCGACGGACGCGTAGTGACCTGAGCGCCTACTTGCGTTTCGTGCGGGTGGATGCGGGTTTGGAAGGGAACACATCCGGCTCCACGGACCCACGCCAGCCCAAGCGCTCACGCAAACGACGATACGGATCAAACGAACGGGGCGACAACAGCGGGTAGGCACGCTTGTGCGCACGCATCACCACCGCATCCCCTTCACGCAACGGATGGAAGCCTTGACCATCCAACACCAGTGTGGTCGTACCGGTCGCCCGCGTGATCTCCAAGCGCAAGGTCTCCGCGCCAGCTAGCACGATAGGCCGGTGAGACAGAGCTTGCGGCGAGACAGGCGTCACCACAAAAGCCTTCAACTCAGGCGCCAAGATCGGACCACCCGCGGCCAAAGAGTACGCCGTGGAGCCCGAAGGCGTGGACACGACCAGACCATCGGCGCGATAGTTGGTCACCCAATCATCGCCGACCTTCAAGGCCACCTCGAGCATGCCCTGAAAGGCGCCGCGAGTGAGCACTGCATCGTTCAGAGCAACAGCACGTTGCTTGCGGCCATGCTCGTCGCGGAACTCGACCTCCAAGCGCGTGCGCTCTTCGACACGCGCACGGCCCGCGAGCACATCCTCGAGAGCTTCACGCCATTGCGAGGCTTCTACAGAAGCCAAGAAGCCCACGCGACCGAAGTTCACCCCTACGATCGGCACAGGACGCGCTGCATAGGCTCGCGCGGCCGACAGGATCGAGCCATCACCGCCCAGCACCACGACCAAGTCCGCACGCGGGGCGGCCTCTCGCTCCCACGCGCGCGGATCGTGCAGCACTTGCGTGTGCACGCGACGATCCGCCAACCATGAGGTCAGCTCAGCCGCTAGCTCCACGACGCCGCTCTTGTGCGCATCGGCCAAGATCGCAACGCGTCGGATGCGCGGCGGCGGAGTAGCGGCAGCGCGCGCCATGTCAGCTCCGCTCGCTGCGTGTGCGATCCAGCAACTGCAGCACGGTGCGCTCCACGCCGGCTGCATCCAGACTGCATTCCGCCAGTTGCTCGGCGCGCGAGGTCTTGTGGTCGATGTAGCGATCCGGAATGGCCAGAATCTTGACACGCGCGTTCGCCACAGGCAGTGTGTTCAACGCTTCCAAAACAGCGGAGCCGAAGCCACCGGCCTTCTGGTGCTCTTCCAATGTGATGATGGTGCGGTAGCTCGCGGCGTGACGGCCGAGCAACTCGACATCGATGGGCTTGGCAAAGCGCGCATCAACCACACCGATGCGAATGCCGTGGCGTTCGAGCCGCTCCGCGGCTTCCAACGCTTGGTTGACCAACGCACCAAAGGCCCACACCACCACCTCGCCGCCCTCAAGCAACACTTCGGCCTTGCCGGGTGTCATCTCGCGGCGTTCGCTCTTGTGGATGCGCTCGACAGCAGGTGCTTCGTCGCGCGGGAAGCGCACGGCAAAGGGGCCATCGTGCCGCAAGCCCAACTCGAGCATGCGCTCCATATCACTCGCATCGCGCGGCGCCGCAATCGTCATGTGCGGCAAGGTGCGCAAGTACGCGATGTCGAACACACCGTTGTGTGTGGGCCCATCCGCACCGACCAAGCCCGCGCGGTCCAGAGCCAGCACCACCGGCAAGTTCTGCAACGACACTTCTTGGAACACTTGGTCGTAGCCGCGCTGCAAGAAGGTCGAGTAGATGGCTGCGACCGGGCGCAAGCCGCCCTTCGCCATACCAGCCGCCATGGCAACTGCGTGCTGCTCGGTGATGCCGGTGTCGTGGAAGCGCGCCGGAATGCGCGCTTGGTAGGCATCGAGCCCAGTGCCCGAAGGCATCGCCGCCGTGATCGCGTGCACGCGCACATCACGCTCGGCGAGCTTCACGAGCGCGTCGCTGAAGCACTTGGTGTAGGCAGGGCCCGTGGCTTTGCTGTCGGTTGCTTTGCCCTCGACCTTGGGTTCGACCTTGGGGCCAGTAGCGCACGCCGCGGCCGGAGGTGGCGCACCTTTGACTCCATGTACACGCTCGGGGTGCGTGGGTGCTTTGGGGTGGCCTTTGCCTTTCTCGGTCAAGAGGTGCAGCAGCACCACACCTTCCAAGCCTTTGGCCCGCTCCAAGTGTTCAACGATCAAGTGCACATCATGACCATCGAGCGGCCCCACATAGGTCACGCCCAACTCTTCGAACACATGACCGGGCACCACCGCATGCCGCACGACTTCACCAAGTTGATCCAACGTTTGATCCACCTTGGGACCAATCACCGGGATCGCATGGATGAGGTTTGACACCTCGTGATGCGCGCGTTGCACAATGCGGTTGGAGCGAATCTTCGACAAGTAGCGCGCCAGCGCACCCACCGACTTGCTGATCGACCACTCGTTGTCGTTCAGCACCACGATCATGCGCTCCCCCGAAGCAGCCGCGTGGTTCAGTGCTTCGAAGGCAACGCCTGCGCCGAGCGCTGCGTCACCGATCACAGAGACCACATGCGGACGCTGCTCGGGGCGCTGCGACTCCTGACGCGCGGCCATCGCCAGCCCGACGCCCAACGAGATGGACGTGCCCGCATGTCCTGTGTGGAAGAGGTCGTACTCGCTCTCGTGTTGGTTTGTGAACCCGCACATGCCGCCCGTTTGGCGCAACAGGGCAAAGCCCTCGCGACGCCCCGTCAGCATCTTGTGCACATAGCACTGGTGCGACACATCGAACACGAGACGATCACGCCGGAAGTCGAAGACCCGGTGCAGGGCCACCGACAACTCGACCACACCCAAGTTGGAACCTAAGTGCCCGCCGGTCTGCTGCACACTGCGCAACAAGAACTCACGCGACTCTTCACAGAGCTTCGGTAACGCGTCTTTCGACAGCGCTTTGACATCCGCGGGGGTCTTGATGCTCACCAGCAAGTCCAACCCTTGGGCGGCGTCCGGGCGCGATGCGTGGTCCATGATGCTCCCTCTAGTGTGGACCGCTTAGGCCTTACGAGCAAGCAGCGCTTGCGGCAGGTCGTACAACAAGTCGCCTTCCACGGCGCCTAAACGCTCGGCCAGCTCGGTCGCGCGCTTGGCGTGCTGCGCGGCACGCTCTTTGGCGCCTTCGAGCCCCAAAGCCGCGACCATCGTGGCCTTCTGTGCTTGGGCATCCTTGCCTGGCGTCTTGCCCAAAGTGGCTGCATCGGCCGTGCAATCCAGCACATCGTCGATGACTTGGAACAACAGACCAAGCTCCACGCCGTACTCGCGCACCAACGAGCGCTCGGGTGCACGAGCACAGCCCACGAGGGCGCCGAGTTCGCACGCGGCACCCAGCAAAGCAGCGGTTTTCGTGCGGTGGATCGATTCGACCGATTCGGCATCAGCGCCCGCCTGTGCCGCCAGATCGAGCACCTGACCACCGACCATGCCGTACGAGCCAGAGGCATCCGCCAAGACCAACACCGCTTCGGCTCCCGCCGGGCGCACGCGCGCCAACAGCACGAAAGCGTGCGTCAGGAGCGCATCTCCCGCGAGCACGGCCATGGCTTCGTCCCAAACCTTGTGCACGGTGGGACGACCGCGACGCAGGTCATCGTCATCCATGCAGGGCAAATCATCGTGCACCAAGCTGTAGGCATGCACACATTCCAATGCGGCCGCCACAGGGGCTGCATCCACATCCAAACCACCGAAGCGCCGGCACCATTCGCGTGCCAACGCTGCGCGAATGCGTTTGCCGCCGCCCAAGACGGCGTAGCGCATAGCCTCATGCAAGCTGCGCGGTTCGGCAGTCGCGGGTGGTAGGGTTTGCTCCAGCACACCCTCGGTCCACACACGCGCCTCGTCCAAGGCGGCTTCCACAGCCAGCCGCCGCCGCTCGCGTTCGGCTTCTTTCGCGGCCTTCTTAGGCGAAACGCTCATCGCCCACCCGCGGGTGTCTCCCACTCATCGGCGCGGCGCGTGCCACCCGCGGCCAGCTCCTCGACCGTGCGTTTGTGCGCGGCCAGCGACTCACGGCACTCCTTGAGGAGTTTGACCCCCTCGGCGTAGCGCTGGAGAGCGGTTTCCAAGCCGCCACCGCCCTGTTCGAGCTCGGCAACCAAGGCTTCTAGGCGCTGCAGCCGCTCGTCGAAGCTGGGCTGCGCGGGTACTTCCGGGGCGGGCGTCTTGGCCATGGGGCTACTGTACGGCTTGGCGGGCTAGACGGAAAACCCATTCAGCTACTTAGGACTTCGCTTTATTGAGACTTCAAGGTCCACTCATGAAACCCCGAAGAATCTTCACGGTCTGGACCGAATTGTTGCGGGAATCAGGGTTTGCGCTAATTGCCGCTTTTCCAGAAGGCGGATATCCTCCGATAAGCAAGCGCGGACCTAAGGCGCGAACTCTCCAGTTCGCGGGAAGGTACGCGCGTCCCGCCGCGTCGGCCGCAGCCGACACCAGCCACACATGAAGGTCGTTCTCATCTACGCCAAGTCGCAGGTCATCCGCCAGAAGGCCGCCGAGGTCTTCGCTGACGAGTCCGTGACCAAGGGCGAACTCGCCCGCGACGAGATCTATCCCCCGCTGGGCATCAGCATCTTGGGTGCAGGCTTGGAGAAGCTCGGGCATCAAGTGCGCCTGTTGGATGACTCGATCGAAGAGATCGAAACAGTGCGCGAAGCGATGCAGTGGGCCGATCTGGTAGGCATCTCGGCGCTTACGCCGAACGCGCGCCGCGCGCGCGAGCTGGGCAAGATTGCGCGCGAGGAATACTCCAAGCCGGTGGTGATGGGTGGACCGCACCCGACCACGAACCCCGAGTTCTTCCTCAACGCGGGCGCAGCCGACATCTGCGTGCAGGGCGAGGGCGACCACACGCTGCCGGAGATCGTCGAGAAACTGCACGACCGCGCGTCGTGGGACACGATCCAAGGCATCACCTTCCTCAAGGACGGTCAGCAGGTGGCGACGCCGCGCCGCGCCTTGGTCAAGAAGATGGACGAGGTGCCGTGGCCGGCCTGGCACCTGTGGGACATCCCGCGCTTCATGAAGCTGATGGTGAATCCGGGCGTGACCCTGATCACCTCGCGCGGCTGCCCGTACGCGTGCACCTTCTGCGATGCCGAGATGACGCCGCGCCAGTACCGCGCGATGTCCCCCGAGAAGACGGTGGACATGATGCAGTTCATCCTCGAGAAGTACAATCCGCCGCAACTGGTGCTGTTCGATGACTTGTTCACGATCCAGCGCAAGCGCGTGATTGCGATCTGCCAAGAGATCATCAAGCGCGACCTGTTCTTCGAATGGGTCTGCGAGTCGCGCGTCGACACGATGGACTGGGAGATGCTGCGTTGGATGCGCAAAGCCGGTTGCGTGAAGATCTACTACGGGCTCGAGTCGGGCTCGCCGCGCATGCTGGTGACGATGAAGAAGGGTGTGACACCCGAGAAGGTGCGCGCCGGTGCCAAGCTCAACCGCGAGCTCGGCATGTACTTCAAGTTCTTCATCCTCTACGGCTTCCCGGAAGACACGGTCGAAGACCACCGTCTGACGGAAGAGCTGATTGCCGACACGCGTTGCGATGCCGTGTGCTGCTCGGTGTTGCAGCCGATCCCGGGCACCGAAGTGTTTGAACAACTCAAGCCCTACCTGTTGAAGGATGTGGCCGAGATGGAGTTCCACTACTGGCACTCGACCGAGAGCTTCAAGCACCCGCACTTCACGCATGCGGAACTGCATGCAGAGCGCGAGCGTTTGCTCAAGAGCCATGCGCGCGCCACCAAGGGCATCGTGCCCAAGGTGAAGCGCAAGCTGGAGCGCCTGTGGGCCATGATCCGTCACCCCGAGTTGGTCGGCGACTTGATCGAGATCCGCCGCCGCAAGGCTCGTCACCGCCGCCGCGTGGCCGAGTCGAACTGGGGCTACACGCTCAAGGCCGAGCGCGATGTGATCGCGTTGCAGGTGCCGATCGTCAAGCCGGATTGACAGTCGTCCGGGCGTAACCACTCAGAAGGGTCGCTGGGGTTGCCCCTGCGGCCCTTCTTCGTCTAGCATCCCGCGATGCGCAGCGTGCACACTGTCATGGTTGGAATGGCCCTGGGTCTTGTGGCGCTGTCGACACTTTCGTGTGGGGACAGCGCCCCGGCCGCTCCGCGCACAGCTGCCAAACTGTGGAGTGATGAGGGTTGTGCCCTGTGCCATGGCAAGCAGGCCGAGGGCACCAAACTTGCGCCCACGCTCCAGGGAAAGGCCACGCACTGGTCGCGAGAGAGTTTGCTCCAGTATCTGCGTGATCCGGTGGGCTATGCCGCCCTAGATCCGCGCCTGAAGGAGCAGATGAAGAGCTACTCGCAGGCCATGCCTACCTACAAGATGCTCTCCGCTACAGAGCTCGAGACGCTCGCGGATTATGTGTTAGGGCTGTAGCGCGCGGGCCACACCAGCGGGCCGCCATTGGCGTTCGCATAGGCGAGCCGCGCGCCGTACACCGGCGTCAAAATCTCTGGACACAAAACTTCTTGAGGACGGCCTTGGGCGCTGATGCGTCCACCATCCAGCAACACGATGCGGTCGGCGTACTGTCCGGCCAGATCCAACTCGTGTGTCGTCACGACAACTCCATGCCCCTCGCGAGCCGCGCGCGCGAGCAAGTCAAAGACCTGCAAGCGGTGCTCCGGATCAAGTGCATTGGTCGGTTCGTCTGCCAAGAGCAACGGCGCACCTTGCGCCAGAGCGCGCGCCACCAACACACGCCGACGAGCTCCACCAGACAATGTGCCCAGCGTGGCGCACGCAGCCTCGGCCGCATCGCAAGCAGCGAGAGCGGCCTGTGTGGCAGCGAGATCCGCCTCTGGAGCGGCGCGCCAGCGCGGCAAACGCGCGTACCGCCCAGCCAAGACGAAGTCGAAGACCAACACATCATCCAGAGGCGGCAACTCTTGGGGCACCAAGGCCGCCCGCAGCGCGCGCGCGCGCGGATCAAGCTGCCGGCAATCGACTCCTCCGAGAGTCGCGCGACCTTGACGCAAAGGCAACAGTCCCGCCAATGCGCGCAGCAAGGTGCTCTTGCCTGCGCCGTTCTTGCCCAACACGACCAATAACTCACCAGCGCGCACTTCGAGGTCCAGGCCCGCGAAGACGCTCGCTGCTCCATCGTCCCAGGCGCACTCGGCCTGCTCGAGTGTGGCCAAGCAACCAGCGGACACCGTGCTCACAGCCACGTGAAGCGTTCCACCAACTCAATCGAACCGCCAATGCTGCGCGCAACGGGACAGCCGTGAGCGGCTGCTTCCAACGCGGAACGCAACTTGGGATCCGCAACACCGGGCACGGTGATGTCGACTTCCAGCCGTCCGATGCGCCGATGCGGGTCCGCCACCATGTGCTTCTTCACCACCACCGTGGCGTGTGTGAGATCGACGCCATGGCGCTCGGCGAAGATGCCCATGATGGTCAAGATGCACGAACCCAAAGCCGTGGCCACGAGGTCCGTGGGCGAGAACGACTCACCGCGACCATGATTGTCGACGGGGGCGTCCGTCACCACCACGGTGCCGCTGGGTTGATGGCGCGCTTGGCAGCGCAACGTGCCTTGGTAGGCGATGTCGATCGTGACCATGCAAGTGAGGATACTAGCACGGCGTGCCAGTCAGGGACCGCGCGTGTACACCAGCCGCCCATCGATGATGGTGTGCAAGACGCGCGCTTGCAGCAAGGCCTGAGGCTCACAAGCCACCGGATCCACAGAGAGCACGGTCACATCACAGCGATAGCCTGGCGACAGACGTCCCAAGTAGGCCTCGGCACCGACAGCGTGCGCAGCGCCCTGCGTGAACGCAGCCAGTGCTTGCGCGCCGCTCAAAGCCGCACTGGGATCGAAGGCTTTGGTTGTGCGGGCAATGGCACGCGTGCGTGCGCTGTGCAAGCCCGCCAACGGATCGGGTGACTCCACCGGAAAGTCACTGCCAAAGGCCAGTTGCGTGAGGTCGGGCGCGAGGTTCTTCCACGCATAAGCTCCGCGCAAACGCTCGGCCCCCAGACGCTCGCCGGCCCACGGCATGTCGGAGGTCAGGTGCACCGGCTGCATCGAGGGCACGACCCCCAACTGTGCAAAGCGTGCCCAATCTTTGGGGGACACGACCTGCGCGTGCTCCATGCGCGGACGCAACTCACGCAGCTGTGGGCTGGCACGCAGTGCGCGTTCATACGCATCGAGCACCACACGATTCGCACGGTCACCAATGGCATGAATGGCCGGTTGCAAGCGCCATTGCCCCGCCCATTCCAAGCGTTGGGCCAGCGCCGCATCATCCAGCAGCATAAGCCCCGTGTGGCCATGCTGATCGCTGTAGTCTTCTAACAGTGCTGCACCACGGGAGCCCAGAGCACCGTCCGCCATCAGCTTGAGGCCACGCAAGGCAAAGCGCCCCTGCACTCGGTCACCGGGGATCACAGCTTCATGTGCAGCGCCCAGTTCGTCATTGCCCCACAAGTAGCCGCTGATCCGCACTAGCAGCAAACCTTGCTCGTCAAGTTTTCTGTACAGGGCGATTTGCTCAGGCTCGAGCCCCATATCGTGCACAGCAACCAGTCCATGGGCCAACAAGGCGGCCTGGGCCTTCAGAATGCGACGGGTGCGCACCTCTTGGGATGGTGTGGGCACATGTTGCTGCACGCGCTGCATGGCGTTGTCGACCAGCACACCGCTAGCGCGCCCTTGCGCATCCAGCACGATCATGCCATCGGCACCCGACGCAGCGTCCGGTGGCAACTCCCCCGCCAGACCTGCGCGCTGCAAGGCAGCTGCATTGGCGAAGGCCGCATGACCGTCCACGCGATCGAGGTACACGGGATGATCAGGGGTGGCTGCACTCAGCAAACGATGGTGCGGGAAGGACTTGTCGGGCCAGAGATTCTGGTCCCAGCCGCGTCCTAAGATCCACTCACCTTTGGGGGTGGACTTGGCGCGCTCGGCGACGCGTTGAACGAGAGCCTCGAGCGACGGCACACCTGTCAAATCTACTTGCTCGAGTGCCGCACCATAGGCCTCTACATGGCCGTGTGCGTCGTGCAGGCCTGGCACAGCGACCGCGCCAGCCAAGTCGACAACCTGCGCCCCCAGTGCTTGGGCGCGCGACTGTAACTCGACCAATGTTCCAACGGCTTCCACTCGTCCATCACGCGCAAGCAAGGCCTCTACACTGCGCTGCGTGTCATCCCCGAGCAGGATGCGGCCACCATGCAGGAGCAAACTGCTACCGGGAGGAGCCGCATGTGTGGCCTGAGCGGAGAGCAGCGTAAGAGTGAGGGCTAGGAGCATGTTCCCTATGGTGCAAGCTGGAGGCGAGCTTCACAATCAGGACCATGCAACCTCTGCACGGACGCACGGCTCTCGTTACAGGCGCAACCTCAGGCATCGGCAAAGCCACGGCCCTCGCTCTGGCGAACTTGGGCGCACGCGTGACCATCACCGGCCGTGAAGAGGCTCGCCTAGCCGCTGCAGTGCGCGATATCCCGGGGGCTCAGGGGGTGGTTTGTGATGTGCGCGATGCCGAACAGTGCGCACGGCTACTGCCTGCGGTGCAAGCTGATCTTGTGGTCGCGAATGCCGGTCTGGCCATTGGCGTCGACAAGCTCCACGAAGGCGACTGTGCAGAGTGGAGTCTGGTCGTCGACACCAATGTCAAAGGTGTCATGCACACCTATCGCCACACAGTTCCGCACCTTGTGGGCTTGGGACGTGGCGACTTTGTGTTCCTTGGCAGCGTGGCCGGCCGTCAGGTCTACCCAGGCGGGAGCGTGTACTGCGCGACCAAGCACGCCGTAAGGGCCTTCTATGAGGCCGCGCGACTGGAGCTGCACGGTAGCGGCGTGCGCTTGCTCACGGTCGATCCCGGCATGGTGGAGACGGACTTCTCACGCGTGCGCTTCCGCGGCGATACGACGCGGGCCGCCGCGGTGTATGCCGGAGCCGAGCCGCTCTCGCCCAACGATGTCGCGGATGCCATTGCCTATGCAGTCACACGCCCAGCACATGTGAACATTGGTGAAATCGTGATGTGGGCTAGCCGTCAAGCCAGCACGACACTGTTGCATCGCAAGACCTAACTCACGCAGGTGGAAGTTCTTTCCGCCTCGAGAGCGTCGAGTTTCCTCCACTCGTAGCCGCTGTGGTGTCGAAAAGACTCCACACATGAAGGCTACGCGATCCATGCGCGTGTGGGTGATCAACGGCGACGAAGGCGCCGCGGATCTCGTCGTAGGCCTTGTGGAGTGTGGACTTGATGCGCGTCTGCACGCGGCGGATGGTCTCGTGGAAGCACTGCAGCGTGAGTCGAACTGCGATGTGCTCGTCGTGGATCTCGACAGTGTGGACTTCGATCCACTCGATCTCGTGCGCGGACTCGATGATGGCCCCGCAGTGATCGAACTCGCTGGCTTTGGCGGCGACGCACTTGCTGCGCAGCGCCGTGGAGTAGCGGACTTCCTGCAGAAACCTGTGGCTGACGAGCATGTAGCGGCAGCGATTCAGCGCGCAGGCGCGGAGCGCCAACTGCGGCGCGAACACGCGCGGTTACTCGCCACGCTGGCACAAGAGACGAACACCTTCGGACTTGTGACGCGCGATCCAGCAACACTCGCTCAGCTGGATCGCTTGCGCACGGTCAAGGATGCGCGCGTGTCGGTGTTGCTCGAAGGTGAATCGGGCACAGGCAAGACGATGCTCGCCCGTGCCATCCATCGCGCCAGCTCGCGAGCGCACAAACCGTTCATCGAAGTCAACTGTGGGGCCTTGCCTGGCGAGCTATTGGAAAGTGAGCTCTTTGGGCATGTGAAAGGAGCCTTCACAGGTGCGGTCAATGATCGCCCCGGCCGTTTCGAAGCAGCGGACGGAGGAACCCTGTTCTTGGATGAAGTTGCCACAGCTTCGCCTGCATTGCAGATCAAGCTCCTGCGCGTACTGCAGGACATGGTCTTCGAGCGCGTAGGTGACACGCGCACACGGCGCGTTGACGTACGCGTGATCGCAGCGACGAACGCACCGCTGAAAGACGAAGTCAGCGCAGGGCGCTTCCGCCAAGACCTCTTGTATCGCTTGCGCCAAGCTCATCTGCGCTTGCCGCCCTTGCGCGAACGCACCGGCGATGTGCCCCTACTGGCCGCGCACACGCTGCGTCGCCTAGCATTCGAACACGGACTACCAGAGAAGGTCTTGGCTCCAGCGGCTGTAACAACACTGTGCGCCCACACATGGCCGGGCAATGTGCGCGAGTTGGAGCATGTGCTCCAAGCAGCCTTGTTCTATGCACGCGGCACCGAGATTCAGGCCGCCGATCTGGATTCCGAATTCGTGCCTTCTGCACGCCAATTCGACCTAGACCAACACGATCTCCTGCGACAAGGGCTCTTCCATCCAGGTGTACCGCTCAAGCAACTGCTTGAGGTACCCGAACGCGAGATCCTAGCTGCGGCACTCACGCACAATGCGGGCTGTCGCACCAAGACAGCACGCATGCTCGACATCGACCGCACAACCCTCTTCAACAAAATGCGACGCCACGGCCTGATGGAGTTCGGCCGTAGCGAAGGCTAGAGTCGCCCCAGACGCAGGAACCTGAGAAAGTCCCAATCATGAAGTGGAGTAGTTGGATCTTGTACGCTGGCGCCCTGGTGCTGGTCTTCGCCGTGATCGCCATGGTGACCCGCCAAGCGACTTCCACGCCGGAAGAGGTCTTCTCTGCGGTTCAGCAGCGCATTGCGCGCGGCGTGCATGACAAGGAGCAGATCCTGCTCAATCTTGATCATTGTCTGCAGCTCGCGTCGCAGAGTGACAAGAAGGACCTAGAGGCCGAGATCCGGCGTGAGCGCGGTGCCATTCTGGTGGAGCTTGGCGCCTACGATCGTGCCCGTGCGGACCTCACTGCCGTGGTGCAGCACGCGCCCAAGGATCAGAAAGCGATCCGAGCCCTCCTTGAGCTTGAGCTACGCGCTCGAGAATGGGCCGTTGCCCGTGGACGGTTAGAGGATCAGCTGCGCAATCAGCCCGATGACGCTGCAGCGTGGAGCATCTACGCGCGGGCCTGGCGTCTAGAGGCAGAGGACCGAGTGGCTAAGTGCAAGCAGTTGGTAGACCGATCTCTCGCTGCCGAGCAAGCCAACGAACTGATGGAGTATGTGCGCCGCAGCGCGGCTCTACCCCTTGAGGACTTGCGTCGGACCAAGCTTGCCTATCGCATCGAACAAGCGCTGCAATCCGATCAAGACTACGACAGCGCTGTCATGCTCGGCGAGCTAGATGAGGCTGCGCGTTGCAATGCGCAAGCGCGCGCTGCTGCAGAGAAAGCTTGTGCGCTCGCTGGCGATGCCGATGCACTCGTCCTGCTCTTGACGATCAGAACTGAGGCTTTGGACACGGAAGAAGTTGCACGCCTTGCCATGGCAGCCGAGCGCTCCGCCGTGGTGCGTCGCGATGTACGCGTACCCAGCATTGCTTTGCCCTACTTGCGCGTGCATGGTCGTGTACAACTGGCCGCAGATCTTGCGCAAAGCTGGAGCACGGCACGCCCACAGTGGCCGGCATCTTTCTGGCACGAAGCCTGCGTGAGCCTTTGGGAAGCTGCGCGTTGGGAAGGACTCCACGCCATGGCCATTGGCCTGCGCAGCGATGCCTCGGTCAGCGCTATCGCCGAAGCCGACTTCTGGTTGGGTGTGTCACTGTCACGCGCGGGGTTCGCAGCCGATGCCCGACGCTTCCTAATGACTTTCTTGCTTGACGCGCCGCCGGAGCCGATCCCGCATGCGCGCGCCATCGCCTACTTGGAAGCCGCGCGCGGCGCCAAGGCAGCCGGAGCTACAGCGGATGAGCGCCGCAATCTCCTTGGCTTCGTGCAGGAATGGCCGCAAGGCGACGGCGAGGCCTGGATGCGCTTGGCGGAACTTGCTGCTGATAGTGACCACGGTGGCTGGCGCGCACCTGTCGAACAGCAAGCCAAAGCCATCGAGCTGCTGCCCGCCCGCGTAGATGAGTTGCTACCGCGTTGGATGGAATGGGGCGAACGGCACCTGCAACTGATTGGCTTTGACCGCAACAACCTCGGTGAGGATCGCGGCCCCGAAGGCACGACAAGCTACGAGCTGTACCGCACGGCTCAGGCTTGGCTTGAGCTAGGCGAACATACGCGCGCTCTAGGCACGAACCGCCGCCTACTCACGCAGCTCCCCGGCTTCTTACCAGCCTTAGATCTCGCCATCGAAATCGCGGTTGCGCAAGGCCGTGACCGTGACATCGTGGAAGCCGTGGCCGCACGCGTGCAGCGCGGTGGACGTACAGCGCGCATCGATGCGGTGCTTGCAGCAGTAGACCCTAGCGCCCTCACGGCCAAGTCACGGCTCGCTTTGATTGAAGCGGATCCGGAGCGTATGGGCCGTTTGCTGGTTGCGCAAGATCTTTTGACGCGCGGCGAAACGCAATTGGCGTTGGGCTCTTTGGAGGCCATCGCGGCTGACGCATGGACCGAAGATGCACGCGTCCTAGCAGCCCAATTGCGCTTGGAGCGTGGCGACTACGCACAAGCAGCCGATCTTATCCTTCCGGCGCGCACGGCGCTCGCGCAGGCACGAGGTGCTCTGGAAATCGCGGTGGAAGCTCTTGCCGCTGCTGGACGCAGCCAAGAGTTGCGCACACTGCTAGGCGAACATGTGCAGAGCATTCCGCCCAAGAGATTGCTTGTCGTTTGTGATGTCTTGCTGCGTCACAACCAAGCAGCTGCGGCATTGCAAGTCGCACGGCAACTGGACGCAGACCCTAAGACGCGTGGCGCGGAAACGCTAGTGCGGCTGCTATGCGGACAACTGATCCTCGGGCAATACGAACTCGCAGAAGCCACTATCGAGAGGCTTGACGCCTTCGACAGTGGAGCGCGCTCCGCACGCTTGAAGATCCTGCTCGGTGTCCTAGCCAACAAGGACGAGTTGATCGATGAAGGTGTGGGCACTTTGCGCCCGCTCGCAGCCGCCTCGCCGGTTGTAGCGGCTCAACTTGCATTGGTTTCTGGTGAGAATAATCTCGCTGCCGCTGCGTTAGAGAAGCTCGCGCCGATCGAGGGCGTCGAAAAAGACGCTATTCGGTACTTAACGCGGGCACTGACTGCAGTCGCCACGCAGCGCGACATTGCGGCCTCGTTGTGGATGGGAAGCACTAGCTCTGAGGCTGCGCGGACTTGGTGCGCAGGCCCTGATGGCCAGCGTACATCGCGTTTGGCAGCTGCATGGCTGATTGCCATGCGCGAACCTTCTGCTGCAGCTGTCGTGCAAGCAAACTTGACAGCCTCCGCCACAGCCCTCCCCGCCGGTGCTTGGGACCACTGGATGCTTGCCACCCTCCAGCGGTCCAGTGGTGATCGAGTCGGTGCGCGCCAGACCGCAGAGGCTCTAGTTGCCGCTGCTCCGGACTTCGGTCCTGGGTGGGAAGCGCTTGGACAGTTGGGGTGGCGCCCTGAAACCAGCGAACGGGAGCGCGCCTCGCGCGAGCTCAAGCGCATGGAAGGAATGGGCGCGTTGGCTGCTGAACTATGGGAACGCAAGCTCTTGGAGGCCGTCTACCAGTATCTGGATGGGTCGCCCGCCAAGGCGCTAGAGCTAGTGACCGAAGCCTCTGCTCTGCAGCCCCGTTCGCTGCGCATCGCGCGTCTGGGCGCGATGGCCGCCGCCAAATTGGGTGAAGACGCCCAACTGCTGTCATGGACACGCCAAGCGCTCTCGCCACGCAAGGACACGGTGGATGAACTCACTCCGCGCGAGGCCGCAGATCTCATCCGCATCGCCGCTGATGCCAGCTTGCGCATTGTGCGTAGCGGCGAGCGTACGGTACAAACCCGTGCATTGTGGGATGACCTCGCAGCCGCGCGCACCCAAGATCCTCTGGCCGCTCTGGCTGCAGCGCGTTTGGACCTCACCCTCGATGCGCGCAATCCCGCCGTGGGTGTCTCACGCGCGATGAGCCGCCTTGCACGCTTCCGCGAGCAACATGCCAAGGTCTGCTTGGATGATCTCGCACCCGGGGCGACGCACGAATGGACACAGTTCCATTCCTCACTCGATCCAAAGGCCGCCGATGACTTCCTAGCCTCCGAACGCCGCCTTCAGCCCGCATTAGCCAGCCTTTGGATGGACGCAGCCGAGGTCGCGGCCGCTGATGGACGCCTCACACATGCTGCTGAGGCCGCCGAACTCACACACCAACTCCTCCCCCGTGCCGGCTTCGCCCGAACCGGGTTCGAGATTGCCAGCAGGGGCGAACTCGCCCCGAGCGCTATCGAGTTGGCTCTCACTCAGATCCCAGCCGCGGAAAATCTCCCCGGTGCCGATCCCGAACTGGTGCTCTACGCCGCCCAAGCCTACGCCAATCTCGGTGCTCGCCATGCGCAACATGCTCGTGACCTTCATGCCTTGGTGAAGCCACATCTGGCAAACCAACCGCAGCTCAAGACTAGCTGGTACTTGTTGGGGTTGCAGATCGCGGTCCTCTTGGGGGGCGATGCAGCGCGGGAGGAGTGTGAAGGGTTACTGAAGGAGTGGAGTGTGTTGAAGCCGGAGGAGAGTGAGGTGGATGCGTGGGAGGCTTTGGTTGGAGTGGGATGCAGGGGGGAAGCCCCACTGTGATACTGGCCCCGGCGAGTGTGCACAGAAAACCTAACTAGCTGTCCCACCTGGCGCGCGCGCTTCGTCCGTAAGGGCGGAGCACCTACGCCATGACCGCCTTCACGCCCGCCTTCTGTCCGCACCCCTCCTGCGCCGGCCAGGCGCGCTTTGCCTTCCAGCACAAGGGCCACTACTGGCGCCGCTGTGACAACCGCCTTGTGCAGCGCTTTCGCTGCAAGACCTGCGGCCACACCTTCTCCACGCAGACCTTTCGCTTCGATTGGCGGCACCGCCGTCCCGGCATCACGCTCGACATCTTTCGCGGCTTCGTGGCCAAGGTCACGCAGCGCCACATGGCGCGCTCGCTGAAGATCAACCGCAAGACCATCGCGCTGCGGCTCGAGCAACTAGGCCGGCACTGCGAAGCGTTCCATCGTGCGCGCTTGCCGCTCTTGCGTGACCAGGCCGAGC
>Ga0208788_1000202_pt1 | contig 30306 bp, 27 predicted proteins | sample Wag4_2014_7_11_3_FD_187363 | JGI IMG/M metagenome (GOLD analysis project Ga0208788, IMG submission 187363) | Fresh water mixed with fracking chemicals microbial communities from Ohio, USA - Utica-2 Time Series FC 2014_7_11 (SPAdes) (version 2) ...
GGACCAGGGGGCTCGCCGGGGCAGCAGAGGGGGCTTGGGTGGCATGTTTGCGGACCAAGCCCGAGAGATCAAGGGCTCCGTGCAGGGCAGGTCCGCCCAGTGGACTACTCACTGTCAACTTCCTTTGCTCCCACAAGACTGTAGGTATAGCCCAGCACTCGGATACCCTCGTCAGAACCAACCGGGGGCACATACCAAAGTACTTGGATATTGGACGTCACTTCGAACCCCCGCGTGGATTGTGAAAGGGACGTGAGCGCCCGCACCGCGATGCTTGCGTTAACCGAAGCGCCCAACTGCGCCGGGACCACTCTTTCGATTTCCTGGAGCGTGGCCATTACCAGAGCGCCACCATCGGCGGTGGAGAAGGCGACGACCTCGTTATCCGTGGGCGTGGTCTCCCAGTCCACAAAGACTGTGGTGCCAAAGGACTCTTGCCTAAGCGCTGCCGCCTCGGGACCCAACTGAATAAACAAGCGGTCCGTAGCTAGGGCAAAGCCTGGGGCATACGGACTCGCAGTCCCCTGGTTAATCACATCGGCGTAGTGCTCGGCCACCTCAATGGGCGACAAACGAATCAGTTTGGAGTCGGGTGACAACCTCGCTGATCCCAAACTGGCCGGGGGAAGATTAGGAATCTGCACCTGGGGGGCCAGCACGAGGGCATAGCTCAAGCGGTAATCCGAGCGCGGGTTTTCCTGAGAGAGCACCACTCCGACAGAGGGTGATTCCAGATCATCCTCATCTTGAATAATCCCAAAAACACTGCGCGGCCAGGTGGAGGTCTGTTGTGGCAGAACCAGGCGAATCGGTGAGGCCATGATTGGTGTCAATGTCCCGGATGTTTGGTCCGCACGCTTGATGATGTAGGCAGCGCGCCGGGCAGCCAGAGTGGGTTCTCCCACGCGGTCGGCCAAAAGGTTAACCGCAAGTTCCTCGTCCGCTGCCTGAATCTGGGCGGCAATCTTGGCCATAATGCTCGAGAACTGCAGCTCTGTGACCGCCGGATAGGGAACCACCAGGGGGGTCTGCGTTTGGTTGTCGGTCTCGTCGACCTCGACCAGAGCTGGCTCCGGGACGCATCCCGTTGCGCCCCACAACACTGCCCCAGCTAAGGGCAACGCGACAAAGCGCGCCGACCGGCGACCACGGGGTTGGTCAGCGGAGCGCCGCGGATGACGGTAAGAACCCCGGGGCGCCTGGGGACGCTTGGTCATCCTGCGACGGGGTCCGCGGTTTTTTCGCCAGACCAGGTAGTTGATGAGCATGATGACAAAGCCCACCACCATCGACGCAACACCCACCACAATCAGCGCCAGGGACACTAGCGAATCGGTCACCAACGGCCATGACACGGTGATGTTTGGGGGTGCGGGAAGCGTCCCATCGCTCATAATGAGAACGCTCACGTCCTCGGGGATAGAAAAAGACACGCTAATCTGGCCATCTTCCGAGTACTCCTGGAACCAGAGGTCAGACCCCTCGGGATTTGGCAACGTCAGATCCTGGCCAGCACGGGGTAACGCAATGAATCCATCGAGCAGTGGATCAAATCGTAATTGCGTGTGGCGCGCGGGCGACAGCCACGCCATCACATCAACTGTTCGGCCGTAGGCAATAAAAACGCGCTCCGAGGTTACGACGGCGACATCATCTCCGCTGCCGATTCGAGCGCTGACGCTACCGCCAACAGAGAGCGTCACGCGACCGGGGTAGGCGTCCAAATCCGTGCCGTGAATGATTGTTGCCGGTGCCGTGGTGTTCGTGACAACAGGGCGATCAATCAGCGAGTTATCCCCCAAAGCCGTGCGCTGTGCAAGGCCAAGACCGAGAGTGAGGACAGAGACGGAGAGCAACACGATGGCAACAATGATGCGCACTCTTGAACCTCCTACTCACAACGTGGCTCGTGGCCGCGACTCTCCAGGGTAGCCGATTGGCATTTGGTTTCGACGGGAGGAGTCCGGTTAGACTGGGCGAGCTCTACACGACTGTATCGGGAGACCCTGGCTCATGGCATTAGAAGACTCCGAGTTCCAGACTGAACTTCGCGGCTACAAGCGCAGCGAAGTTGACGAGGTCATCAGTGAACTGCGGACAGAGTTAATCCGGAGCGCTAAAGACCGCCAGAACGCGCTCGAGGAGCTCAATAGTGCAACGGCAAGCCTGGCCGCTCTTCAGGCCAGCAGCAGCGAAGCGACGTCCCCCACGTATTCCGGCCTCGGCGCACGCCTCGAAGCAGTTCTGCGCATTGCCGAAGAACAGTCCACCCGCCTTATTGGCCAGGCAGACATTGATGCCGAGCGCATCGCTGCCAAGGCGAAACTCGACGCCGCCGAAATCACCGACGCTGCCGAGCGCGAAGCACAGAGAATCATTACCGACGCAGAGAATGCCGCTGAGAACACACTGGACGGCGCTACCGCGAAAGCCGAGGCAACAATCGCTGAGGCAGCTGTTGAGGCCAAAAGGGTTCGAGCCCAAGCAATTGACGAAGCCGCGGCCATCCGCGGTGCGGTCGCTACCGAAGCCGCGAAGCTGCGAGCCAGTGCGAAGAGAGAAACGGGGGCGCTGCGCGCCGAGGCGCTTCGTGAAATATCTGAGCAGAAGGTCGTTGCCAGTCGCGAGCTCAACAAGGCACGGGCCACAGCCTCCAGTCTCGCCAAGGACATCAGGGTTGAGCGGGCTAGCCACGAACTCACCCTGCGCAAAATCCAGGAAGAGGCGGCCCTGCTCAAGACCAGCATCGAACACGAGGTTGCAGAAACTACCACTCGTCTCGCTGTCGAGAACGAGAACCTGGCCGGTGAGCTTGCTCGCGCTGCTGAGCAGGCACGATCCGATTTGGACGCCGAGCTTGCAGGCCGCCGGGCAGAAGCTGAGCGCGAACTGCTCGAGACCCACCAGAAAGCAGTGGAGCTCAATAACCGTTTCCTCCAGGATGCCGAAAATCAGCTGAACGAAACCAAGGATCGCCTGGCTAGCCTGCGGAAGGAGCACGAAAAACTCATCGCCGCCATCGACAAGGCCAACCGGACCGGCAAGAACAGCGCGCAAAAAGCGGCGCGAGAAACGATCGCGGCAGCCGAAGCGCGCGCGGCGCTCATCATCCGCGAGGCTGAGGAGGAAGCAACCAACCGTGTCGCTGCCGCTGAGCGCAGGCTTGTTGAACTGCGTGCCGAGCGAGACACCATCGCCGACTACATCGAATCTCTTCGCACTTTTGTGGGCAAAGCCCTCGCCGTCACGAAGCCCCAGAAGACCGTGCGCAGTAGTACCGCTAGGCAGGCCAGCTCTCGGAAAGTGGCGAAGCAGCCGGATTCAGCCGCTTCGTAATCTCGTTCAGTACGAAGTAGGTGTATTTCTCGCCCACCCACAGGTGCTTCGCGCCATCACCTGGAACAATCGCGACACTGGGCGCCAGTGCAAAGCGGGCGGTGGCTTCGCTCGGGCTCAGGTAGTCATCGAATTCTGGCACCACCGCCACGACAGGAATCGCGACATCAGCCCACCTGGCTAGTTCCTCATCGGTCGTTCGATGCAGCGGGGGCGAGAGCAACAGGACTCCCGCGATCTCACTCACGTGATCGCGGGCGTGCTTGAGAATTACTTCGGTCCCAAAAGACCAGCCAATCAGCCAGGGGTTCGGTAGCCGCTCACTGGCAACGAAGGCCAGAGCGGCCTCCAGGTCGAGGCGTTCATCATCACCGTGGCCGAATTCCCCCTCTGAGGTCCCGCGTGGTGAACTTACGCCGCGAAAATTGAAGCGCACCACAGCGAGCTGCGCGAGAGCCGGCAGCCGCCACGCCGCCTTCCTGATGACATGGGAGTCCATGAAGCCACCGGCCGTGGGGAGGGGGTGGAAGAACACCGCCGTCGCGACGGGTGTCCCCGTCAGCGGAAGGGAAAGCTCCCCCACCAGGGTGAGCCCATCGGAGGTCTCGAGAGTAATGTCCCGTCGTGTTGCGGGCAACACCGTTGTCGAGGTGATGAGACCGGTCACGCAATTCTCCAGCAGTGCTGATGCCAATGACGACGTTCGGACACATCGTTGTGTTCGCCCATGATTCCATCACTTCGCCACGCAACGAGATGGGAGACTCCAAGCTCAACACTCAAGTTGCATCCCGGGCAGGTGTAGACCTTGAGGGCTTTATCTGCACTAATGGGTTGAACGACGTAGGTGTATCCCCGTTTGGTTTCCGTGCGGCGAAAGCCGGTCTTCAGACGATCAATATCCAGGGGTTCTGGGTCTTCTCGCTTACCACCGCGCGGTCGATTGCTCCGAGGCATGGGAAGGCCTAGTACCAGTTCTTCTGTTGCGAGTGCCCCCACGCCATACAGGGGCTGCCATAGCGGGCTGCAATGTAGCCAAGACCCCAGACGATTTGAGTTTCAGGGTTAGTGGCCCAGTCGGCACCCGCACTCGCCATCTTGTCCCCAGGCAACGCTTGAGGAATACCGTAAGCGCCAGAGCTGGGGTTCATCGCGAAATGATTCCAGCCAGATTCCTTAGACCACAGCGCGACCAAACAGTTGAACTCATCGTCATCCCAGCCGCGTGCCGAGGCCAGATTCAGGGCGATTGCCTGAGCTGTGCCAGGGTCTGGCCGCCCGGCTGCTGGCGCCATGAGATAGCCGCCAACGACAGTGAATTCTTCCCGCGCCAGACCACTGCCCTGTCCGGTGGCGAGAAAATTGATGGAGGTGTTGGCGCCAGGAGCAAGCCACGCGGCGGCGGCCATCGTACTCGAGGGGCCAGCCAGCGGGACTGCAACGAATCCCACTACGCTTGCCATCGCCAGAACCGAGAGCACTGTGGGTTTCACCGAGGGACGCCCCGCGCGATGCGCGGGACGCCGAAACCAGACCTTGAGCATGTTTCTCACAACCGACACAGTCTAACCGAGGCCCCTCCGGCACCCGCCTAGCGGACTGCCAGCATCACCGCGATGGTGTCATCCAGTAAAGCGTCGACCTGGCGTTCGTCATACCCAGCGAGGCTCGTTCTAAAGCTCGCCGTGCGAAGCGCCGCGACCGACAGGAGCTGCCGCTGCTGGAAATACTGCGCAATATCCTCGCAAAGACTCTCGACGTCACCGCGGTGGTAGCCGGGCTGGATAATCGAGACGGTGCGAAATATCTCCCCACGGGGGCGCGAGGAGCGATCAAGAATCTCTTGAGCACGCTCTCGAATTTCACCGAAATAGCGCTCTTCGCCCATCTCTGCCGTCGCCTCAGCGCGTTCTTTGTCGGCAAAAGCCTCTTCAAGACGCCAGAGCGCTTCGTCAACGGCTTTCGTGGCGAAACCCCCGGTTTTGACGAGGGGGAACACGGTGCGGCGTATCTTCGATGAGGTCACGCCGTCGTCGACGCCTTCAAAAACATTTCGTGCTCGCTCGAGAAAAGCGCTGACCTGGGCTTGGTCGTAGCCAGGCATACCTTTAGCGGCTATCGGAAACGGTGTATCCACCCCCATAGTGTGCCAGGGGGACCGGGCAATACACGCTAGGGCTTGCGGTTTAGCCGAAAATCTGCACCATGACGTAGAGCATGGCCATTGAGGGCAACATCGAATCTAAGCGGTCGAGGAACCCGCCGTGACCGGGCAACCACGAGGAGATGTCCTTGATTTCTAGATCTCGCTTGATGAGCGATTCGACCAAATCGCCGAGCGTCGCACTGCCCACAAGGACTGCCCCGAGAAGCAACGACACCCACAGTGGCACACCCAGCATGAGAGTTCCGAGGAGCGACCCAGCAATCAGAGCGACGATCAACGAACCGGCGAAGCCCTCCCAGGTTTTCTTGGGACTAATCTTTGGCGCCATGGGCGTGCGACCAAAGCTCAGACCGGTGACATACGCTCCCGTATCCACGGCAACCACAATTGCCACGCCAGCGAGCACCCACAATTGGCCCCCAGGAAGGGCGGCAATTGCCACGGCAAACCCTGCCAAGAAGGGCACATACCCGAGCACCATGATGGCAACGCCAATGTCGGGCAGAGTCGACTCGAGCGATGGCTTATCAAAGAGCGGGCGAAGTGCCCGAATAATCGCCACCAGCGCTATCGCTCCCAGGAAAGCCCACAGCTGACCCTCTGGGCCAAAGTAGAAGGCCAGCGGGACCATTGCGCCGGAGAGTCCAACCAACGGCCACCGCGAGCGCAGACGCCCCTTGGTCCGCAGTGCAGTCGCCAGCTCAAATACAGCGACGACAACCAGTGCCGTAACAAAAACGACGAAGAGTTCCACGAGCCACAACAGGCTCCCCAGGAAAACCCCACCAAGGAGAAGACCTGCCACTATGGCTTGCCAGAGTGGACGACCGGCCTTCTGATCAATCCGCGCGTTGACGTCGCGCACCTGTTCTTCAAAGTCGTGCACGGCCGCTTCGATGTGCTCGAGTGCTTCGGCTGCCGCTCCACCCTGGGAGAAAAGCCCGGGGGAGGGAGTTGGCTGCTTCTGGCGTGATTTAGGCGGAGTGCTCATCAGACCTCGAGCAGCTCGGCTTCTTTCTTCTTGAGGGCATCCTCAATCTGGTCAATGTGCGTCTTCGTCAACGCTTCTAACTCTTTCTCCGCGCGTGAGACGTCATCCTCGCCCACCTCGGACGTGAGCGCATCCAGGTCGTCTTTGGCCTTCCGGCGAACGCTGCGCACAGACACACGGCCATCTTCTGCCTTCTGACGCACAATCTTGACGTATTCCTTGCGACGGTCTTCGGTGAGTTCAGGCATCGTCACGCGAATCACCTCGCCGTCGTTGCTGGGGCTTGCCCCCAGGTTAGGAAAGTTGGTGATGGCCTTTTCAATGTCTTTCATGGCGCTCTTGTCATAGGGCGTCACGACGATGGTGCGGGCTTCCACATTCTGCAAGCTCGCAAGTTGCGCTAAGGGCGTGGGCTGGCCGTAATACTCGACCATGATTTTCTGGAACAGGGCTGGATTGGCGCGACCGGTGCGGACGGTCTGAAAGTCTTCCTGCACCACATCGACGGCCTTCGCCATCTTCTCTTTAGCCTCCGCCAAAACGTCCGAAATCATTGCATATTTCCCTTCAGTTCCAGTGTAGTGTCAGCGATTGGCTACGAAACAAGCGTGCCGATTCTCTTGCCTTGTATGGCTTTCGTGACGTTACCCGCGGGTTCCATACCAAAGACAACCATCGGCATCTTGTTGTCCATGCACAAGCTAAACGCAGTCGAGTCGACGACCTTCAGGCCCTTGACCAGAGCCTCCTGGTAGGTCAGCTTCTCGTACTTAGTCGCCGCCGGGTCTTTCTTCGGATCCGTGGTGTAAACACCATCGACGCCGTTCTTGGCCACCAACACCTCATCGGCGAGGATTTCCAACGCCCTCTGAGCGGCAACGGTGTCCGTGGAAAAATAGGGGAGCCCAGCACCGGCGCCAAAGACAACAACGCGACCCTTTTGGAGGTGGCGGATAGCGCGTAGCGGGATATAGGGCTCAGCGACTTGAGTCATGGAGATTGCCGACTGGACGCGAACTTCAGCGCCAGCCTGCTCCAGGAAGTCTTGAAGAGCCAAAGCGTTCATCACGGTGCCCAACATGCCCATGTAGTCAGCACGCCTGCGGTCCATACCCCGCTGGCTCAGTTCAGCACCACGGAAGAAGTTTCCTCCACCGACAACCACAGCCACTTCGGCTTTCTTGGCGCCCTCGGCAATTTCACGAGCGATTTGAGCCACGACGTCGGGGTTAACCCCCAGAGAACCTCCGCCAAAGGCTTCACCAGAGATTTTCAGCAGTACCCGTCTGCGACGCTCAGCCATAGCAACACCTTTCCTCGCCTGACCCAGCGTAGTGCCCCGGTGAAGCACTAGAGGGCCGGGGCACACCGTGCCCGAGCCCTCCAGTGTGGAAAATTCAGTTCCTTATGCGCCGACCCGGAAGCGGGCAAAATCAGAGACGGCCAAACCAGCCTGGTCCAGGACCTGCTTGATCTGGAGCTTGTTGTCTCTGGCATATTCCTGCTCCAGAAGAGCAACCTGCTTAAAGAAGGCTCCGAGGCGACCCTCCACGATCTTCGGGAGCGAAGCCTCAGGCTTACCCTCTCCCCTACTGATTTCTTCCACGATGCGACGCTCGTTCTCGACAGCGTCGGCCGGGACGTCCTCGCGGCTCAAGTACTGGGGGTCAGCGAAGGAAATGTGCTGAGCCACGCTGCGCGCGGTCTCTGAATCCTTGCCCGAATAGGCAACAACAACACCAACCTGCGGAGGCAGGTCTTTGTTCGTCTTGTGGAGATACACAGCGAAGCTCTCCCCGGAGAGCTTCGCCATACGACGTAGCTCGACCTTCTCGCCAATGATGGCGGCCTGGTCCTCGATCAGCGACGAGACAGTCCCGCTGCCCGCGGGGGCGGCGAGCGCCTGCTCGAGCGAATCGGCGCCAGTAGCGACAACCGCAGCGAGCACGGCGTCTGCAAGGGACAGGAACTTGTCGTTCTTGGCCACAAAGTCGGTCTCGCAAGCGAGCTCGATCATGTAGGCAACGCCCTTGCCCTCGTGAGCGGCCACGAGGCCCTCACTGGTGGAACGGTCAGCGCGCTTGGCATTACCCTTGGCGCCCTTCAGGCGAAGAATCTCAATGGCCTTGTCGACGTCTCCGCCGGCTTCCTCCAGAGCGTTCTTAGTGTCGACCATTCCGGTCCCGAGCTGCTCGCGCAGCTTCTTGATGTCCTCGAGAGAAACGTTTCCCATGTGTCGAACTCCTTACTTCTTCTCTGCGGCCTTGGGCGCAGCAGCCTTGGCAGCTGGGGCCTTCTTGGCAGCAGGCTTCTTGTCGTCAGTTTCTGCCTTCTTGGCAGCAGGCTTCTTCTCAGCAGCAGCTTTTTTGGCGGGCTCGGCCGTCTTAGCCGCAGGCTCAGCAGTCGTGGTGGCAGGCTCTGCCGCTTCTGGGGCAACCGGAGCACCATCGGTGGGCTGCTCGAGGAGCTCGCGCTCCCATTCGGCCAGAGGTTCCACAGCAGACACGTTGCCCTCAGCGTTTGGCTTCTGGTGGCGCTCGATCAAGCCTTCAGCAACAGCGTCGGCAATGATTTTGGTGAGCAATGCCACTGAGCGAATCGCGTCGTCGTTACCAGGGATTGGGTACTGGAAGTCATCGGGGTCAGCGTTGGAGTCCAAGATTCCAACAACCGGGATACCGAGCTTCTTGGCCTCGTCGATTGCAAGGTGTTCGCGCAGCGGGTCAACGACCCAGAGAGCGCTCGGCGTCTTGGGGAGGTTACGAATTCCACCGAGTGACTTCTGTAGTTTGGTCAGCTCGCGCTTCTTCAGCAGAAGTTCCTTTTTGGTGAAGCCCTGAGTGGTGTCCTCGTAGTCAATTTCTTCGAGTTCCTTCATGCGGCCCAGGCGCTTGGACACAGTCTGGAAGTTGGTCAGAAGACCACCCAACCAGCGCTCGTTTACATAGGGCTGGCCAACGCGGGTTGCTTGCTCGGCAACAGTTTCTTGCGCCTGCTTCTTGGTTCCCACGAACAAAACGGTGCCACCGTGCGCGACCGTTTCTTTGATGAAGTCATAGGCCTTGTCGATATAAGCCAGAGACTGCTGAAGATCGATGATGTGGATTCCACTGCGCTCCGTGAGAATGAAGCGCTTGACTTTCGGGTTCCACCGGCGGGTCTGGTGTCCAAAGTGAACACCGCTGTCGAGTAGTTGTCTAATGGTTACGGCAGCCATTGCTGCACTCCTTTTGTTGTTTTCGGTTGAACCTCATACCAACGGCATGAGCCTGGTGCCGAGGCCACCACCGCACTCACACGATTCCCCTCTGCCCACGCAGGCGAAGAATCAGATGAGACCGACGGGTGTGACGCTAAGTTCGACACGCGAAGTCAGGGCACCAGAGCGCCCTGCTTCGGCCAGCATAGCGGCTCTGGCGCCGTATTTCGAGTCCGAAAGTTCTACCGAAGGGCGAGCAGGTGCTCGGCAAGCGCTCGGAATGCCTGCCCTCGATGCGATAGAGCGTCTTTGCCCTCATCGCTGAGTTCACTAGAGGTGCGCGAGTCCCCCTCCGGCACAAAAATCGGGTCATACCCAAAGCCCCCCAGACCAGAGGGTTCCTCAGCGAGCGAGCCCTCCCACGAGCGCTCGAGCACCAGTTCCCCTCCCGAGTGGACGAGTGCCGCAGCGCAGACGAATCGGGCCCGCCGATTGACCACACCCACCATCTGGGAGAGCACCAGTGCCGTGTTCTCCTCGTCGATGCCGGTGCCGGAATACCTGGCCGAGTGAATTCCTGGTGCCCCACCCAACGCATCGACAACGAGTCCAGAATCATCAGCAATCGAGGGCAAGCCCGAATCCGCGAAGGCCGCCCTAGCCTTAATCAGTGCGTTCTCGCTAAAGGTCTCCCCGTCCTCCACGGGCGAGGGACCCGGGGCCGGGACCAGCGTGAGTTGCGGTACGAGCGGCTCGAGAATCCTCGTCAGTTCCTGGATTTTGTGGGCATTTCTGGTGCCAACAACGATCTCCACCGGTCTGCTACTGGCCGAGAGCCTGGCGCTGAAGGGCGGCCAACTCAGTGGTGCCCTGCAGAGCTAAGTCCAGTAAGCGGTCGAGTTCCTGGCGCTCAAAGGGGGTGCCCTCAGCGGTGCCCTGAACTTCCACGAAGGACCCGCGACCAGTGACCACCACGTTCATGTCAGTATCGGCGGCAACATCCTCGATGTAGTTGAGATCCAGGAGTGGCTCACCGTCGAGAATTCCCACACTGATTGCTGCCACCGAGTCCCGCACGACCTGGGTCCCCTTCGCGATGTGGCCCTGGGCGCTAGCCCACGAGAGTGCATCCACCAGAGCCACATAGGCGCCGGTAATGGACGCAGTCCTCGTTCCACCATCGGCCTGCAGAACATCACAGTCCAGAAGAATGGTGTTTTCTCCCAGAGCCTTGAAATCGACGACACCGCGCAGGCTTCGACCAATGAGCCTCGAAATCTCGTGGGTTCGCCCTCCGAGCTTTCCTTTCACTGACTCCCGGTCCATGCGATCATTGGTAGAGCGGGGGAGCATGCCGTATTCAGCGCTCACCCACCCGGTGCCCTTGCCGGCAAGCCAGCGAGGAACCCCCGGGGTGAAGGATGCTGTGCAGAGCACTTTGGTGTTCCCGAAGCTAATGAGCGCACTGCCCTCGGCTTGGGTACTCCAGCCACGCTCGATGGAGATTGGTCTGAGCTCCCCCGCTCTGCGTCCATCTGATCGGGTCATCGGCCTGTCTCCTTTGTCGCTGTAATCCACGTCACAAAATCTTGAGCGCGTTCTTCATAGTCCCGGTAGTACCCGAAACTCGGTGCCCCCGGTGAGAGCACCACGTAATCACCAGGCCTAGCCCACGACCTTGCCATCACCACAGCTTGCTCCATGCTCGCTGCCACAGCCAACTGGGTGCTACCCAGTTGATGGGCAGCAGAGAGAGCCTGGGTGCACAGGTCGACTAGTTTCTGCCCACTACCCGGCAGACCGATTACACCCTTTGGTGGATTGGCTGCAATGTGGGACACCAGCGGAGAGTAATCAACACCACGATCGTGTCCGCCAATCAGAACAATCACCTGATCCGAGGGAAACGCCTCGAGGGCTGCCCTTGCGGCGTGGGGATTAGTGGCCAGTGAGTCGTTCACAAAGACCACCCCGGAGGGATCAGAAATCGGCTCAAGTCGATGCGCTAGGGGTTCAAAACTCTCCAGGAGCCCGGGGACCGATGCGCCATCAAGCTTGCCGGTGACCGACGCAGCCGCAATCGCCATGAGTGCATTGCGCAGGTTGTGTTCACCGCGCAGATTGAGCGAGGAACTGTGTGCGACGCGGGTGGTGCCGTGGTGCAACCAATACCCGCCAGAGCCATCTGCTTCGAGGTGCCAGTCTTCGCCCTGCCCCACCCACGTCACTGCCAAGTCTGGGTAGCGCTTTCGCAGTTCGCGCTTCAGAATCACATCATCACCGTTGGCGATGACGTGATCAGGGCTACCCGCCACCAGGTGCAACTTGTCGTCGTAATAGACCTGCTCTGAGCCATGCCAGTCCAGGTGCTCGGGGAAGAGCGCTGTGAGCACCACTATCGAGGGGGAGGTGTCCACACCCGCACACTGGTAGCTGGAGAGCTCGACCACTTGTAATTCGCGAGGGTCAATTCCCCACACCGGTATTCCCATGTTCCCGGCAAGCGCCGCGTGCACGCCAGAGCCCACCAACAGGTGGTGAATCAGGGCCGAGGTCGTCGACTTACCCTTGGATCCCGTGACCCCCACCATTGTCTTCGCATGGTCGGCGACAAACATCGCAGTTCCTGAACTCATGGGGATTCGAAGCGCTGCCACAGCCTGATACAGCGCTCCCGTCTTCGGGATTCCAGGCGAGAGCAGTGCGATATCGGCCGTGGCCAGCGCGTCTGGAATGGGCTCCAGCGCAGGATCGATCACACTCAGAGCGATGCGATCCCCATAGTTTTCGCGCCACGCTCGTGCGGCATCGCCGTCTTGCCCATCAAGGGCGAACAGTGCGCTGGTCATCCCCTGGGTGAGCAAGCGATCAGCGAGGGCGCGTCCTTCCCTACCAACTCCCACAATGAGGACACTGCGTCCCTGGAGGCTCGTGAGACCGGGGGCTTGCTTAGGCAAGAACCTGACCCAGTGAGCTGTAAGAGTTTGGGAGCAGGCCACGGGAATCACGGTGGCCCAAGACCTGGTGCTCCAGGTCGGGGTGAGCGTGTTCGAGCTCGGGGATTTCTTCCCGAAGACTTCTCACGACAACCGCGTTTCGCCACTCGGATTGATGGGCCACCCAGGTCAGTGCGACCATCGACTCGGCCTGCTCGCCCACGCACTCGAAGGGTCGGTGGTCATGAAGGCCAAGGAGCGCGCGATAGCCCTCGAGGTGCTTCGGGTTATCTAAGAGGTTGTCAGCGAACATTCTGGTCAACACGGTGGCTGGCATAAAGGGGCTCAAGAGCAGGAAGATAAACCGGCACTTGTCGCAGTCCCCACACCAGCGGCCATCATCAACACCAAGTCGGAACGCCCGATTACAGCTAGTGATGACGGGGTGATACTCGGTGAGCGCGGCGAAGTGGCGGGCGATCTGGAGCTCGCTGTAGGGGCGAAGAAGCGAGAAGTAGGAGCCTGCCCCGAGGCCAGCCTGTGGTCCCAGCACATCGTGCAGCAGAGCTTCCGCATCCTCTGATTTCGACCACTGGTGATTGACGGGCTCACCCTCCCACCAGAGCGTTGGCTCTGATGCCGAGGCTTCCAGCGACATCACGACCGGACCAAACCCCACCAGGCGCGCCTGCAGAATCGCGATGAGGGAATTGATGGCGGTGACGGGAATATGGCCGTTCAAACCACCCGAGGAATTGATTTCGAGAATCGAGGGGTCGAGCGTTCTGGTCGCGGAAATCAGTGGATAACCCTTGATGCGGGCCACTCGATACATGATTTTGTTGGGGTTCACCGCAAATTGCACCGGGTGCATTCTGGCAGCAGCCAACAACTCCACCGAGACAACGGAGTCTTTACCGCCACCAATGGGAACAAGGGGGTCACCCGTGGGGGTCATGTGGCTCTCAGCGCTCCACGGCTGACTGGCGCCCTTCTCCAGGACAATCTCCGGCTCCAACAGGCCGGGCAGTTCGTTGCGATACGCGAACTCTGCCATTCCGTGGCGAATAGCCTGTCGCAGATACTCGGCACCGGCCTGCGTCATACCCTCCACGGCAATCGCATAGGTGCCAGGGGCAGCCGCCTTGTAGTAACTCAGCCCCATGACTGCGCCGAGCAGGACGGCGATACCACGCACCCTGGGCCAGTCGACATCGTCACTGGATCGCACAGGTGTCAGGGCCAGGCGTTCTGTGAAGGATTGCCGCACACCCTCGCCGACTAGTTCATAGTCGAATTCGCACGTGAACGAGGTGGCATCGATTCGGACATCGAGGTAGCGAAACTCGGTGTAGACGGAAGGGTCAAACACCATCCCCGATGCCACCCCCTTCGCGATTAGAGCTTCCGACAACATCCTGCGTAGCCCCCATCTTAGAGGAGGGCTCTAGGCAAGCCCCGCTACCAACCAGTCCGCTGTGTCTCCTGCGCCACGACCTCGGGAAGGTCAGACAGGCGCCGCATTCCACCAAGGGTCTTGGCCATTCGATGATTCGAGGCCAGAAGGCCTGAGCTTCGATGAAGAAAAGTCCAGTAACCCCCCGTCATCGGACAGGCCTTCTCGCCGAGGCGCTGCGTCGGGCTAAACGGGCACCCCGAACAGTAATTGGTCATCGTGGAGAGGTAACTACCCCCTGATGTGTAGGGCTTGGTGGCGACCATGCCGCCATCGGCATATTGGGACATTCCGATGACATTGGCTGGCATCACCCACGGTGTTCCATCGACGAAAGCGTCCACAAACCAATCATTCAGAGCACGCGGCTCGATGCCGCGCTGCAGAGCCCAACTCCCCAGCACCATCAATCGGTTGATGTGGTGGGTCCATCCCCTCGTTGCGACCTCCTTGAGAACATGCGAGAGACACTTCGACTGCACCGCGCTGGCATCGAGGCCTGCAAAGAAATCTGGCAGAGGGTTTTGGTGGCCGAAATAGTTGCGAGTGACGAAGTCTTCACCCGCATGCCAATACAGGTGCCAGACCCAGTCGCGCCATCCCAGGATCTGTCGAATAAAGCCTTCAACGCTTGGCAAACTGGCAACGCCCTCGTGATATTTCGCCTCGGCGGCCTCGATGACTTCGCTGGGGTCAAGCAAACCCAGGTTCATCGCAGGGCTCAACAGCGAGTGCGACATTGCCCAATCCCCGAGCATGGCAGCATCCTCGGTTGGCCCAAAAGAATCCAGGCGATGCTCCATAAAGTGGTGCATCGCCTCCACTGCTTCAGCCCGCGTGGCGGGGAAAAACCGTGGCCCGTCAGTACCAATGAAAGACACTTCGCCCGCCGCTTCACGAGCGTCAAGGTAGGCCCTCACCTCCCGATCAATCTCGTCTTCCCTCGGATACCAGGGGGGCTCCACCCCCAGGCTGTCGCGGCCCTTGGGCGGTGGCTGACGGTTGTCGTGATCAAAATTGAACCGACCACCCTCTGGGACCCAGGCGCCCTTCGAATCCTCGGCCATCAGGATTCCCAGCGCCTCTCTCCTGGAGCGATAAAAGTTGTCCATGAGCAACCGACCGCTCGTGGCGCCCTGCGCCCAAGAACCAAAATCTTCCTCCGAGGTCACGAACCCGCGAGCGGGAAGAACTGTGAGAGAGGCTTGTTGGGCCAACTCGGCGACCAGGCGCCGAAGCCCGTAGGAGGTGGGGTTAACAACCTCTACGTCTGCTCCGGTGAGTAACTCCCGATAGCTCTCACCCTTGCGGTAATCGACACGGTCGCCAAGCTCGGCAACGCGGTGACGAAGCGCCGAGAGAATCAGATGCGCTTTCTGGCGGTGATATCTGCGCCTGCGCAGCGGGCCGAGAACCTCGGCGATGATCACCTGGCCGCCATCGTCGAAGTGCGGGCCCAGCTGATCGGCAAAGAGCACCCGAGGCTTGGAAGAGACCATGCGGGCCAGTGTAGACACACGGCCACCAAGTAGGCTGATGCCGTGTCTACGGCGCTGTTCACCGATCACTACGAACTCACCATGGTCGACGCGGCCATGGCGTCTGGTCGCGCCAACCGCCAGGCTGTGTTTGAGGTTTTCGGTAGGCAATTGCCAACCGGCAGGCGCTACGGAGTCTTCGCGGGGTCCGGACGGCTACTCGAGGCCATTGCGCAATTCCGGTTTAGTTCCGCTGAGCTCGCGTTTCTCTCCGACCATTCGATTGTGGGCGAGGAGACCCTCGCCTGGCTTGCCAACTATCGATTTGGCGGAACCATCCGCGGCTACCACGAGGGCGAAATCTATTTCCCAGGCTCTCCCTTGCTTGTGGTGGAGGGGACGTTTGCCGAGTGTGTGGTGTTAGAAACTGTGATTCTGAGCGTTCTGAACTATGACAGTGCGGTCGCCAGTGCCGCCAGCCGGATGGTGCACGCGGCAGAATCCCGCACGCTGATTGAGATGGGCTCCAGGCGAGCCAATGAACACAGTGCGGTGGCAGCCGCCAGAGCCGCCTATATCGCTGGCTTCCAAGCCACCAGCAATTTAGAAGCCGGGCGCTCCTACGGGATCCCCACCCGCGGCACCGCAGCCCACTCCTTCACGCTGGTCCACGACAGTGAAGAAGAAGCATTTAGAGCCCAGATCGCTGCCATGGGAACATCCACCACCCTCCTGATCGACACCTACAACATCGAGCAGGGCGTCCGGGCTGCCATTGCTGCTGCCGGGCCCACGCTTGGCGGAGTGCGGATTGACTCGGGTGATCTGCCAGTCGTGGTGCGGCAAGTCAGGGCGCAACTGGATTCCTTGGGCGCCACCGCCACCAGAATCGTTGTCACCAACGATTTGAACGAACACACCATTGCCGGCCTGCGGGGGGCTCCGGTTGACGTTTTTGGCGTGGGAACATCTGTGGTGACTGGCTCGGGCGCCCCCGCTGTCGGCCTGGTCTACAAGCTTGTCGCGAGGACTTCAGACTCCGGCGAGTGGGTCTCGGTCGCCAAGAAGAGCTCCCACAAGTCAAACCCTGGTGGGCGAAAAACAGCGTTCCGCAAGCTCAATGGCGGCCACGCAAGCGAAGAAGTCATTGTCATTGGCAGATCCTCGGAGTCCCCCGCGAGTTCGCGCGAGCTGATGGTGACCTTGGTCACCAACGGCGACGCCGTCGAGGCATCCACTGCGGAGGGCCTAGTTCAGGCCGCGAGAGACCACAACGCTCGCGCGAGCGCAGAACTCCCTCCGGAGGCATTCTCGCTGCAGCCTGGCGAACCCGTGATTCCCACCACATTCGTCGCAGACTGATTTAGCATGGCTGTTATGGCAGAGAATGAGCCCACGGGCGGAACCGATGTGCTGGATCGCGAACTCGAAGAACTCCTGCGCAGTGAAAAGATCGATGAGGGCGACCACGACCGTTATTCGCACTATGTGAAAAAGGACAAAATCCTTGCCAGCGCTCTCAGCGGCAAACCCGTTATTGCTCTGTGTGGGAAAGTCTGGACACCCGGGCGCGACCCAGAAAAGTTTCCGGTGTGTCCCACGTGCAAAGAAATATACGAAAAACTGCGCGACCGGTGATTACTGATACTCATCGAGGGTGACCTCGACCGTGTACGAATTGCCGCTGCGAACATAGGTCAGTGTCGAGGTTGACCCGCCTGGCAATGTCCTCACTTGTGCAGTCAGATCTACCCGGTTCGTGATGGGAATCCCATTGAATCGCGTCACAATGTCGCCAGCGCGCAAGCCACTCTGGGCAGCCGCACCCTGGGGACTCACGCTGTCGATATAGGCGCCAGTCACCGTGGAGGACGCGACAGACTGGGCATCCGTGACCAGAGCGCCCAGCAAGCCGTGGCTTGCGGTCCCCGTGGTGATAAGTTCTGACGCCACACGAACGGCAAAGTTCACCGGAATCGAGAAGCCGAGCCCAATACTTCCGGCACTTTGGCCACCCGTTGAGGCAATCGCCACGTTAATGCCAATCAGCTTTCCTTCGCGATTCATCAGCGCTCCGCCGGAGTTCCCCGGGTTGATTGAAGCGTCGGTCTGAATCACTGGAATCGAAATGGTCTGCCCTGGAACCAAAGTGCCCCCGGGGATATCAAAATCAAACTGGCCGCCCTCTTCGTCCGGGCCCTGAGCGGCACCGACCGTGATACTGCGGTTAATGGCAGAGACAATTCCGCTGGTCACGGTCCCTGGCAGGCCCAGAGGAGCACCAATGGCGATTGCCTCATCGCCCACATTCAGCGCGTCAGAGTCGCCAAGCGCGATGACCTGGAAGGGTCCGGGGGCCTCAATCTTGAGCACCGCGATGTCAGAGAGGACATCGCGTCCCACGACGGTGGCAGAAAAAAGCCGACCATCCGACATGGTGATCCGAATTGCTGGCTCCTGCGCGCCGAGGGTGACCACGTGGGCATTGGTCATCACGTGCCCATCCTCGCTGATAATGACTCCAGAGCCACTACCGGCACCGGTCGAACCGGCCACCTCAATAGTGACTACCGAGGGCAGCGCTGACGCCGCAACAGCGGTGATCTCACTGGCATCCAAGGGAGAGTTGACGGTGATGGCAGCCGGTGAGGAAACGCCCGGAGTGACAAGGCCTCTGGCCGAAAGGTTCCAAATCGCAAAAGCGCCGCCAGCGGTGCCACCGAGGAGTCCGCCGACAATCAGCGCGACCGTGACGAAGACCCCGAGCGTGCGAGCACGCCGCTTGTCCTCATCAAGGTGCTTACGACGCTCGCGGGAATAGCTATCGGCGACCCCCGCATAGACAGCAGGGTCAAAAGGTGACACCGGGCGCTCTGCAATCGCAACAGGAGGGACATCGTGGTCCCCTGGCTGCGCAGCCGTCGCCTCAGTACTCTCTGCGGGGTTATCGTCGCTGGAGGGTTCCGGCGCGCGTGTAGCGTCCTGCTTGGCTTTGCTCACTCCAGGGAATCCTTTCGAAGGCCTTAAGTGTCCTCCGACAACCTGGACAAAGGCTTAGGCCTTCCCTAACGATACCTGGAGATTTACTCACAGCGCCCCTGAACAAGCCCTCCCTGAGGGCAACCCTCGTCAACGAGCACCGAATCCACGCGAAGAATCTGGAGCGTGGCTGGGGGGCCAGTGCGACTGACTGTTCCAGCCAAAGACACAAAACCGCCCTGGTCGAATCGATACGACACTGAATAGTCGACCTGGAGGGTAACGCTGTAAGTCCCAGGTGCGGCATACACATGCGACGTTGAGGTCTGGCCGAACTGGTTCGAGCCCCAACTCGAACCAGCCTGGGACACAGTCGCACTCGCGCCATCACCGTAGGACCAACGGAAGCTCTGCGGAGTGAAGCGCACCTCAATCGGCCAGCCCAGCAACGTTCCCGACTGACTCTGAACACCCGCGTTGCTGAAGATGTTCGTGGGGACCCGGGGCAGGCTCCAGGAACCGGGCTCAATAAGAATTCCGGGGGGCAATGGTTGGAATGCCGCAAGATCACTCACGGTCGTCGGTGGAATAGGTGCCCTCTGAACCCGGACGCGCGGGGGCGGAGGGTTTTTCGGTGCTGATTGACCCCGGCACAGCCCAGCCAGGATGATCGAGCACTGGCGGGATCCGAGCACCGGATTTCTCGGGGGCCTCGGAATTCGTGGTGAGGAAAACACCGACGCAGCGGGCGTGCTGGCCGAGGACCCCGGTGTTCCGGGAGTAGTGACGCTAGCTCCCAGGGTCACGCCCGCAGGCCCCACCGAAGTGGAAATACCCAGGCACTCACCGGCTGTCCGTGAGGCTTGCGAACAAGCTTCAAACCACACAGCAGTTCCCGTGGCCACCCCGCCAAAGCCCAGCAGGAGAGCGAGTACTCCACTGGCTAGCATCGGCTAATCCCCCACCACTGCTCCGTGTGGTCCACTAAGAGCTCGTCAGTGCTCTCGCCCACCAGCCAAAACACGACAGCGTTTCGTTGCCCCCACCGGGCTGAGGTGGTGGCCCAGAAGCCTTCGATAACCTCCCACTCCTCGGCGGTGCCATCGAAAGACTCCCACTCACCCTGCCACTGCAGCACCTCGGCTGGTGGGTCACCATCCTCAAGCCCGAGAACCAGCACTTTCGTCGCATCGACGCAGGCAATAACACCGATGTCGAGTCCACCGCCTGGAACCTGCCTGGCAAGCTGAACCTGGAGACCATCCACCGTTGTCTGACCCAGCGTGCGCTCCTGCGCTGCGCTGAAGCGGGCGAAGCCCTCTTCTTCCTTCGGATACCACTGGGGTGTCACGAGCGAAGCCATCCGCCGAGGGTCACTACCACCCTCGCTCGTGATCACATCAGAGCGCTCAAGATAGGCCTCTATGGACTTGGTCGCCCCGAGGGCAGCACCGTAAAAGAGATCATCTGCTGGTAGCTGGGATATAACCGTTGCGGGACGTGGCTGAGCATCACTGGTCCCAGGCTCACTTATCCCAGGCTCACTGGTCCCAGGCTCACTGGTCCCAGGGGCGTCGGAGATATCAGGCGCCAGGGCGCACCCGGAGATCAGCACAATAAGAGAGACCAAGATCCCAAGGCCCAGGCGTTGATGGTGGATGACTAGTTGCATCCCCGCAGTGTAGGAAAGGTCGCGTGGGTGGTGCGCCTGTTTTCCACAGGCCTACAGCTAAGGCTTCTCGCGGATATCGAAGCGACGCGCCAGGCTCACGGGATTAATCTCGCGCACCGCAGAAACTACCGAGGCATCCAACTGTCCCTGCAGAACACCAGCATCTGGGCCTAACTCACCCAGCACCACTCCCCACGGGTCGATCACGGTGCTGTGGCCAACACCGTGGGGCGCTGGCTGGCCAGCGGCCAGCACATAGCACTGGGACTCAATCGCGCGAGCCTTCAACAACGCCTGCCAGTGACTCAGCTTGTGCTCTCCTGGCACCCACTGCGCTGGAATCACCAGAGCCGTTGCGCCGGCGTCAACAAGCCTTCTGGTCACCTCGGGGAACCTAAGGTCATAGCAGGCCAGGAACCCGAGCCGGTGCCCCCCGATATCTAGCAGGCGAGGTTCAGCGATTGTCCCTGGTGCAACGAACGACGATTCGGTGTGCCCGAAAGCGTCATACAGGTGGATTTTGTCCGCCTCGGCAACAACACCCTGTCGCCCCACGGCCACGATGGTGTTGGTGGGCAGAGCGTTCTCCCACCGTCGCAACATTCCAGCAACGATGATGACGCCATCGTGGGCCGCAGAAATCTCAGCGAGCCCCGTCACGAACTCACCATCGGCACCCTCCGCGAGATTGCCCCACGCGTCATACTGGCCAGGGAGAAAAGCTTGCGAGTACTCGGGGGCAACAACAATCTGTGCTCCCTGAGATGTAGCACCAGCCACAATCTCAGACAGGGCAGCCAGGTTCGCACCACTCGTGGCCAGTGGCGCATACTGCGCCAGTGCGACGTTCAGGAGCGCTTCACTCATGGACCAAGCCTATGCCGGTGGGCCACCAGCGTGAGAAAACACAAATCCCCTCACCTCGGCGAGGGGATTTGTTCATGGTTGCGGGGGGAGTGTGTGGTTGCGGGGGCAGGATTTGAACCTACGACCTCTGGGTTATGAGCCCAGCGAGCTACCGAACTGCTCCACCCCGCGGCGGTGACCTAAGCCTAACACGCCGCGGGGTGGCAGTTTCTACTGGTTGGTGAGAACGAGCGCCCGGTTGAGAGCGTCCGTCAGGCGGCGATCTGCTTCGGCAGCGGCAACGAGGTCGTTAGCGCGATACGCAGCTTCACGCTCGAGCAGTGCTGCTCTGGCATCGGCCAGGGCCAACTGCAGCTCAGTGGAGATGACCACGCCAGTATCGGCGTCACCCTCTTCAGGAGCCGGAGTCGGCGCGACATCAACTGCTCCAGAGTCGTCGGTTGCCTCGCCCTCGGGCGTCTCTTCCTCCGGAGCGACTGTGCCACCAGAATCGCCTGCTTCTGCGCCGGAGTCGCCACCGAAGAGGGCATCGAGTGCCTCATCGAGGGTGTCTTCGAACGCTATTTTTTCGCCAAAGGAGACAAGAATCTTCCGCAACAGCGGATAGGACGTGTCACCGGTGGAGCGAACATAGACAGGCTGGACATAGAGCAGACCGCCACCAACGGGCAGCGTCAACAGGTTTCCAGAGATAACCTCGGTCTGGCCCTGCCGCAGCAGGTTCAGCTGCTGACCAACATTGGCATCCGAGTCAAACTGGGCCTGCACCTGGCCAGGGCCAGGAACAGTGGTTTGCTTCGGCAGACGCAACAGCGTCAGCTTGCCGTAATCGGGGCCATAGTCCGCGTTGGCGGCCAGGTAGCCATAGAGCACGTTACGAGACGCCTCGCCGGTTGCCCGCGGAATGAAGGTCGAATACAGCGAGAACGCAGGTGCATCACTGCCAGGGATTTCCATGGTCAGGTAATAGGCAGGCTGCAAACGAGGTGCCGCTGGGTTTGACACTGGGTCATTTGGTGTGACCCACTCATCCTCGGCCGAGTAGAAAGTTCCAGCGTCCGTCACGTGATACGCGCCGAGGATGCTGCGCTGAACCTTGAACAAGTCAGAGGGGTAGCGCACGTGAGTGAGCAGACCCTCGGACATCTCCGATGCGGGTTCAATTGTCGAGGGGTAAATCTCAGACCACGCGCGAAGCAGCGGGTCCTCGGTGTCCCAGGCGTAGAGGGTGACTTCGCCGGAGTACGCGTCCACGGTTGCCTTCACAGAGTTGCGCATGTAGTTGACGGTGTCAAAGGCAATCTGAGGGGCTGGTCGGTAGGTGTCGGCAATGGCGGTCGAGACCTCAATGGGCGTGGAGTAGGGGTAGTCACGGGTGGTCGTGTAACCATCGATAATCCAGACGACGCGGCCATCCACAATTGCTGGGTAGGGATCATTGTCGAGGGTCAAATATGGCGCAACCTTGGACACCCGCAGTGCCGGGTTTCTGTCATAGAGGACCTGCGAATCCGTCGTAATGGCGTCGGAGAGGATGATCTGCTCCGACTGGAACTTCATCGCAAACAGCAGCTGCCGGAAGAAGGAGTTGAGCTCGGGGCCGCCCTCACCGGTGAAGGTGTAGGTCGCGTTGTTCTCGTTGCCCTCACCGCCGGAGGGGAAGTCGAGCTCGAGAGCAGGTCCACCCTCGGGTCCTCCCACGATTGAGTAGGGTGGCGAATTCTCACCAAAGTAAATACGAGGCTCATATTCACCGAGGGATTCAGAGACGGGGATACCCTGCTCAATGAACCTCGGTTGCCCATCAGGAGTTCGCTGGTTACCGTAAGCCGCAACCATGCCGTATCCGTGGGTGTAGACGATGGTGTTGTTGTACCAACTCTGAGAGTTGAGACCGCCGAGGTTGATCTCGCGGGCGGCAATCACAATGTCTTGGCGCTCACCTGCGACCTCGTAACGTCCCACGTCCAAGAAGGGCGGGAACTGGTAGTACTGCCGGAACTGCTGCAGCTGTGCAAAAGCATCCGTGACCAGAGCGGGGTCAATGATGCGGATATTGGCCGTGGTTTCAGCGTCTGAGCCAAGGGCCCCCGCACTGGTGTCGGTGGAGGCCTCGTAGGCAACCTCGACGATGTCCGAGACGCCATAGGCGTCTCTAGTGGCAGTGATATTGCGCTCGATGTACTCGGCCTCCAGGGTCCTAGCACTCGGGTCAACCTGGAAACGCTGGACGATGCTCGGGTAACCAAGACCCAGGACCAATCCAGAGACGATGTAGAGGGCCGTGCCAACGATAGCCAGGCGCCAGCGGCCAATAATGGCCGTAGCAAGGAACAAGATGGCGACCAGAACAGCAATGCCAGCCATAATGGCGCGGGCCGGAATGGTGGCGTTCACTTCGGTATAGCCGGCTCCAAAGGCTAGGAATCCACCGCCGGGGCTCACCAAAGCCGTGTATTGCTGGAGCCAGAGGTCAACCGCCTGCACCAGGAAATAGAGCAAACCGATCAGCCCCAGCTGAATACGCATCGTCCGCGACACACGAACCTCACGGCCCGTGATTGACACTCCCCCATACAGCAGAGCAGTCGCAGCGCCGGTGAGAGCAGACAGGAACAACACGGTTGAGGCGAAGGCAACCACCGAGGTGAAGACAGGAAGCTCAAAAACGTAGAAGCTCACATCGAGGCCGAACTCGGGGTCGACAGTGCCGAAATCTGAGCGGTTCATCCAGAGCAGGAACTGAGGCCAGGTGGTGGAGGTGGAGAGTCCCGAGAACAACCCCAGTAATGCCGGCAGGCCAATCATCGCCACACGCCGCAGCGGGTCAATCAGCTGGCGATAGCGATCCAGTTCGCTGGAGAGCTTCGCGTAGACGGGGCGGAACCGGTATGCAATCTGAATGCTCAGCCACACCGGGATGAACATGCCGAAGAAACCAAGGGCGAACATGATTGCGGTGCCACCCCACGAGGTGAACAGAACCTGAAGGAAGCCGAGCTGGTCAAACCACAGCACCTCGGTGTACAGGGTGGCAAAGAAGAAGAATCCGGCGACGACGGCACCCAGAACGACGAGGGTGATGATGAGGGGGATTCTGTTGCGTCCTAGTAACTGCTCTGTTGCTTGTGACACGAGGGGTTATCTCCTTGGTTCGGGGTGGGCTTCAGTCTACAAAGAATGTCGGGGCTATCCCGAGCGCCCGGGACAGGTAGGAGTCGGCTCCCCGGCGGCGAAGAGCCGCAGGGCATCAACTGCCTCAGAGAGAGTCGCCACGGGAACAACCACGAGCCCCTCCGGGATGTGGCCGACAATGTCGGGGCAGTTACTCGCAGGGGCTAAAAAGACACTGGCACCATCGTTGAGGGCACCTAACATTTTGTGACGAATGCCACCAATACTGCCCACGTCACCACCGGCGGTAATGGTTCCGGTGCCGGCGATGACGGTGCCGGAGGTCAGATCCTCGTCGGAGAGCATCTCCACAATGCCAAGAGCAAAAATGAGGCCGGCACTCGGACCACCCACGTTATCCAGCGCAATATCAACCTCAATGGGGAATTCATAGCGGCCAGAGACCACAATGCCGATCATCGGAACCCGGGTGTCGCCCTCGGAAAGCCTCGGAACGACCTCGATGGTCTCTAGGCGACCAGCGCGCTCAACGAGTAACTCCAACGGCTTGCCGGCACCAGAGTCAGCAATGATTTCTCTGAGCTGGCTAACATCGCTGACGCTCTGCCCGGCAGCCTGAACGACAACGTCATCGGACTCCAATACCCCCTCACTGGGGCCACCCTCCATCGCCTGCGCAACGACCAAGAGGCTCGTGTAGGGAACACCGACATACCCCAGTGCAGCTGCCACGGACTCCTGCTGTGAATTGTGCATCTCGATCTGGGCAGCCTCGAGATTTGCTTCAACACTCACACCCGGTGGGTAGGCGACATCAACGGGAATGACGGTGCGACTGGGGTCAAGCCACCCGGTCACCACATCAAGCCACCCCGGAAGATTCTCTGGGTTACCAGAGCGCGTCACGGTCGTCAGTCGCAATTCACCACTGGGTTCATACGTGGGAGCACCAGAGATAGAAATCAAGGAGACATCCCCTCCGGATGTCTCCACCGATCCCAGGGTGTCAAAGGTGGGTCCCGGGTGATCAATCACATAGGGAGCGGGGAGCAGTGACAGCCCCACCGCGATGAGAGCCGTCAGCCCCAGCATTAACCAGCCGGCCCGACGGGAACGCTGCTGAACAACCCGGGTGGGGTCATCCTGCTCAAATATCGTCACGGGGCTCCTTGAAATGACGGACCGAGTCAGCATAACCACCAATCCCGAGTGCCAGCTCAGAGCGAAATACCCCAGGCCAGAGGAAACCCGGCACTAGCGTTGAGGTATGTCGGATCAGAGACCCCCTGACGGATTCCCGGACTTCGGTAACGAAGACGAGCTTCGCGCAGCGTTCCAGCGTTTTCTGAGCGGTGATGAAGGCTTTGATCCCGCAGAGTTCATGAAAGCCGCCGGCATCGACGTGAACTCCGACGAGATTAAGGCTCTGATGGCGCAGCTGGGCAACGCCTTTGGTGCAACGGGAACACCATCGCCACTGGCAGCCCGCGATCACGCGGTTTCCGTTGCGCAACAGAATTCATTGCCCCTGGATCCTGCGACCGCTGCGGCCCTGACCAGCGCAGCCAACGTTGCCACCCTGTGGCTTGGCGAGGTAGTAGACATCGCCGAACTCGGCGAACCTCCCCTGCTTGCCACCAGAGCCGACTGGGCCAGAAAAACCCTGCCCGTCTGGGAGGCCATCTCGGAACCCGTCGCCCTAGCTATCCCCCGCGCGGTCGGGCACATGCTCCAGGGGCAGGCGCCCGAAGGGCTGGAAGGAATTCTCGGGGATGCCAACGGCGCGATGGAGAAAGTTGGCCGCGCACTCTTTCACCTTCAACTCGCGCAGGTGGTGGGCAAACTCTCCGAAGAGGTCTTAAGCGGTGGAGACATCGGAATACCTCTCGTCCACGGCACCTCGGAGTATGACGTTAAGGCGGTCCTCGTAGCACAGAACATCCGCGCATTTGGTGGAGGCCTTGACACCCCGGTCGACGAAACCGACATCTTTTTGGCCGTGCGTGAAATTGCTCACGCCAGACTGTTCCGCCACGCTCGCTGGTTGCGACTGGGAATCATGAGCGCAATCCGCGACTTTGCCTCTGGAATAACGATCGACACCGACAGGATTGTGGAGCTGGCGGAGAGGTTTGACCCGACCGATACCAACGCTATGCGTGACTTGGTCGCCAGTGGCGCTCTCCTGCCCGAGCGCACCGAGGAACAAAAACGCGCACTGGAGCGACTAGAAACCCTGTTGGCCCTCATTGAGGGGTGGGTGGACCACGTCACCTCGCAGGCCACGGCCCGGTTGCCAAAATCTGGCGCGCTCCAGGAAGCCATTCGTCGCAGGAGAGCCAGCGGAGGCCCCGCGGAGCACGCATTTGCCACCCTGGTTGGTCTTGAACTGCGTCCGCGGCGGCTGCGAGAGGCGAGCGCAGTATGGGCGAGCATCACCGAAGCACTGGGTGCCAGCACCCGGGATGCCCTGTGGGAACACCCCGACCAACTCCCTTCATCAGCGGACTTCGATGACCCACAGGGTTTCATCAAGCGCCAGTTGGCACCCGCTGGGCCAGGTGATGACATGGATCAAGCACTGCGCGACCTGCTCGATGAGGAGCAGCCACCGGCCTAGCCTGTGCATAAGAGGCGCCCTGAATCTGGGCGACTCGGCACTATCAGGGGATGTCCCCCAGATCGCTTGCCATCAACGCGCTGTTCCCGGTGGTCTGGGCAAACCCGCAGACACTCCACATCGGATTTGATCCACCGCTGGTCATCCTTCGCGAAGTCCAGGATGATCTTCTGCTGGTCTTGCACCAGCTCACCAGCGGTATCTCAGAATCCGGGCTTCGAATGTTCGCAGAGGCCTCTGGGGTAAGCAACGAGCGCGTGGATCGGCTCCTGGCCCAGCTCGCCCCCGTTTTAGCCCTGACTCCGCCAAGGCCAAAGCGCAACTTCGTGCTCGACGCCCCCCACACTCTCGCCCTTCGTGCCAGCCAGGCACTCACGAGCATTGGCGTCGATTCAGTCCTCGCAGGCGCTGAGGAGACAGCGGGGGAAGTGCTCATCTTTGCGCACTTTGTGCCAGACCCCGGGCAGTTCACGAGGTGGCTGCGGCGCGACACCCCCCACACTCCCATCATCTTCACCGACCAGGCCATCACGGTCGGGCCCAGGATTAACCCGGGTGAGGATGCCTGCCTGCACTGCGAGCTGGCCACCGACCAGGCACTGCCCTGGTCTTCGGTGCCCATTGTCAGTCAGCTCTGGGGCACAAGAGCGCCCACCGCCACACCGGAGAACATCACGCGTGCCACCTGGCACGCGGCCACAATGGTGGAGCACCGGGGACCCCGTCACCAACTGCGCATCACTGCGTGGACTGGAGAACACGTGCGCCTCGAGAGTGAGACCAGGCCGGGCTGTGGATGCAGGGGCCTGTCCTAGATCGAGGAGATTTCCCGAAGGAAACGACTCGCCTCCCTGGTTTGTCCCCGCTCCCTGGCGGTCTCTGCATAACTCAGCGCCAGTCTCTCGCGAGCGCGCGTAACGCCCACATAGAACAGGCGTCTCTCCTCGTCCACGGCACTCGTCGACTTCGCATAGGAGATGGGGAACTGCCCCTCTGCGAGACCCACCAGAAAAACAACGGGCCATTCTTGACCTTTAGCCGAGTGAACAGTGGAGAGTGTTACCGCTCCGACACTCGGGCTGTCTCCGGTTTCCAAGCGACGGACCAGCATGTCCGAAAACTCCATCAGGGTCATGGTGCCAGAAGCCTTTCGCGCCAGATCCCGCAGGGCCATAAGGTCTTCATATCGGCCACGCTCAGCACCCTGGTGGTCGGGCTCCGTGTCGGTGAGCCCAATGCCATAGAGGATGTCATCGACAACCCCCTGGAGCTCACCGCCAATGCCTGCCACGGCCGCCCCTCGAATTTCCATGACAGCGCGTTGCACATGAGGTTCATCAAAAAACGCTTTAGCGCCTTGGACCCTGAAACTGATTCCCTGCTGGCGCAGGGCTGTTTCGAGCGCGAGGGATTGCGCTCCAAATCTCATCAGCACTGCGCAATCATCAAGACTGGTGCCCTTCTTCGCTAACTCCCCTATCGTGCTGGCCACAAAGGTGGCTTCTGATTCATCGGTGGCCGCACGGTGACGCACCACAGGAATCGCGTCAGCCGTGGTTGCTTCTAACAACAGTGCGCCGGGCCTCCCCGCCATAATCTGGTTCGCAATCGCCACGATGTGGCCACCGGATCTGTAGTTCTTCTCCAGCTTCACCACGGTGGCGCGCGGGTGGCGGGAGGCGAACTCCACAAGATGCTCACTGCTTGCCCCTGCGAAGGAATAAATCGTTTGACTGGCATCCCCAACAACGACGATGTCCTCACGATCGCCCAGCCACATATCTAACAACCGCTGCTGAACGGGTGAGACGTCCTGATACTCATCGACCAGGAAATACCGGTAGTGGGCGCGAACCTGATCCAGCACCCGCTTTTCGCTCTCCAACATTCCAAGCGCCGCTAAGAGCACATCGTCAAAATCAATGCGTTTGGCTTCGTCCTTGAGCTTCTCGTATCGCTCGTGAATATCTATGAGAACTTCGAGTGAGAGCAGGCCCGGCATCGTGTCACCCTTGGCCAGGCGATGCCTGGCATAGTCCTCGAGGCTATAGGCGTGGACTTTGCGCCATTCAATGTCACCGGCAAGGTCACGAAGAACCGCCTGGTCCACCTGAATCTTGAGCCCTTCTAGCGCCCTCGCGACGAGGCCCGCTTTGCTCGGCATGATGTCGGGGAGGTAGCCGCCGGTCACAATCGGCCAGAAGTGCTGAAGCTGACGAAGCGCTGCCGAGTGAAAGGTGCGAGCGGCAACACCGTCGACCCCTAGATCTCGAACCCGGTGTGCCATTTCGGCGGCCGCCTTCTGGGTGAAGGTCAGCGCCAGAATCTGGTCTGGTTGATACCGCTCGGTCTGCACTCCATAGGCAATCCGGTGGGTGATGGATCGCGTCTTACCTGTTCCAGCCCCCGCTAAGACACACAGCGGGCCATCAAACATCGTCGCGACGACGCGTTGCTGGTCATCGAGGGCCTCAAGCAGATCGAACATTAGGCCCCATCCGGCAGGGACTCCCCCAGCCAGTCTTCAATCATTGCCCTGGCGATCGACGTTCGCCCGGGCAGGGTAATTGAATCCAGTGAGGAGCGAAGCTCGTCGCGACTAAACCAGCGCAGATCGATAATTTCTGTGCCATCTGGGCGTAAATCCATGGCAACGGCTGTGTCCAATTCGGCCCGGAACCCGACCATCAATGAGGCGGGGAATGGCCATGGTTGGGAACCCACATAGACCGGATTCGTCACCACCAAGCCAGATTCTTCAAAGACCTCGCGAATAACGGCCGCTTCTAAGGATTCACCGGGTTCCACAAACCCGGCGAGGAGCGAATACCGGTGGGATTCCCAGAGCGCGTTACTACCCAGCACGATGCGGTCCTCGGCGTCAGTCACCAATGCAATGACGGCAGCATCAGTCCGGGGGAACAAATCCGAACCGCTGGACTGGTCCACCCTCACCCAACCGGCCTGATCGGACAGTGCCGGTGCACCGGTGACCGGGGAGAACGAGTGCCCGGAATGCCAGTTGGCCATTGCCAACGCTGCGACCACGATCCCGGCGTCCAAATCGTTCAAATGGTGTGCCAGGGTTCTGGCACTGGTCCACCGGGCAACATCGGGAGCTAGAGACCTGGCCGCCTCATCATCGAGCACCGCCGCAACGATCGGCGTTCCCAGGGCGAGGGTGCCCACCGTCTCCGTCGTCACGCCCAAATAAATGCGGTGCAGTGAGTCCGGCACCTCGGAGGGCGCCCGCAGATCAAGTGAAACCCCGTTATCGGCTGCCAGCAAGGCTTCCCCACCCCAAATGAGAACGACCCTGGTGTCACCGCGACCCCAGATCGAATCCAGAAATCCAGGGATTTTTCGAGAGCGGGCATCCCTGTCTATCCGCGAGCGGGACAGGGGCAACCGTGGAGTCAAGGACACCGGGACACCCCTTTTCTGGTGATGACAATACTCTGGGAGAACAC
>Ga0208788_1000203_pt1 | contig 30073 bp, 30 predicted proteins | sample Wag4_2014_7_11_3_FD_187363 | JGI IMG/M metagenome (GOLD analysis project Ga0208788, IMG submission 187363) | Fresh water mixed with fracking chemicals microbial communities from Ohio, USA - Utica-2 Time Series FC 2014_7_11 (SPAdes) (version 2) ...
GCTGACCGCAATCGCCACCAGAACGGCCGCCATCACCATGTGGATGCCGACAAACAATTCGGGTAGGCCGTTGCGCGCCTGGTAAAGGCCAATGCCAATCTGCCCGATGGTCACCACAAGCAGAGCCGTGGTGGTGCGTCTAAATCGCGGCGAGCCCACGCCGGAAAACCAGGCAAGCACGCTCAGCACAGCCACTAGACCCAAGAACACATAGGAGGGCCACGCGTGAAAATGCTGGAGTAACCAGGAATCGAGCCCGTTTCGTGCGACTCCTCCATCACCCGCGTGAGGACCAGATCCGGTTGTCAGAATGCCCATGAGGACTGAGATCGTCAGAACGCCAAGCAGTGTCCCGGAGAGAAGCCTGACCGGGGCGGGCACGCTCCACTGGCTGGTTCGCGCACCGACACGAACCCGGTAGAGAAGTATGGCCGCTAGCCCCACCAACACAGTCGAGAGAAGATAGTGCAGCCCGACCACGTAGGGGTTGAGGTCGGTGAGCACCGTAATTCCACCGATTACTGCTTGGCCAGGGATCCCCAGTCCAATCACCAGTGACAAGGTGAAGAGCTCGGGCCGTTCCTTCCGGAGCCGAAGCACAGCAACAAACATGGCAAGCGCGATGAGAATGAGAACAAACGTGAGCAACCGGTTACCAAACTCAATGATTCCGTGGACACCCATCTCCGGCGTCGTCACAAAGGAGTCCTCCGTGCAACGCGGCCAGGTGGGACATCCGAGCCCCGAGCCAGTGAGTCGGACAGCACCGCCAGTGCCGATGATCAGAACCTGAGAGACCAGACTTGCCCACGCAGCGACGCGAACCCGTCGATCGATGGTGTCAGGAAGCCAGTTCCACAGCGATTTCACGGATTATGACCTTCACTCTCAGGGTGTAGCCCGATACACTGAGGGAATCGGGTGGCTGCGTTGCTACCCATCGGGGTTGTGATCCCTTCGGCGCTCGCTACGAGTGAGTGTAAGAGAGAAAACCTGGTGCCTGCTGGATGGCCGGCGACTAGCACAATCAATCGGAACGGTGAAAAGGAGAGTCATGTCTGACGTACTTCTCGATCGACCAGAGCTCGAAGGTCTTGGAAACTATGAGTTTGGTTGGCACGACGCCGATGCTGCCGGACAGAGCGCCACTCGGGGAATTTCCGAGGACGTGGTGCGCAACATCTCGGCATTGAAGAATGAACCTGAGTGGATGCTCAAAACCCGTCTCAAAGGTCTGGCTCTTTTCGAGAAGAAGCCCATGCCAAATTTCGGCGCGGACCTTTCCGGGATTCACTTCGACACCATTAAGTATTTTGTTCGTTCGACCGAGCGTCAAGCGCAAACCTGGGAGGACCTTCCCGACGAAATTCGTGAGACCTATGAACGTCTGGGTATTCCCGAGGCGGAACGTTCTCGCTTGGTGTCTGGTGTTGCGGCGCAGTACGAATCAGAGGTTGTCTATCATCAAATTCGCGAGGATCTCGAAGCACAGGGGGTGTTGTTCCTCGACACCGACACCGCGCTTCGCGAGCACCCCGAGTTCTTCACAGAATACTTTGGCACGGTGATTCCGGCCGGCGACAACAAGTTCGCGGCCTTGAATACGGCCGTGTGGTCCGGTGGGTCGTTTGTCTATGTTCCCCCCGGCGTTCGGGTCGACATCCCTCTGCAGGCTTATTTCCGAATCAACACAGAAAACATGGGGCAGTTCGAGCGCACCCTCATCATCGCCGACGAGGGCAGCTACGTGCACTACATCGAAGGCTGCACCGCCCCCATCTATTCGACCGACTCGCTGCACTCGGCGGTCGTCGAAATCATCGTCAAAAAGAATGCCCGGGTTCGCTACACGACCATTCAGAACTGGTCCACGAACGTATACAACTTGGTGACCAAGCGGGCTATTGCCCATGAGGGCGCCACCATGGAGTGGATCGATGGCAATCTAGGGTCCAAAGTCACCATGAAGTACCCGTCTGTTTTCTTGGTGGGCGAGCACGCCAAGGGAGAGACTCTCTCTGTTGCTTTTGCCGGTCCCGGCCAGCACCAGGACGCTGGGGCAAAAATGATCCACATGGCTCCGTACACGACATCGTCGATCGTCTCGAAGTCGATTGCCCGCGGCGGCGGTCGTGCCGGATATCGCGGTGAAGTCCGGGTTGACGAAAACGCTCACCACTCAGCAAACACCGTGAGGTGTGATGCTCTGCTGATCGATACGATCTCGCGGAGCGACACCTACCCGGCCATTGACATCCGGGTTGACGATGTCCGACTCGGCCACGAAGCGACGGTGTCCAGAGTGAGCGAAGAGCAGCTCTTCTACCTCCAAAGTCGCGGCCTCGCCGAAGAGGAGGCGATGGCCATGATTGTCCGTGGATTCATTGAGCCGATTGCGCGGGAGCTGCCCATGGAATACGCACTAGAGCTCAACAAACTTATTGAGATGAACATGGAAGGCTCCGTCGGCTAAATGAGTTCCCCACAGACGGGCGCCTCGGTCTCCGAGGCGCCACCCCAGGTTGCACTGCCGGATGTGCCAGTACAGACTCGCTCGGAGCGTTTCCAGTCGGTTTCGGTTGCCGACTTTCCAGAGGTTACTGGTCGCGAACCAGAGTGGAAGCTCACCCCGGTGGCAAAGTTGCGACCTCTCATCGACGGGACCCTTGATGGCTCCAGCTATGCCATCGATGCCAGTACCGTCGATGGCTTCCGCTACAGCTTTGTCCCATCCCAGCAAGTAGCTCGAGGAGTGGCGGGCCTTCCCGAAGATCGCGCAGCCGCCAACGCGTGGGAGTCGACTGACGAGGTGTTGGTCATTGACTTGACGGAGGCGCTCTCGCAGACCGTGGTGCTGAGCCGCCGAGAGATGGGAGTGGCGCCCCGTGCGGCCCACACTCTGATTCGAGTAGCGGCCAACACTCACGCAACCCTGGTGGTTCGCTCGAGCGGAGATGCCCTCCTTGCCGAGAACGTTGAGTTCGATCTCGCAAGAGATTCCAGCCTGCACGTCGTATTCGTGCAGGACTGGAACGCAGGCGCAATTCAGTACGCGCACCACCTCGCCCATGTTGGCAAGGGCGCGGTGCTGACTCATATCTCAGTGTCTCTCGGGGGAGACGTTGTAGTTGTCAATCCCTCTGTTCAGCTCGTGGGAGAGGGCGGAGAGGGACATCTTTTTGGAGCCTACTTTGCCGATGCGACCCAGCACCTGGAGCACCGGGTCTATGTTCACCACCAGGGCCCAAAGACGCTGTCCCGAGTGTCCTACAAAGGTGCACTTCACGGTGCGGGCGCCAGGACAGTGTGGATTGGCGATGTACTGATCGGCCCAGCGGCAGTAGGTACAGATTCTTACGAGCAGAATCGCAACCTTGTCCTGAGTGAGGGCACGCGGGCCGACTCTATTCCCAACCTTGAAATCAAGACCGGGGATATCGAAGGGGCCGGCCACGCGAGTGCCACTGGCCGTTTCAACGACGAGCAACTGTTTTATCTTCAGTCACGCGGAATCAAGGAACTTGATGCCAGGCGATTGGTCGTGATGGGCTTTCTGGTGGATATCATTTCTCGAATCGATGACACCGAGTTGGTCGAGCTGCTTACCGAGCGCATCCGAACCAAACTCTCTGCGACGGAGGAAGCATCATGACTGCCGTGAAGATCTGCCCTGCTGCCGACATCGCCGTGAACCAGCCACTCAAAGTCACCATAGAAGGTGTGCCCATTGCCGTGGTGAAGGACTCTGCCGGCACGGTGCACGCAATTGGCGACACGTGTAGTCACGGAGAGATTGCCCTGTCGGAAGGCTTTGTGGAGGATGACACGCTCGAGTGTTGGGCGCACGGGTCAAAGTTTGAGTTGGCCACAGGCAAGCCCAAGAACTTTCCCGCATTTGAGCCTGTGCCCGTCTACAGCGTCACCATCACCGATGGTGATGTCTACATTGACCCCACACCCCTCGTTATTTCCTAGAAAGCCAAGAAAGCACGAACATGAGCACCTTAGAGATTAAGAATCTGCACGTATCAATCGAAACCGACCAGGGCCCTGTCGAGATTCTGAAGGGCATAGACCTGACTCTCCTCGCCGGAGAGACCCACGCCATCATGGGCCCCAACGGGTCTGGTAAATCCACGCTCGCATACACGATTGCCGGCCACCCGCGCTACACGGTCACTGACGGGTCCATCTCGCTCGATGGTGCCGACGTTCTGGCCATGAGTGTTGATGAGAGAGCGAAAGCTGGCCTTTTCCTGGCAATGCAGTACCCCGTCGAGGTTCCGGGCGTTAGCGTCAGCAACTTTTTGAGAACTGCTAAGACCGCGCTGGCCGGCAAGGCCCCCGCCCTTCGAGAATGGGTTGGGGAGCTCCGCGGAGCCATGGAGTCCCTGCGGATGGAGCCAGGTTTTGCCGAGCGCAATGTGAACGAGGGCTTCTCGGGTGGCGAAAAGAAGCGCCACGAGATCATGCAGCTTCAGCTACTCAAGCCCAAGTTCGCGGTGCTGGACGAAACTGATAGTGGACTTGATGTCGACGCGTTGAAAATCGTCTCCGAAGGTGTGAACGCAGCAAAAGCAGCAACAACCTTGGGAGTGCTTCTCATTACGCACTACACGCGCATTCTTCGCTACATCACTCCGGACCACGTTCACGTGATTGTTGCCGGAAAATTGGTGGATAGCGGTGGACCCGAACTGGCAGACACCCTGGAGAATGAGGGCTACGACCGCTACCTGGCGCCCTCGGTGGCCTAGGAAAGGGACTGGAGAATATGTCTACCATCGCACTGTCCGCTGAACGCTTTGACAGCGTCGAGGAAGGGCTCAAAAACGTCATTGACCCCGAGCTCGGGGTCAACATCGTTGACCTGGGACTCATTTATGACCTTTCCTGGGACGACGACGAAGACGCGCTGATTATCAGCATGACGCTCACCTCTGCGGGATGCCCCCTCACCGACGTCATTGAAGAGGAGATGGGCAAGGCCCTGGATGGGATCGTTGAGCGTTTTCGAATCAACTGGGTCTGGATGCCACCGTGGGGCCAGGAGAAGATTACGGCCGACGGTCGTGACATGATGAGAGCGCTCGGATTCTCGATTTAACTCTCTCGTGTTGTCTCGAATCAACCCATCAGTGTGAGGCAGCATGCTCCAGGTAGAGAACCTTCAGATTCGGCTCGGCGCCCGTGTGCTTCTTGACGGGCTATCTTTCCGCGTCGATAAAGGTGACAAGGTGGGGCTCGTCGGTCGTAATGGCGCGGGAAAGACCACTCTAACCCGGGTCATTTCCGGTGAAATAGCCCCGACAGCGGGATTTGTTCACGTCAACGGTGAGGTCGGCTACTTACCCCAGGACCCGCGCGCCGGCGACCCTGACGCAACTGCGCGAACTCGCATCCTCGATGCGCGCGGACTTGGCACAGTGATGGCGGCGATGAAGAAGGCCAGCCTCGACATGGCTTCGTCTGATGACGCTATCGCGCAGGCGGCAATGAAGAAATATGGGCGCCTCAATGACCAATTCTTGGCAGCGGGCGGTTACCACGCTGAAGCTGAGGCTGCCACGATTGCCTCCCACTTGAACCTTCCGAACTCCCTGCTCGATCAAACTTTGGCGACGCTCTCCGGTGGTCAACGCCGGAGGATTGAACTGGCACGTATTCTCTTTCAGAATGCACCTCTTATGGTTCTTGACGAGCCGACCAACCACCTCGATGGAGATTCGGTGGTCTGGCTGAGGGCGTTCCTGTCGCAGTACCCAGGGGGAGTAATCGTAATCTCCCACGACGTTGCCCTGGTGGAGGAGACAGTAAACCGGGTGTTCTACCTTGACGCGAACCGATCCACCATCGACATCTACAACATGTCCTGGAAGCTCTATCTGCGCCAGCGCGAGGCGGACGAGGAGCGTCGCCGCAAAGAACGCTCCATTACGGAGAAGAAAGCGAGCTCCTTACACCAACAGGCTGCTCGATTTGGGGCCAAAGCGAGCAAGGCCGCCGCGGCGCACCAGATGGTTGCCCGCGCCGAGAAGATGCTGGCCGGCCTGGATGACGTGCGGGCTGTCGATCGGGTAGCGAAGTTGCGATTCCCCGAGCCTGCGGCATGTGGCAAGACGCCGCTGTTTGCCCACAACCTCTCCAAGAGTTACGGGTCCCTTGAAATTTTCACCGCCGTTGACTTGGCCATTGACCGTGGTTCCAAGGTCGTCATCTTGGGACTAAACGGTGCCGGCAAGACGACTCTTCTCAGAATTCTTGCTGGCGTGGATGCCCCCGACACCGGCGAAGTTGAGGCGGGCCACGGCCTTCGAGTTGGCTACTACGCCCAAGAGCACGAGACGCTCGACATTAATCGCACCGTCCTCGAGAACATGCTGGCAGCATCTCCGAGCCTGGGGGAGACAGAAGCTCGCAAAGTGCTGGGATCGTTCCTTTTCACCGGCGACGACGTTCTGAAACCGGCCGGTGTTCTCTCGGGCGGCGAAAAAACCAGGCTCTCATTGGCAACACTTGTCGTGTCCCAGGCAAACGTTCTTCTATTAGACGAGCCCACCAACAACCTTGACCCCGCCTCTCGGGAGGAAATCCTTGACGCGCTAGCCCACTACAAGGGCGCGGTGGTCCTGGTGAGTCACGATGATGGCGCGGTCGTTGCGCTTAATCCAGAGCGGGTGCTGATCATGCCAGATGGTGTCGAAGACCACTGGAACGCCGAGTATCAAGATTTGATTTCGCTGGCCTAAATTCGTGCTCGATCGAGCAGTGCGTCTTCCTCGTCAGCGTCGCTTTTCTTCGTTCTCTCCGGAGGTTCAATTCCCGCTTCGCGCCGGGCCTCGCCGCGAAGCACAGCAAAAAACGCGATGAGGGCCAGCAGGCCAAAAACGAACCATTGCAGGGTGTAGCTGAGGTGGGGGCCTTCATCCAGTACAGGCCGAAGTGCCGGTAGTGGCGCTACAGCTGACTCTGGTATCTCGCTGTCCAGGAGGAGAAAGTACGTTGTCTCGAGGTCGTAACCCACGACACCCTTCATCGCCTCCAGGTCAATGCTTGGTAGCTGGCCCTCGGGTGCTCCTCGTCCAGGAAGTGTTGGCTCGCCAGGCTTGATTCGCGCCACCAGTGAAACTTCGCCACTAGGTGCGCCCGGAACGACATCCGGGAAGTCACTGGCCTCGCCTGTGGGTATCCAGCCGCGGTTAACCACCACTATGAGGCCACTGTCCGTGCGCAGGGGGACAAGGACTTCGAAGCCCACCTGTCCGCCGCGGGGCCTGGTTCTCACAAGAATCTGATCACCCGGCAGATACTCTCCGTTGACCACGACCGGGGTCCACTGCTCTCGCGCGGGGGAGAACCCGCCAGCGGTCACGACCCTCATAAACTCCGCTGGTTCATTGTCCCAGTGTGACTCGAGAACGTCGATGGCTGCAACGGCCTGGCCTCGCCGATCCCATTGCCACAGCCCGAAGAAACTCGAGACCAGTGCGAAGACAACAGTCATCGCCAGATACCCAATCCAGCGCCTGGTGAAGAGTAGCCGAATCATGCGCCCTCTCCGGAGAGCGCTACAGCCCTAACAGGGAACCCGCGCTGACCCAGATAGCCCTCGAAAAAGACTTTGTGGTCAGGACACGACAGCCAGATTTTTTCCCGCTCAGGGCCGTGAATCTTGGGATTTCGCCACACAATCTGCCACGCCGGAGATTCCTGACAGGAGGTGCGCGAGCACCGGGTCAACCCTGCGTGGAACTCTGAGAACATCACTGCTGGCTGGTGACGCTCACCGTGCCGGGGCGCAAGGGAGTGGCCTTTTGGCCGTCTTTGGTGGCTGAATTTGCCACGACCACTGCGAAATAGGGCAGAACTATGGCTCCGAGGGCGGGAATGAGGAGCCACCACCCAGAGACGAGAAAACACGCCCCTATGCACGCAAGCCTGATCCCCATCGCAACGGTGTATTTAATCATCCGAACGCGCCGCTCCCTCTCGGGAGCGTTCTGCAATGAGGTCACGGTGTGAGGAGCCGACATAGTGTGCTCATAGTAGAACAGTCGTCTGCCAATAAGCTTATGAACTATGACAGCTTCCCGGACGGTCCTCATCACTGGCGGTAACCGTGGCATCGGCTATGCCATAGCGGAGCGTTTTCTCAGCGACGGATATCAGGTCGCCGTGACTGCCCGCTCGGGTAACGGTCCCGAGGGCTCGCTGACCGTGAGAGCCGATGTCACCGACAGCTCCAGCCTGGACAGAGCAATTGCCGAAGTCGAAGCGGCCTGTGGCCCGATTAGCGTCCTTGTCGCCAACGCGGGAATCACCAAGGACACGCTGCTCATGAGAATGTCGGATGAAGAATTCGACAGTGTTATTGAGACCAATCTTGGTGGCGTTTTTCGAGTCGTCAAGCGCTGCATCACACCAATGATCAAGGCCAAGTATGGCCGCGTCATTCTCATCTCAAGCGTGGTGGGTCTCTTTGGTTCGGCTGGCCAGGTCAACTACTCGTCATCGAAAGCAGCTCTCGTAGGTTTCGCCCGTTCGTTGACTCGGGAACTCGGTGCGCGCGGAATCACTGCAAATGTCGTCGCCCCCGGTTTCATCACGACCGACATGACCAAAGCGCTCTCACCCGAACAGGCGGATGCCTACCTTAAGTCCATTCCTGCTGGCCGGTTTGCCGATCCCACCGAGGTCGCTGGTGTGGTGCTCTGGCTTGCTTCAGATGATGCGGCGTATATCTCTGGGGCTGTGATCCCGGTTGATGGTGGACTGGGGATGGGACACTAATCGCGCAGTAGTCCCAACAACAGGAGCACCTGGCTCAGATCAGGCGTGTCCAGCGCAACATCGGCGGCGGCGCGAGCGACGGGTTTGCCCATGTATGCCACGCTCAGACCGGCCCAGGCGAGCATTTCCACGTCGTTTCCACCATCGCCCACCGCAACAGTGCGCTCCCTCGGAATTCCGGCGCTGTGCGCCCATTCCTGAAGTGCGGTCACCTTCGCGCGGGCATCAATCAAGGGACCCACAATTTTGCCCGTAAGAATGCCCCCGTTGACTTCCAACCGGTTGGCACGGTGAAAATCCAAACGCAAGTCCTCAGCTATCGAATCGATCATGCTGTGGAAGCCACCGGAAACCGCTCCCACGAGATGGCCCCCAGCGTGGAGAGTATCGACCAAGACCCGGGCTCCCTCACTCAGGCGCACTTTTCTAGAGGCTTCGTTGACCGAGGTTTCAGGAGTCCCCTCTAGAGTGGCAACCCGTCTGCGCAAACTCTCTTCGAAGTCAAGTTCACCGCGCATGGCTGACTCTGTGATGGCGGAAACCTCGCGGGCGATGTCCTTGGAAACCTGCGCAGCGAGCAGGTCAATACCTTCATCCTGTGTCAGCGTCGAATCCACATCCAACACCACCAGAAGCTGATGAGAGGTCATCGCGGGGCTCTCCACTGAGGAAACACCCCTCAAGCGTAGGCCATCAAGGCCGGCTCACCTCCTAGCGTTTTGCCCTGTGGAGTAGGCTTGGACAACAATGACCACAGTTGCTTTGCTCGATAATGTTGGCTTCGAACGCGACGGTCGCGCCATTCTCAGGGACATTTCTTGGACCATTGACCAGTCTCAGAGGTGGGTGATTGTCGGGCCTAACGGGGCTGGGAAAACGACCCTACTGGGCATGCTCGCGTCATTTGTCCAGCCATCACAGGGAACAGTCACGATTCTGGGTGAGCGCCTTGGCAGAACAGACGTGTTTGAGCTGCGGCCCCGTGTCGGCTTTGCAAGTAGCGACATGGCTCGGCGCATTCCCGACAATGAGACGGTGACTGACGCCGTCTTGACGGCAGCATGGGGCGTCACCGGCAGGTGGCAGGAAACCTACGAGGACATCGATGTGAGGCGGGCCAAGCGTGTTCTCAGTGAATGGCGCCTTGATCACCTCGCAGCCCACTATGTCGGAACTCTCTCGGATGGCGAACGCAAGCGCGTGCAGATTGCCCGCGCAGTAATGACTGACCCAGAGTTGCTGTTGCTTGACGAACCGGCAGGCAGTCTCGATGTCGGGTCACGTGAGGACGTCATTGAGATGCTCGATCATTTCTCTGGGGAGGCCAGTTCGCCGGCGATGGTGATGGTCACGCACTATGTCGAGGAGATCCCCGCCGGGTTCACGCACATTCTTGTATTGCAGGCTGGCGCAATCATCGCCCAGGGCCCCATCGCCGACACCCTCACCGGTGAGGTGATGAGCGAGGCGTTTGGGAGACCATTGTCCATCACTCATAACAATGGTCGATACCAGGCGACAGCATTGTGAAATTGCTGATAAAGTAGGCCCTTGGCCCACTTACGCAGATGCTCTGCCAGACGTCAAGGATTTCCTATGAGAGCTGACATTCACCCCGATTACGCCCCGATTGTCTTTCGTGACCTCACCTCGGGCGAGAGCTTCCTCACGCGTTCGACCGCGAAGAGTGACAAGACCATCGACTGGGAAGACGGAAACACCTACCCCGTCATTGACGTTGAAATCTCCAGCGCTTCACACCCTTTTTACACCGGCAAGCAGCGCATTCTTGACTCGGCCGGCCGTGTCGAGAAGTTCAACCAGCGTTTCAAGAGCTTCGGCAAGTAACTAAGCGTTCACCGGCCATGCGCCGGTTGCTACGAATCCCGCATCGCCCTGATTGCGACGGAACGACTGGTAGTTCTCGGCCCATTCGCGCGACCAGATTACTTGTTGATCATGCAGCCATTGGGCATCGCCCTCCAGCTGCGCCTCATGGGCCCGGAGGATTGCCTGAGCCACTCGGCCGGCCGCGATTGCGTCGGCGTCAGCATTGTGTGAGTCTTCCAGCCGAACAAGGTAATGAGCAGCAGCCATCTGGAGCGTTCGTTTACCCTTGCGATAGGTATCTACTTTTCGGTCAATGACCAGAGGGTCGATAATTGGTCGCGGGTCGATGAGTGGCTTACATCCGTGGCGGATCGACTCGTAGTGGAGAATTGAGAAGTCATAGGAGGCGTTGTAGGCAACAACCGGGAAACCCCGGGACAGATAGCCCTCAAGTGCCGACCGGATTTCGTTGACGACTTCTCCAGCGGGCCGGCCATCTCGCTGCGCGACTTCTGTCGTGATGCCGTGGACGGCGGTTGCCTGGTCCGGGATCACAACACCGGGGTCGGCGAGCCAGGAATGCGCCTCTACAGTTTCTCCCTGGGAACCAATAACTCCCACGTAGGCGGTGACAATGCGCGCGTGCCGAGTGTCAAGACCTGTGGTTTCGGTATCAAAAACTACTAACGTGTCGCTCCAGTGGCCCATAGAGCTGAGCCTATTCCACGCCACCGACCGCGCCGTGGAGGACACTAATGACGCGGGCTATCTTCTCTCGCCTCCGCAGGGTTTTGGTCCTCAAACTCGACGGCTGCCAGATTATGTGCGGCAACCTCCATCGGATCGTCAAATGCCACCAGCTCGAGACTGCCAGCAACCATCCGAAAGCTGTGGACGGAACAGTTGGTGATTGGTTCGTTGTGTTGGCCAGGGGCGACATGTTCGACGACGCTGCGAATCACACCGCCGTGGGCCACAGCAATAACGTCGGAGTCCGGATGCCTGAGCGCAAGCTCACGCAGGACGGCCAATGCTCTGGCGGTCACAGCTTCACGCGGTTCTCGACCCGGGATTTCAGTTCCGGGAGGATACAGATGATCCAAGTCCTGACCGTTGGAGCCCTCGGCGTCGCCGTAGTTGCGCTCGATGAGACCCTGGAAGATTTCAGGCTCTGGCATCCCCAAGCGCTCCGCGATGACGCGGGCTGTGTCTCTGGCCCGAGAGAGGGGACTGGAGACAATCGCGTCAAAACTGTGGGCAGAAAGTATCTCTGCAACAGCGTGGGCTTGTTCAAGCCCGGTGTCATTGAGAGGGATGTCGCTCACTCCCTGGATTCGCCGGACTTTGTTCCACTCAGTTTCGCCATGGCGAACAATAAAGAAGCGGGTCATTAATCTCCTGGGCTAAAGCTCTAGGGGTGTCTAGACGGAGCCAGATTGAAGACCACCAACGAGGGCGTCGAGGGTCTCTGAGGTTCCTGCTTCGATTCTAACGGTGGCGACCCGGTCGGCCTTGGTAGGCCCTCGGTTGATGATCACGATGGGAATCTTCTTTCTGTGGGCAAGATTGACTAGCCGCATGCCGGTGTTCACCACGAGGGAAGAACCAGCGATGATGAGAGCTTCCGAGCGTGCAATCAGACTCGCGGCTTGATCAAACACCCCTGTGGGCACAAACTCGCCAAAAAAGATCACCTCTGGCTTGAGCACGCCGTCGCACATGTCGCAGGAGGGCACCACAAACTCTGAAGTGACGGCCACATCAACGTCGCCATCGGGTTTGATGTGACCCGAAATATCGCGCTTCTCAAGCCAGGGATTGAGGAGGTCAATAGTGTGGGCGATGGACTGACGCGAGAAGGATTGTCCGCAATGAATACAGCGAACCTTGTCGAGGCGACCGTGAAGGTCAATCACCCGCAACGAACCAGCCTTGTGGTGAAGGGCGTCAACATTTTGGGTGACAACGCCACTGAACAGCGACGCTTCTTCAGCCGACGCGATTGCTTCATGTCCGCGGTTGGGCTCTGCTGCAGCAAAGCGAGACCAGCCCATGTGGCTTCCCAGCCAGTAGCGCTGCCGATGACGGTGGGACTGGAGAAAATCAGAAAAGCTCATCGGATGCTGCTTGGGCGCTCCCACACCGCGGTAGTCCGGGATGCCAGAATCAGTAGAGACACCTGCACCTGTCAACACGGCGGCCGAACGCCCGCGCAGAATGCTCACGGCTTCGTCGATGACGTCGGCGAGGACGGTTGCAACACCTGACATACCCTGCATGGACAATTCTCCTGACCGAGGACGCACTCTCGCTCTAGGGTTGAGGCTAGCGACCGTATTTTTCCAACATGTTTCCAAACGCCGGGACGCGCAGGGGAGTTCTTCGTGATTGTCACGCACGTGGTGGACCTGTCACATCCGCTCTTGGCCGACTACCACGCCCTCACTGACGTGGCGCTTCGCACCGCAAGCGAGCCCGATCAGGGTCTCTACATCGCTGAATCCCTGAAAATACTGGAGCGTGCGCTCAACGCCGGTCACCGCCCCCGCTCGATATTAACCATTCCGAGTTGGTTGCCGAAGCTTGATGAACTTGCCACTGCACTGCCTGGTGCTCTCGATGAGGTCCCCGTTTTTGTCTGCGACGGTGTGCTCATGGAAACCCTGACGGGCTATCGCGTTCACCGTGGAACGCTCGCCAGCATGCACCGCCCAGAGATACCAAACCTGGAAGAACTGCTTGCTGGTGCTACTCGCGTCGTGATTCTCGAAGGCATCGTCGACCACACCAATGTGGGTGCGATTTTTCGCTCAGTTGCAGGAATCGGAGCCGACGCCGTTATTGTCACCGATTCCTGCGCCGATCCGCTCTACCGGCGGAGCGTTCGAGTGAGTATGGGAACGGTGTTCCAAATTCCCTGGACACGCGCAGGATCATGGACGGAACTTGTTGCGACGCTCCACGCCAACGGCGTGAGCATTGTGGCACTGGCCCTCGCGCCACACGCCATGTCGCTTGATGTCTTCTCCAAAAATCCGCCTGCGAAGCTTGCCGTGGCGCTTGGCACCGAGGGAGACGGCTTGTCCGCACGCGCGCTGGCAGACGCAGACGCCGTTGTATCGATCCCTATGCGAGGCGGAGTCGATTCTCTCAATGTCGCTGCCGCCAGTGCCGTTGCGCTGTGGGCGCTCCGGGATCGGTAGGAGATTACTGAAAATCCCTGGAGCCCTGGGGAACTCCGATGGGGAGGATATGAACTCCATCAGCAACAACGGATACGACCCCTTCGGGACTTCTCTCGAGAATTCCTCTCACCATCAGCGCTGCGTTGTCGCGCAGAATCGCTCGATAACGTCGCCAGAATCCCACTCCGCAGATGACATTGACTAAACCGGTCTCGTCTTCGACATTGAGAAACGTCACACCCCTCGCGGTGGAGGGGCGCTGTCGATGAGTGACTAAACCGGCAATCCAGATACGGCGCCCTGGCTCCTGGCTCAGAGTGTCAAGAACGCTTGCGACCCCATTGGTGTGAAGCCATTGGCGCACATAGCGCAACGGGTGATCTCCTGGAGAGACGCCTGTGAACACACGGTCTGCCACCATCTGTTCACGCGCAGACATCACCTCAAAAAGTGGCACCTGCAGTGGAGCGTTGGTGTGGTCTAAATACTGGGGGTTCTCACCGGCCCAATGGCCCGCCATCCACAGGGTTTCTCTCCGGTGATTACCCCAATCGCCAAGAGCGCCAGCACTAGCCAACGCCTCCAAGTGAGCCGCACTCAACCCAACCCGCCTCGCAAGATCACGAGGGCTTTGATAGGGCCCCCTGCTCTCACGGTCGTGGACTATGGCTTCTGCGCGCTCCACACTTATTCCCTTGATACCCGCTAGTCCCAGTCGCACTGCGCACTGTTGGTCACGCCGGTGGAGGCCGCTCGGGTCATCACCAGCGGGGTCGAAAACTGTATTCGGCGTCGGCTGGTCATACACCAGGCAAGAATCTTGACCCCCCGATGACATCGACTGGCCATCAACTGCTTCTACTCCTGCCTTAACCCCCGAGCGGAGAACGGAGGGACCCCTGACGACTACTCCGTGACGTTCAGCGTCACTGACCAAGGATGCCGGGGAGTAGAAGCCCATTGGCCAGGCTCTCAATAATCCCGTCAGATAGAGGGCGGGATAGTGCAGCTTGAGCCACGAACTCGCATAGACGAGCAGGGCAAAGCTCAGGGAATGACTCTCAGCAAAGCCAAAACTGGCAAAGGCTTCAATCATGGAATAGATGCGCTTGGCACCCTCGGGGTCGAGACCATTCTGTGCCATGCCGCGAAAGAGGGTCTCTTTCAACGATTCAATGCGCTCCCGTCCACGCTTTGACCCCATCGCTCGCCTCAACAAATCTGCGTCTTCAGCGGTGCAACCGCCCACAGCCATGGCAATTTGCATAATTTGCTCTTGGAATACCGGAACACCGAGGGTTCTCTCCAGGCACTCTTCAAGAGCAGGGTGTGGATATTGGATGGGCTCGAGGCCCGCTTTACGTTTGACAAAGGGATGCACCGCGCCGCCCTGAATAGGGCCCGGGCGAATCATCGCAATCTGTATAGCAAGGTCATAAAAACGCCTGGGTTGAAGCCTTGGCAATAAGGCCATCTGAGCTCTCGATTCAACCTGAAAAACCCCAATCGAATCTCCCCGACACAACATGTCATAGACACCGGCTTCATCGCGGGGGAGCGTTGCGAGTTCCCACTCTTCGCCAAGACTCTCCTTGGCTAAATCGAAGGTCTCGTGGATAGCTTCGAGGATTCCCAAACCCAAAAGATCAAACTTCACTAACCCCATCCACTCGCAGTCATCCTTGTCCCACTGGAGAACCGTGCGGTTTTCCATACGGGCATGTTCTATCGGCACCACCTCGGAGACCGGCCGATCGGTCAGGACCATGCCTCCCGAGTGAATTCCTGTGTGACGGGGCAAAGTCAGTGTCCGCAGCGCAAGATTCACCACATCAGCAGGAATGCTGTGTTCCGCGCTCTCGAGAAAGGCTCCAGAGCGTTCGACCTGGCGTGCGAACGCGTCTTGCTCGCCAGGGCTATACCCCAGAGCCCTCGCCATATCGCGAACGGCGCTTTTAGGCCGATATTCAATCAGTGTTGCCACCTGAGCTGCGCTGCGACGACCGTAGCGCTCAAAGACATACTGAATGACTTCCTCCCGGCGACGGGATTCGAAATCAACATCAATATCAGGTTCTTCATCCCGCAGCGCAGAGAGGAATCTCTCGAAAGGCAAGTTGTAGTAAATCGAGTCCACCGCGGTGATATCGAGAAGGAAACACACCGCTGAGTTAGCAGCAGAGCCTCGACCTTGGCAAAGGATTCCGCGGGAGCGAGCAAAACGCACGATGTCGTGGACGATCAAGAAATATCCCGCAAAATCTTTCCTCTCGATGACATCGAGCTCCTTGGCAATACGGGCATGCACCTCTGCGGTGGCGCCTGGATAGCGTCTGGGCACAGCCTGTGCGATAAGTTCCCGCAAGTAGCTCATGGGTGTGTGCCCGGAAGGACACAACGATGTGGGCAATCCGGGGCTTACTTTCTTGAGAGAAAAACCTATGTCCTGGGCAATCTCGTGACTGCGCGCAACAGCCCCGGGATACGACCTAAAACGACGTTCTTGCTCCGCCCCCGAGCGCAGGTAAGCAGCCCCGGAGGCTGGTAACCAATCACTCAGTTTGTCCATGCTGGTCCGTGCTCGCACCGCCGCCATGGCGTGAGCCAAATCGGCATCCTCGGATAGTGCATAGTGAACCAGTCCGGTGGCGAGGGTGGGAAGGTGGTGACGAGTCGCCAGAGTGGCAAGAAAGTCGTTATGCACACTGTCAATGGGGTGCTGATGGTCAAAAAGCTCCACCACCACGTTCTCGTGACCGAAACGCCCCACAAGCTCCAGTAGTGCAGCCTCACTGGCGTCTTGTTCCCCACGTGAAGGAACCCTGTGGTGGGGCAAGGCGTGGCGCACTGATCCTTTACGACACCCCGTGAGCACAACCCAGTGGTCTCGACCCTGTTCGGCCAAAGCATCAAGATCCCACACCAGAGTGTCTTTCTCGGAATTCCCCAGATGGGCATCAGTAAGAGCCGAAGAAAGCCGGTGATAGCCCTCCTGGCCCCGTGCCAAGACGAGCAGGTGTGGGCCCTGCGGATCATTCACCACGGTGCGAGGTTGATTGCCCTGCACAGAAAGCTCTGCGCCAAAAACCGTGTTCATGGAGTGGGCGGCCGCCGCCTCGGCGAATCTCACTGCACCGTAGAAACCGTTGTGGTCGGTAATAGCCATTGCGGAAAGGCCCAACTGTGCACCGCGCGCGACCATTTTTTCGGGGGAGGAGACCCCGTCAAGAAAACTAAAGCTACTGTGCAGATGAAGCTCCGCGTAGGGCACAGCATTCTCTGGGACCTCGACTATGGGTGCTTGATACGGCGCACGGCTCTCGGACCAGGCAGGAGAATCACCGGCATCAGCTCCCAAGGGTGGTGAAGTGCCAGGTCTGGAGGCATCCTTCAAACGCTTTTCATGTTCAGACCACGAAATAGGTGGGTTGTGCCAGCCCATCAGTCATACCTAGCTTCTATGCGCCACTGGTGCCCCTCAGAAGTTGTCAGTAACCACCCAATTCCTCGTTCGTCCAAGACTTGAAGACGGTGCGCGTATCGTGCTTTCGCAGGGTCCCACCAACGCTCAGTCACCGGCCAGGGCCCCGCCCAGGACACAAGATCTAAGCGACGACTCCCCAACACCAAGGAGGCCGGACTAGCAGAGAGCTCAGCATTGTCAATGAGCACAGTGCGGCCTTTGGCATCGTGGAGCGCGACTTCCGGAGGAAGCGCAAATACTGTTCCAGGGAAAGGCTCAGGCAGGGCACCAGGAAGCGGCCCAACCTCGCCATCGGTAGTTTTTTCGCCCCAGGTCGTCAGCACCTGAGTGCCCCCAGGAAAACGCGACGTCGCGCTACTGGCACTTAAGACACCGTGTGCGCCCACAATCCCTTGGACCCTGGAGAGCACGTGGTGCACTCGACTATCGGGGCCTTGTCCCCACAAGCCGGGTTCGTGAACGCCCAGGTGTTCTGGACGCAACGCCTCAAAGCGCACCGACACCACACCCGGTGGTTGTTCTCCCAATCCGGCAGAGTCTCTGGCGAGCGACTCCAGCTGCCAGCGAACTCGATCAACAAGTTCACTGGCGCTAAAAAACCGTGGGTGAAGCCACGTTCTGACATACGGTTGCCCTGAATCAAAACCGATGGTGATGCGCACTCTGGTGCACACAACACCGGCAGAAAATAACCGTCGGTGGTAGTTCTCTGTAGCGTGGCGAATGCTGAAAGCCAGTTGGTCAATAAGGTGCAAGGGCTCAAGCAACGCAATCGATTCAGATGTATCCACCGGCGAATTGTGAGGACTGAGCCACGTCCCATCACGCCCTGATGCCAATCGGTAGATCTGCTCTCCTGCGGTACCAAAACGTTCACGAAGAGCGCTCTCGCCAAGGGCAACGCACTCGCCGAGAGTGTTCACCCCCAGGCGACTGAGAAGAGACACCGCGCTGGCGTCATCCAGGACACTAATAGGCAACCCGGCAAGGAAAGCCGAGGATACCCCGGGTTCCACGATGCGAATCGGGTGAGCGGGGTCAGTCTGCTGCGCTGCCATCACCGCACTAAAGAGATCATCAGAGATACCCACGCGGGAGTGAAAACCCTGCTCGCTAGAGGAAAGAGCGGACACGAGGGCGATGGCAGAAGCCTCTTCGCCACCATAAAAGCGCGAGAGCCCTCGAGCACCGAATGCCAGCATGCCAGGCTCCACAAGAGTGTGTTGGGACACCGTGTCCTGAAGCGCAAGAAGAACCTGATCAAAAACTCTGCGATTACGCTCTGGCGAATCGGGCAGGACACTAAGCCCTGGGCACCGCATCTGAGCGTCTCGTCGCTTCATTCCCACCCTGACACCACTGACGGAAGCTTCTGGTGAGCACGCCACCACAGCGCCTTTATGAATAAGAGCTAGCGCTGCACCACGAACAGCCCCTGGCAGTTCATCGTCACACTGAGCCGCGATAACCGGCCAGGCAGGAACCCACAGAACAAGAGTGCGAGCCATCACGGTTATCCGGCGCTACGGTGCCGGGAAATATCAGTAACGGAGGCGACACCAGGGTTGTAGTGGGCTCCCCACGCATCAATAACCATCTCGCACGATAGTGCGGTAGTGCTCTGACGAGAACGCACCACAACACTGATGTGGTGCTCGTGAAGAACACCGTGCCCTTCGCCAAGGCCACGCCAACGGTGCGCAGAAACACTAATACTGGCTTCGCTGCGGGGCCAGCCGGAGCGACTCAACATAGTGGCCTCTCTTTCACGCAGGCGGCCAAGCAACGTGCTGAGGACTCGATCAGAGGGTGGCGCAGAGGGCCCCAGAGCGACAATTCCGACAACATCGATGAGAGCGCTGACTACAGAGAGCCACTGTTCTCCAGGCCTGGGGACAAGTACCAGGCGATCGAGATTGACCCCCATGCCCTCCGCGGCAGCAAGACCAGCGTCTGGCATGCCCACGAGTGCGCACCATGTTCCAGACGAGGTTGCCTCGGCAATGAGAGCCCACAGTAGAGAGGGCGAAGAATCAATGTCGTAGACCACCCCCCGGCGAAGACCACCGTGTGGGAAAAGGCTTTCTAAGCCAGGGGCCACCGGAAACACCGGATAGTCAGCGTGAGTGCTTTCTAGGGAGCGAATACGTTCCTGGAGCTCGCGCACGTCGGCTCGTTGCGGGGGAGAGGCATCGAGGCTCAGCGTGGGGGACATAAAGCTATATTCGAACATTTGTTCGATTCTGTCAACATCCACCGACACACAAAGATTCAGGGCCCCTCACCGAAGTGAGAGGCCCTGATGTCGCGTGCGCGAGGGGGGACTTGAACCCCCACGCCCTTACGGGCACTAGCACCTCAAGCTAGCGCGTCTGCCATTCCGCCACCCGCGCGCACACCGCGTCAAACGCGGAGCGACCGACACGACATTACCACTAAAGTTCCGGCTCCAAACTGCCCCGCAGGGTAGCCTGGGGCCATGATTCCCGCCCGCCCACTCAAGGAGTGCCGAACGTGGGGCTTCTAGAGGCAATCCTGCTGGGAATCATCCAGGGGCTCACCGAGTTTCTTCCCGTGTCCTCCAGCGCCCACCTCCGCATTGTCGGAGAATTTCTGCCCTCCGCCACCGACCCCGGGGCCACTTTCACTGCCATCACCCAAATAGGTACCGAACTCGCAGTGCTCGTCTACTTCGCTCCGGACATTGCTCGAATTCTTCGCGGATGGTGGGCGTCACTGGGTAAACCATCATCCTGGTGGAAAGACGCCCCACACGAGGCTCGATCTCAGGCAAAGCTTGGATGGCTCATCGTTGTGGGAACGCTGCCGATTGTTATTGTCGGCTACTTTGCTCAAGACCTTATTCGCGGCGCTTTCCGCTCGCTCTGGTTGGTCGCCACTGTGCTCATCGTCTTTGGGCTTGTTCTCGCCGCTGCGGACTGGTGGGGGAGAAAGAGCTCCACCCTCAATGACCTCACCGTTCCTCACGGCCTGCTCTATGGAGTGGCGCAAATGCTCGCCTTGATTCCCGGTGTATCGCGCTCAGGAGCCACCATTGCGATGGGGCGAACCCTTGGCTATGACAGGGTCTCGGCAGCACGCTACTCATTTCTTTTAGCCATCCCCGCGGTCCTCGGTAGTGGCTTCTACGAACTCTCAACGGCCGTTTTAAGACCCGAGGTTGCGGGACCGTTCTCGTTGTTTGACACTTTCGTTGCCACAGTGATTGCCTTCGCGGTGGGCTGGGGCGTCATCGCGTGGCTCATGCGCTACATCCAAACGAGAAGCTTTATGCCCTTTGTGATCTACCGGCTGCTTCTCGGGAGCACACTGATGGTCGGTCTTGCGACCGGCGCGATTAGCCCCTTATGACTCGCTTGAGCTAGGTCGATCTGGCCGACCACGGAGGTACTTCTCGAACTCCTGAGCGATAGCGTCGCCGGAAGCTTCGGGCGCGTCCGCGGCGTCTCTGGCTTGTTCCAGTTGGTTGATATAAGCGCTCATGTCATCGTCTTCGGCCGCAAGCGCGTCAATGCCCTCTTCCCAGCGCAGGGCTTCGACCTCGAGGTCGTCGCGCTCCAACACGATTCCCACAAGCTCTTCAAGTTTCTCGGCAAGCGCGACCGTAGCTTTTGGCGATGGCGAGGTGTGCACATAGTGCGGCACATGGGCCCACAGGTGCAGAGAGGGGATGCCTACTTCAGCGGCAGCCAAGGCCAAGACCGTCAAGACGCCCACCGGGCCTTCATAGGTCGACTTTTCAATATCGAAATACTCCCGGATTGCTGCATCGTCACTCGTGGCCGTGACCCGGACGGGACGAGAGTGAGGAACATCAGCCAGCATCGCTCCAAGAAACACCATGGCGTCCACATTGTGTGAAAGAGCATGGTCGATCATCGTCGCGGCGAAAGACTGCCAGAGCCTGGAGGGTTCCTGCCCCAGGAGCACAAGTGGCGCGGGATCCGAGTCTGGGGCAGGAGACCACAGCGTCACCTCGGGCCAGTTCAGGAAACGAGTGCCATCATTGGCGTGCTCAACAAGCGGCCTCGTGAGTTGAAAGTCGAAGTACACTTCGGGATCAATCGAGAATCCCGGAATCAAGGCGGCTTGGTCGATAATCATCTGCGCGGTGTGACTGGCCGCATCGCCAGCGTCGTTCCATCCCTCGAAGGCCACGACCATCACTCTGGTGTGGTCAGAAAAGGGAATGTGGGTCATGAATTCTCCGCTCGGATTCTTCACTCTACCTCCCACACTAGGCGCCACTAGACTTGCTGGTTGTGAGCGCACAATTCCCCGCTGCCGTGCTTTTTGACATGGACGGCACCATCATCGACTCCGAGCCCTACTGGATGATTGCCGAGTCTGAACTGGTCGAGGAGTTCGGGGCCACATGGTCCGCCGAACAGGCGTATGCGCTGGTGGGCAGCGGGCTCTGGAATTCCGCTGCTTTGCTGCAGCAGGCTGGCGTCGACTTACCGGCAGATGACATTGTGCAACGCCTGAGTCAGCGGGTGCTCGACCAAGTCGCGGCCGCGGTTCCCTGGCGCCCAGGCGTCCGTGAGCTTTTTAGGGAGTTACTCGACGCTGATATTCCCTGTGCTCTGGTCACCATGTCCCTGCGAATGAATGCTGAAGCCCTCGCGCACGCCGTAGCTCGGGAAATGGGACAGCCCGTTTTCCGTGCGATTGTGGCTGGCGATGATGTCAGCGAGCCCAAACCAAACCCCGAGGCGTATCTGAAGGGTGCTCTCGCACTGGGCGTGGCCATTGGCGACTGCGTCGCGCTCGAGGACTCCAGCTACGGCGCAGCCAGTGCGTTCTCCGCCGGTGCCGTCACCATCGGGATCCCACTTCACGTGGAGATTGCCAGAGATTACGCCCATGAACTCTGGGATTCTCTGGAAGGCCGGGGCCTGGAAAGCTTGGCCGAGACGTGGCGCTCCCATAGAAGAGAAACCACCCCGTGAAAGTTCGCCGGGGGCCCTTTGTCCTGGGTGATCATGTGCAACTGCGCGGCCCCAAGGGCAAGCTCCACACCATCACCCTGGAGGCCGGGGGTCACTACCACACCCATAAAGGCCCCCTCGCCCACGATGATGTGCTCGGCAAACCAGAAGGTTCCGTAATTACCACGAGCAATGGCGTGCCCTACTTGGCGCTTCGACCACTGCTTGGGGACTTTGTTCTCTCCATGGCGCGTGGCGCCGCCATCATTTACCCCAAAGACTCCGCACACATTGTGGCCGTCGCCGACGTGGCACCCGGGCACCGCGTGTTGGAGGCAGGAGTTGGCTCGGGTGCGTTGACGCTGTCATTACTCAGAGCGGTGGGGGAGTCGGGCACAGTGCTCTCTGTTGAACGCAGAGAAGAGTTCGCCGAGATTGCAGCAGCCAACATCACGACCTTCTTTGGCGCTGCGCCATCCCACTGGGACTGCCGGGTGGGTGATGTGCAGGACGTTGCGATGTCACTGCCGGCGATGAGTGTTGACCGCGTGATTCTTGACATGTTGGCACCGTGGGAGTGTGTCGATGCTGTTGCCCATGTGCTCGAGCCCGGGGGAGTACTAGCCGTCTATGTGGCCACAGCAACACAACTCTCCAGGGTTGTCGAAGCCCTCCGCGATCACGGACGTTTCACACCGTGCGTCTCGGAGGAAGTTCTCGTGCGCCCCTGGCATGTGGAAGGACTTGCGGTTCGTCCCGAACACCGAATGATTGGCCACACCGGGTTTGTCATGACCACCAGAATCGTGGCGCCGGGGGTAGAAATTCCCCCCACAAAACGCCACCACACCAAGCCCGAGTATGCCGTGGACGATATCGAAGCCTGGACACCGGGTGCGACCGGGCAGCGATCAGCAAACGACAAAACCATTCGGAAAACTCTGCGCCAGGCGAAGCAACGGGCGGACCGTTCCGAATCACCCTAAGCACAGGAGGGCTCGATAGACTGGGCGCACTATGTCTAAAGTTTCTGTGGCCGTTGCCTCCATCGTTGTCCTTGCCGCCGGTGTAGCTATCGTTGGCGGCGTTGCCGCCTCGTTTCCCGAGCAGTGCGAGTCTCCCTACCAGCCCGGCAGAGCGTCGGCTCTGGTGGACGTTGCCACGACCGATGATGGCGTGGCCGAGGCGTCCTTCCCCACACCGCTCAAGACCACCGGTCGGGAACTCAACGTCGTCCACACCGGCCAGGGAGAACCCGCCCGGGTCACCGGATTCGTCGACTTCGATCTCAGGATTTTCCTAGGCTCCACTGGCGAGTACCTGACTGGCTCGGACTACCAGCCAGGAAACCCCGTTCGTCGCGTCATCGACGCAGCGTCCGAGGACGTTTTCTCCGCCGTCTTGGAGTGTCAAAAACCGGGCTCGCAAGTTGTTGTGACCACGACTGTGGAGGACGTTTTCGGGCCCATTGAGGGCGATGAGCTCATCACCAATGACTCCACCATCGTTCTCGTCGTTGATGTCCACCAGACATACCCCACCAAGGCCAATGGCAGTGCACGCCTTCCGCAGTCGGGATTACCCACCGTGGTTCAGACCGACGAGGGTGTCCACGGCCTCAGCTTCCCGAACGCGCCCATTCCCACGGAGCTGCGAGTTTCGGTGCTTAAGCAAGGCGATGGAGTCGCCATCCAGGAAGGCGACTTTGTCACCACGCACTTCACGGGGGCCGTGTGGAACACGCGCGAGATTTTCAACACGAGCTTCGAGCAGGGTATCCCGTTGACACTGGTCGCTCGCGACACGTTCACTGCTGGGGATGGCGTTGGTGTCATCCCGGGGCTTGCCCAGGCCCTGATTGGCCAGACTGTAGGCTCCCAGGTTTTGGTGTCTGTGCCACCAAGTCTTGGTTATCCCGCAGGCCAGGCTCCAGCCGGTGTGCCTGATGGCTCGACTCTGGTATATGTCTTCGACATTCTGGGCATTGGCCAGTAACACTGCTCTTGGGCCTTGCGCCCTAGGATGAGCCCGTGGCTAGATCACTCAGCACTGTCAACCCCGAGGATCGACTTTTCCACCTGATTCTTGCTCTGATGGCTACTAGTCAGGGGCTCACGAAAGATCAGATTCTGACGACGGTGCGTGGCTACCGTGAAGACACCGAAGCCGGTATGGCGCGGGAGAGCATCGAGCGCCGGTTTGAGCACGATAAAGTTTCGCTGCGGGAGCTTGGTATACCCCTGGAAGCGCTTATTCCTCCGGAGGAGGATGGCAACAACAAGAGCACGATCTATCGAATCCCTAAGGGCGACTACGACCTTCCTGAGGACGTCGTCTTTAGCGCCAGAGATATCGCCCTGCTCAACCTCGCAGCGGCCGTGTGGCGGGAAGGTAGCCTCTCGCGCGATGCGAAGACCGCGCAGATCAAGCTCGCGTCACTCGGCGCGCTCGTTGATGAAGCGTTGCTGGGGTTCGCTCCAATTCTCAGTACCCGGGAACCCGCTTTGGCCACACTGCGTGAAGCAATTGATACCTCTATCCAGGTGAGTTTCTCCTATCTCAAACCCGGCGAGAGCGCCGCGACCAGCCGAACCATATCGCCCTGGGCACTGGTCAATCACGAGGGCCGTTGGCACGTCATGGGACACGATTCCCAGAGCAATCAGGAGCGGACATTCCTGCTACGGCGCATAGTCTCGACGGTGCGCCCGCTGCCCTCGGCCCCTGCGCTCCCGGGACCCGCTGGCATCGCCGATCGGGCGCTCCAGGAATTGCACGAGCTCTACGAGAAAAACACCGCCACCCTGCAGGTGAAGCCTGGAACCGATGCAGCGAGCGCTCTGCGCGCCCGTGTGGGGACCCAGAGTTCTGAGGACCTTCTGATGGTGCACTTCACCGACGGCGACGTTTTTGCCCATGAGCTAACGTCCTGGGGTTCGGATGTTGTGGTGCTCGACCCACCGGAGCTTCGCAACCGAGTCATCGCGAATCTTGAAGCGCTGGTGAGAACACATGGCTAAGCGCCCTCGCCCTAGAGCGACCGACAACCTGATGCTGTTTCTGGCGTTAGTGCCCTATGTTTTGGACAAGGGCGAAGTGAGCGTTGCTGAGGCGGCCCGCCAGTTTTCGCGCAGCGAGGATGACATTGTTGCAGCAGTCCACCTCATCGCCTGTGCCGGAATACCGGGAGAGAATCTCGCATACTCTCACCTCGATCTCTTCGATATCGACTGGGACCTCTTTGAGGAACAACGCGTCATCACCTTTTGGAACACGGTGGCGATTGATCACTCTCCGCGATTCACGGCCCGCGAAGCGTCGGCACTGATTGCAGGACTCCAGTATCTGGCTGCACACCCGGCCTATTCGGGCCGGGGTGACATCGATGAGGTGCTTGGTAAAATCAGGCGGGGGAGCTCCCACGGCTATTCAGATCGAATCGCGATTGCCCAACCGGTCGCTGAGGGTCACCTCCAGATTCTCAATAACGCTATAGACACCAAGGTCTCGGTCTCCATCGTGTATCACAACAAAGCCGGGGAAACAGGGACCAGAATCATTGACCCCCTCGTCCTCGAGTCTAGGGACGCAGCGTGGTATGTCAGGGCATGGTGCCACCATCGGCAGGCGCTTCGCACATTCCGGGTTGATCACATGGAAAGCGTGGAAGCCACCGAGAACGCGCAGGGCGACCATGAGTCTCTCATTGACGATATTTCGCCAGAGCTCTTCCAGCCCTCGAGTGATGACATCACCGTAGTCATCGACACCACGGTGGGTGCCCTACCGGTCATTGCCGACTATCTTCCCCGGGGATTCAGCCACCCAGCCGGCGAGGGGGCACTGCGGGTGGAGATTCCCTTCGCCCACTACGGGTCCCTGACCCGCTTCGCTGCCGCCCACCCCACACTTGTGAGGGTCGTCTCACCGGGCTCCGCGGTGGCGGCCGTCAAGGAGTTTGCTAAGGACGCTCTTCTGGCCTACCAACCCAGAGGGTAATCAGCACCTCGGTGCTAGACTGACTACCGCATCAACTGAAAGGGAACATTATGTCTGGAAACCTGGGTGGCTGGACCGGCCTAATTGTGCTCGTCGTCGTTTTGCTCCTCTTTGGTGCCCCAAAACTTCCCGGTTTAGCCAAGAGCCTCGGTCAATCACTCAAAATCTTCAAGACCGAAGTTCGTGGCGACGAAGACCCCAAAGGCTCAACCACCGGTGGCAAGGGGTCTGACGGGCCAGACGCCCCCACCCGGTAATCGTGGCGGAGTCTCGCCGCCGTTCGAAGTCTCCCGAGGGCCGGATGACCCTGGGAGATCATCTTCTTGAGCTTCGCCGGCGACTTGGCATCGTGGGCTTGTCGATTGTCCTGGCGGCCATCGGTGGCTGGTTTCTGGCTGACCCAGTCTGGGCCGCCCTGAGCGAACCCGTCATGGAAATCGCCCGCGAGACCAACAGAGACGCCGATATCAACTACACCTCCGTAACTGAGGCGTTTGATACCAAGGTCGCTATTTCTTTGGTCCTTGGCATTGTGATGGCAGCACCAGTGTGGCTGTATCAGGTGTGGGCATTCTTTGTGCCGGCGCTGAAACGACGGGAGCGGCGCTATGCCGTCGGGTTCCTCGCAGCCTCAGTGCCCCTCTTTTTCGCCGGAGTGACTGCCGGATGGTGGGTGTTGCCAAACATTGTTGTCCTGCTCACGAGTTTCGCACCGGACCAGTCCTCGACCCTGCTCAGTGCCAAAATTTATCTTGATTTTGCCCTCAAACTTGTCGTGGCCGTGGGAATCGGGTTCGTGCTCCCCGTGTTTCTTGTCCTCCTCAACGTCATCGGCGTTCTGAGCGCCAAGGCCATCATCCAGGGGTGGCGGTGGGCGATTGTCACCATCGCGCTGTTTACGGCTCTCGCCACCCCTGCCGCAGACGTGGTTTCCATGGTTCTCTTGGCGATTCCGATGATCATTCTGTATTTTGTAGCAGCCGGAATCGCGGGGATTAACGATGCTCGCGCGGCCAAGAAGGCGGCGAAACTTCTCAGGGGAGCAGACACCGGTTCTGATGGTTGAGGCAAGCCCCGCAGAGCGATACCGGGCAGCGGCGGCCAGGCGCACCTCTCCGCGCCTGGATGAGTTTCGCAACAGTCTGAGTTTCGATTTAGACCCGTTCCAGATCTATGCCTGCGAATCCGTGGAGTCGGGTAAGGGCGTCCTAGTAGCAGCACCTACCGGGGCCGGAAAAACCATTGTCGCCGAGTTCGCCATCCACGTGGCCCTACAACAGCCCCAGGTTAAGGTGTTTTACACAGCACCCATGAAAGCACTCTCCAACCAGAAGTATCAGGAGCTGGTTGAGCGCTACGGGTATTCAGAAATCGGTCTCCTCACCGGCGATACAAGCATTAATCCTGGCGCCCGGGTTGTCATCATGACCACGGAAGTACTGCGCAACATGCTCTATGCCGATAGCGCTCTCCTGGAGAACCTCGGTTATGTCGTGATGGACGAAGTCCACTACCTCGCAGACCGCTTCCGCGGCGCGGTGTGGGAGGAAGTCATCATCCACTTACCCTCCTGGGTTCAGCTAATCTCTCTGAGCGCCACTGTCTCCAACGCTGAGGAATTTGGCGACTGGTTGCACACCGTCCGCGGGCACACCGATGTGATCGTGTCGGAAGATCGCCCCGTGCCTCTCCACCAACACATGATGTTTGCCCACAAGCTGCTGCCGCTTTTTGCTAAGAAAAAAAGCTCTCTCGAAGTGAATCCGGAGGTCGTCAGCATGGCCCACATGCTGGGTCGTCACTCAACAGGCCGAGGGCGCACCAGGGGAGCCCCCCGATACGCCCGCTACGAGGAGAAGAAGCACAAGGTTTATCGCTCTGATGTGATCCGCATGCTCGATGGGGATGACCTACTACCGGCCATCTTCTTTATCTTCTCGAGGGCCGGGTGCGATCAGGCGGTGACGCAGGTCTTGCGAGGATCAGTGAAGCTGACAAGCCACGAGGAACAAGCCCAGATTCTTGATTTTGTCGAAGAGAGTTGCCAACGCCTCGACGATGACGACAAAGGCGTGCTTGGTTACCATACGTGGCTTGATGGCGTGGTCCGCGGCGTTGCCGCTCACCACGCCGGTATGTTGCCGATTTTCAAAGAAACCGTCGAGGAGCTTTTCCGCCGCAAATTGCTCAAGGTTGTGTTCGCCACAGAAACACTGGCTCTTGGCATCAACATGCCAGCTCGCACGGTCGTTCTCGAGAAGCTCGAGAAATTCAACGGCGAGGCGCGAGTACCAATCACCGCGGGGGAATACACCCAGCTCACCGGTCGTGCCGGAAGGAGGGGGATTGACGACGAGGGACACTCGGTCATCATTTGGCAGCCAGGAATCAACCCCGAAGCTGTTGCAGCACTGGCCTCCAGGCGTTCTTATCCCCTCAAGTCGAGTTTTAGCCCCACCTACAACATGGCGGTCAATCTGATAGCCCAGTTCGGTGTTGAGCGCACCAGGGGGGTATTGGAGTCATCCTTTGCCCAGTTCCAAGCAGATAGGCACGTCGTCGAGCTCGCCCGGACCGTGCGAAAGAACGAGGAGTCCCTCACCGGCTACGCGCAATCGCTCGAGTGCCATCTCGGGGATTTCCGTGAATACGCGGGGCTGCGCCGAGAGCTCAGCGACCTCGAGAGGGAACACGGCCAACGCAAATCCCAGAAGGCCGGCGGCGAGGTCGGGAAAGACCTCAGCCGCTTGCGCGCAGTCATGAAACGCCACAGCTGCCACGGGTGTCCTGAGCGCGAAGCGCACGCTCGCTGGGCTGAGAGGTGGTGGAAACTCGAGCGCGACACTGACCGCATTAGGCGCCAAATCAAGAGCAGGACGGCAGCTATCTCGGTGGTCTTCGATCGTATTCTCGAGGTTCTCCTCGAGACCGGCTATTTGGCAGGCGAGGAAGGGCAACTCAGTCTGACCCCGCACGGCGAAACCCTCCGGCGCATCTATGGTGAGCGCGATTTGCTTGTTGCGGAGTGCTTGAGGCGTCAGGTCTGGAGCGAGCTCAGCGGAGCGGAACTTGTCGCTGTGGTGGCAACGCTGGTGTATGAACCACGCCGTGATGACACTGCCGTCCATCCCAAAGAAATGCCGGGTGGCCAATTCCCTCATGCTTTTGCAGAAACGAGGAGGCAACGCTCCAAACTTGCTGCCGTGGAGCGCGAGCACCAGCTCCCCGAGGGCACCGACCTGCAGGCACAACTGGCTCTACCGCTCTATCGCTGGGCTTCCGGCGAGCGCCTCGAGGATGTCCTCGAGGAGGGCGAGCTCACCGCCGGGGACTTCGTTCGCTGGTGCAAACAAGTCATCGATGTCCTCGACCAGATTGCTTCGAGCGGTGAGGGACCAGTGCAGCGTGTGGCACTTGCCTCCAGGGCAAGTGTGTTTCGGGGCATCGTCGCTCTCAGCAGCGTGATTTAGGCTCTTCTGGTGATGAACCACAGGAATCTGATCGAGCGCCACACCCGCGCATATCTGCGATTTGTGCCGACTCTTCCGGTTGCGCTCACCCTGGCAGTGTTGGCCGGGTGGCTCATGGATCTCGGGTTCCCGGATCGCGATTGGTGGCCCCTCACACTGCTGGGAACCGCAGTGATGATGGCTTCTGTGCGCGGTGTGGGTTTCGGGAAAGCACTGATTATTGGTGCCATCGGTGGGTTCAGCTTCTACGGAATCATGATTTGGTGGCTCACCGTGTATTTGGGCCTAGTTCCCTGGATTGCTCTCACGCTGCTTCAAGTATTGTTCTTTGCCCTGGGGATGGCGCTGATTGCCCTGATCTGG
>Ga0208788_1000204_pt1 | contig 30034 bp, 40 predicted proteins | sample Wag4_2014_7_11_3_FD_187363 | JGI IMG/M metagenome (GOLD analysis project Ga0208788, IMG submission 187363) | Fresh water mixed with fracking chemicals microbial communities from Ohio, USA - Utica-2 Time Series FC 2014_7_11 (SPAdes) (version 2) ...
GTTTCTGTAAAAGATATGGAGATGGCAGATACTGGAAACTTCTATAATTTTGGAACAGGTTTATTTTTTAAAGGGGCTAAAAACGATACAAAGGGATCTGGCGGTATAGGATTTTTTACAAGCTCAAACGGACTTGATGGATATTATGTTAAATTAGAAACAACAAGTAATCTTCCAGAAAGTGGATCAGATAGGCCTTTATCTATTTTTAAAGTAAAAAATGGAGTAATTACTCCTCTAAAAGATACTCAAGAAAAGGGGAGCAATAAATCTCTAGCCTATTTAGCTCAGGGAGTTTCTTATAAGGTTGATATCCGTGTAAAGATTGAAAGCTCAATTGTTGCCATAGATGTTTTTATTAATAACTTTAAGGTAACAGCGGTTGACTCAACAAATATAATTTCTCCAACAAGTAACGTTGCCCTATTCTCAAATGCCAACTCAACATTTTTTGATTATGTTTATTCTATTCCTCTTAACGAAACTCAATACAATGATGGAGTAATTGGAAATCAATACTCTGGAAGATTTGGATCAACCACCTTAGACTTTTTGTATGGAGATAAGCTTTCAAGCGGGTTTGAAAATAGTGGAATATCTGGTGGAGCCATAGATGAATTTGGAACTGTAGCAAGAGAACTTTTAAAGGTAAATATTAAATATGATTCTAGACCAGCATTCCCAATCATAACCAGCCTTGGCTTAAACAAATTTGTAGAACTTCTGGGGTACAGGTTAAACTCTTTCGGCGCCGAGGTTTATGTTCTAAATAATGCTGGTACCTTTATTCCATTAGACGACTCAAAGTTTGCCTCATTTAGTATAATTGGAAATACACTAGTTCAGTCTGGTCAAAATGAATACATTGACAAAACAATAAACGAGTTTACCGTTCCAGAGCAGGTCACATTTGAGTCGGTTTGGATTCAAAGAGAGTCTGATGCCAAGAGTCTTTCAGACTGGATAAAAGCTCAGTGGTCAAAGAAGCAGTCTGTTTGCGAACTAGAAGTTTTCTCAAACCCCTTGATTTCTGTAGGAGATATTGTTACAATTAACTATCCAGCCAATGGACTAGACGGCACACAAAAATTTATAGTATCAAATATTAACAATTCATTTGACGGGGGGCTAAGTACCAGAATAACAACTAGATCTATTTATAGTTCATAAATGGTATAATAAAAAAATGGTATCCTCAAATAAGAAAAAGCCTTCAGTAAGCGGACAGCCAAATACGGCTGCCCTGGTTACCGTTGAGGGATCCGAACTTGATTTCTATACAAATAAAAACTATCTAGCTTATCAGCTAGCTCAATATGCGGCGGCACAAAGAGACGGCAAATTTGCTAATGATAAGATTGGCGACGACGTCCCAGGCGATGAAGAAGAAGAGACGGGCGAAGAAGAAGAGACTGGAGAAGGAGAAGAAAGCTCAGAGGGAGAAGGAAAAGGCAGACCAAGTCTTTCTGATATTGAAATAGTATCAAACGAGGTTGTGCTGGGTGTAGGAGATATCCCTAGTGCAAAAATAGTATTTAAGGTTAAGAATAGTAGTGGAGTGGAACTAAAAGCAATAAATGTAAGAGTGGAGAAAAAATGATAACTAAATTTGGAAAAAGGTTTTTGACAAGTTACCTTTCTGGTAACAACGACTTTGCTTCAAGAGAATTAGCTCTAGGGATTGGATCATCAACACCTAATGTAAAAGGCAATGATACAAAATTAGATTTCGAGTTCTATCGTTTGCCAGTAGAATTATCTGGCTTTAATATTCTGCAGTCTGGCGTAGACGTAGATGGAGATCCAGTCTACAGCTACTTTGTTACATACAAGTCGACAATTCCACAAGATGTATCTGGAGTAGTTTCTGAGGTGGGGCTATATCCTGGAGACAGACAGTCATTTAATAACTTCGATAGTAAATTTATTACATCTTTTACAAATGAGTTTAACTGGTTTAATGGATCTGATAATCCTACGTCACAGGGTAATACACAGGACGCTAGCGGAAATTATACATTTTTATCAAAGGTTAGCGATAGCATGATAAAGGTTGATGTGTCTTCAGGACAAACAAAAGAATACATAAACTCTCTTATCTCTGATGATATATCTGGATACAGTATAAACGACACCATATCTATTGCGTACAAAAAAGCAGACAATAATTTATCTAAGATCAGAGTAAAGTTTTACAGCTCTGATTTAGCATATTATTATGTAGACTTTACGCCACTGTCTGGAACTGGAGATCGAATACAAACTCTTACGCTAAACAATCTTTTTTCAAACTATACAGCTGCACCTAACTTACCAGACCCATCTTCAATTATAAAAATTGGTGTGGCGACAACTGCATCAGGAGGCAACACAACCGTGTACTTTGATGCGATAAGAATAAATGACGAAGATACATTTGACCCAGGGTACGGCTTAATCAGCAGATCTGTTCTGTCAACCCCATTAATTAAAAAAGCTGGTAGACCAGTAGATATTGAATATAAGCTGCAGTTGGATTTCTAAATGAGTAAAGACGCAGAATACGATGCAAAGAACTTTCCAGCTGACTTAAACAAAAACAATAAAGTCAAAACTGGGCAAGACTACTTTACAATACCTGTTGTAGATTTAAACATCGGGCAGACGTATTCTTTTAATTTTCAGTGGGTGTACCCAAGTGGCAAAGTAAGTCCTTGGTCAGACGGATATTCAGTAACAGCAGCATCTTATGTTTCTAAATTAACTAAGCCCACAATTACGGTTACCCCAGCATCACTGGGCTATACAGTTTCTTACACTAAGCAAACTGATAAAAATTTTGACAACGCTATTATTGAAGAGGCAGTCTCTACATCAAATACAGCCCCAACAACTGGATATCAAGAAGTTGGAGTAACATCTTCAAACCCAATAACAATAACAGTTGGAGATGTTTTAAAAAGATGGGTAAGATTAAAGCTTACGGATAAAATTGCTGGCAACACAGCCTACTCAGATCCAGTATCAGTTACCCCTATAGACCCAGTAGCAGCATCTTTAGACTCTACTCCTCCCGCATCAGCAAGCAGCGTTGTGGCAATATGGTCTGGTAACAATATATTAATTACAGCAACAGTTGACGCTGACTCAAAAAAGTTTATTATAAAACTTACAAATGGAGTTAATGATGGTTTCTTTACTAAATTCCCATCAACATCTGGAACTTCACAATCAATATTAATTACACAATCCGAGCTGTTCAATACTTTTGGAGAGTACTATACTTCATTTACAGGTTTATTTATTTCAGCAGACTCTTTTGACAATCGTGATTCTGGAGCATCATTTGTAGTAGGTACAAAAACAAATCCTTTATTGAACATAGTTCCTTCATTTACACTAACTGGAATTACAAATGGTTACACTGCAACATGGACATTGCCACCAGGTGCTTCTTATGCAAAAGTTTACGAGTCTGGAACATCCTGGGGCGCAGGAGATCCTTCAGAATCTGATTTAGTATTTAGTGGTTCAAGCCCCGCAATTATAAAGAAAACTGTTTACACTCAAAGATTTGTTAAGATAAGATTTGTAACTGACGATGGATTTACATCATCTTGGTCTGATCAGCAGACGGTTACCCCTATTGATGCCATTGCTGCAGATGTTAATGCTCCTAGCGCACCAGCAACAATATCTGCTACGGCAGGAACAGATAGCACTGGAACAGTAGGCTTTAATGGTTTTGTTAATATAAGTTGGGGAGCAGTATCTGATTCAACTCTTCGTGGATATAGAATTAGATTTAGGCCATACAAGGCATCAGCCCCATTTGAAAATTATTCTTATGTAGACTCTCCAGGAACAGGAACAGCCTACAGACTTGCAGGATTAGCTCTAGGTACTACTTATGAAGTAGGTATTGCTTCTTATGATGAATTTAATAATACTTCTTCTGCATACACTGCCCTTTCTCCAAACATTCAAGTAACAGGGTCACCATTTATTGGTACAAATGTTTCTACTACTGGGTATTTTGAGGCTGGAGTAAGCGGAACAGATACTGGAACATTTAAGTTTGGTTACGGAGTAGATACAGGTAAGCGAGGCCTTGTTTTAAATGCAAGCAACTACTGGTACATTGACTCTGCCCAGTCTGCATTATTTAAAATAGGTGGAGCATCAAACAACTTTGTTTCCTGGAATGGAACCAAGTTATCTATTGATGGAGATTTAGGAGTTGCAGGCGGAACAACTATTGGTGGCAATATTTCTATGGGAGCATCTGGTGCTTCTATTTTTCAAGGAACATTAAATGGATCTGGAAATTTAAACAGCGACGGATTTTTGTTAAATAGTGGCGGGCTTGTAATTAAAAAGGGTTCTGTTCAATTAAGACTTGATACTTCAGACGGTGGAATCTATGCACAATACGGACAAATTGCTGGATGGACAATTGACTCATCTAAACTTGAAAGAGGATCTGCTGGAACATACACTGGAATAAGTTCTTCTGGGACATATGCAATTTGGGCTGGCTCTGATGTATCTGCTGGAAACGCAGCGGCTAATTTTTCAGTAACTCCAGCTGGCGCTGTAATAGCAAAAAATATAACAATTACAGGAGGCTCTCTGACAGTAGGAGCATCTTCAATTGCAGCATCTACTGGAAAACTTATATCAACAGATGCAGAAATTACTGGAAAGATTACAGCAAATTCTGGAACCATTACTGGCAACTTAGATATTACTGGAACATTTTTTATAGGAGCAAGCGCTAGTTCTGGAGATAGAATTTTAATAAATTCTGGTGGAATTGCTGCATATGCAAGTGGAGACGCTTCACCAAGATTTCAATTAGCAAAAGATGGTACTGGGAAAATTGGCGGATGGACTATTAATGCCACATCTTTATCTTCTGCAGGAATAACATTAGATTCTGGTTCTCAAAATATAAGTTTTACAAATGGATTTTTAATAGATAATGACAATACTACTACATTTAATAGGGCTGGCGGCACTCAAGCATCATCTACATATTACGCATCAGATGTAACAAATACAGACGGATCCGTTCAAGACTCTTTCGTCTCCCTCGCTCCAGATCAAACAGTACAAAGCTCTATTAGGATTAGGCCGTCTTCTGGCTATAACACTTCTTCCCCAGCATTACTTTTGTCAACAGCTGGATACTCTACTTTACAAGCTGGTGGGTCATACATCAGCTTAGGCAGTACAGGAGTTGTTATTAATACTAACACAACTGGTGGCATTGTGCTTAAAGGATTTGCAAGCGCATATCACAGAATGTATGATGCCTCCAAAGAAGCAGGAGCAGTTCTACAAATTTTTAGTGATGGAAGAGTTACAGCTGGTAGAGCATTCTATAGATCTGGTGCTGCAGAAAGTTCTATTACCAACATAAATCATGGTACCTGGCCCTACGTTGGGCTTATAGGTGATGTTATATTTAGTACGGCGGATTAACGATGGCAGGCAAGTCATATATAAAAGTTGGCTATTACGACTGGGACCGAATAAAAAAGATGTACATAAAGACTGGCGGTCAAACCTGGTCGGCAATTAGAAAAGCATATGTAAAAACTAATACTGGCTGGCGTAAAGTATTTGATACTGCTAGCAATAGACCCTTTATTGCAGGAAACGATATACCAAAAATAAGACTTAATACTTTTAGAACTGGTAGTTCATATAATCCTGCTGGAACATTAGATGATCCAGTTGACCCATTAGTCGAAGCACCACCAGTCCAGCAAATGGGTCCAAACTGGACATCTCCAACCTACGGATGGCCGTACGAAAGCCTTGGAAGACATTTGTGGGGATACGATGGAACTTGGACATCTGGAAACGGTAGCTCAATGACTTTTGTGTATACATGGCTTTATAATCTTACTGGGAATAGAAATGATAATACTGCTGAGCTTAATGCAACATCAACTACTGGCAGAACTGATATGCTTACTAACTTATCTAGTCATCTAGGACAAAGTGACGGAGATTACTTTGATAAAAACTTTCTTACATTTAGAGTAACCGCAACTAATTCTGCAGGAAACGCATCGGCTGAAAGTGCACCAGTATATATAGTCAGAGAAGTTCCTACTGGATCTATTACAATGGTTTCTCCAGGAACAGCTGCTGCAAATTCAACAATGTCTGCCACGTTTACATACAGCAATAACTGGTATAACAAAACAAATGTTTCTAATTCATATATAGAATGGTTCGCCGTAGATAATCTTGGAGACTCTCTTACAAATTCTAATCGTGTTCAAATAGAGTATTTATCCTCTATTACAGTTACTGGCACAACAACAAAATCTGGAACAGCAACTCATGTTCCAACAATAGGGAATAAGTATTATTATGTAAGAATGACTTTAAACAATTCGGGAACTGAAAATGCAGTCATACCAATAACTGGATTTACTCCAAAATCTTCCGTAACATCTCAAGCTAATAAAACAGCTAGAACAGGCATAGCTGCAACATCCCCAACATCAATTACTGCTACAAATAATGGAAGTACTACAACTGTATTTATATCTTGGTCTGGCGCATCTAATGCTAGTTACTATAGGGTTAGATGGGCTGGTTTTCAAGATACATCAGTTGATCCCGCAGTTTATTATGACAAGCAAATAACAGCATCTAGCTCAACTTCTGGTTCATGGAATTGGGGTCCTTCTGATCCAGATAAAGATGGGGCAGTGCCATTTAATGGCACTGCATATTATTACCACGTATCATCTTCTGCAGACGGAACTACTTGGAGTCCCTACACCGTAAGCAGCACTGCGGTTGGAACAGCCCAGTCTTACAATGTTAGCTGGAATGGAAATGGCGGATCTTCAGGAAATGAAGGTATTCCGTGGTCATTTATTGCAGGAGGCTCTGTTACAGTTCCCTCAGTAAACAGGATAGGGTACACCTTTGTTAGATGGACAGATACTGCATCTGGAGATTATACTTATACAACTACTGGAGGAACTTTTTTTCCTCCATCTCAAAATATTACTATGTATGCAAGATGGCAGGTAAATGTCTGTACTATTCCAGATGTTATAGGAATGACAGAAATTAATGCATCAAATGCTGTTAACACTGCTGGATTTTTCTACGAGTATACTGATTACATTGACACTACTAATGCTTCAATAGCTGGAACAGTTGCTGCAATAGATCCACCAGTAGGATCTCAGCCAGGGTGTGCTACAAATATAACTTTAACTATATATAGACTTTCAGTAAAATTATCAACTCCAACTGGAGTAAATGCAACTGACGATAGAACTGATGGAGTTAACGTAACCTGGAACGCAGTTTCAGGAGCCGCATATTACGGAGTTTGGTATGGAGGAGCACCAGCATACGATTCCTTGGCAGATTTTGGTGGCAATAGAAATGTTAATTTAATTACAGGAACTTCTTATTTAGATACTGCTATAAGTTCTGGCTCAAGTAGAGATTATTATGTTCAAGCATATAAGTCTGGAGATCTATCTGGGACTAAATCGGATTGGGGCGGACCAAACAATGGAACTAGAGCAGCACCCGCAGTAGTTATTACTTATGGTAACTGTGAGATTTATGGAAGTCCTTACTATACTAATAGCAGTTATGATTGTTATGGAGATTATAGTTATGCATGGACCGATAACTATTATTCTCAAAGAAGACAAATATTGTCTAATGGAGTTTGGAATGGTTCATACGACTATAGTTGTGCAAACACTTCAGTTAGAACTTATGGATCATTTTCTCAAGTAAACGGTCAATGCGGATATTCTCCACCATCACCAACCCCAGCAATAACTTCTGGTCCTAATATTAGTTGGGCTTCTGGCAACAACTTTACTTTATCGGCAAGCGCTTCAAATGCAACAAACCTTGAATTTCAAGTTGAATTTGCAAACCAATCTGGGGGGCCAGCTCTTTCTACACAGACCTTCTTCTTTGGAGCAAGCTCTGGTGGCGGAACAACAGGAGCTCAGCAATACTCATGGGCTAGAACAAGAGTAAGAGCAAACAATAGCAGCACTGGACTAAGTAGCAGTTTCTCTGGATACACAGGATGGGCATAAAATGATAACTAATATAGAAAAAATAGAAATAATGCAAAATAGAATTAATACAATGAATTTACACGTAACGTCTCTTCGTGAAGACATTTTACAAGCACCCTATGCAGAGCATGCTGAAAAGCCAACCAGGCAGTCCGTGCTAGATGATATTCTAGGCATTATTAATGCTTTAGAGATACAAAAGACAGCCTTGACTAATCAAGGCTAAATGCTATAATATGAAAGGAGGAACAAAATGACAACATTATTAACAAATGCAGATAAGCTGAGCGTAGTAAATCAGCATATCAAAAGTATAGATTTTCAACTTTATAATTTAGAGCTGGACTTGCTAGAGGCTAATGCTGAAGCAACGCCTAATGCTGAGAATATCTCATCATTAAATGTTAGAGTATCTTCTTTAACTGCAAAAAGAGTAGTCCTTGCCACAGAAGCGCTAGAACTAGAAGAATAGGAATAAAAATGGCAGACAAAGCAGAATTAATTATAACCGCCCTACAACAGCGTATAGGAGAAATCGTATCAAATTATGAAACTCAAATTGCAATACTTAGGGCAGAAATTACAAAGCTTATGGAAGAAAAGGATGCTAAGGTTGAAGCTGTTCAAGAATACGAAAACCACCTTAACGATCTCACAGCCAACTAATTTCCCTTCAGGTATTGCTGTTAAAACAGATAAAGATACCTATTGGATTAAAGACGGTAAAAGATATAGATTAATTTCTAATAGAGCCGCTCAGTCTTGGTGCTTTACTACGGTATTGGCAACAGAAGCGGCATTAACAGGAATTAAACTGGTAGGAAAACTAGGATTTAGAGACGGATCCTTGATAAAAAACCTAGCAGATGGTAAAATGTATTTAGTATCACAGAATAAATTAAGACATATAGTAGACCCAGATTCGTTTAACCGATATGGATTAGACAGATCTAAGGTAATAGAAGTGTCTGATAAAGAAATATCAGCCCATGATTTAGGAGAAAACATATAATGAGCGACACCTTTAATGATGGAGATCCAATTGACGCTACCCTATTACAGAAGTTAAAAACAGATGTAGCAAAAGCAACAGCACTAGCTGGTGCAAAAGTTAGCGCTGGTTCAAATATTCAGGTTGAGCCCAAGACAGTTGCTGAAATTACAGTACCTAAATTTTTTGGTGGGAAAACTGATCCTAAAAATGTTTCTAGTGGAAAGCGTACTACATATACAATTAATTATGCTGATGCTGGATTTTCTGGAAAGCCTTCAGCAATAACGCTAACGGCTATATGCAAAAGTGGTTTAGCGGATATAAAAGAGCCATCTATAATAAGCGGATCAGTTTCTAGCACTACGGCAGAGGTACAGATCTGGGGCTCAGGAGACACAAAGTCCATATCAATATTTTTTATAGCAGTTGAAAACTAGCCTATTGACATCCTAGTTCAATATGCTACAATTTAGATAATATTAAGGCCACAGACTTGTGGCCCTTTTTTCACGCAAGGAAACTAATGACAAACGATTTGAAGTGGATGCTATCATCTGATCAGCAATTCCCATATCAAGATGACAAGATGATTGCCTTGTGGTTTAAGGTAATGAAATGGTTTAAGCCAGATGTAGTTGATTACTTGGGTGATACAGATGACCAAGCCTGCTATAGTAAATATACAGAGGGAAGATCAGCAGAGTTTTTAAATTTACACAAGACAGATAGTCGTGACCTTATTGTTCCCATGATGCGTCATGAAGCAAAGGGCGCAAGAGATTTTTATACTAAGACTAGAGAAATGCTACCAGACGCACAACTATTTTCTGCTCTTGGAAATCACGATGTTAGAATTTTTAATTATGTAGATGCAAAGCTTCCAGACTATATTAACGAAGTAACTCCAGAAGCACTATGGGGGCTAGACTCATTAGGATACGATTACATTTATTATGACTCTCTGCCTAAGCAAAGATTTGGAGATGTTCATGTTCATCATGGAATTTCAATTGCTGCAACTGGTTCTGTTCGTAAAGACATGGAAGATCTTCAAGTATCACTTATTCGTGGGCACTCCCACAGAATTGCATCCCACCTTGTAACTTATGAATTAAGAAACAACGGGGAGGGAGAAACTTTGCGTGGCTATGAAATTGGACACATGTGCGATGAAAAGGGTCCAGGAATGAAATACACACAACACCACGACTGGCAAAAGGGATTTGCTATAGCCCATATTGTAAATGATTATCCTCACATTCAGATGATCCATGTTGCCCCAGATTACTCATGCGTTGTAGACGGGAAAGTTTTTGCGCTATGATGAAATGCCAAAAGTGTGGGGGCAGAGTATTTGTTGATAGAGTATTCTCTCAAAAATTACACACAGAATTATTTTGCATCCTTTGCGGTAAGCGATGGATGATTAATAAAGAAACGAGTGCTTTCGGTAAATGGCTGGAGAAAACAGACAGAGACTACGAAAAAAGTTCGTCTATTTCTTCTTAAATGGTAAAGTACATAAAGTACTAAGACTATCTAGAGCTAAAGACGAAGTAGTAGCGTGGTCCTATTTAGATAAAAAAAGAATGCTGTATTCCTATTCTCAGGTAGATAAGCATATGGAAAAGGCATATACAGTAGCAGAAGCAAGCAAAATTTTAGGCAGGCACAAGGTAACTATAGAGGAGTATATTTTGCAGGGTAAGGTAAAGCAACCCCAAAGAGTATATCCAATTAGTAATCCAGAAAGCACATGGTCTAAATATATGCTTAACGAAGCTAATATTCTAGATATCCACGAGTTCATTCTTGACGCAGGTCATATTAGAGACCTGCCTTCAAGATCAGAATTACAGGCTCTTCTCAAACACAATTTAATAATGTATACTAAGACAGAAGACGGAAAATTTGTACCTGTATGGAAGGCGGAGTAATGTCAACAAAAGTAAAAGTAGATCTATCATTTACTAGAAACCTAGGCAACTATGAAAGCATTAAGATTGGAATAGGCATAGAAGACGATGTTCGCCAAGGAGAAAATGTAGATACCGCTACAGAAAGAGTTTACGCATTTGTTGAGAACAAACTTATTGAAAAGACTCGTGAAGTAGAAGAAGAGCTCAAGCGTGGCAAATGAGCGAGAGTCTTATGTATTAATTGGGCTTTACGAAAAGCTGTACCTAGAAAAATATAATAAAAAGCCTAGGATAAATAAGTTTCGTGAAAAGTGGGCTATGCAGGACGTAATAGATAGCGTTGGCATGGACAGAGCAAAAGAACTTTTGGTATACTACTTCAAGACGACCAAGTCGGGCCACCCTCTTAGTTTCTTTTTCTACAATTTTGACAAGATAGATTATTTAAAAACAGAGCGTGAAAAGGATGCAAAGCATCGTAGGTTGCTACTACAGGCAACCAAGGAGTTAGTTGAAGGCGGGAATGAATGAATACAGAAGCCGAGTTGATCTCAGCAGTATGTAAGAACAAAGACATCAGTACCCTGCTCGCAGATAATGTAGATGAGATCTTTACTTCGCATAAAGATATTTGGGATTCGTTAAAAGCCTATTACTATAAGTTCAAAGCAGTGCCAGAAGCTGGAATCCTTATGGAAAGATTCAAGGACTTTGAGCCAGTAGATACAAAGGCAGAGACTGGTTACTATTTAGATAAACTAAAGAATGAATACCTAACTGGCAGACTAAAGAGTATTATTATTCAAAGTGGCTCAGCATTAAAAGAAGATGCAGCATCTAGAGTATTAGGTGACCTGCAGGCTAAGCTATCTCAGCTTTCTAAGTTTACAAATCATGTTCGTGACGTAGACGTAACAGATATTGAATTAGCAGAAAAACATTTCCTATCAGTTAAAGAGCGCTCAGCAATCATGGGAGGAGCTCCAGGAATTCTAACAGGCTTTGATGCAATAGACAAGGCATACCCTACTGGTATGGCTCCAGGACACCTTATAGTGGCCATTGGTTGGCCAGGACGTGGTAAGACATGGTTTACTTCCTATCTTGCCTGTAAGGCATGGGAGCAGGGCTTTAAGCCTATGATTGTATCTCTTGAAATGTCTCCAGAGAATATGCGTGATCGTATTTATACAATGATGGGTTCAGGATTGTTTCGTGCCTCAGACTTTGCGAGAGGTGACGTTAACGTAGATACGTTTCGATCATGGGGCCAGAAAAGGTTTGAGAATAAAAACGGATTTATCCTGGTATCTAACGAAGGCATGGGAGAAGTAAACGCTAATACTATTCAGGCTAAGATAGATCAACATAAACCAGACTTAGTTATTTTAGATTACCATCAACTGTTTTCTGATAATAAGCGTAGCACAGGTGCCACAGAGCGTAACATGAACGTGTCTCGTGAGTTTAAGATGCTTGCTATGACAAACAATATTCCAGTTATTGATATTACCGCAGCAACTATGGACGACATTACAGATCAAGATGCACCTCCTATGCTTAGCCAAGTTGCTTGGTCTAAGGCTATTGAGTATGATGCAGATATGGCCATAGCTATTCATAAGTATACTGATACCAACATGATTGAGGTTGTGAGCAGAAAGAACCGCCACGGAATGGAGTTTAATGTCTTTTTAGATTGGGATATCAATAGAGGTATCATCAAAGAAATTTATGAGAATCCTTTTGCAAATGACGCATCGAAGAATTAAAAGATTTCAAATAGATGTAGAGTTTCATGACAACGCTCAGCTAATAAGCTTAAGACCTCAGTACGAAAACTTGTTAATTCAGGATATGAGGGGTAAAGGATATGTTCGGGTGCTTGACATAGATCCAGCATTTTCGGTAGACTTTACTGGTGAGACGTGGAAGTTCTTAATGAGCATTCACGGAGTATATGTGGGAAAGAAGAAGGCATGGCAATCAGAGGGTATAACACAAGGGAAGTCGATACCACGCACTACACGCCAAACCATATCAAAGCCATCTTAAGATCTATAGGTCTTGAGATTGTTGGCGAAACTGGTAATGACTTTCTGTGCTACTGCCCATTTCATTCTAACAGACATACCTCAAGCTTTAGCGTTAGCCGTGAGAAGGGTGCATTTATATGCTTTAATCCTTCCTGCGGTGAAGCTGGAACTTTGCAAGAGCTTGTAAAACGTGTACTAAATAAAAACGAGTTTGAGGCTATGAGGTTCATATCTTCAAAAGAAGCAGAGTCTCTAGAAAACTTTGATGAGTTGCTTTCAGAGGCAATGGAAGATAAGCCTATGTTCCAGGAGTTTTCTTCTGATATATTAAATAAGCTGCACTCCGAACTTATATCTACAAAAGAAGGGGTTGAGTATTTTAAAAGCAGGGGTATTAATCAGGAGTCCGCAAATTACTTTGACCTAGGATATTCATCTAACATGAAAATGGTAACCGTTCCAGTACACAGTCCAGACGGAATGGCAATAGGTCTAGTTGGCAGATCAATAGAAGGTAAATCATTTAAGAACAGTACTAACCTGCCAAAGAGCAAGACACTATTTAATATTCATCGTGCCAAGAAAATTGGTGACCATGTAATAGTAGTGGAGTCCAGCTTTGATGCAATCCGTGTGCATCAAGCTGGATTTCCTAATGTAGTGGCTACCCTAGGGGGATTTCTTTCTAAGGAACAGCACAGCCTACTAAATAGACATTTTAATAAAATAACTGTTATGACTGATGCTGATCAGGCTGGAAGAGACCTAGGCAAAAGTATTGTTACTAAATTAAAGTTTAAGGACCTCTTGTGGGCTTCGCATGAATATGGTAAGATATATCCACATGGTGCAAAAGATGCTGGAGATTTAACTGATGAAGAAATTAAGGCATGCATTAAAAATTCTGTATCCGATATAGAATACAGATCTTGGAACTCGTGATATAATAAAAATACAGATGGATTTATACCATCAACTATAAAGGAGAAATATATGAGTATAGTAAAGGGTCTGAAAGACCTAAACAAGGCACTAGATAAGCCTACCTACAGTGGTGGGGATGAAAACAAAGGCCGCTGGCTAAAGATTGAAGACGGCGAAAGCGTAAAGATTAGGTTCCTACAAGAGCTTGATCCAGATTCACCAACATACAACGACAAGCTAGGTTGCGGTTTTATTGCGTTAGAGCACACGAATCCAAAAGATTATCGTCGAAAGGCTCTGGACACAATGGAAACAGAAGGACGTGACTGGGCTAATGAACAGCATCGCAAGGATCCAAAGGCTGGCTGGAAAGCCAGGACCCGCCTATATATCAACGTCTTAGTAGACGATGGTAAAGAAGAGCCATATGTTGCAATTCTTTCACAAGGTACAAGCGGTAAAACAATTACACCTACCTTAATTGAATACGCTGGCGAGATGGGAAGCATCACTAACCTGATGTGGAGAATTAAGCGCAATGGTTCAAAGACAGACACAAGTTATACAATTATTCCATTAGCAAAAGACGAAACTCCATTTGATTTCACTTCGCTAGAATTGTATGACCTAGAAAAAACAGCAGTGCGTCACGTTACATATGCGGAACAAGAAGCCTTCTATATGGGCGAAGGTGGACAGCAAGAAGAGTCTTCTGCTTCAAGTAGCAGCGTAGACTGGTAATACAAAGTTAAAGGCGGAGAATTAATGTCATTCACACATCTTCATGTGCATTCATACTATTCATTAATGGATGGCCTTAATTCTCCTGCCGAACTTGTAAAGGCTGCAAAAGATGCTGGGCAAACATCGTTAGCAATTACAGATCACGGAACATTGTCTTCACACAGAGAAATGCAGATAGCTTGCAAAGATCAGGGAATCAAACCCATACTCGGAGTAGAAGCGTACATATCCCCTACGGATAGATTTGATCGCTCCTCTAAAACAGATAAATCAATTCAGGCATACAATCATATAATTTTATTGGCTAAAAATAAAAAGGGCTTAGAAAACATTAATGCCTTACAAGAGCTTGCTTGGAACGAAGGGTTTTATCATAAACCAAGAATTGACAGAGAGGTTTTAAATGATTATAGCGAAGGCATTATCGTTCTCAGCGGATGTCTTAATGGACTCATTAGTAAGGCTATCGATAAAGGTAACATGGAGGAAGCAGAACTTCTTCTCAAAGGCTTTAAACAAACTTTCGGACAAGATTTTTACGTGGAAGTGCAATCACATAACCCTGTGGAGATCAACTCCGCCCTTTTAGAATTAGCAGACAAACTTAAAATTAAGGCGGTGGCAACAGGAGATGCCCACTTTGCTAAAGAAGAAGATCGTGTATTAGAAGAAGCTATGCTTATTTTATCTACATCTCCAAAGGCAGACAAAGAAGCAGACTTTGATATGTCCCGTAATATAAAGGATATGCTAGACAGGTTTAATTACTTATATCCAGATAGAAAGATCTCATTTGTCGACTATAATTTATTTATCCAGACAAGGGCAGAAATAGAGGCAGACTTTAATAAGGCTGGAATTAATAGAACAGATATATATGATAATACTATGGAGATTGCTGAAAAGGTTGGAGAATACGATTTTAACAGTGGATTAGACCTCCTCCCAGTCCCTAAGACCAATGCGGACAACAAACTCCGTGAGATGGCCTTAGAAGGCCTTAGAGCACTAGATCTGCAGGATAGCACAGAGTACCTAGATAGGCTTGAGGAAGAGTTATCTGTAATTAAAGATAAGTCATTTGCCTCATATTTCTTAGTGGTTGCAGATATGATTAACTGGGCAAAAGAAAATAATATTATGGTTGGTCCAGGTCGTGGCTCTGCAGCAGGCTCATTGGTTTGCTATGCGCTAGGAATTACAGACGTCGACCCAATTAAATATGGGCTTCTATTTTTTAGATTTATTAACCCAGAACGTAACGATTTTCCAGATATTGATACAGACTTTGAAGATCGTCGTCGCAAAGAGGTAAAAGACTATCTAAAGAAAAAGTTTAAGCATGTTGCATCTATTTCTACATATACTTATTTTAAAGATAAGGGAGTTATTAGAGATGCTGCTCGTGTATTCATGGTTCCATTGTCTGACGTTAATCGTGCAATGAAATCTATTGACACCTTCGAGGACTTTATGGATTCCCCAAATACAAAAGAATTTAGAATGAAGTACCCAGAAGTTGTTTGGTTGGCAGAAAGACTACGTGGAAAGATTAGAAGCGTAGGTGTTCACGCAGCTGGAGTTGTTGTTGCCAAAGATGATTTACGAAAGTTTGCTCCAGTAGAATCTCGTGCAGATGCCAGCGATCCTGTATCTGGTAGAATTCCAGTCGTCGCATACGACATGGATACGGTTGCTGATATAGGTCTTATTAAACTAGATGCACTAGGACTTAAGACTTTATCAGTGATCTCAGATACATTAAAGTCTATTAAGGATAGAAGCGGAAAGAAGATTGACTTATCTAAGCTTCCTTTAGATGATGCTAATGTTTATAAAACCTTGAGCGAAGGATACACAAAGGGAGTATTTCAGGCTGAAGCAACTCCTTATACAAACTTGTTGATTAAAATGGGAGTCAGCGTGTTTGAAGACTTAGCAGCATCAAATGCTTTGGTTCGTCCAGGAGCTATGAATACTGTTGGTGCTTCATACATTAAGCGTAAGCACGGTCAAGAAGCAGTTCAGTATATTCATCCTATCATGAAACCCTTTACCGAAAATACATACGGAGTTATTATTTATCAAGAGCAGGTTATGCAAGCCTGCGTACACCTAGGAGGAATGACCTGGTCAGAGGCTGACAAGGTTCGTAAAATTATTGGAAAGAAGAAAGATGCAAAAGAATTTGACGAATTCAAAGATAGGTTTATTGTTGGGGCTTCAAAGCACATTTCGAAGAAGCAAGCCGAAACGCTCTGGCATACTTTTGAGGCTCATGCTGGGTATTCTTTTAACCGTTCCCATGCTGTTGCTTACTCTATGCTCTCTTATTATACTGCTTGGCTCAAGACTTATTATCCTTTGGAATTTATGTTCTCGATTCTTAAAAACGAAAACGACAAGGACGTAAGAACAGAATATTTAATTGAGGCTAAGAGGCTTGGCCTAAAGGTTTTGCTGCCTCATATCAATGAGTCAGACATATACTTTTCTTTGCAAAAAGATGCAATCAGATTTGGATTAGCAGAAGTTAAATTTATTTCTGATAGCATTGCTAATAAGTTGATGGACAAAAGGCCATTTACAGATTACAAGGATTTTATTGAGAAAGCTTCTAAAAAGGGAAGCGGTATTAATAGCAGAGCGATATCAGCATTGAATGCAATTGGAGCAGCAGCTTTTGAAGATAATCCTAGGGCAGGCAATGAAAAAGATAACTACTACGAGTATCTAGGCATTCCCACATTTAATCTAGACCTACCGCCAAGAATTAAAACTCAAGCAAGGCCTATCTCTGAATTTGATGACCTAGGTTCATTCGTTATGTTTGGAATGGCTAAGTCAATTAAAAGAGGAAACGGCTGGGCAAGAATTGAATTGGTAGATGAAACTGGATCTATTGGTCTATTTCATAATGAGCAAACTCCAATTGAAACTAATCAGATGTACTTTATATTAGTTGGAGATAATAGAATTGCAAGGTATGTAAAGGTGCAGGATATTAATCCTCAATCCAAGGATTCATTTGTAGACTTCTTATATCGTAAAGAGTATGCTCTTGAAGAGAACCAGTACTTTGTGGTAGACTTTACTCCATATAAAACAAAAGCTGGCAAGACTATGGCTCACATTGTAATGTCAGATAAAGATAAGAATTTAACTAGAGCTATTGTTTTTTCTAGTATGTATAAAATTGCCTTAGCAAAAATGCGTGAGGGAATGGTGTGCCAAGTAGTTTTGTCTAAACTAGATGACGGCACCTTAATGGTAAAGGAAATAAAGTGACAGACGATATCGAGGGCTTGGTAACATCTATAAGTATAAATCAGGTTCTAGTCGCTATTCTAGAAGAGTATGGTAAATTAACAGTACCTACTTTAAGATTCCTGGATGCTGGAAGTTCAGAAAAAGAATTAGTTATTGACTATAACGAAGAAGATCCATCATTTACATTTAGCTTAAGAGAGACAAAATCTAATTTAAATGATACAATAGAAGAAGAGAGAATAGAGCAATAATGAAAATTTTACTAGATGATATATTGGCAAAGCTAGATCCAAAAACAAGAGCAAGAGTTCAATCAGCACAGAATGTTGTTGTTGAAAAACAAAAAACACCAAGCATTGGATTAAACATGGCTCTTCGTGGGGGTCTAGGGTACGGTAGACAGGTACTTGTATGGGGCAATAAGTCTGCTGGAAAATCTTCTTTTTGTTTACAGATGATAGCGATTGCTCAGAAAGAAGGCAAGACTTGTGCGTGGATTGATGCTGAAGCTTCTTACGATCAGGCATGGGCAGAATCTTTAGGCGTAGACTCATCTAAGTTAATTTATTCTTCAGCAAAAACAGTTAATGATATGGTTGATGTTGGAGTAAAACTTATGGAAGCTGGAGTAGATATGATTGTTGTTGATTCTATATCTGCATTGCTTCCAGGAATTTATTTTGAAAAAGATGGAAATGAAATGAAAGATTTGCAAGATACAAAGCAAATCGGCGCTGAAGCAAAGGATATGACCCACGCAGTCAAGATGTTAAACTATGCAAACAAAAACACACTACTTGTACTCATCTCACAACAACGAAATCAATTTGGATCTATGCATGCTAGTCACATCCCCACAGGTGGCATGGCAGTCAAGTTCTTTTCTTCCACTGTCATTAAACTCTGGTCGTCTGAGGCTGAGGCGAATGCTATTAAAGCTGGGATTAAAGTTGGCGACAAGATCATTGAACAAAGGGTTGGACGACCAGTTAACTGGATTATTGATTACAACAAACTTGGTCCCCCAAATCTATCGGGACAGTACGACTTTTATTACCAAGGGGAAACTATTGGTGTAGATGGTATCGGCGAAACCCTAGACGTTGCAGAAATGTGTGGCGTTGTAGAAAAGGGCGGGGCTTGGTATACAGTTAATGGAGAAAGACTTCAAGGCAGAGCCAAAGCGGTTCAGTATCTTAGAGATAACCCAGAGGTTGCAGATACACTTCGTGAGGAGATTGATGCCAAATCTAGATGAGTTTTTAAATAAAGATATTAAGCAAAAGGAATATGAGTTAGAACGCATTCCAGGCCTTAAAGCCTGTGCTAAGTGTGATGAAGATGTCAACGGTGCCACATGGGATCCAATAGAATTAGTTATGTCTTGGACATGCTCTAAAGGACACAATACAATTTTTAAGGTTAACTAGTGTCAGAAAGATCAGAAGTAAAAAGAGATGGCGCTAAGGCTCAAAAGAATAGTGGTCGTGGGGATTATCAAAAGGGTGATGCTAAATGGAACCAGTTTCTTGTAGACTATAAAGAAGCATCTAAATCTTTTACTTTAAATAAAGAAGTTTGGGCAAAAATATGTACAGATACTTTTAAAGTTAATCGAGATATACACCCAGCATTAAAGATTATTATTGGAACGGATTCCAAGGTTAGACTTGGAATTATTGAGTGGGCAGTTCTAGAAGAATTGATCCAGTTTTGGGAGGACAACAATGACTAGCATGCTACTGATATCTTTAGCTTGTTTTGTAATTGGTTACGGACTAGGTTTGTTTGTAGATAAATGGGATAAGAGGATTAAAAATGGCGGAAGATAAAAACACCCTTGAGCTAATAAGTCAGATCACAGAGTTTAATGATCTACACGAGTTCATGAAGGATGAACACCTAGACAAGGCCTTGGCTATTGTAGTAAAGCTATTATTAAATCCAGATGTTCCGTCCGCTAAATCCCCTATGCTTATTATGGAGTTACAGGCAATGTCAACAAAGTTTGCTGTTATGGCTTCGTACTATTCAACCATTGCAAAAGATAAAGCTGGAACCACAAATAACAATAAAAAGAATGTTTATTACTCACTAAAGGAATCTATAGACAAGCTAGTAGATGCACTTAAGTATGTAGTTAGGTACAACTAATGATTCAAAAAAGAATTATGCTGGTGTTTATTTTTATTGGTTCAGCAATAGGATTGTTTGTTTTAAATTCTAATCAACCAGAGTGCATTAACCTATACTTAGACTACGGAAATAATTCTACAGTAGAAAAGAAATGCGTCAGTGCCAGTGGTAAAGTTAATTCTTTAGATCTATTAAAGACAAATGGGTATAATATAGAGGGAACAGTAAAGTATGGAAATGCTGTTGTCTGCAGAGTAAATAATTTTCCCAACAACAGTGTTGAAAAATGCCAAGACATGCCACCAGAAAATGCATATTGGGCCGTGTTAGTAAAAAAGAATCAGGCCTTGCCATTTCCAAGAAATGAATGGGGCTGGGCACAAAAGGGAATTAATGAAACTTTTGTCGAACCAGGAGACCACCTTGGCCTAGTATTTTCTACTAAAGGAGAAGTAAGATGGCCGTAGAATTATTAGAAAAAAAGGTTAAGAATAAATCTTTTCCAGTATTAATTATTGCTCAGCTTTTTATAACAGTTTTTGCTTTATCTGTAGTTAATGAAATTGCAGTAGATGTTTGGCGTTCTTTAAGGGGTCACTGATGGTTCATTTAACTAAGATATATACTAAAACTGGTGATGATGGACAAACTTCTAACGCTAATAACGAAAGGGTGTCTAAGACTAGCCCTATAATGGAAGCGATAGGTGCTGTAGATGAGGCCAACTCTGCTATTGGAATGGCAACCGATGAGTATAATGATATTATTGAAAGAGTTCAGAGCGACTTATTTGATCTTGGCGCAGAGCTTGCAGGTGCTTCAACAATAACAATATCTGAAAACAGAGTAACATATTTAGAAAATGTAATTGATGACTATAATGAATATCTAGAACCTTTAAGATCTTTTGTTTTACCAACAGGACCACTGCACAATGCAAGGACTGTTGTAAGAAGGGCAGAGCGTGAAGTTTGGAAGATAGAAAACGTAAATCCAAACATTGCTAAGTATTTAAATCGTCTATCAGACTTATTGTTTGTTATGGCTAGATATCACAATAAAGGAAAAGAAAAAATGTGGGTGCCAAACAATGGCTAGAGACATAGTAAAGAATCTTAAATTTAAAAAGCATACAGGTAAGTTCTTTGATCCAGAAAAGTTTGCCACATTGCTTGATGAAGCGTATAGAAATACAAAGCGTCCTGATGGAGACATGACCAAGAAGTCATTTAGTCCTAGCTCTTTAGGGTATGGCCATGGAACTTGCCCTAGATATTGGTATATGGCATTTAGTGGTGCAATGTTTATTGATGATAATGATGCAGTTGCCGTTGCTAACATGGCACAAGGTACACAGGCACATGAAAGACTTCAAAATTTAATTAAAACTATGCCAGAGTGGAGAGCGGAAGAAGAAGAAATTATTAATGACTATCCTCCTATTCGTGGCTTCATAGATTTAATTATGGAATACGATGGAGAGACTGTTATCGGTGAAATCAAGACTGCTAAGCAAGAGGTTTGGGATGCTCGTCAATCTGAAATGAAACCAACTCCAAACCACATGCTACAGCTTTTGACGTACATGAAGTTGAAGAATGCAAAAGAGGGATTCTTTTTATATGAAAACAAGAATACCCAAGAGCTTATAGTTATTCCAATTTCAATGAACGAAAAAAATACTAAGATAATTGAAGATACTTTTATCTGGATGATGGAAGTTTGGGATAACTTTAAGGATGGCGATCTTCCAATGAAGCCAGCAGGGGCATCCAAGTACAAGCTACCCTGCACATATTGTCCAGTAAAGAAAGAATGCTATTCAAAAGAAACTCCAGTCGGAACCGTTCAGATAGAATTGTTTGCGGTACCCAAGACATGATTTGCGCTAACAAAGATTGTGCTAAGGAGTTTGAACCAAAAACACATAACCAAAAATACCATAATGACGAGTGCTGCAGAGTTGCAACAAATAAAAGAATTATGGAAAAGTATTATGAAAAGAAAGCAATTAGGCAGGGCGCAACTCGTGGCTGTAAGAAATGCGGGGCACAGCTTAGCAGATATAATGACACTACTCTTTGTGCATCTTGCCAGAAAAAAATAGACATTACGCAAAGATCTACTATATTGGACAGGCTAAATGAAATTAGCTGACCTTGTAAAGACTAAGGCTAATAGGGTGCTAGGTATAGACGCCTCTACAAACTCAATTGCTTTTTGCCTAATGGAAAACGATATTCCTCTTAAGTGGGGTAAGGTTGATCTGGTTGGCTCAGACATATACGAAAAGATATATGATGCTAAGGTTAAAATGCATGCAATGCTTGATGAGTTAAAAAGTGACTACATTGCTGTAGAGGGAGCCATCCTTGTAAGATCTCCCGATGCTGTAATAAAACTATCTTATGTTTACGGAGTAGTTATTGCTGAGCTTATGGCTACTGGCTCTAGCGTTATCACAATTTCTCCAAGTTCTTGGCAAGCATACATTGGAAACAAGAACCCCACAAAGGATGAGAAGGCGGGTATAAGAGCAAAGAATCCAGGCTACGCAGACTCTTGGTATAAAACTCAGCTACGTAATATGCGTAAACAAAGAACAGTAGAATACTTTAATAAAAAATATAGCATTAATTTAAACGACTTCGACGTAGCAGACTCATTTGGAATTGCTCATTATGCTAACAAGGTTTTAACAGAACGATGAAGCTGTATCAAAGTAAAGAGTGGCTATATAGAAGATATGTAGTTCAAAAGAAAACGGTAACAGAAATAGGAAAAGAATGTAATGTATCTGCTATGACTATACAGAGATACCTAGACCAGTTCGGATTGATTAAAAAAAGATGAAAATTTATGAGGGTAGTAATAGCCAGGCAGGGCAAGAATCATTTGTGCTTAGCTCTTTAAAAGAAAAGAGAAACGGATATTACTTAGAGATAGGCGGATACCACTCTCGATATGACAGCAATACCTATCTTCTAGAAACACAGTATGGGTGGAGTGGTGTGGCATTAGAAATAGACAAAGAAAGATCAGATGAATATAATTCAAATAGATCTAATCCATGTTTAACTGCCGATGCAACCACCTTCGACTACCTAGAATATCTTGAAAACAATAATTTTCCAGATCGCATAGATTATTTACAAATAGACATTGAGCCTGCATTCCAGTCTTTAAAAGCTCTAGAGGCACTACCCCTTGACAGATATAGGTTCTCTATTGTAACATTTGAACATGACCTTTATGCAGATCAAAACAATCTTATAGTAAAAGAAAAGGCAAAAGAAATATTTAAAAAGTTTAACTACGTTCTTGTAAAAGAGAATGTAGATCATGAAGGAAAAATATTTGAGGACTGGTGGATAGACTCAGATATATACAATAGAAATGGGGAATAAAATGGCGGGATATCCAGAAAAAGAAAAAGGCTATCAGATGTGGGTTACAGATCTTCAATTAATGGCAACATCTGCCCCATCAGGCAATAAGATTATTAGAGAGTGTCTTGAAATAGCAGGAATGCTAATTGAAAAGAATATATCATACGGAGACTCAGCCTTGTCCCCAATTAGAATATTCTCTCAGGCGGATAATCAAGAACAAATTAAAATTCGTATTGATGATAAGATAAATAGAATTAAGAATGGCTCAGGATTTGCAGGAGATAACGATATTGATGACATGATTGGTTATTTGATCCTGCTTAAAATTGCTAAGAAACTTGCTATTTCAGTCGACTAAGAGTATACTCTAGTATATGTCTGATATAGAGTTGACCCACCATTTTGACCGCATGAACACTGTTGTGTCAGAATTGCTTAAAGGTAATAACCCTACCCAAATCGCCGCCATAACAGGCTTTAAGAGGGCCGAAGTAGTTGAGTTGATAGATGAGTGGAAGACAGTTGCTCACAACGACACAGCGGCCCGTGACAGGGCTAAAGAGGCTATATCTGGAGCAGACCGACACTACGCAATGCTTATTAAAGAAGCTTGGAAAACCGTAGAGGATGCAGACACACAGGGCCAGCTAAATGTTAAGTCTGGCGCATTAAAATTAATTGCAGATATTGAAGGCAAGCGAATTGGAATGCTTCAAGAAGTAGGACTACTTGATAATGCAGAGCTGGCAACACAAATTGCGGAAACAGAAAAGAAGCAAGACATACTCGTAAAGATATTAAAAGAAGTTACGGCTACCTGCCCTAAATGTAAAATGGAGGTTGCAAAGCGCCTTTCTCAAATAACTGGAGTAGTCGAGCCTGTTATTATTGATGCGGAGGTCACAAGTGGATCTTAATTTTAATGATCTGATTGACATGCTGGATGGCGAAGAGTTTGATGAACGCCCCGTAGACTTAAGAACGTTTGTGCAAAGCCCCGATTATTTGGGACTACCACCTCTATCCGAACACCAATATACTCTTATTGAAAAGAGCTCACAGATTTATAAAGAGTCTACACTAGTCAAACTGTTTGGTGAAGACGAAGGCGTCAGAATGTTTAAGCAAACAGCTAACGAAGTTGTTGCTCAGCTAGGAAAAGGATCTGGAAAAGATTATTGCTCTACAATATCAGTAGCATACATAGTTTATTTATTGTTGTGCCTTAAAGATCCAGCAACATATTATGGAAAGCCTCCTGGAGACTCAATTGATATTATCAATATTGCAATCAACTCGCAGCAGGCAAATAACGTATTCTTTAAGGGTTTTAAGACACGAATAGATAAGTCGCCATGGTTTACTGGGAAGTATGAAGCAAAAGCTTCTGAGATGAAATTTGATAAAGCCATAACAGTACACTCAGGTCACTCAGAGCGTGAGGCCTGGGAAGGATATAACGTTATCGTAATCATTCTTGATGAGATCTCAGGCTTTGCCACAGAAAATACAAGCGGCCACGAGCAGGCTAAAACTGGTGGGGCTATATATGATATGTATAGGGCATCAGTAGACTCACGTTTTCCAGATTTTGGTAAAGTAATTCTTCTTTCATTTCCTAGATATAAGAATGATTATATACAGCAAAGATACGACGATGTCGTTGCAGAAAAAGAAGTTGTAACTAGAACTCATCATTTTAAATTAGACGAAGACCTTCCAGATGGAACTGAAGGTAATGAATTTGATATTGAGTGGGAAGAAGACCATATCATTTCATACAAGTATCCTAAGATGTACGCTTTAAAAAGACCTACGTGGGAAGTTAATCCAGTAAGAAAAATTGAAGACTTTAAGGTTGCTTTCTACAAAAATTACACAGATGCGTTAGGAAGATTTGCCTGTATGCCAACAGATGCAGTAGACGCATTTTTTAAGTCTAGAGAAAAAATTGAGAATGCATTCAAGAACACTGCACTAGCCGTAGATAACTTTGGAAGGTTTGAGGATTGGTTTGCCCCAGATCCAGATAAAGAATATTTCATACACGTCGATCTTGCACAAAAGCACGACCATTGTGCAGTGGCAATGGCACACGTAAAGAAGTGGGTTAATGTTAAGGTAACAGATACATATTCTCAGCCAGCACCAATTGTTGAAGTAGATGTTGTAAGGTATTGGACTCCAACCCCAGACAAATCAGTGGACTTTACAGAAGTAAAAGATTATATCCTGTCTTTAAGATCAAAGGGTTTTAAGGTAAGAATATGTACATTTGATAGATGGAACTCTCACGACATGATGCAGCAATTAAAGCAGTATGGAATTAATACAGAAACTTTATCTGTTGCTAAAAAGCACTATGACGACATGGCAATGGTTGTGGCAGAAGACAGGCTAGACGGCCCCCACATCCCTTTGCTGATAGACGAATTGCTTCAGCTTAAAATTATGAGAGATAAGGTTGATCACCCTAGAAAGGGTTCTAAAGATTTAGCTGATGCTGTATGCGGTGCCATATTTAATGCCATTAAAAGAAGCAGGCCTTCTAATAATGAAGAAATAGATATACATACATACAGTTCTCTAAAGTGGGACAGAGAAGATGAAGATGATACAAATGTTATTAATATGATAAGAGCACCGAGAATGCCTCAACACTTATCAAATGCACTAGAAGGAATGGAAATAATATGAGCGTATATCAAGAGCGGGCTAAAGAATGCAAGTGTTGTGGAAAACACGTACCTCTGCCTACTACATTAAAAGAATATCAAGGTGTTATACTTTGCCCAACAAGTTTTGCAAACGTTATAGAGTATAAAAGAATTTGGAAGTCAATTGGCAATAGGCCTACTGGTAGTATAAGAAAACATTTTTCTGATTATGTACAACAAGTAGTTGAGAGTACTATTGACAAGAATGAGGACGGAACGTTATAATAAAACTAGGCAACAGTAGCTTAGTTGGTTAGAGCCCCGAACTCATAATTCGGTAGTCGTAGGTTCAAGTCCTACCTGTTGCACAAAAGGAGATGGTGTGAGCGAAGAAGAAGATCAATACGATGCCGATAGACTAGCCTACTATATGGAAATAGGTGCAGTTACTTTAGAGGGCATGGACGAAAATGGAGAGCTTATTTATGCCATTAGCGAAGATGCAGAAACTTTAGCTCCAGAATTATGGCAGTCTCACACAGAATATGTAAATAGATCCCTAATGGAATTATATGAAGATGGCTTAGTTGAAATAGAGTATGACGAAAACCTAGAAGCAACTATTCATTTAAGTCCAGAAGGACGCAAGATTGCAAGGGAAAAGGGCCTGATCGATATGGATATTGATTGGGATATTCCGAACGACTAGAATATGATATAATATATTTAGGTCGCCGTAAGGGGCCTAAACAAATTAACTTATTCGCTTGAAGGAGGAATAAAATGGTAACAACATACACATGGGATCTTTTCAAGGATCCCTTTTTCATTGGATTTGATAGAGCTTTAGATACATGGAGCCACGCTCAAACAGTATCAAGTGCAACTAACTATCCACCATATAACGTAATCAAGGTAGACGAAGACAACTTTGTTGTCGAACTAGCCGTTGCTGGATTTGCTAAGACAGATATTGATGTATCAACAGCAGACGGCAAGCTCACTGTAAAGGGAGAATTAAACACAGAGGATAACGATTCGAAGTTTATCCATCGTGGAATTGCTGCCCGTAAATTTACTCGTGAGTGGGCCCTTGGTGAATATATGGAAGTAAAGGCAGCGGAACTAAAAGATGGAATGCTTAAGATTGATATTGTACGCATTCTGCCAGAAGAGAAGAAGCCAAAGACCATCAAGATCAAATAAATAGTATAATAGAAACCTGCACCCCGTCACTGGGGAGTCGCAGACTGTTCGGGTCGCTACCCGAAGGATGGACCTGAGCATGTCCTCAAACTGCTCCTTATAATTTAAGGAGAATCATGTTCGAGTATTATGTTAAAAAGGTTACAAAGGTTGTGGACGGAGATACAATCGATGTAGAGATAGATCTTGGATTTGATATCTCATTTAGCTCAAGAGTAAGGCTAGCTGGTATAGATACACCAGAAAGTAGAACTACAGACAAAATGGAAAAAGCACTAGGCCTTGAAGCAAAAGCTTATCTAAAGCGTGAAATTGAAGCTGCCAAAACTGTTGTCATCAAAACAGAAAAAATGGACTCATCAGAAAAGTACGGAAGAATTTTAGGTTGGCTGTTCCTTGATGGATCAGAAGTTTCTATGAATGAAAAAATGATTGCAGATGGACATGCCTGGGGATACTTGGGAGACACTAAGGTTAAAGACTTTAACGCCTTAGCAGAGAAGAGAAAAAAGAGCGGTAAGTAATGCCTGTATATGAATACAAGTGTTCGTATGATGATGCACATGCAACAATGTCAGTACATAGATCAATAACCGATACAGATCCAGGTTACACATGTGTTGAATGTGAGTCACAAATGACTAGACACTTTACACCATTTGGTATACAGTTTAAGGGTAATGGTTTCTATAAAACAGATAATCCTAAATAACATTAGTGGTATAATTATTAAGTAAGCAAAGATATTGCATTACTTAGGAGATACCTAGTTGACTAGAAAGTTACAGTATTTTTTAACCAGCCTTTTTATAATCGGCTGGCTTTTCCTTTTTAGTCCTAATTTTGCTAATGCTAATGAGCCACCAGCACCTGCAGAGCAAGTTGTAGTAAGCCCTGCACAGCAAGCAGTTAACACAGCAATTGCAACAGCAACTACAGAAGTTGCACAAGCTGCTGCAGCAGCAGATACAGCAACAGTAACCATAGCCACTGCAGTTGAATCAGTAACAGCGTCTAACGCTGCCGTAGCAGCAGCAACTACGGCGGTAGCAGAAGCAACTACGGCGGTAGCAGAAGTATCAAATGTATCTTCAGCAGTAGAAACTGCAACAACAGTTGTTCAAACAATTACTTCAACGGTAACAGCAGTTACACAGGCTGTATCCGCAATACCAGCAACAGCCACAACCCAAACACCAGAGGTTGTAGCGGCACAAGCAGTAATAACGCAAGCCGTTACTACTGTAGATTCTGCAGTAGCCACTGTGATAGCAACAGCAACTCCATTAATGACAGAGACCCCAACCACCGTTGCACAAGTAGCCACAGCAATTGCAACAGAAGTTGCCCAGTCAGAAACAGCCACAGTTTTAGTTCAATCAGCACAAACAGCAATAGATACGGCCACTACAACAGTTGCTACAGCAACTACGGCAGTGGCAGCAGTAACACCTGCACGGACAGAGGCTCAAACACAATTAACTCAAGCAAACGTAGCAATTAATAACGCTCAAGATGCAGTCAATGCTCTAGCGGCAACCATTGGCACTACCACAAACGTTTTATCTAATGTAGATGACGCTGGTGTTCGAATGAACCTTCCATTTAATTTACAGATGGGCGGAGTCACATATAATAATGTTTTTGTAGGATCTAATGCGACAATCACCTTTGGAGTAAACGAGGGTGCGAATTATTATTCTACGCCTAATGCACCTTCCATTTCTATAGCAGGGTATGACTGGACTACTTGGAGTAATGGATCTGGAATTACATACTCAACAACTACCAATACACTTAGCGTTGCTTGGGATCTTAGAGTATTTCCACTAACTACTGCCGATACACAAATGACTCAAGTTAGATTTAACGCAGATGTGAACCCATCAGATGGTGCCTGGCAGGCAGATGTAAGCGTGACTGGACCAATCCCAAATGGTGCTAGATTTAACGTAAGAGAGACTACAAATGGTCCCGTAACAAATATTAGTAATACAAGCACTACTACGGGATTTACTGGAACAATTAGTCAAGGCGCTGCATTTACTCCCACCCCTGATCCAGACAATGCAACAGTATTGGCAGCAATTGATACAGCAAATGCACAGATTGCTACATTAAACTCAGCAGTTACTGCTATTGTTGCAACAAATACAGCAAATACAAATACAGTTATTGCACCAATTGCAACTGTTTCACAAAATACTGTAACGGAATTATCAGCAGCAAGCACAAAATTGACTGAAAAGGTGGCAGACCTTGCAATTGTTTCTACAGCCGTAGAAAAAGTAACTGCCGCACCTACAATATTAGCAGTAGCACAAACAGTAATTGATACAGTTCCTGCACCAGCCCCTACTCCACCTGCACCAGCTCCTGAACCACCTGCACCAGCTCCTGAACCACCTGCACCAGCTCCTGAACCACCTGCACCAGTTGCTGAGCCACCAGTTTCTGAGCCACCTGCAGAAGAGCCACCTGCTGAAGAGCCACCCGCAGAAGAACCACCTGCAGAAGAACCACCTGCTGAAGAACCACCTGCAGAAGAACCACCTGCTGAAGAGCCACCTGCTGAAGAGCCACCTGCAGAAGAGCCACCTGCAGAAGAGCCACCTGCTGAAGAGCCACCTGCAGAAGAACCACCTGCAGAAGAACCACCTGCTGAAGAGCCACCTGCTGAAGAGCCA